>Ga0181527_1000268_pt1 | contig 61309 bp, 62 predicted proteins | sample PEATcosm2014_Bin_30_FD_119762 | JGI IMG/M metagenome (GOLD analysis project Ga0181527, IMG submission 119762) | Peatland microbial communities from MTU Mesocosm Facility, Houghton, MI, USA - PEATcosm2014_Bin06_60_metaG | ecosystem: Environmental > Terrestrial > Soil > Wetlands > Peat | place...
AGAAAGCGCCGATTAGGGAACTCGCTAGGAGGCCGGAGAATAGTACAGCAAGCTCGGGGTAGGAAGAGGTTGCTGAGAACAGGTCTGAAGTCAGGTATAGGATTCCTACGAGGGGATAGAGCACGCCTTTCATCACTGTTCGTTCAACCCAGTGTGTGTTCAAGTAAGCGGCAACACCGGGGCTGAATGAATAGTACCAAGCGTTGAAAACTAGCATGAAACTGGACCCCGATTTCGTCTTCATGATAGAATTGTCACGGAAGTTACGGAGCAACTGAACCTCAGGCGCGACTTGTGAACCATAGGTTGCAGTCGCGATGAGGCATGCAGGAGCCGCGACACTGGTACCTGTACCGCTGGTAGACGTACCGCTAGTAGAAGTACCACTCGTAGAAGTACCGCTGAAGGATGTAACCATAGTTGAAGATGACGTGACCTGAATAGTCACATTCGCCGTATGTACAAGCGATCCGCTGAACCCGGTGACCTGTAGCAGGTAGCTTCCCGTTGTGGCTGTAAGGGAAGTAGTTATAGTTAGAGCCGACAAGGCGACCGCGTTTGGCAATGGAGTTACAGGTCCATCGAGGTTGATCGTGACTCCGTCAGGAGCTATGATACTCCAGGAGGCTGACAGCGAGACGCTGGAACTGAATGCGTTTTCTGAATAGACAGATATCGTTGCCGTCGCTGAACTTCCCTGGTTCATCATGATCGTCGCCGACGAAACTCCAATTGCGAAGTCTTGCAAACCAGCCCGAATCACGGTTACATTAAAGCTGGTGAAATGCGACAGGGACCCGCTTGTTGCAATAATCGGTATCGGGTAGATTCCCGTTAGTGTAAATCCTGCGACTGATACGATAAGCTGGGCGGCTGCGGTTCCCGCTAACGGCACAGGTATAGGGCTCGCATTGAAGCTTACGCTCAAGCCGTTCACGGCGGCTGTTGTGAGAGTGACGGGAGAGGAGAATGTGCCGGAAGCTTGCAATGTTACCGTTGCGTATCCTTGCGAGCCTTGAATCACATTAATCGTTGTCGGTGAAACTGAGACGCTGAAGTCGCCTCCTGACACCATAACCTGGACCACGATATTCACCGCATGACTAAGGGAACCACTCGTCCCTACTACGTTGAGCGTATAGGTTCCTGGTTGAGTCGTAGTTGAGGCGGAAAATGTTACGGCAACAGCAGTCGCCCCATCGTCCGGCGGGGTGGCAGATCCAGGAAGAGTGAAGGATAGACCTTGAGTGGATATGCCAAACCAGGATGCGGACAGGGTGACGGGCGACGTGAAGTGGTTAAGTGAGGACACATAAACGGTTCCTCCCGAGCTCCCTCCTTGATTAACTCCGATCGGAGCAGACGACGAGGTTATAGTAAAGTCTGGACTCGCAGCTTGAGATACGATAATTATCAAGGGTGTGCTATGCGCTAACCCTCCGCTCGTTCCAGTAATCAACATCGAGTAAGTTCCCGAACTGGTCGACGAACTGACTGATATGGTCGCGGTTGCAGTTGCTGCTCCCCCAGACAATTCGGTCAGCGGGTTCGGCGAGAAATTCAAAGAAATTCCGGTGGGGCTATTAGTTGTTAGTTCTACGGCAGAAGAGAATCCGCTGAAAGAGCTCACGGTTACAGTGGCGGTCGTAGATGTGCCGGACTGAATGCTTAGACTCGAAGGCGCAATTGCGACAGTGAAATCCTTAGGTGAAACCACCTGCAAAGTGAGCTGCGTCGAATGAACGATTACGTTTTGAGAGGCAGTTAACGGGCCGCTTGTACCGGTCACGGCGAGTGGGTAGAGCCCAACAGGCACCCATGACTGAACGGAGATCGAAAGGACTGAACTAGCTGATGTAACATGGGGGCTTGAAACGCCTGAGGGCGGAAACAATTGGTTTTGCGAGAGACTTAACGACACACCCGGAGGTTCCCCGCTAGGTATCAAGGATACGCTTGAGGAGAAACCGTTGAAGGAGAAGACGGTGACGGTCGCCGATCCTTGTCCGGTGGGCACTAAATCGACGACTGTCGGATAGACCCCGATTGCGAAGTCCTGTTGGACGGTCTGGGGGGTTACTTGCATGCTAAACGTATAGGTGTGGACAGTTGAACCACTCAATCCGACAAGCGTGAGATAGTATGTGTTACCCGCCACACTTGAAGCCGCCGTGAACGACGCGTTTGTGGTCACGGTACCTCCCGCAGGCGGCGTAACAGGATTTGAATTGAAGTTAACCGTCACACCAACCGGGAGGACTGAGAAAGACAGTTGCACTGGACTATTGAATCCATTCACCGAAGTAACGGTTACAACCACGTTCGCTTGCGAACCTGCCACCAAGTTCAAACTGGAAGGTGAAGTGGCAAGCGCGAATGTAGGTAGCGGTTGCGCATTTACCGCCATGGTAGTAGAGAAAAATAACGCAAGGAGAATTATTACTGTTTGAATGAAGGTTTTCTTTCCTTTCTCACTCAATTTGCTCCACACTTCTACCGGTCGAGGGCATTACACAAGATAAGTGTTTCTTCCTTCGCTCGTTCATGCTTAGGTCATTCAGAGGAATTTTGCTGCTAAGCCGACTATGCCGCCCAGAAGTACGAGTATACCGCCAAGGCCGCCTCCGAGGACGCCTACGATTATGAGAACTATATCCCACATTAGGTCGGGAAGACGTTTGGCGCCGTAGAAGGCAACAATGCCGAGGATGATTTCGATGATTCCCCAAAAGGCTCCGCCGAGGGCCCCAAGCAGCGATGGCATGAACATCATGAAGGCCATTCCCACGAAGCTCAGGAGGCCTTGAATTACGAGGATTATGCCGCCAATTAATGCGAGATAGTACGCAAGTTTTCCTAAGGAAGCTTTAGCCATCGAGGATCATTCACGTTTGTATTCTAAAGCTACAGGTGTAGGTACGGCAGCGCGAGGAAGACTAACCCCACGATGACCAAGATGATGCCGACGAATTTCGCTAGCTTGCCCGCAAAGAATACGATTATGCCTAGGATTATCATAACGATTGGGTTTAGTGTCAGCAGCCACTGGTACGCTGAATTAGCCATGGAACTTGCACTCTGATTCACACCTATCTCGTTAAGGATTCGCAACAGATTTAGGCCAAGAAAAGGCGCTATCATAGAATAGATCTTCTTCATATCAATTCACTGAGTACGTAATGGTGTTGCACCACGCTTATAAGGTTATATATTTATATCGATAGCTGATCATAGCATCTGTCAGGGAATGTAGACTTTGGGAAAAATGTTCATAGTTATTTCTGACGAAACCGAACGCAGACTCCGCCTGGCTGTTGTCACAATTCTAGGCGGAAAGAAGGGTGATCTAAGCAGCGCCATCGAGCTGGCTGTCAAAGAATGGTTGGACAAGCATGCCACGGAAGCCAACATTACCAAATGGGTTCACGGCCAGCTGCAGGAAAAAAATCTGGAGAGACGCCGTATTCCGAAACGGCCCTGAATCATACGCGGCCAATATTGAAGCTCGAATTCAAATGACCCGCTTCAAGGTTTACCGTCGTTAGGGCTCACCGCTGCTCCTTCATAATTCTTGCATACCCTACATCAGAGTTACTTGTAGGCGCACATTCTTTTCTTCACGCATCTCGGGAACTGCGGCATCTCCAGATGAGTATAACGAGAATCGCCTCTAGGCACGAAGAGTTTTCCAACCGAATGTGCATGTATCTTTACGATATTCGTGCACATTTGCCATGGCAGTCCGGTCTAGTCGGGCTTACCAACCGCGAGAAATACTACTATGCTAGAACCTAGGATTCTTCATCCGTTCATACTCACGAAAACCGCACCGTAGTGTATTGGCGGAGGCTTCGCTGAGAGTGTCGTGTGATTAGCGACTGCACATTCTTCTCTTGAGCAGCATGTAAACCGGTAGCATCAGAATTAGGAGCACGAACACTCCCCACGGATACTCAGGTATTATTACCGATAGTACTATCAATATTGGTATCGTGGTGACGGTACCCGATATCGTGGTGACCGTGTTGGTGAGAGAACTAGCGCAGGTCGGTCCGGCAACCCCACCGGACGCTATTGTAACCGCTCCAGCACTTTACGCTAGGGCTCGACCGTTCAAGATTGAGCCGCCGTTCAATTGGATGCCTGAAACAGCGAGAATATTTCCTATGATCGGATTGGTTGTATCGAGAGTCGCGGCCTTGCCCACCTGCCACCACACGTTACATGGGTCGCCACCCACAATTTTGGCGCCGGGATTGAACAGGAGCGTGCTCACTGTCCTGAAAATCCAGACGCCTGATCCACTGAGGATGAGTGTTCCCGACAACGAAAAGGAACCGGCGGAACAGTAGACACCCGGCGGGAGAGGAGAGATTAGGGCTAGATTCGTCCCATCTGGGTAAGGCGTCCCTCCGTTGCCGGTGCAAGTTTGGGTGAGAGCGGTAAATGCAGCCCCGATGGCAGCCCGAGCGGCATTCGTGCCTGGAGGACCACCTTGATTCGCGCCTGGAGGACCACCTTGATTCGCGCCTGGAGGAACGATGCTACACAGCCCCGGAAAGCCAGTAATGGCAGTAGCTGGCCCTGGGGAGATACCCACATCCCCCGTCACGGAGGCCCCGCCGCTACACGACACTCCCGAGCCACCAAAAAGCGAGTAACTTGACGCAGCCCCCAAAGTTGGCGACACCTGTGCTGACACATTGTTGACCACGAGAGTGTTGGCTGCGACTAGAATTATTGTGAGAAGCAGAAGAGCTGAAACAAAAATCGTTACTCTGCCATTCTTTTGATTCATCATTCTACCCCATGAAAACTGGATAGTTCGCCAAGAACACTTGCCATGCGCATTCGGTCTCCTATTTAAGTTACTGCTACGGCGATATAGCTATTTATTGAAGCACAGTGATGTTTCAGTAACGGAACACTTCGAATTTGATTACGAATTGGTCCTTCTGGTTTATTCTACCTTCTTGAAAAGAAAGGTACCTTATTGAAGAGGCGCCACTTGCGCATGGGGTTTCTGCTTTGCGATTAGAGGTCGTGTGCTGGCGGCGGATCTGTCTCGATAATGATGCCCGATTCTTAAATTCCGGAGCATTCCTGAAAGCAGATCTGGGCAATGCTGCGGTCAGTCACGCCCCTTAGGGCAGCCTCGAAAGAGGGAGGTTATGGTTGGTCTGGGAAAAAGAAGATTTGGGCGCTCTTAGAAGGCGTAAGAAAGTACGCCTAGAGAGCTGTTACTGGACCCTGTACGCTTGCGGTTGATACGAGTACATCTGAGGTGCAGGCTGATAGGAGTAGTACTGAGTAGGTGGTTGATAGTACATCTGAGCAGGTGGCTGATAGTACTGCGCGGGAGGCTGATAGGAGTAATACTGCGTAGCTGGCTGATAGTACTGGGTAGGGGGCTGATAGGAGTAATACTGCGTAGCTGGCTGATAGTACGACATTGTCATTCTTGTTTCGCCTCCTTCTCATTCACTCTTTGATAGGCGCTAGTGGTGGTTGCTTCGTGGTGGTTGCTTCTTGTTTGTTGCGCGAAAATATGCTCCGTAGCTTTGAAGTGATTCGTTGTGATACAGAACCGCTTTGGAAACGTGTCTTCGTGTAGTCTTTGACTTCGCCTGTCCCGGAAACCGTTACATTGGCGTATTGACTTCCGTTCGTTTCTTTTGTCTGCGTTTCCATTACCCAAATGTCTTGTCGTTCTACTGATTTGACTTCTGTCTGTGAGCCTGATTCCTTGGTTTTTACATATTCGACAGCGATTTGCTTTGCTTGAGTTTCATTGATCATTTTTTGCATGTTTGTTTCCCCGAACCTACCTAGATGTTACGTATACGCTCTGTCAGTTTCTCAATTCGCGTCTTCTTGGTAGTAGAGAAATGCGCTTTCAGCTTTTCGAATCTGCTCTTTTCTGTACCGAAATACTTTCTTAGTTTCATATCTATCTACGAGCCATCATAGTCTCTTTGCGGATATAAAGTTATGTATATATATTGTTACGTCTAACATGACCGCGAGTTTCCTTCCAAAAAACACGACGAGCAAAAATCATTGAAGGCGCGGAATGCGCTTTGCTTCGCTCGAACATAGGGGTTGACCAAAACGCTATGCTTTAGCGTTGACATTTTGTTCTCCTCGTCGTGGCGGGGTTCCAGCCAACCGCTAGTGCCCAAATACAGTGGCATTGCCGGAATAGCCTGCAAACGCGAAGAAGCTTCGGTTTAGCGGAAAATGAACCAAAGAACTAGAACAATGATTATGATCCCAAGAATACTGATGTTTATGCTCATTCTAAATCTCCCTCCAACACCAACTATAGTGTACCCGCCGTTATAAAGCTAGATATGTATAAAGCTACATATATAACCTTATATCGTGCTTTGCACCTATATAGGATAGCCAGATAATCTTTGGGAAGAATCTACGTAGTACTTACGGATCAAGTTGAGCGCCGACTTCGATTGGCAATCGTAAGAAGGCTCGGAGGCAAGAAAGGAAACCTCAGCCGGGCGATCGAGGACGCCGTCAAGGACTGGCTAGCTAAAATTTGGTCCAAGTCTGAAGTTCGTGTGTAAAAAGGGGGGTGAAGAAAAGAAATGTACTGTACATGTATTTGGAACAACTATTACGGACAGCGTACGTACGGCTATCCCTACCCGTCGTATATTTACCCATACCCGTCGTACAGTTATCCATATTATGTGTGGAACTATTCCTGGCCTTGGTACGGCTACGGCTCCTATGGATATCCGTACTATTGGTGACCAAAGCATCGAAACTAGAAAGACAAAATCGAGCACCGATGGCGCTCGTCTTCTCTTTTCTCAGGATAAATTACGAGAGTTGAAAACACAGGCTGGTAGCCCAAGAGCAGTAAGGAATCAGATCGCTTTCATGATTTCTTTGACGTGCTGTTTCGCGCTGTCCTTGATTTGCTGGAGTTCTTTGTCCTTGCCGAATTCTCCAAGGCTTCGTTCAACCATCTCGAAGAGTTTATCGATGTCTTGCAGAAGCCCTGTGAGTTCTGCACGAATCTTTCCTGTGTCCAACTTTGATCTGGATCCAGATTCGGTCTACGCCTAAATAACCCTTTATGAGAGATGGGAAGGGAGAGTTGTAGGGAGCACTTCGACAGGCGAACCACAGAGTAGCAGAACTTAGCCCATAACCGAATGAGGTTGTATCCTCTAGGTTTACCACTACTCGTGATCTTCAGGTTAGTCAGCTTTAGGAAATGGCCTAGTTCAGCGCAGATCCAGGATCCCGGAGAGCCTCTTACCTTCAACTCTCCGTTCTAACCGTTTTCGTTTTCGCGTGTGTCCTTCATCGTCTCTTTGGTGGCAGTGGCATCCTTCGTGCGTTGAAGTGTACTGCGGTCCTATCTCAAAACTGCTCTAACTGAACTTTCAGCACCTTGTGCAGGGTTTCGGCTCCGACGATCTCTGTTCCACCAAAATCCCATTCTGATGGAGTCATTAAGAAAGGCTTAGACTGATTGCCCCCTAATCCTCCGTGGCTGCCAATCAATTCCTCGAAAGCTGCCACTTCATCACTTTCAGGGTCATAGAAGCTATTCACTAGGACATCGGGCGCATACTTGAAGCCGTCAGTTCGGCGGATGTGAGCCGCAGCGTGGGGGCCGAAATCTGCTAGCGGATTCTCTCCTTCAACACTATTATCGGCCAAGTGGTATATGCCCTTGGCACCGATTACTAAGGGGCCGTATTTTTCAGATCGTACGAGGATGAAGCCGATGCCTTGGTGTTTTGCTAGCCCCGGAATGAGGTCCGGGAAGGCTTTGTTCAATTGCTCATACGTCATGCGTTCTTTCCATTGGGTGAAGTACACGAGGCCTAGATTACCGGACGCGAGCACAATAACATGAGGGTTCTTGGACGGGGCTTTCTCGTCCAGTGTTTCGCTACGACGATGATCTGCGATATCCTTGAACAGCCTTCCTTTGACCCTTCTTGTCAGTCGCTTTCCTCCTTCGCGAAGAATCCTCTGCCCACTCTCAATTGGTGCGGTCACCACGTGACCAAAGTGATCTTGATTCGTGTCAAGGTGGCTGTGTATTGTGAATGTTTCTGGCAAAAGTCGCTGGACAAGATCATTCAGGCTTAATCCGTAACGTTGCTTGAATGGGGCGCCGTTGCTTTGGCCATGATCTGACAGAATTACAAACTTGTACTTTCGTGCAGAGAGCTCCGCCGCTTTCTCCAAACGCGCGAAGTGTCTGTCCAGTTGTCTCAATGCGTGGAAAGCGTCATGATCGGCCACGCCGTTGTGATGCGCAACTTCATCATACCCCATGTAAGTAGCGTAGAGTACATCCGCTTGGCCGGCTATGATGTCGCCTACGATCGTGTACGTTGTTATCTCCCGCATGAACACGTTCGTTGTCGCTCGCATTACAAGGTAAACTGGGCCGCGGTGTATCCTCGGCTGAACGTTTCCGATCCAATGTCGTAGTTGACCCCTAAGCTCAGTGAGGATATCCCAGCAGTACAGCGCTAGAGTTCGCGGAAAATTGTAGGAATTCGAGTAGAAGAAGTACCACGCCTTCGTGTAGAATGCTCTAGGATTCGTGAACTTACTGTAAGTGAAGACCACGTCTTGGGCGTCGCCGGAGAAGAGGTTCGCGCGAGATGCCCCGTTCGTAGCCAGTAGCCCCTTCCCGTCTGAGATGCGTTTCTCCAGCATTGGAGCGTCAGAGGGGCCGTTCGATGAGATTATCTTGTTTTCGTTCTCCTTCTCGACCCAGCGAAACGCCGGCATATTGCTATTGTTACCGTGCAGAATGCCTGCTTGGGAGGCACCTGTCTGGGAGGAGAGGTCGGTCTCCCATTGATGTAGCTTGTGGCTGCCGTTCTTCAACCAACCTGCAAGCGTGGGCATATACCCTCTCCGCATGGCCTCACGCAAGATGAACTCAGAGCAACCGTCAATCTCCAGGAAGATGACACCCGGTTTAGTTGCCGCGGAAGTCTTCGAGGAACGTTTTGCCTGTCGAACCAAGACTGCGCGGAAATATCGTGCGTCGTCGTCAACTGTTAGGATGCCTGATACCGCCGTATTAATTGCAGCTATGCCGATGGGTACTAGAATAACAGCCCAACCTTCAACATGAAATCCGGGAACGACCAGGCTTGACAACCAGACGATCAGACCATTCAGGATTAAAGCGCCTATTCCAAACGTGAAGAAAAGAAAGGGCAATGCGATCTTGGACAAGATTGGCCACAGGATCGCGTTGAGCAGCGCGATCACGCCTACAACTAGAATCCCGATTCCCCATGTGTCAACCCTCAGACCCGGAACGAAATATATCATGAGCACGAGTCCTACGGCTTCGCTTATCCAAACAACGAGCACGCGCGCGATCGAGCGTAAACTTAGGCGTTTCCCACGGACCATCTAGTGTGCCGCCTGAAGCGTCAGAACCGTGATCTCTGGAGGACAGTTAATCCGGAGCCAAAAGGTGTTCGTCCCAAGCCCACGGTTCGTATACAAAACCATATCCTCCACCTGATACCGCCCCAGAGGATACTTCTTGAAGTGAGAACCGCGAACGGGAGTTCCAACCCTTGGCAGCACAAACTGGCCGCCGTGCGAGTGCCCGGAGAGTTGCAGCACGAAACGACCCGTCGCCGCAGCGACATCAGCAAAGTCGGGTTCGTGGACAAGCAGCACCGCCGGACCTGAAGATGGCAACTTCTTCAAAACCCGATCAAGGTCATGCTCCTGCGCCATGACATCATCGATACCCGCAAAGTACAGTACGGCTTCTCCTCTACGCAGCGTGTAAACGTCGTTGCTCAAGTCGATAATGTTACTATCACGTAGAATACAACGAACCTTCTCTGCCCCCATCCAGTGATCATGATTTCCTAACACTGCAAGAGTGACGATTTTGGGACGCAACTGAGAGAGTGAGCTTACCAAGTCGGCAGCGACTTGGTCGACAGCAAACGAAACGAAGTCTCCCGTAATCGCCACAATATCAGGAGACTGCTCGTTGACAAGACCGACAACACCCTCCAAACGCTCCGGCGACATCCACTGACCAAGATGAAGATCGCTGATATGCACTACCCGAAATTCATCGAAGGTCTTCCCAAGCCCTCGAAGAGGGACAGACATATGAACGATCTCAAAATCTGTTGGATCAAATCGCAATCCCCCAATCTTCTTCATGAACGAGGTCCGCGCAAACTGCAGTTTCCGCCGCGGCGTCAACAGCCTCGCACCAAGTGAAGTTGGACGCTGAGGACTCATTATTCTCGGCTTCCATCAAACCTTTTGTAAATCAACTTTAGGCATCCTCCAACGACCTACTCACGCGCAATTCATCAGAATGAGTGCTGTAGTTGAAGAGCAGCATAAACGTCATGGGCATCGCATCAAAACGATACGGACCAAACTGGCGACGGAGAAATACGTTATGACTCCAAAGAACAAAACTACCGCTGTCCTGTGCACTGTGGGCAACGCCCTTCTTGTGGTCGCAGAAACTACCGGCATGAAGCTCTTGCTCGAGGAAACCTTGAAGTGACTTCAACCAACCGTTGACGCGTCCCCGATCCTCGCTACGATTTTCAGGGTCTTGATGGTCATAGCCGCTCTTGGTGGAATCTTTGTCACACTAGGGGCCTCTTGACCTTCCACATACTAAGGATACGAGAGCTCTAGGTGATGCCCGGTGCAGGGTTAGGTCTGATCGGTTTCAGGATCCCCATGAGCCTTAGATGAAACCTGTGTGTCTTTGGACGTTTGGTATTCGAAATCAGGTCCGGCGTCACGAACCTTTGGCCTCGTTTCTACTCGTAGTCACTTCTCCTCGAGTTCACGACACGGCTGACGGCCAGTTTCTTTAGAAAGAACTACCGTAAATCGAGTCAAACTTACATAAATTTGCTAATCAAAAGCAGAGGGATTAGAAAGATTATGGAGTTTAGAGTGGAAATGAGTTTGATAGAGCTCAACCGTATCTGATTAGCGGTGAACTGCATAAGCCACAGAAACGTGAGTCACCAGAGTTTTGGGTTCCGCATATCAGACACACGCCTCGTTGCGGTTGGTCAGGAAAATTACTCAGTACCGTTCTGCACCAGTTGCAGTAATTATTGCTGTCCGAATTCTGCTTATTGCAATATCTACATGTTTTCAAACAAAGAACACCCTGATGTAATGTGCCCTATCGCATAGAAAAGTCTTTGTTATAACTAAAGGATTCAGGACCATTAGACCTTTGAAATGAAAAGCGCGGCTTCCTTCGAATCCGTTTTCCTGTTAGCCGGTATGTCTATATATGAAAGTGTATATGTTGACGTCTACATGTAGGGATTTACATGAGAACTTATTTCAAATTTATGTTGTTGGTGTCCATTTTGGCGGTTGCGGTTGCAGCGGTTGCAGTAAGCAATAGTCCGGTTTCAGCCGACACGTGCACTATCCAACCCAGTTCCCTGGCCTACTCATCCCCGTCATACAGTTACGGTGGCTATGCCAATGTTGTAGTGCCTGTATCAGCGACGTGCGCCTTCGTTGGTGGCCAATTATATGCTGTGGGGACCGCAACAAATGCAACAGCAAATGCTCAAGTGCATTCATCGTATGCCAAATTATTCGCTGCTTATGGAACAAACATCTACACGGGGCAACTGACATTCAGCCTTCCGTCTGAAGTCACTGGATATACGGTACAGCTTTCAATCTCCATCTATAGCGGTGTCTATAACGGATACAACTACAGCTATAACGGATTCAGTAACGGGTCGCCGCTAACAACAAGCGTTGAAAATGTACATGTTAATGCTAACAACTACTACGTGAACTATGCGAGCTGCTACTATGGCAATAACTGCGCTCAGAGCGCTCAGATTTACAATTCTTGCCATTCACCAAGTAGCAACGGCACGGTGCAATGTGTCGGATACCTGTACCAGAATTCAAATGCATGCGTTGAACTCGTAATTCCAATAGTCAGTCCTATAGGACTAATATCCTACCAATACTTCACGTTGCAGAAGTTGCCGGCAACATATCCTGCCATCGGAACATGGGTTACCGTGACCGGACAACTACACCTGGGTCCCAATGTTAGCTCAACCGGAGCGGCTTGTCCAGGCAATTACCTCAACGTAACCTCAATAACGTCTTAGACTTCCGATTCAGACGCTCGTTTCCGGAAATTACACTTTACGTGCCGTGGTAACGTTAAGCTCTTGAGGTTACCATCTTTTCCAAGAATCTTACTCTGAAGCACGGTTTCCACTCACCTTTTACGTGTCAGGTCAGAAGGCTCTCCTAAAAAGCGATTACCAAATTGGTTCTTATCCCGCTATAAGATGTTCACATTGAATTCTCCGAGTTGCTGATTGGATGCTACTTTACCATTTGATCTTTTGATTTAACAAGCATTCACCAATGTATTATTGCGCCCATCACATAGGAAGATGAGAGCGTAGGCGCGTCCTAATGGCGCGCCTGAATTCCTGAACCCTCGACTGGCGTTATGTTGTTCGACTCTGCGTCGTGAGGATCATATAGTGCGCGCACACACTCGAACAAGCAAGGGAATCTGATAGAAAGAGGGTGCGGAACTCAGATTGCTTCGAGGGTGCAAAGTGTGTGGTTGTAATTACGGGCGCACGCACACAAATGACCGGTTCAAATTAATTGGTCGCGCCGCACTTGTCGCAGAACCGCGCCTGGGGTCCCAGGTCGGCTCCGCATTTGCCGCAGACCCTTTGCTGGTTCATTTGTGTTATCGTGGGGTTCATTTGTGTTGTTGTGGTTGTCGTCTGTGTTGTCATGCTTTGTCTCCGGCCGAGGAATAAAGTGTTAGTCGCGGTAGAGTACAAGAGAAAGATACAGCCGAACAGGATCAGTACCCCAGCCAAAGCAAACTCTGCTACAACCAATTGAATCGCCCAGGAAAGCCAAATCACACCTATTCCGAGTGCCAAAACGCCATACGCAAGGTACATTTTCCCAGCTGGATCATGGGTACTAGATCTAACGAACCCGAGTGCGATGAATATTAGTCCAACGCCAACCAGGAAGGCTGGTAGGATGGCGATAACCGAAATGCCTCCCAGCAAATACAGGAACAGAATAAAGCCAACAAGTAACATAACGGCCCCCGCAAGTGCAATTTCATAGTGCCGTGTATACTGCATGAATCATATACCCAAGTGTATATGTGAAGGTAAATATATGTAAGCTTTCCGCACAGGTTAGGTTTAGAGAAGAAATACCCTTAATCGAAACCCGCGCTACGCACACAGCTTCTATGATACGAAAGAAGTACTAGCTTAGTTTGTACTTCATCGCAAGGTTACTGCTGCCGGTTATATGGTGGCACGCAAACTAGGATCTGCCGAAGCTGCTGTTGAATCATTCTGGTTTCATGTGGACTTTCTCTTGAGTTTCTTGACATTCGCAAGTTGAGGCCCCTTCAGCCTCAATCGAGTCTTTGTTGACTACCATCGGCATGATGAGTTGAGGAGCACCTTTTGAGACTTGAAATTCAACCCCTTGCTCCCTTGAGTCCCCCAGATACAGGGTTTGGTGTAAAGCTGCAGCAACAAATCGGAGTGGAATTAGTGGCGGTGGCGTCTAGACCCTGTCTTTCCGAGATGTTCCTTAAGGCTTGTTGAGTCACAGAAGCGTGTCTCCTTCCTGTAGCGTGAAGCTTCCGTCGAAGACTTTCGCATCAACTCTTCCGTCTCGTAGACGAAACGAGACTATGCGAATGCAATCGTCTCAGTGAACTCGACCATTGACTGAAACCTTGAATTTGAGTTGGGAATCTTGGAACGGTCGATCTCTATGATGAAAGGTGAATCGGGCCTTTAATCGAGATTCGGGGTTTGTTAGCGGGTTTACGCGGAAAGTCTTAGTCGGATATTTCGGTACTCTTGACCAACCTCGCTTCTATGCGAACGGTTTTTGTGCGCGAATTCGCGTGTGGGTCGATAATCAGAGAATATTCTCCTTTGCCCCAAGACTGCTCCTCCTCGTCGAGCATTTGATCCGTTAGTGGGTTAGCTGCAGCAGCCCATTCAGCCCTAGCTGTATCTTCGTACGACTTCAGAACGCCTCGCCGTTTCAGGAAGCGATGGGTCATATCCATGTTAATTCCCCAGTGGAAATGTTCTTTTTCTTTTATTCCTGCGATTACCTCGATCCATCCATCGGCAGGTTTCGTCCGTACAATAGCCCAGTGGTCGTCTCTTTCTAGCCGTTTGTTGAAGGGTTCCAGCGTGAATCCCTTCACCTTGAGGAGTTTGTGCCTGTCGAGGCCATGAACCATAGTCGAAATCGCCAACTAAGGTATGACGAACGATGCGCAATATTACTTTTAGTCAACCTATTTGCGTTTTCTGAAAAAGGCAAGCGGTTTTGGATTATGGCTCTCTCGCTCTCAGTTGGTTATTTCATTCAGCTGATTTGAAGTCCATTTGTCATAGCTTGGCGGCCGTTGTATTTACAGACATAATTCTGTTAGGCCGGGTAGTTCGGGTTTCGCAAAGGATTGGCCTTGTTCTCGTATATATTGGGTCGAGAATTGTTTCAGTTGTTGGGGTGGATCATGTAAAATATGAGAGGCTTAAGAAGGCTCTTTACGCTAAGCCTTCCTAAGTTACTTTTTTTCCTTCATCTGCGCTCCACAACACATACCCGGAGAACTAGACTCTTTCCCGCATGACGCACACTTGTACATGGCCATTAAGAACTCACCTCCACACCAAAAGCAAACAGCCCAACATAACTGATCGCCCATTAATTCATATAACTTTTAGCATAAGAAGAACCCGGCTCCGTTATTCATAATCACGACCAGGCGAAAGCCATGTACGCTACTTCGAGTGACATAACGTATCTCATGCTCGCCATTGTTCTCACAGTGCTTGGAGCAGGAGCTCTTAATCGACGGGATCCTTGACATTTAACAGGTCATCAAGAGTGCGGAGGAACTCTAGAATTGAAGTTTGGCGTACAACGCCTTAACTTCACCTTTGACGACGAAGGTCCATAGATTGTAGAAAGGCTCAGGAACCTAGTCGGACGTGCTGAAACGATAGACTATGATTGCGAGTGTTGGCTTCCTGAATTTAGTAGCGCGTAGATTCGATCTTTATTTAGAAAGAGACATTTGTCAGGTTTCCACCTATGACTTACAGCTTACGCTTAGGCTTCGTATAGTAGCCTCTGCCACGCTTCTCTTTCTTTCTTCTCCTCCTGCTCTTCTTCTCTTCTTCACCCATACTCGTCGCACGAGCCCAAAACCCAGAGCGACCACTCCTTTTCCCTTCCTTCCTGCGAGGATAAGCTGTAACCGTTAGTTTGTTCTCGACTTCTGACACGCCGGGAGCACAATAGGTGGCGTATTCGGCTTCCTCTAGGTCTGGCCAGGAGCCTACGCTGCCACGGAGAATAACCTTGCTACCTGAAAGTTCCACCTGAATCTTGTCGGCATCTCGAAGCAGTCTGGCATTGCGCTTAAGTGCGTTTTCGATTCCGTTCTTTACCTCGGACGTTTTCACCGTCGGCACTGGTGGTTTAATGGTGATCGAGTTGGTGACTCCCCGAACCCCTGTCATGTGGCGTACGGCGTGCTCCGCATACTCTTTCTGGTGAAACCAATCCACCTCGCCACTCAGAGTCATCCAACCGTTCTGTACTATCACCTTGACGCGGTCACGCGGTACCCAAACATTCCAGTTGAGAATGTCTGTCGCCGACCGGGCGATGTCTTCGTCGTTGCGCTTGTAAGAGCTAGGCACTGTGACCTTGATCTCTTCAGTTAATCCCTTGACGCCTGAAACCCGTTTGACGGCTCGCTCGGCAGCCCATTTCATACCGTAGGTGTCAACGTCGCCGCTTAGCGTAACCACTCCATTCTTGACAGCAACATCGATCTCCGTCGCATGAATGGTCGGCTCCCACTTGAGCTCAGTCGTAACATCACGTTGCAATTCTGAATCCGTCTTCACAACAACTCCCCTCACACATCGCCCGCTAATAGCCTGTCGCAGGCGTAAAGGTATTGTTGTGGAACGATGCGAACAAGATTATCAGAGTGACTCGGATGCGGATAAATCATAATGGGGGAGAACGAAGTACACGGAGTTACGCTTCAGAGAGAGAAGGACGGCAAGCCGTTCTACACGATTATCTGTCAAGTAACGGCGCAGCCCTACGTCGTTGTGTGTGTACGCGCATGTAAGCTGTGATGGTTTTCTCCTATGCATATCGTCAAATAAGATATCAAATGTATATCTCGAACAGTCAATCTTCAAGCTGTGGTCGCAGCAGTGATCCCAATTCGATAGCTTGTGCATTCGGGTTTAGTGTTCGATCCAACACTACTACTCGCTTCCGGTCGTAGCGACCGTTCGCGAGTTTTCCAAGAATAATTGACTCAGCCTTGCCACGACCAATGTAGGTCCCGGCAGAGTAATGCAGACTAAACCCGATAAGGACTATGATAGCATAATGGTAAGAAGTAGGCGCTCCTGCCGAGAGAACTTTGTAGAAGATTCCTAGCAGACTGACCAGTATGTTGAGACCGATAATCGATCCAAACACAGCAGTTAGAATAGTTGAGTGAAATGGCCCGGAATTGATGCCGATAATCTTGAAACGCCTGAAATATGGAAGGGCGATCGAAGGAACGAGGCCTGAGATCAGAGTGATTACGATCAATCCCGGTGTCAGTCGGAGGGAAAATAGAACACCGGTTGCATGCTGAGGCGTGGCCAAGAAGTTCAATGAATGAAGTACCAACTGTAGCATACTGGGCCTTGTACCTGCGGTCGTTGACGGCGTCCTTGACGGGTCAGCACTATAGACGTCCCACCCTAGGGCAAGAGACGTGAAGAACAATACTAGTGGAAGGTAGACTAAGTGAGACTTCGCGATGAGAGCCTTTCCGAGGTGCAAGAGTTTTTCATCCTTAGGTCTGATCACCTGCTTCGTCTTAGTGAGCCGCCCAATCAATCCGGCTATGCTTAACGAGCATATGCCTCCGAGGAGGACGATTGACCAATAGCCTAGGCCTATGACCAGAAGTCCTGCTATTGACGTCAAGAGTGCGATTTCAAGTGGATCAAGGCGAACATGTGTGAGTTGGGGGATTGAGAACGTTGAAATCGCAGCGACAGAATACGCAACGAATCCTAGGATCAGCGGTGCGGCCGAATCGATAACCGCCGTATGTTCTAAGTCCTCTCTTGATCTGAGTTTGTTTAATCATTCTCTGAGTCGTCCTGTTCTCGCGGTAGACTGGCTTCGGTAGTGTTCAAGTCCTTTTCCATTATGAGCGTTACGGCTAGGCATCCGATCACAATGAATCAAGCTGTCTACACGTTAATCCTCGTAATCGGCATCGTGGTACTCAGCACACCGCCATTCATCATACACCACTTGCACAAACTAAGCTAGATCCTGAACCACCCAACCGCGAGTGACGCGGTTGCTCCACATCCGCATCCAAAGGGCACCAAACAAAACCACGGCACCGTCAATTCAACGAAGTAGCCATCTTTCCAGCATAGGCGCGGAACCCTTAGAAGTCTCTCTCTGGCTATTTCTGTCAATTTCGCTTCCCGAACAGTCACAGAATCCCGCCTTTCCTTAGGAACAGCTCTACAGGGCACTTTGAATAGACATAGATTAGATAGAATGCAGAGAACATGTAGCTATGTATAAAGCTAAATATATAAGTTTATACCGTGCTTTGCACCTACTTAGTTCGGCGCGATAGTCTTTGGGAAGAATCTATGTAGTGCTCTCGGATGGCGTTGAGCGCCGACTTCGATTGGCGATCGTAAGAAGACTCGGAGGCAAGAAAGGAAACCTCAGCGGCGCGATAGAGGACGCTGTCAAGGACTGGCTACGTAAAGACTGGTCGAAGCTTGGCGTTGTTCAACCATGATGTCCAGGTTCGAAAAGGAAGGGCAACGATTTGTGTGTGATAAGTGTGGTTTCGAAACGAACAGTTCAGAAATCTTCCCTTTACACAAGAAGAATTGCCCCAAAGTTTAGGTAAGTGTCATCAGATAAGTGGTGTTCATGGTAAAGTCAGATCCTGTCGCCATTGAGAGATGGCTCAAAGACCGATACAAACTTCTTTTCTTGAGAGTTAACGAGAGGACCGACCATGCGTTTGCGATTGTAGATTTACCAGATTTGCCTCCGGATCTATTCGAACACCCTTCTGATTGTAAACTCTCCCTGAGCACGCCCCGCAAAGCCGAAAGTGATTTCATCAGAATGACGGACTTCGACCAAGGCACAACCTTCTTCAATAGTCATGGTTGGGAGAAACGCCTACTGGAAATCACACGTAACTAAGTCCTTGGAAATCGCTTTTGAGTCATCCTGATAGAAGCTCAACGACCATATATTGGTGATAGGCTGCGGTTCGCTGAGCATTACAGCAGTTCAGTGAAGCTGATAATTCCCAGAACGAACAGGGTGGGTACGAAACTTGAAATCCTGCGGTCTATGAACCTCTCGTCTGACCGAGCTTTCGACACGGAGGTGAATAATACATGACAGAACAGACAAACGCTCAAAAGGCCCCTCCCACCCGAGGCAACATTCCATCCAACACAATTTTCATCGGACAAAAGCCCTTAATGAGTTACGTAACAGCAATCGTAATGCAATTTAACAGCGGCAGCAAGGAACTCGCCGTGAAAGCACGCGGCCGCATGATATCCCAAGCCGTCGACGTCGTCGAGGTCTGCCGCAGACGGTTCTTCGCTGACAAACTCAACATCACGGAAATCAAGATCGGAACCGAAGTACTGGGCGAGGAAGGTCAGCCAAGAAACGTCTCCACAATCGAGATCAAGCTCACGAAGAAAGAGTGAGCACATAACTTCACGGATTAAGTTGGAAAGAATACTCATCCAACTTTTCTCCTTTTTTCTCTTATCGCTGCACCTCCTGGCGCGAATACAATAGATCAGTAGGCATCTTACTTCAGGAATTGCGGGAAAGTAGCGGATTCCGTTTTTTATGTGTGCGGATTTGCTGGTGCGTTTTCAGGTTTTGTTTTCGATTTGGCGTGCGACGCGTATTATCTTACGCATTCCATTTGCAGGAGTTTGGTCGGGAAAGTGGTACGCTAACTTTTGCTGCCGCGTCGATTCTCTTGGTCTTCGAAAACCTTGAACCAAGCCGCATGCTTGCCGACAAAGTCAACGAAACGTTCCATACGATTTACGGTATCCTTATGGACGTGATGCTCAATGCCTTCCGCGTCCAACTTCGCGACCTTCTCTCCTACGCCCAGGATCTGAAGGAATCTGATTATTGTGATGTGTTTCTGTTGAATCACACGCGCCATCTCTTCTCCTTTGTCTGTGAGTCTAAGACCGCGATAGCGTTCGTAGACGATGAGTCCCATTCCATCTAACCTTTGAAGCATGCTCGTGACACTAGGAGTCTTGACGCCCAAACGTTCCGCAATGTCCGTTGCCCCGGCGTAGCCTTTTGTCTGGACGAGGTCGTATACGACTTCAAGGTAGTCTTCGACACGTGTGAGGTCGGAAACTGAGGTAAGTCGCGAACCTTGAGCCATCACATTGACACTCCTATACTGATAGGAAGAACTCGATCGTTGAGAGGCCTGATGTTAAAGCTGTGCCTAGGTTGATCCTTGTGTTGACGAAATTTTTTCATCATTTTCTTTTCCTTCTTTCACCATCATTTTTACCGGTCAGTTTGTTCTTAGCAAGCCAGTTTATCTGAGCATAGCGTAGACAAGGTACAGATGATAGACCCCATAAGCTCCTAGAACCAAAGCCTGCAGGTAGACGCTGAATGGGGCCATAAGATAGTATATCAGGTAAGTGTTTAGCGCCACAATTACCGCCCCGGTTAACACAGCGAGGTACGTGGTTAAGCGTTTGTTAACAAACTGCCCCATGAGGTCCTTCTTGGCGGTGAATGTTAGCAATGGTATCATGGGTAGTGCGATCATTAGGCTGAGGAGTACTTGGCTGTAGACTAACAGGAACAGCGGATCAAAACCGAGAAGCACCGCTATCGTCGTTGGGAAAACGTTGATCACTCTCGTAATAACCCGCCTGACAGTCTTGTTTACCTTTGTTCCCAGTAACCCGTCCATGATCGCTTGGCCGGCCAACGTTCCGGTCGTCGAGGAGGCAATACCGGAACATAGCAGCGTCACAGCGAACACAATGGCGGCAAGCGGTCCGTAGATGGGGATCATTATCCGATACGCATCATCTACTGCCGACACGTTAGTGAACTTCGGATAGAACGTCACGGCGCTTACGATGAGGATGGCTGCATTGACCATTCCGGCGATCGTGAAAGCAATTAGGCTTTCGCCGGTATGGAGCTTCAGCAATCGTTTCTTTTCTTCGCTGGTTCCTTCCACCAGCTTGTCCCTGGTCAGCGTGGAATGTACGTACAGTGCATGGGGCATCACTGTGGCGCCGATGATACCAACTATCAAGGTTATGCTGCTGGAGCCAAACGTTGGTGAGATAAATGATTGAGCCATCTGAGGTATGTTTAGGCCGGTAACGGTGACTTCGTACAGGAAACCGAAAGCTATGATTGATACGAACAACATGAAGAAATACTCAAGTGCCCTGAAACGCCGCGATGTCAGAGCTAACAGAATGAGGATGTCAGCCGCTCCGAATATCGACGCGTAAAGGAGGGGCACACCGAAAAGTATGTTCAACGCGATGACCGTCCCTAGGTACTCCGCGAGGTCAGTGGCTGCGGCTGCCGCTTCGGCGCCGATCCAGTTCAGATAAACGTCAAACTTAGAATCAAGAGACTCACGCACGAGCCCCGCCAAGTCCTTGCCTGTTGCTATTCCTAGCTTTCCTGAGAGATACTGGAGGAGCATCGCCATGAAATTCGCCATCCAGACAACCCAAAGCAAACCGTAGTTGAACGACGCTCCCGCCTGAATGTCCGTCCCGTAGTTCCCTGGATCCATGTATGCCATGCTCACGATCAACGCCGGACCTGCGAACATGAACAGTGCGCGATACTTGCTAACGAATCGCCTAATCTGCAAATTTAGATTAACCTAACTAGTCTAGAGGTTACTAACGTTCATAGCCAAACCTTAGGTATTTAGTTCTTTGCTTTGCTATTCAGCAAGATCGGCAAAGCAGTATGCGACCTGCCCGTAATGCGCGTACTGAGTCACATAAACAGCTTCAAGAAAAGACGCCTTCATCTGACAACCAGTACTGGGCAATGTGCGCGGTTGACTACTCTTGAGGAGACCGCATTAAAGGGACTGGAGTACTCAGAGTACTCCATTCAGAGTTTGGCTAGGAATTTTTCACATTCTTCTTCGTCAACTTCGTCTTTGAGTAGGTCTTCTTTGTTCAGAGAGCTTGAGGCTGAATATGAGTAGCTCGTCAAAAAACTCAAAGAGCTAAGTTAGGTGTCCACCAAACGGTAGGGGCTGTTTGAATCGTGAAAGATTTCGATTACGTTTGCGAGATTGACAACGTTAAGGTGTTTAGGAAGCGAAAATAGCAGGTTCTAAATAGGCTCGCAAGAAAACTACCTCTCTATGACGGATTTATTGGACCAAGGGGTCAAGAAAATCATAGAGCTTATCGGGCCGAAACCACCCAAGGGCATGATTCCCAATAGCTTCATACGCATTAACGTCACCACGGAGACCTTTGACGTGGCAAGCGGCAAAATGGTAGGGACTCCTTCTGAGAGAGTCACGTTTGAGATGGAGTTCGATGCCAAAGAAAACGCAGATGCATTTCGCCAGTCAGTGAATAAGATAATTAGAGAGGTATTTCCGCCTTCGTCGGATGAGAAAGACTCCAAGAATGTTCAAATTGCAAGAATAGAACTAGGGACTCCCGAAGTAACGTATTTCCTTAGCCTCAGATATCCTTGAAGCCCAACTCTTTCAGGGGTACATGATAGTGGGTCTATTGAACTGCTAAGCGGCGTTTTCGATTGGGTGTTCGAGTACCGTCATAAGGCCGGTTTTCCTGCCCAGAGTAAGTTGAATTTCGCCCCTGTAGCTTCTTACCCTCGCGTTCTGAATTTGTACCATGTCACCCTGAGAAACTGTGTCGATTTGGTTATTCCATACGGCCAACGGAATTTCTCCCGTCCCGTCTGATAGCGTTACATCACAGACTAATAGCGGGTTGCCGTCCTTCGAGGTTACAGCCCTAACTTGAGACTTCTTGATCACACTGGCCTTGAAGGAGACGCCACTCAATCCAAGCCGTAGATTACCAATTGCGCTTACTGTATTCGCGTCCAGCTTCTTTGAACTACGCGGTTCGTTAGCATGCATAAATCCCTCTGGGAGTCTCTCGAGCTTTCTGATGGAGTCATTTTGAAGGTTGGCTTGTGCCAATGGTCTTCCTTTAAGGGAGAACATGTAGGTAGAGGATTCCTCTCCGCGCGAACGAATTTCGATTCGAAGCGTTCCGCACTGAGCATTGCCTCGCTTTCGAGTAGCTACCAAAGAAGCATGGAGGCTACTTGGGGTTAGGTCATGCTTCCTGGCGAATTGGATTAGGTAGCTAAGATCCCTATCTTGCATGTGTCCTCTCAGTCTCGGTTGGTATTGTAGTGCTGCTATAATGGTTCAACTATGACATACTAGGGCTTCATCCGTAATAAAGCCCCTGTATTGCTCTCACGAACGACCAAATTGCCTCAGGCCAGTGACGATTGGCGTGGGGGGGAGAATATAGATAGCGGGTACGTGAATGTGTGAGCCAGCGAATTTGACGCAGATGAGGATTAATGGCAAGCTCAGTTGGAGAGAAGAATTCGTTCGATGAAGCGGCTGCGGTTGCAGCAGAAGATCTAAAGAAACTACCCGCAGAGCAAGTAAAAGTTGTGGCTGATTGGTGGGCCAAGTACTACATGTCAGCCGGACACAAGAGGTTGGGCAGACTCCTAGTAGCTATATCAAAAGGAAAGTCAATTTGACCGCTCGGCCATGAAATGGCCACGAAACTGAAAATCTCATCGGGGATAACCTCAGCTCTGTAGACACCAGCCTGGCTCTGGTAACGTAGGCATGCTGAATTGCAGTTACTCTTATTATCCCAACCAAGTGTTGCAGAATTTGGTCCTCGAAATTGGAAGAAGAACTGGCACGTGAAGCTGTGGACCATGCCCTTCGTTTGGGAGCGCAGTATGCGGAGGCTCGCGTTCAACGTGATTTAGGCCACACCTACACATTGAAAAATGGTGCAGCCGAACCAGTCAACGTCACAAGGAAAGTCGGGATAGGAATCAGGGTTATCGTTGATGGAGTCCTCGGGTTCGCTTCAACCAACAGCCTAGACAGAGGGCAGCTACGCTCTACGACTGAGTCGGCAGTTAGAACGGCTAAAGCCTCAAAACGCCTAGTCACATCTCCTATTCGCCTTTCGCAGGAGAAAAGCTGGGAAGACAATTGGGAGGCAAAGATGAAAGTTGATGTCCGGGACGTTTCTCCGGAAGAGAAGTACGAACTTCTATCCACAATCGAGAAAAGCCTAACTCCCGAGAACGTTCACGTGTCGCTGCCATCGAGAATTTTAATTTTCGATGAAGACCTGACCGAGAAGTTCTACGTAAACAGCGAAGGATCGAAACTTCACGGTTTCGTCCCCCACCTAAGTCTACTTTTCTTCCTTACCGCTCAAGAACCTGGGAAGGGAGTTGCGCAACGCCTGCGCCATGAGGCACAAAGCCGCGGCTGGGAAGTGGTCGAGGATTGGAAGCCAAAAGAGATCGCGGCCGACGATGCCAAGATGCTTGGAAGACTTCTCAGAGAAGGTGTCCCCCCTCCAAAGGGCGACGTAGATTTGGTCTTGGGATCTGAAGTGACGGGTATAATCTGCCACGAGTCATGCGGCCACCCACAGGAAGCCGATCGAATCCTGGGGCGCGAGGCAGCTCAGGCAGGGGAATCATACCTGAAACCGGACATGGTCGGTCATAGAATCGGGTCAGAACATGTGACGATAATCGACGACCCAACGTTGCCCCACTCGTACGGATTCTACCTCTACGACGACGAAGGCGTTAAGGCACGACCGAGAGTACTCATCCAAGAGGGCTTGATTGCAGCATTCCTGCAAAACCGAGAAACGGCAGCTGAACTTGGTGGGGTGAGTAACGGCGCGTCACGGTCCTCCTCCTACGATCGCGAACCGATAATCCGCATGGCCAACACGTACATGAAGCCCGGCAACCACAGCCTCGAGGAACTCATCGAGGGCGTGGGGAATGGGATTTACATGAAGAACTTCATGGAGTGGAATATTGACGACCGACGCTACAACCAACGATATGTCGGATTAGAGGCGTATATGATCGAGAATGGGCGAATCACCACGCCCATCCGAAACCCGATTCTAGAGATTACAACCCCCGGCCTCTATGGCAGCGTCGATGCAGTAGGGAAGGATATGGAGTATGCGGGAGCTACCTGCGGTAAGGGCGATCCAATGCAAGGTGCCCCGGTCTGGACGGGCGGCCCACCGATTCGGCTACGTAAGATTAGGCTGGGAGGATGAATCGGAATGAACCCACACGACGCGTTGGAACATATTCTCACGGCCGCACAGAAACAAGGAGTGGAGTCAGCTGCTGCAGGCTTCACTAGAAGCCATAAACGCATGGTTCGCTTCAGCAACAACTCGGTAACAATCACAAGTAGTTGGCTCACCGAAACCCCCACAGTCTATCTCGTATCCAACAAGAGACGAGCCGCATGCATGGTAGAGGAACAGAATCCCGAGGGTTTGAAGGCCGTCGTTGAAGAACTTGCAAGAACCATGAAGGTGACCCCCGAGGGCGACGTCGACTTTACGCTCCCACAGGGACCGTTCCAATATCAACCCATTCAGGGAACTTTTGATGAGAAAATTGCCCAAGGCGAAACAGAACTAATCGACGCCGTGGAGGCTGGAGTGAACGCCGCTAAGAAGGAAGGCGCGATACGAGTTTCTGGGGTCGTTACCTCGAACACACGGGAACGTTACGTATCCACCTCAACCGGAGCCGAGGGATCGGATAAGGGCACAGAGATTGAGATGACGATCCGCGCGTTCACCGGCGACGACGCGAGCGGTCAGGGCATAACGGTGGCCACGAACCTCCAACAATTCAATCCGGAAGAAGCCGGCAGATGCGCGGGGCATATAGCGAAAATGGCACTTACCCCGGAAACCGGCCAGGCGGGGAAGTATAACGTCGTATTTGCTCCCTCAATATTCGCGAACATACTAAACCGCGTAAGCGATTCAACATCAGCCTACACACTAGAACTAGGCTTCTCATTCTTCCAAGACATGCTAAAAAGCAAAGTCGCGTCCGAAGCGGTTACCCTTCACGACAACAGCCGCTTTCCATATGGGCCAGGCTCTTCAACCCTAGACGATGAAGGATACCCTACCCAAGACAATGCTCTGATCGAAAGCGGCGTTCTAGAAACCTACCTCCACACATCCTATACCGCAACAAAACACAAGGCATCGCTGACGGGGAGCGCCAGATTTGAAGCAGGCATCGGCGGAATGGTTCCCACAGCCGGCAACATAATCCTCAAAGCTGGCGAAAGTTCCCTCGAAGATTTATTCGACCAAGCCCATGACGGGCTCTACATTACCAATAATTGGTACACACGCTTCCAAAACTACCAGACAGGCGACTTTTCAACAATAACCCGGGACGGTGTCTTCGAGATCAAGAACGGCAAGCTTACTCATCCGGTGAAGGGGCTGCGGTTGAGCGATAACATGATCCGCATCCTCCAATCCGTCAAAGCACTCTCGAAGGAGCAGCATTGGATTAGATGGTGGGAGGTGGAGACGCCAACGCTAACACCCTACGTTCTCGTCGAAGGTGTGGGAATAACTACGGCGAAAAAGTGACTAGACTGACTAGAGCCTAAGACCTAACGCTCCAGGCCTAGGCTGGGCGAATTTGCTGAACGATTCCGGAACGAAAAATCATAACCTAAATCCAACGTAATTGGATGCTAATGATCTCGCAACGGCCTGAAGAAAGTCCGAATTTCTTCTGTCAGTGCTAGCGGTTCTTCGGCCGCCGCAAAATGGCCGCCCGTTGGCATCACATTCCACCGCCTTATGTTGTAGAGACGTTCGGCCAGTTCCCTTGGGTGGGCATGCGGAAAGACATAATCGTTTGCGAATAGGGCCGCACCGGTCGGCACTTCGATTCTTCCTCTTCTCCAGGGCAAGGCGGGGCTATGGTGGTTTTCATAATATCCACGCATGGTCGAGTTGATGGTCCCCGTAACCCAGTAAATCATAACAGTCGTGAGTAGTTCGTCCTTCGTGAATCTGCTCTCCACGTCTCCCTTTGTGTCTCCCCAAGCTCTGAATTTCTCGATTATGTAGGCAGCAAGCCCGACGGGCGAATCATTCAACCCGTACGCGATTGTCTGTGGTTTCGTTCTCTGTATGTGGCCGTAAGCGCCCTCTTCAACCTCCCACTCATCGAGGAGCTTGAGGTACTCTCGTTCGGGTTCAGATAGCTCCGACCTGTCCGGCATCGGAGTGGGCACTCTAAGGTCATTGTGCATGTGGATTCCGATGAGATCCTCTTCATACAAGTAACCCAAGTCTGTGGTAACTCCCGCCCCAACATCGCCTCCTTGCGCAGCGAACCGTCGATAGCCCAACACTCTGGTCATCAAGGTGTGGAAGGTTTCGGTCGTAACGATTGGTCCACGACGCGTGCGTCTGTCGGAGAAACCGTAGCCGGGAAGAGAAGGTATCACGACGTCGAACGAATCATTCGGGTCGCCCCCGTTCGCAGCCGGGTCGGTCAAGTAAGGAACGAGCTTGAGCATGCCAGCGAAAGTATCAGGCCATCCATGGCTTATTAGAAGTGGAATTGGCTTGGGCCCCTTGCCCCTCACATGGACGAAGTGAATGTTCGACCCCATCACGTTGCACTTGAACTGTGGGAAACTGTTTAGCCTCCGCTCTTGGGCCCGCCAGTCGAACCGGCTCATCCAGTAGTCTACTAGTTCTCTCATGAATGAAAGGGACGTGCCGTAGCTCCAGCCGGCTACTTCTTCATCTGTCCACCGAGTCCTCTCGAGTCTGATCTTCAGGTCTTCGATGATTTCCTGTCCAACGTTTATCCTGAAAGTTTTAACTGTCTGATTCATCGACTTGCCCTCAACGCATTATGCTGAAGTTCGAACTCAATTCCCCATGGATACTATAGAATCACGAGTTCGAGGTAGCCGTCGGCAATGAGTTTCGTTATTGTGGAGAGGGTCTCGTTCCGGTCTGCATCGGTTAGTTCCAGCACTTGCTCCACTGGTAACTGTCGATCCTTCAGCGAGAGTAGTATCTGCCGGCCTAGGCTGCTATAGGCTTCCCGGTAGGTTGGCGGCTCTAACTCTTGGGCCATCAGTATCACCTGGCCACCGGTAGCCGGGACTGAAGGTTGTTGTAGGCTTGCCGAACCGCCAAGTCTGTCTCAAAATTTCTCTCCTGGGTAATCGATTTTCCAGCTTCGACTGAAGCCGGGGTTCACATTTGGTTGCATCGCCTTCACGTGCACGAGCACGATGTGGATCGTACATGTGAAGGAGCTGAGCATTCCCGCCCAGTGAACCAATCGTTCACGGAACATTTCATCATCACCAAAGCGGGTGATTAACTATTTTTTCCAATTAAAGGCAGGGCACGTTACTAGGATCTCAAGTTGTAACTCACATGATGTGAGTACAACAGAAATCTAAGACGTGTTCCAAGAAGCCGTTATGTAAGCCATCAGCAAGTTCTAACGTTTCAACAATTCTAGTGTCGCTTTCATGTTATCATCGAAAACAATTCGGCGTGCCCTTGTATCTGCATTCCGTCCTTTGAAGGATCGGACTCTAATCGTGTCGATGATTTCGCCTTCATCTTCAACGAGTTTGATCTCCACGAGCGCATCCGAGATCATTTTCATCTCTTGGTAGAAGCTTGGCGGATGTAGGTCGGTTGCAAATCCAGCGAGCATGATGGTTCCTTGACTCCTCCATATGCCAATTGCCTTCCTGGAGAACTTAGCGAATACGTTCTCTTGATTGAAGGCGATTTGCGAAAGGGATTCCCACACGATCAGACTCCCAGGAGGCCATTGCGGTGCAGATTGTCCCATGGCTATCGATAGTTCATTTAGGTTTGCGGTTTCTGCTTGGTATCTCTCAGCGGACTTTGCACCGGCCTGCGCTGAGTACGAGTCGAATAGGACCACCGAATCCTTTGCCTCATATTCTCTGATGTTCAGTCCTAATCGCTCAAAGCGCTGCCTAAGCTCGCGAACGGGTTCGCTGGCGGCAAAATGGAGCACATCTCCACCTGCCCTAAGGTATTCAGCGGAAATGTTGACGAACAGATCTGTCGATTGTGAATCGGGGTCGTAGAGCACCAAAATTGCTCTACCGAACGGAACCTCACCTAGAAGTTCCGACAGGATTGGAACTTTGATACGTCGTGTTTCGAACTGATTGTTGTCTTCCTCCATTCAGAGCCCCTGGCCTCAAGAAAAAGCAGTTAAACCCTACTTACCGTATTTCTGTGGGTTCTTTTCGAACTGGTTTTTGCACGCGGCCGAACAGAAATAGAATTCCCTGCCGTCGTATACACTCGTATACTTGGCGTCGTTCTTGGCAACATTCATTTTGCAGATTGGATCTACCGCCACGAAACTCACTTCTCCTTCATAGTTGAAGCTCTTCTCCCTAAGAATTTGCCTACAACTTTAACTTGGCATCAGCCCAACCTTTTCGTGACGAGAGTCCGGACCAACGAGGCCGGATCATTAAACCAAGAGCTGAATAAGAGAAAATTCGATGGCCAAAGACCCTGTTTGCGGCATGTATGTTGACGACAGGACCGCAACCATTACTCGAACGATTCGAGGAAACAAGTGGTACTTCTGCAGTGAAACATGCGCGATGACCTTTGAAAAACCCGAGGTCGAATTGAAGCAGATTAAATTATTGGCGGCGGTGGGCGTTTTGCTTGCAGTCCCGATCCTCGTGTTCACTTGGGCGCCGATTATCGAACCAGCATGGAATAACTACTTGCTCTTCATTCTTGCAACTCCCGTGCAATTCATTGTAGGTTGGCGGTTCTACAAAGGTGCCTACGACGCCCTGAGAAATCGCATGGGCAACATGGACCTGCTAATCGCCCTCGGCACGAGTGCTGCTTGGGGGTACAGCAGCGTGGTCACATTCCTGCCCTCATTCTTCCATACCACCGGTGTGTACTTCGATACGGCTGCAATCATCATAACACTAATCCTGCTAGGGAATCTGTTGGAATATCGCACTAAACGAAGAGCTTCAGAGGCCGTTCGACGACTCCTCGACCTACAGCCGACGATGGCGCACGTCGTGCGTGACGGAAATGAGATTGAAGTTCCAGTAGAGTCAGTAACAGTTGGGGATGTCCTTCTCGTACGACCAGGCGAAAGGATCCCCGTTGATAGCGTCGTGGTTGAAGGTAATTCAGCCGTGGATCAATCTGCGATCACGGGAGAAAGCATTCCGGTCGAGAAAAGCGTCGGTGAGCAGGTCATTGGAGCCACAATCAACACCTCCGGTTTCCTGAAGGTTCGTGCCTCGAAGGTCGGGGCCGACACTGTACTTTCAAAGATTATTCAATTGGTCGAGGAGGCGCAGATGGCACAAGCACCGATCCAGCGCCTCGCGGATAGAGTTGCCGCTTACTTTGTTCCAGCAGTTATCGTAATCGCTGTGGGGGCCGGCCTTGGGTGGTACTTCCTTGGTGGGCTTACGCTGAACTATGCCATGCTTGCTTTCGTCTCGGTCATTGTAATCGCATGCCCCTGCGCCCTTGGAATCGCAACCCCGGCTGCGATAATGGCTGGAACCGCCAAGGGGGCCCAGAATGGAATCCTCATCAAGGGCGGTGAATACCTCGAGGTCGCCCACAAGATGACTGCAATCGTCTTCGACAAGACCGGAACGCTGACGCGCGGTAAACCCTCAGTGACAGATGTAATACCCGTCGGAAATCATACGAGACAAGAGGTCATTAAAATTGCAGCATCAGCTGAGAGAGGGTCAGAACATCCTCTTGGACGAGCTATAGTCGACGCTGCAAGGAATGAGCACATCGAGACCTTCAGCGTTTCCTCCTTCAAGGCAGTTCCGGGCGAAGGGATTATCGTTGAGAATACCGGTCAGACGTTGCTGCTGGGAAATCGCAAATTAATGTCACAATATGAAGTGAGGCTTGAGCAAACAGAGACAATCATCTCCAAGCTGGAGGAAGAAGGAAAAACCGTGATGGTCTTGTGTAAGGACAAGGAACCGCTTGGAGTTATCGGTCTAGCCGACACGCTCAAGGATGATGCACCTGAAACAATAAGACAGTTGCAGAAAATGAAAATCCAAGTCGTAATGCTCACAGGGGACAATGCGAAAACTGCGAAGGCAGTCGCTAGCAAGTTGGGAATTGATAGGGTCGTGGCAGATGTTCTTCCTGAACAGAAGGAACAGGTGATCCGCGGCCTACAGAAGGAGGGTAAGATTGTTGGGATGGTTGGCGATGGGATAAACGATGCTCCAGCACTTGCGGCTTCTGATATAGGAATCGCTATCGGGAGCGGGACGGACGTAGCTATTGAGACAGGGGGCATCGTTCTAATCAGGAACAAGTTGAGCGACGTTGTGACAGCAATCAAACTCAGCAAGGCGACGGTTAGGAAAATCAAAGAGAATCTTTTCTGGGCTTTCTGCTACAACATCGCGCTCATACCAATTGCAGCCGGCGCGCTCGTGCCCTTCCTCGGGCGAGGATTCTATGACATCATGCCCATCTTCGCAGGGGTCGCTATGGCTTTCAGCTCGGTGACGGTCGTAAGTAATTCCCTTCTGTTGAACCGATTCAAGCCCTAAAGCCATTACAGTCGATCATAGCCCATTTCTGCCGCAGCTTTCTGAAAAAGCGGAATGGCCCTATTCGGGCATTCTGTGCGGCTATGAGAATGGGGTGTTGCTAATGCGTTCTAAGTGGTTTCGGAATTCGCCCCTACGAGAACCAAATATCAACCAGACCCCATCAGGTCTTCGTTTTGGCCCTTCTTTGACCCGATTGTCGGGTCAGATAAGCTGCTTGGTTGTTGTCAATTCTAGGTTAAGCATCCCGATAGATTAGACGTGCTGAGTTTAGAGTTCCTTTAGCCAACCGGGCCAACACACTCCTAGAACATCGAATGAGGGAAAGACAGTGAAACGAGCTAGGTACATTCTAGCTGCAGTTCTGGTGATTGCGTTCATCGCAGTCGCATTTGCAGTTGCAATCTATTCAAGTAACTCGGGTGCGAACGAAATGCTCTCAAGCCCAGCCTTTGGGCCAGGGCTCGAGACCTCCGGACCAAACTATCCTAACCCAATAAATCAAAACGTGACTCTAACCGGATTCATGACATCGTCGGTAGTGGCCCCAACCTGCGCTTTGGCCAGCCCACCATGTGCGATAGCCGACAGTTCCCTGTACTACATTACCGTTAATGGACGCAACTACCGGCTTATCTTTTCAAACTCAACTCAGCTTCCAATGAACCACGCCCACATTTCAGTAACCGGAGTGTTCGTCACTCCCTCCACGTACAAATCAAACCTCTGGAACCCTCAAATGCAATTCCAAGGCGACATCTACGTCATAGCCTACTACTACCTATCTCCATACTAACAACCTCCACAGCAACATCTCCGCCGAAGAACACCTAGACAATACGGGTTAGGCTCACTCCAGTACCGATTGGGCACCGTTCGGCCTCAGGCCCTCGTGCTCCCTACTAACCCCATTTCACTAAAAATATGGATTTAGATCCTGCGGACTTTCAAAGCAGGCACTGAACCCACCTCTGGGAGGCTGAAAGTATAACGTAATATTTCCAGGGTGAGATGACATCCTCAGCTAGGATTGAATGCGTTTGAAGGTCGGGGGTAATACGGTGTTAATCACCGGCGGTGCAACTGGTATCGGTTTTGCTTTGGCTGAAGTATTTGTGCAGGAGGGAAGCGAGGTAATTCTATGCGGACGACGCTGGAGCAAGTTGCAACAAGCAAAAACGAAGATCCCCACAGCGCACATCAGAAAGTGCGATGTGTCGGTGGAGTCGCAGAGGAGAAAACTGTTGCGCTGGATTACGTCGAGTTTTCCAAGGCTTGACATGCTTGTCAATAACGCTGGAATTCAGAGGCAGGTCGATTTCACTTCGCCCAAGATCGCCAGAAGAACTCTGCCAGCCGACGATGAACTTGCGATAAACCTCGAAGCAACCATACGCATGTGCGCACTCTTCGCGCCAAAATTCATTGTTAAGAAAAGAGCGGCTATCGTGAACATCTCGTCAGGACTCGCGTTTGTGCCAATCGCGGAGATGCCGATCTATTGCGCGACAAAAGCTGCAATCCATTCATTCACAACCTCCCTACGCCACCAACTCAGGAACACATCGGTAAGAGTATTCGAAGCGATTCCGCCCACTACGGACACTGAACTTGATGCAAGCTTCGCTGGAGATCAAGAAGAGGCATATCGTGGAATCAGTCCAGAGGAGGTAGCTGCCGCGATTATTGATGGGCTAAAGGAAGACAAAGAAGAAATAGTAATCGGACAAGCCCAGGGCCTCCGGAAGGCATCAATGAAGAACCCTCAGCGTATCTTTAACCAATTGAATAACTGACAGTCGATCTGTAGGAAACTTACTGCTTCCAAATAACGGTTCTAGAACTCACATTATGATGGTACGTGGTCTTGAAGGAAGCTCAGGAGATGGGCGTTGAATATTGTTGGGTTTTCCAGATTAGTCATATGCCCTGCTTTGGGTATGATGTGTAGTTCCGAGTTCTGAATCAACGACTGCATTCTGCGGGAATGTTCGGGGGGCGTGAGCGTATCCTGTTCACCAACGAGGATAAGCGTCGGAACTTCGATTTTCGAGAGGAATGAAGTCGTATCAGTCCTTCCAGCGAGTGCAAGCAGGGTGCCACAGAGACCCAGAGCTTGATTTTGCCGAATGATTTTCGCCATCGTTTCAACGACATGCCGATCTTTTAATGAAGTGGGAGAGAGGGTTCCCTTCAGGAAGGATTCCGCATACGCCTCGACTCCATCCCGCTTGATCGCTCTGATAGAGGCACCGCGCGCGAGTTTCGTTTCATTCGGGTCTGCCTCAGATTTAGTATCGCATAGGACTAGGCCGCTGACACGTTGCGTGTTTCGCTCCACCGCACGCAAGGATACGTAACCACCCATCGAAAGCCCACAAAGAACCGCCCGGTTAATCTTCAGATGGTCCAACAAGGCGATGAGGTCGTCAACCAAGAACTCGAGCGTGAACTGCCCGTCACCCCCTTCACTTCTACCCTGTCCACGCAGGTCGAACGCAACCACACGGTAAACATTCTTGAGAGCCTCGATCTGACTACTCCACATCTCATGACTGAGCGGAAAACCGTGAATCAACACGATAGGGGGACCAGAGGGCTGACCGACATCAATGTAATAGAGCATCGTTCCGTTCGTTGAGAAGTACATCTAACAAGCTACCTCTTGTTTGAGTCCAATGTATCGCCTTGCGAACTTTTTAAGAATCACCCAGCAAACAAAACGTATCCACAAGGTTCCTTGAACCATGACGCGATTATTGGTCGAGAAAACCCAACGGGGATAGTGATGAAGCCTTGAAAAAACGGAATATCTTCGTAGTTTTACTGATCGTTCTTCTTGCGGTTTCTGTCTCGGTTGGTTACTATTATCTGTACGAGCAACCCAAGCCGACAAGGATTATGCTTGCAGGCGTGGTCCTAACTGTGGATCTCGCCACGACGCCCGAAGAACAACAGATGGGCCTCTCGAATCGGACTTCAATGCAAGCGGACCACGGAATGCTCTTCGTCTTCACCCAAGAAGCTCAGTGGAGTTTCTGGATGCATGAGATGGATTTCCCGTTAGATATCATCTGGTTTAACGCTAACAAACAGGTAGTCTTCATCGAGCAGGACCTGCCGCCCTGTACGCCTCAAGCCTGCCCAATCTTCACGCCACCCGTCAATGCAATGTATGTGCTGGAAGTCAACGCGGGCTTTGTAAAAACAAACGGCGTCTCAATTGGAGACAGCTATACTTTCGTTTAGGCTTGACTTGTCTGGCCTGAAAAAATATACGTAGTCACCGTAGTAGTCGTGATCGGAAAACCAACTGTGCATTGAGAAGGTTTGGACTTAGCCTTCTCAACGTAATCCACCAAACCGTAGCCGGGGTAGTCGATGAATTTCTTTTCCATTCTGGAGTAAAAACGTTTCACGATAGTCCTCTCGATCGTTGTTCCCGCTTTCCCAAAGTTAGCATGAAGAATATCGCAGAATTCGGCTAACCTCTGCGGGATCTCGTCCCTAGCCATGTAACATTTCCTCTCCAAGTGGTCGTAAATCGCCTCCCTTGCACGTCGCCCAAGCAGGTCGACCAATGCCTGATCAATGGCTTCCAAAAGCAGGGTTTCAGGGTTCTTCGCTTTCAACTCAGAGCCTTTTATGTTGATACAAGCGCCGGGCCCAGGATTTGCCGGCTCTGTTTCAGCGTTAGGTTTAGGGTCTAACATGGCGTTCAGGGAAGTTTACGGGAGAGAGCTGATTTAAGCGGATTAGCTTATTTTCAGGTCGTAAGCGTGAAATCTCTAAACTAACCGCCCGCTTTGTTGTACAGAACTGCATATAGGGAATATGCGGGTATGCGGGGGCAGTGAATGGCTTGCTGAATCAATATGCGGTTAGGCTGGGCAAATTACAGGAGAAGGCTCATGAAAACCAGCTGGATGGCGTGATCCTTGTTCCTGGACCGAACCTGAGGTACTATACGGAAGGAAATTCGTTCCTTTTGGAAAGGCCGTTCTTCATGGCTGTGCCAGCCGATGGCGAGCCCCACCTCGTAACGCCAACACTCGAATCCGGCCCATATCTAAGGTCACCACTGAAGATCATCATCCACAGTTGGACTGACGCCGATGGCCCATCGAAGTCAATCCAAGAGACCGTCAGTCAACTTAGACTGAATGGTAAATGGGGGCTGGAAGGTAGCATGCCCTACAGGTTCATCGATGCACTTCGCAAGTTTGCACAACCTCAGTTTGAAAACGCCGAACCTATCCTGCAGAACCTTAGATCCGTAAAGGATACGCAGGAGGTAGAGCTACTAACGCGCTCGGCGAAGATCATATCCAAATCTTTCCTAGCAATTCCGAGCATGCTGAAAGTCGGAATGAGCGAGGTGGAACTCTCGCAGAAAATTGTAGGCGAGATGCATGCGAACGGCGCCGAATCCACGCATGACGTTCTAGTTCAGTCGGGCCCCATGGCTGCTGATGGACATCATGTGCCATCGAAGAGGAAGCTGAGGCGAAAGGAGAGCGTAGTTGTTGATGGGAGCTGCACCTATGGCGGCTATTTCGCTGACATAACGCGTACGTTCATGATAGGCAGGGATCCGGCCTTTGAACGGCTCTACGAAAGTGTGCTTGAAGCTCAGGTTGAAGCCGTTAAAGCCTCCCGCACCGGAGTAACAACGGGCTCGATCGATAGCGCGGCCAGAGAGTGTCTTCGCAAGAAAGGCCTCGACAAGTATTTTGTTCATCGAACCGGCCACGGTTTAGGCTTAGAAGTTCACGAGGAACCATACATAGTCACAGGCGGATTGGAGGTCATTCGATCAGCGATGGCGTTTACCATCGAACCCGGAGCCTACATGCAAGGGAAGACTGGAGTCAGAATTGAGGACGACCTAGTATCCACGGAGCAAGGAAGCAAAGTATTGACAAAGGCAGTTCCAAAGGAATTGGGTTGGTGGAAGTGAACAACACAGGACGGGCGAGTTTCATCCGTGGGTTGAAGCAAGGATGCAACTGAGGCATTCCTGCCTTCCGCAGGCAAGGGCCGTTGGGTCTTCGTGGAGAAGCTTCTCCGCGGCTTGAATCAATCGCCGCATCGAGTAGAGCCTCACTGTTGCCAGTCCGATCTGTGTCTCCTTGAGCTTCTCCGAGCTGATGCGTTGCGCAAGTTTCCCGAAACCTCCGCTGCATCCGATCGCAGTTACATCAACCCAATCCTGTCCCTTCGAGGTGATGGTAAGTGCACGTTCCTTGACGAACTTCGAGGTGGTCAACCGTTGTTCTGCTACATGTATCGCAGATACTGATTCCAATCCGACTCCAACAGTCAAAACTGCAGGGTCTTCTTTCAGAAAAGCCTTGAGAGGCTGCAGTGGATCAAGAGGGGAATATTCGCGAACAAGTTTGTCTGAATTCTTGCCCACTACCACAAAAGAATATCCTGGGTGCCCGCTCCTTCTGGAGGATGGCCAACTGCATAACCGGTACACAACCCATATCCTTGTCAGGTTGCAATTCGGAGATGAAGGGGAGGTGACGGTTCTCTTTTCCTTCGCACCAACATCCCGCCCTCGTATAGTTGTCGTGTGTCGAAGTGTGCCGAGTTACAGAGGTGAAGGTGGGCATCAACAGTGTTCCGTTCTTTCCTATACTCCTGAGGAGTCGGTGTAGAACCATCGCGGCCCCGCCTTCAACGGTTCCCATACTTTCCAACGAGGCGTGCATTACAACACGATTCCCTTCCTTCAATCCAAGGCGTCGAAATCCGTCGCTCAATTCATCAGGTAGAATACTGCGGATCACCGATCCGGCATCTGGTGTGCGTTCAATCAACGTTTAGTCACTGTCTTCCAGATCCTGGGCAGGATCATCATTATTTCGGAAGGATCCCCTATAGCTAAGTAGTGTCCTTCCCCGTATTGTTTAGCCACGAGGGCGCAGTTTATCGCGTCCAGTTCATCTCCTGTTAGGCTCCTAGTCAAAATATCCCCTCTGCAACCCATCTTTTTCAATGACTCCTGCAGCGCTTCCAGACCGTATTGTTTTCTTGGAATACCAAGTAGATCTTGAGCCGCGCCAGGATATGTTTCGACCACGTCCACGTGAAGTCGCCGAATTTGCTTAAGAAGCCGCATACCCCGCGATGTAAGTGTCCTCATCGGTCCGAGCGTAATCGGAAAGAACCTAATCCCCATCTCCCTTAATACACGATCACAGGCTCGAAAGTGTGAACGGCCCCTACAATGCTCCCCTAAACAGTGTCTGCCAAGGGGAAGAGCTAGTGGTGCATCGATTGCAACGACCCTCGTCCCACTTCTCCTAACGATGGAGAGAATTTCCGCATCTGAGTAAATAACGGAGCAGGTTACTCGCAACTTCTGATTGATTGTACAAACGCCAGTTGGGCGAGTGTTCACCCCAGCTAAATCCAAACCAAGATAGTTCACGCCTCACCAACCTCAATCATGCCCGTAGGAGACACGTTTTGATTAAAGTGCCACCAAGATTGCGAGCGCAATCAGAATGGACGCGGGCAGGATGCGCTGAATACGGGAGAAGATTGATCGTTTCTTAAGCGAGTCCCCTACGCGCCCTGCCAAAGTCGCCACTAGCACGTTCACGGTCGTTCCTGACGTATCGAACATCAATCCCAACAGGACTAATTGAAGCGCGACTTGACCTCTCGATTGGTCCACGAACTGTGGTAGGAAGGCTACGAAGAACAATGCGACTTTAGGGTTGAGCACGTTCGTTGTCACTCCTTGGCGGAAAAAGCTGCGAAGAGGCATATGAACAGGCTTACCTTCCGCCGTCCCTCGCGTCTTCACGACCTTCGCGAATAACATGCGAGATCCCAAGTAGGCAAGGTATAGAGCTCCTGCGTATCTGATGGCGTTGAACAATATCGGAATTGAAAGTAGCAGGGCCGAAAGGCCAAGAGCAGTGACAAGGGTGTAGGCCACAGAGTTCCTGCGCCAATTCCCAACGCAGACACGATGCCCGCCCTTCTCCCTTGCTTCAAGCTTCTGGAGATTACGTAGAGCATATCGGGCCCGGGGAGACATTAAGCGCTAGCGCGGCTGCTAGGAAAAGCACTAGTGGCAACATCGTAATCTCCATCCACGAACGATCATAACCGTTAGATTATAGGCAGTGCCACCCAGGAACGGTAAATTCGAAGCCTGTCACGTTCCGCTGCTAGTCCAATCTGCTAATATGATTCAGAATTGAATGTAGGCTATCGCCCTATTTTTCGATGGCTGTGTTCAATTCCCGAAAAGAGGAATCATCTTTTTGCGGGCGGTGGTGTCGAACCTTTATTGCCTCAGATTGAAGCCGCTCTTATTTGCGCGTGCCCTCATTGGATATCAATGGCCTAGCAACATTATTGGTTACTCAAGCCGGTTTTGGGGGAACATTGGGATTTCTGCTGGGCTACGGATTGAAAAAAGTAGCTGCACTAGTCTTCAAGATCGTGGCCCTCATCTCAGGACTGTTCATGCTGGGGCTCACATGGCTGGCGTCGATCGGATTCATCACCGTCAACTTTAACACGTTCACGAATGCCGCAGGCAACACATTCGCCAATTCGCTGACAGCAATCGTCGGTTCCCTAGCATTTATTGGCCAAGCGTTCCCGATGGGCGGAAGTTTCGGGCTGGGCTTCTACCTGGGAGCAAAGAAAGGCTAGCGCAAGTTTCGACGCAGAATCAGTGACTTTCTTTATAGAAGAGAGAATTCCAATCTTCTCCATGCGGACGACCGACTTAACCTGCGGGTTTCTAGGAGATCCCGAGAGACAGCCATTCGATCTTGGGCGTTGTCACAACAATCTGCCGCTCGGCTTCAGAGTAAGGTATACGCCCGCCAATATGAGTACTGTACCTACTCCTACGCTCGGGTCAGGAACCTCTCCTAGAACCAACCACCCAAGCAATAGCGCCAAAATCGGAGTGATGAACCCGACGAGCGATGTGTTGGTAGCTGTGGTTTGCGTGAAAAGTCAGTAAAGGCCCACGAATGCTATGGCAGAACCGATGATGCCGAGGTATAGAATCATCCCAATGGCAAGAAGTGTGAAATGCATTGGGACGCTCGATTCCGTTAGAAGACCTAGGGCGGATAACGCCAGAGAACAAATCGCAGATTGAACCAAAACGCTTACAGGCGGATCAATTTTGTTCGCATATCGTTTTGCCACCACATTAGCCAATGCCGCTGAAGCCGTACTCCCGACCACCGCAATGCTCCCCAGGAAAGAGGTACCGATAGCAAAATTCTGGTTTGCTAGGTCTCGCCAGAAAATTGCTATCAAACCAGCGAAAGAAGCTACGATCCCCATGGCCTTTAGTTGAGTTAATTTCTCGTTAGCGAGAAAGTGGGCGAATATAACAACGAAAAATGTGAGCGTAGCGGATAGAACCGCCGCTAAGCCTGAGGAAATGTACTGTTCGCCCCAAAACACGAGGCCATACGGAATGGTCAATTGGAAAATGCCTAGAAATATCATCAAATACCAAGAGGACCGCTCGCTCGGAGTTCTGCCGTGAAGGGCCTTCACCAAGAGGAACAACACAATTGTTGCTGCCGCGAATCGGAGGCCCGCGAAGGTGAACGGAGGAAGAAAGTCGAGTCCGATCTTGATTCCAAGCCAAGTAGAGCCCCAGATTAAGCATAGGGCAGCAAACACGATATGGGGCCCCTTCGACGGCATCGTCGCAATCCTCATTGGTTTCTGAAAAGCCGACCAGTCTGCCTTGCCCGTTGCTTCTCATTTCAACGGAACCAGGCGCTCATACGCTCTTCAAGGAAGAGCTGTTTTTCGCGTAATCCTTCCGCGCTTGGTGGATTGGATTCCCATGTTGGATTTGGTTCTGCGTAGAAGCTGGCGCGTACCGGTGCTGCCTTGCCGCCCCCTACCTCCATGAAACAGACGCCGTTTCCCTGAAATTCTTCTCTTGTTGTTGCACCCTTAATTTCATGAATCAAATTTGCCGCAACTACCTTACCTTGTCCTTCAGCAAGGATTCCTGCGCGTGGAAGCAATTGTCCCTTCGGGGTTCGAGGACCAGCACAATCCCCGATCGCGTACACTTGGGGATACGACGTGGTCAGCGTCCTAGCGTTAACAGGTATCCATCCTGACTGATCAGTCAGGCCCGCCTCTCTGACGACCGATGGCGAAACATGTGTCGGGATTCCGAAGAGGAGGTTGTGTGAAATTTCCTTTCCACCTTCGGTTAGGACTGATCTTGATCGAACTTCTTTCACTCTCTCGGATGGGTGATACTCAATTCCCCTTTCCTCAAGTAGACGCGTGACCATCCTTCCCGCCTCCGCACCGAGAATCGTTAGGGGCTGAGGCTCCGGCGTGACGATTTGGAGTTTCACGTTCTCTCGCACTCCTTTCTTCCTGAGAATGTCGTCGATAATCATGGATGACTCGTAGGGTGCGGGTGGACATTTGAATGGCAATCCACATACTAAGATTGTGATAATGCCGGATGTGGCCAAACGGAGTTTGTCTCTAATTTCTGCACAGCCGCTTTCGGTGTACAAGTTCGTCGCGTACTTCAAGAACCCAGGTGTAGAGCCGGGGGAATAGTCCGCACCTAAAGCAATTACTAGGTAGTCGAACCTGAGTTTTCGTTTATCTACAACGACCTCCTTTCCTGCTACGTCTATCGACCTGACCTCTCCTTCGACGAAGTCTATTCCTTTCTTGGCAAGTAGTGTCCTATTTCCAGGTCCATCTCCAACTTGTCTTGTGCCGTTCAGCACCCAGAGTTTGGTGAGTCCCATGAAGAAGAGAGGTTGCTTGTCGACGATCATGATCTTGTGGTCGGACCCTAATCCGCTGCGAAGGGTGTGCGCTACGGAGAGGCCACCGAATCCGGCGCCCAGGATTAGTATTTGTTTGCCCAAAGCGAGTCTTCTGGCACTAAGTATTCCCAGACCTTAGAAAAGTTGCTGCGCTGAGGCTAATCTCGATCAACTAGCGAATGTCGACTACTATGACCGAAACTCTCTTACCGCATCCTCGTCTCCCGATTTTCTGGCAGACGATGAAGTTCTCGAGTATCTGGCCGACATTGGTAATCGCGGAGGTATCAAAGGCATCATATTTGCTGTCGAATTTTGCTTTGCATTCCATGCATCTTAACTTTACATGGGTTGTCTTCTGCTGACTCATGCTTGATACTTCGCGCTTAGAAGTCAGGTAATGTGGGTGCAATTGAAAAGCTTTCGGTCGGTTGTCTGGTTGAGGAGTTAGCCGCGGGATTCGTAGGGTTAATTGCCAGTCGCTTGAGGTTCACAAGAAGCTCTCCAACGCATGCTAATGCCGCCTCCAACTGCTCTTGTGTGCTCCCGTACCGAATCTGTAAGTATAAGTCCACCTTGAATTGGCCGCCTGGAACAATCAGCGTGTTTTGTGACGCGGCGTCAACACGAACAGAGCATGTGTAGGTGTAGAGTGTGACAGAGAGGATTGGGCAAGGAAAATCAATAGCTGCATCACTTCAGCATCAGGTATTCTTCCCTTCAACAGTCCGCGAGAAGTATCCAGCCATCATTGCAATCCACGGAAGAGGAACGAATGAGAACGACCTCGTGCCGCTCGTCCTCTCCCTTTCCCTTCCCAACGTGATGTTGGTATCACCTCGTGCCCCATTCCCATTTCCCTACGGTGGATTCGTCTGGTATGATCTTGCCCACGAGGGTGTCCCAGAGCCTAACTCATTCCGCACCAGCATTGACATGCTTCAAAAATTCGTTGGAGAGGTGAAGGAAGGGTACCCTGTCGATTCGGAACGAGTACTCCTATTGGGGTTCAGCCAGGGAACCGTGATGGCATATGCAACCGCACTCTTAGATCCGACATCATTCCTAGGTGTTGCCGGGTTGAGTGGCTATATTCCCCATCGGTCAGGTTTGCCTTTGAAGCTGACCAATCTGAACGGCTTTCCGGTCTTCATATCTCACGGCAGCGACGACTCGATCATTCCCGCCCGATTAGGGCGAGAGTCTGCCGAACTTCTCAAGCGTGCCGGCGCGACGGTAACCTACCGAGAATATCCTATGGGGCACGAGGTAACCGAAGACACAATGCATGACCTAAGCGAGTGGTCACGCAACATCTTCTCGTAGCGGTTATGATAGCCGAATCCATTTGGACTTCTCTGGGCCTGTTCTCTGTACCTTTGGCCTCTTCCCAACGTAATATCCGATTAAGAAGGCTGAAGGTATGTCGACGAAAGATGGATGTGTAACATTGTGACTCACAACACGCCACCCTATGTCAAGAAGGATGCCCAAAACTGCTAGAATCTGGGACACTCTAACCCTCGGAACAACCGACGAAAAAGCCTCGACAAACTCATACGCCAACCTGAATCATCCCACAAGCTCTTCGAGCGAATTCGAGAACGTCAAGCTCAGAGCGGCTTTAAGCATAATGTATCCCGTGACAAACGGGGAACCACGGTACTTCACCCTAACTTCGGGAAAGGTCAACAACCCGCCGCGCCGGGGAATTCTTCCCGAAATGACCGTAAAGCCATACGGGTACGATAGTGAAATCCAATCCTAGCATTAAGAAGATCATAACGATACTAGCATCAGCCTGTTCGTAAGTAGGATACGCTGCGTAGATAGCAAGGGGAGTTAAGAGCAGGAGGCTTCCGTAGAGCCCGTTTGACATTATTCAAACGCACTCCGTTCGACCACGCCGGCTAATTTTTCCGACGCCCCAAGGCAATAAGTGGGTCGCGACTCAATGAGGGTTTGCTTCGTAAGCTGAACATCCAAGCCTAAATATCAGAGCTCAAGTTCTAGATTTGCAGTAATGAAAACTGACGTGTTGATTGTTCGTGCGATCACAAGCTGCCAATCTCATACTGAGGGCACTGGCAATAGTTGCTGTTGCCTCGCTTCTGACAGTGCCCGTCACATTCGCCCAGTCCCCAGAAGTTTCTGCCGAATGGGCATTGTTTAACCAAATCCTCATAATCGGCATCGCCACGGGAATAGTCGTTTTTGGAATCATGTTTTACGCTATCATAAGGTATAGGGAGAAACCCCAAAAGGCTGGTACAAAGTAGTGCTATCGAAAGGCCACGCGATAGAGCTCCTAGCCGTCCTAATCACATCAGTTGTTTTGGGTTACATAGGAGTAATTGCGGGAATCAACCTGATCGCTATAGACACTCCCCCTCCAGGTTCGCTTCATGTGAAAGTTGTGGCCCGACAATTCTATTGGACGTTTGATTATGCACCAAATAGTTCTATCACGTTTCCGAATGGTACAATTCGGCAGTTTCCCAACGGGACGAGCATTCAGAATATATTCTACGTTACGGTTGGCGAGAATGTGGACTTAGAACTTGTATCTCTAGATGTGGCGCACAGTTTCTTCATTCCCCAGTTAGGCATCCATATCGATGCCATCCCCGGACATGACAACCACTATTGGTTCCAAGCGGACACTCCGGGCCAGTACATAATCGAATGCACTCAATTCTGCGGCACCGGGCATTACACGATGATAGCTGAACTTGTAGTAGTCGCATAGGAAGCATGGTGCAAATGCAGCTTCTAGTTGCAGAAGAAAAAGAAAAACCGGCGTTTTATTCAAGCCTCAAAGGCATCCTCACCACAACACATCACACCAACATAGGAATCCTGTACATTGCAACTGCATTCTTCTTCTTCTTACTCGGCGGTGTCGCAGCCCTCCTGATCAGAACCCAACTCGCCGAACCTGGCAACGCCGTAGTGACGCCGGAAGTTTACGACAGCCTCTTCACAACGCACGGCACTACGATGATATTCCTGTGGGTGATACCCTGCCTCATTGGTTTTGGAAACTACTTGGTTCCCAAGCTGATTGGAGCCAGGGACATGTACTTCCCAAGGCTCAACGCGTTAAGCTACTGGCTCCTTCCGGTCGGGGGCGCATTGATTTGGTCGGGCCTACCTGATGCTGGGTGGACTGGTTATGCCCCACTTTCAGTCTATTCCCCCGGCTACGGAATAGACCTCTGGCTCCTTGGGCTTATGGTTCTCGGAATCTCGTCCTTACTTGGAGCTGTGAATTTCGTTGTTACGATCTACAAGTTACGTGCCCCAGGCGTATTGTTCCGGAACATGTCCCTCTTCGTGTGGATGATGCTCGTCACAGCTTTCCTAATCATTGGCGCCACTCCAGTCCTCACCGCCGCTCTGCTAATGCTCTTTATGGACCGTAATCTCGGAACCGGTTTCTTTCTGCCTAAGCTAGGAGGCGACCCGCTGCTTTGGCAACATATGTTCTGGTTCTTCGGGCATCCAGAAGTCTATATCATGATAATACCTGCGTTCGGGTTGATATCCGAAATTATTCCGGTAATGTCACACAAACCAATTTTCGGCTATGGAATGATTGCGGGCTCGGGCATAATGATCGGCGTCTTTGGATTTGGAGTGTGGGCACACCACATGTTCACATCGGGACTATCGGACATAGCAAGGCTGCCGTTCATGGCCATGACACTGGCCATTGCCGTCCCATCCGGAGTTAAAGTGTTCAATTGGATAGGCACTATGATCGGGGGAAGGATAAGCCTCAAAGTTCCGATGAAGTACGCAATCGCGTTCATCTCTACCTTCTTCTTCGCTGGCGCTACAGGCGTTTTTCAAGCAGCGATTCCCGTCGACTACCTGTTTCATGACACATATTGGGTGGTTGGCCACCTGCACTTGATGCTCTTGGGCGCTTCGACGCAGGCGATCTTTGCCGCGTTATACTTTTACTTCCCGTACATGACGGGGCGGATGTATAATGAGAAGTGGGGAAATATTCAATTCGTAATTACTGAGGTCGGCATCTACATGCTATTCTCAATGATGCTACTCCTAGGATTGGAAGGTATGCCAAGGAGATGGTACACTTACCCACTTCAATACGCAACACCAAACCTTCTCGCCAGCGTCTCCGGGTTTCTGATTGGGATTGGCGTGATAATCTTGGTCATGAATCTACTCTTTAGCTGGCTCCGAGGGCCAAAGGTCACAGGAAATCCATGGCCATGAAGTTGACAGCGTTCCAGTTTGTGTCTCTTGCCACTGCGATTTCGGTTTACATCTTGATTGTCCTTGGAGGTTTCGTATCCTCCACCAGTTCTGGTTTGGCCTGCCCAGATTGGCCACTATGCAATGGGCAAGTATTCCCGACATTCACCACGCACGTGGTTATCGAGTACACCCATCGAGTGTGGACGCTCGTGGTCACTGCGCTAGTAATTGCAACTACCGTGTTCGCATGGAAGAAATATCACTGGGAAAACAAAGTCACTAAAATCGCAACGCTAACATTCATCTTACTACTAGGCCAGATAATTCTTGGAATGATCACGGTGGCCACCCGCACATTACCTTTAGTGGTGACGTCCCACCTAGCTCTAGCGGCTTTAGTCTTCGCAAGCGCGTTAACGACTAGTTTTGTCTCGCTGACGCAAAGAGGTCAGTAACGCAATTGACGAAGGAACAGGTCGTAATAGTCTCTTTTACCATAGCGACTGTTGCAGTGATAGCAGTTATACTCCGTGCGGTGCTCACACGTTAGCTTGCGCCGACGGCTGCTCTGCAACCACTTTCCCCTGTAACGCAAGAAGGGCCCGAACGGTATCCGCTGACGCGATCAAGTGGCCGATCCTAAGTTCCTCTCCTCGACTAGCAAGTTCTTTCAGCATTTTGCGGGTTAATTCGTACGGGCCGGCTAAATAGTTGGAACGAATTCCCTTTCGATCCTCCCTCCAAACTGTTACGACTTCACGATCTACCCGGAACATGTCGAACGAATCCCCGGTCAAATGGTGCTCATATTCACCCGTAGCAGTCAGGTTGAAATCCGCAAGGTTAAGCTCCATAGCCTCAATTGTCACAGTAGACGCTGCGGTAGACGGGCCGGTCGTGTGGGTCCCCTTTGTTGTTGAGACGATGTTCTCGGAGCTTATCTTCGGCGCTGAAGGTATTTGCCTCAGGCTGGCTTCCTCTTGTGCACCCAATCTTCCAATTGAAACGAAGATTGTGTATGATAGAACTCCGAATGTCACGAGTAATACTTCAACCCACCACCGCGCCTCATTGTAGGTTGAACGCAGGAAGACCTGTAACACCAGGTCTGCCGCAGAGATCAGACCAAGAAGCGCGAAGAAGTATCCGAGGTACTCTATGGTCTTGTAGAAGCCTGGTTTGGGTGGCGTCGCGTCTTCCACAATAATTTCGACCCCAACGTCAGGCCTTGCTGAGACTGGCTGTGGCGCAGCAGTCGAGGTGGGGGTTATCGGTTTTAGGAGGTAGTAGAGTGAGACGAAAACTAACGCAGACCCACCCACAAGCAGATTCGCAGCTAAGAACTGTGAAGTAAATGCTCGCGCACCAGGAAGGCCCGACGCAATTAGGTTGAAGGCGTAGTCGACTAAAACGAAACCTAACGCTAACCCCACGCCCTGGAAGAGACGCCGCGAAACCATTGATGATCGAACCCTGCGACAATTAACTAGTGGCTAATAAAAACGCGATTTTAGGTGGGAACAGATCGCAAATTGGGTTCCCCCAAACCTTATATTTGTTGCGGCTTCGCAGGGCGAAAGGTTCCGCGAAATGGGAACAGACACAGACACGCCACCTACGCACCCCGAAGATATTGCGCCTGAATACCTCAAACATAGCGCCTGGCCAGTACTCATCGCTATGGCAATAGGGGTTGCCATGGTAGGCTTGTTCCTTCTGGTGAAGGGCTTCATTCTGCCAGCTGCTATTTTGATGATGCTCTCGTTTGGCGCCGTATTGGGAGGATTTCTGTATAGCGATACCCGGAACTGGAGGTCTGCGGTGTCGAAATCAAGAGGCCGCATCCCACCTGGAACTAATCTCGGGCCGTTTCCAGTTGACATAAGCTTGACGGTTCAACTGATAATCTTGACTGAGGTACTTCTCTTTGGTGGCGCCTTCGCCATGTATTTCGCCATCAGAGTACAGTTTCCCTTCTGGCCTCCAGCTGGTGTTCCCATTCTAGATGATTCCATAGCCCGAATACAAACTCTGATCCTGATTTCGAGCAGCGTGCTCGTTGAATGGGCCATTTGGCAACTTAAGCGTGGAAATCAAAGAGCCTTCAAATTCGGACTGATTGGGACCACTTTGCTGGGAAGCCTGTTTCCGATTCTCCAATTCGGTTTCGAGTGGCCCCACCTCATCTTCAACAAAATTCTCACACCTACAAGCGGATTTTTCGGAGCGACCTTCTTCCTGCTCACAGGCATTCATGGCGCGCACGTAGTAGCGGGGGTTATCGCGTATACTTACACGGATATTCGTGCGTTTATGGGGCAATATTCACCTAAGAACTACGGCTTCGCAGAAGCCACAGCTACCTACTGGCACTTCGTACACATAATCTGGCTTCTACTCTTCGCATTACTTTGGCAGGGGAGTCGACTCGTAGGTTGAAGTTAGAGGATTTCGGCACTTTCGTTATCTTCACCGCACTCTACGCAGCCGGAACGCTTGGCCTACCAAAGTTCTCCCTACTAGCCTATCAAGTGAAGATAGGCGAAATCCCGACCGCATTCGTTGCGATATTCGGGTATCCAGCAGTCCTAGGCCTAACCCTTGGACAGTTCATCGCAAACCTGGGCGTTGAAGCATCCCCGATTGCAACGATATCACCCGTAGTTTCCTTCGTCGGATTGTTGGTAGTCTACCGTTTACGCAAGGTGAGTACGCTCGCGGGTTGCATCGCTTACATCATCCTAACATCAGCATGGTTAGCCTACCTATTGCCAATAACGTCAGGCGTTTCTACAACCGAGGCCACACTCTCAGCATTCCTCGGTCAAACGATCGCGGTAATGATAGGTTACTGCGCATACCTCGTAGCGAACAGAATGAGGTCAACCCTGGGGCCACCGCAAATCGAGCAAAGCGCTCAGCACTGACGAAATTTACAATTAAGCAGCGTAATTGCCTCCAACGAAACCAGCTGGTCGTTGAACTTGTGCTCAATGTAGCATACCTCTTCAATTGGGCGAAGTTCTCTGCAGAACTCGTTTACGTCGTGAAAGAACGCGTCCCGCTCTTCCTTTTCCAAGCGTGCTCCTTCCTTATACTCGAGCGGTCTAACACATACATGTGAATATAGCTTCTTGATTGACCTTTACGCAAACAGTTTTCCATAAGCCATCCTCAAAGGGAAAAGCTTCCGCCAAGTAGTTTTTACATATGACCGGAACATCTCATGAGTTGCTATTCTGGTTCGGAGGTACGTAATACGAGCAAGATTCGAGTGGCGATCGTAGGTGTTGGAAATTGTGCCTCATCGCTGGTTCAAGGGGTTGAGTTCTACAAGAACGCGAAAGATGACGAATTCGTCCCCGGTTTGATGCATGTGAAATTGGGCGGTTACCACATTCGAGACGTAACATTCACTGCGGCTTTCGACATAGACAAGAACAAGGTTGGGAAGGACTTGGGTGAGGCGATCTACGCGAAACCAAATAACACGATAAAGTTCGCGGATGTACCACGGCTTGGTGTTCCGGTTCAAAGAGGTATGACCCACGACGGGCTCGGTAAATACTTGAGCGAAGTGATCGAAAAACACCCATCCCATAGTGTGGATGTAAGCCACGTATTGAAAGAGACTAAAACAGACGTTGTCCTCAACTATCTACCCGTCGGTAGCGAATTCGCAACTAAATGGTACGTTGAGCAAGCACTCGACGCCCACTGCGCAGTAGTTAACTGCATCCCAGTATTCATCGCCCGAGAAAAACGATGGCAGCAGATCTTCGAAAGACGCGGCCTGCCAGTGATCGGAGACGACATTAAATCTCAGGTGGGGGCGACAATCGTTCACAGGGTATTGACGCAGCTGTTTAGGGACCGAGGGGTCAAGTTAGAGCGAACCGTCCAACTGAATGTTGGCGGCAACACAGATTTCTTGAACATGCTTGAACGCGAGAGGTTAGAGAGCAAGAAGATCTCAAAGACAGGCGCGGTGACTTCCGTGCTTGACTATAAATTGCCGCCTGAAAACGTGCACATCGGCCCAAGCGACTACGTACCTTGGCTTCTCGACCGGAAATGGGCCTACATACGACTCGAGGGAACAACATTCGGGAACGTGCCACTAAACGTTGAACTGAAACTCGAAGTATGGGATTCACCAAACAGCGCAGGCGTGGTTATCGATGCAATCAGGTGTGCAAAACTCGCATTGGACAGGGGCCTAAGCGGCGCATTAAAGGCACCATCAGCTTACTTCATGAAATCTCCACCCGAACAATTCCCTGACGACGTGGCTAAGCGAATGTTGGAAGACTTCATTCAGGGGAATGGACGAAAAGAGAGACAAACCAGCGAAAATGAGCAAACACGCAGAGTCCGGACGAAGTGAGATTTTCGGAAGCGCTGTCTAAACTCGGATCTGCAGGAGCTTAGAACTATTCTAACCTAACTGAACATGGCTTACGAGGCAATCCCAATCAGGACCCCACCCCCCCTATAGGGGGTCCGCTACTGGTACCTTCAGTCAAGACAACCTCCTCCGTAGTTCATCGTGATGAGTTGACCTGACACCATGACATGCAGCTGGAATCCTCAGCCGCCATGCCTACGCCCCCTCTGCTTAGCCCGTGCGATAACTGAACGATGTACATCCTTCACGGGAACCATGTGCCTGGTTCACCTGTAGCCCAGTTGCCTTTTCAAGCTAATGAAGTCCTGCGGATCCTTGGGTAACGTGAAGTTGTCGGTTGACGGCGTGAGCTGTGAAAAGTCGATTAACAACTTCAGCTTTGGTTGTAGGCTACATTACCTACGGAATATTGCCAAAGCATATTTTGCTCGTCCGTGAAACGGCACTCGGGTTAAATTTGAAACCTGAAGAGGTTTTCGCGGTTCATCCAAGAATCAGGTGGGCGGGATTAGCGACGAGAAAAGGCGGAGTCATTTTCGCACAAATGAGGGAGGGCGTGACAAGCTTGACTCCCAACAGCGACGACCTAAGCGTTCTTGAGATACGATCGCAGTACATCATCGAGTCCGCAGAACTAGAGAGCAAATGGGTTGGAGCATTGGAGCACATAACATTCTGCTTTGAGAAATTTGTCGAGCTTATCGTACCGCTCAAGAACAGTTACGTAGCAATCACCGTAGAAAAAGACGTGCCCCCCGAATCATATCCAAGAATCTCTAGAGCCATCCGCGAACTCGAATAAGTATCCAGATCAACCGCTTTTTCACAGCAGTTTCCGTCAACCGTGAAATTCACGTTACCGATACTCGAGAGCCTTCCAACCCAGGGCTTCAAGGTCCTCGCGGTGCCGGTCGCTAGGTAGCCCACTGCCGCTGGCGATCAAAATACCCATAGCCAGGTATTCTAGGTATTCTTTCACATGACGGGCTGAACTGGGCTCCACGGCGCTCTTCAATCGTTACTTGAAGACGCAGATTCACGGTTTGGCTATCCATGACTAGATTTCTTGGTTGCCCCCATACCCGATCATCATGAGGATTGCGAGCATTGGTAGTCCCAGCGGATACTCTGGGATAGGTGGAGCAACCGTCGTCGATGTAGTTCTGGTCGGTGTACGGCCGGCGGTCTTGTGTCTAGACGAAAAAATAGTCGGTCGCCGATCAGTTTCGGGAACGCTCTAACACACCCCTTCCCAGGCAGCGCATTTTTCGCTCGTCTTTACCGGTATAGCGACGGAGATGGGTGTGGAGAGCTCAGCAAGACATGCTTCGAACCTTGGCTTCCTTCCTGTGATAGCGAAAGAAGCCGTCTCTTCCAGCGACAAGGATGCGCACCTAAGATCGTTAGCTAACATGGGAAAGCTGATGCCCGTTCTGAGTAATGAAGAGATACTGAGCGCTTGGAGTTAGGGCCGCGCAGATTCTGACTAGGAATGGTTTTTGTCTTGTCCGTCGTGCCGGGATAGAAGCGGATAAATATCCTAGCGCCGATCGAGTTCAGAAATCTACAATATCGTGACGCAACGTCGGCTTGGCATGCCGAAGGCTGGAGTCTCGTATTTCTGTTATGGCACCGTTAGGAAGGAAAATGGATTAGGCGACCTAACATGGATGCGAAACCTGTAGGGGTACAAACCCACAAGGCAAAAAACGAAACAAACTCTCATGATGGCACGAATGATCAACGATGTCTAGTTGTCCGGGAGTGTTACGCCAACCGACGTTGCCAGCCTCCGCAGTTCTTCGACACTCATCCATTCTGTTCTTAGATACTCGTAGATTTCCTCATCGCTCATTCCCTGTTTTCTAGCCTCGTTGACTGTATTTCGATAGGCTTCGATCTCTGTGGGGCGATCAACGTACTCCAAAGCATCGTCGAAGAGTTCTCTGCCATCGAAGAACTGTTTCACATGGACCAGTTCATGGATTATGTCCAAGTAGAGATCTCTTTCTTTCCCGTTTTTCAGGTAGTCTGCGCTGACTATTATGTGTCCGTCTTGATCATTCACTCCCATGTAACCTCGCCTTGAGCAGAACTCCACTTTGAGATCGCTCAGGACCTTCTCTGTTTCGCCCCCGAAGATCTCACGCACTGCTTGAACTTTCTCGAAATCAATGAAGTAGTCGGTAAAACGATGTAGGATAATCTTGACCTCTCTCTTTATTTGAACGGCGAACATGCGCGTGCGATACGCACTAACACAAAATAAGTATTAACCCGTCCCAAATCACGAATGGAAACCGTTTTCCTTCTTTCAAAAGCCTCACGTAAGACGAAGTCCAGGGGCGTTAGCGGTCCCGCTGGACGCGTGGTTGCGTCTGCATATCGATCGACGGGTCGACTGGTACCTTGCTGGCGGAGTGTAATTTGTTCCCCAGGCGCTTAACGGCGTCAGCTTGTACTGGACTTGGAGGGCGTGCACCGACGCAATATCGGCAGTGCTTGAACTGTTGACCTGCATCGTCCCAAGAATTCATACAGTGTCTGTTGGTGACTTTACTTCTGTCATGCCCGCCGGAACCGCGCCTTTCCAAGCTGAGCCCTCAATAAGGAGGTTGCCCGCGCGATTGCCTGTGGTCGATGTGCCGATTGACGCAAAGACGCCGGTCCACATATCATTCAGGCAGGCAGCCGGCCAAGGCAGACTGTGACAGAAATAATTGAGAGAGGTATTCAAGCCGAGTTGAAGAAGTACGAGCAATTGGATGTCAATTACATCGCAATTGTAACTCAATTGCGAGCTGTCCAAGCCTGCATACACCACCTCACCGCCCTGGGCAGGGCTGTAACCCATTGATTGGTTCAAAATTCTGTGATGAATGCGGCGCAAAGCAACCCTAATCCGCATCTCCAGCATTTCTTCGATTGCCGTGTGGGATCTTGTCCGTGTTCAAGGCTGTGGCCACTGCTTTGCGCCTGTCGTCGGCATACAACTCTCATACCCGCGGGTGGTCGCTGTATGTGAACAACCACTTGCCCTGGGCATGGTGAAATAGAGAGGACCATTCTACCCGAGGAGTGTTAATGCTGCGGCCATCGCAGAATGTTCCGCTAGTTCTTGGTTGGGCGCACTTACAATGGTGATCACGTCGTCGTTATTTGGAGAAAACGCCTTTCGCAGTTCCGCGAAGAGCAAATCATGGGGTTGCAGGATCCAGCTTTCACGTTCACTCATGGGCATCACTAGCTTCCCGTTCTTGTAGACGAGAGTACATGCACCCGTTGCACCAACCCGAATTGCCGCATCTCTCTGCTCGATGCCTCTGTTGACTAGTTTACCTGACCCCCTAACCAGAACTGCGGCGCTTGCCTTATCCAAAGCCAACTCCCTCGCATTAACCAGCCGAACCTCAGACAACTTCAACCTCAACGACTTGTAGAGCACAATACCGCGTTGTGTTAGCACGCATCCCCCCTTTGCTGTGTCGACAAGTTTCGCTTTTGTAAGATGCCTGATGATGGTACGAACCGCACCTTCGCCCACCCCGAGTTTTCTTGACAGCTCGATCCTTCCGATTGGCCCTTGGTCGCCGATACAGAGAATCGCACGAGAAACATGAACGGCGGTGAAGGCGGGCGCTGGACCAGCGCTCGGCGTCTTCGATACCGAAATGATCGTGTTGAGTATGTTCCGAGATGACAAGGGTCAATCGTCCTCGAAAGGAGTCATCTTTTCTTCTTCGTGGACACCGTTTCTTTCGCTGTCTCGCTCATCTTTCGGAACCGTCGTCTAACCTCATGGAGGGTGGTGTCCTTCTTGCAAAAGGCAATCCGAATCTTTCTCTCTCCCAATGCCTTGTCGTGATAAAGGGCTTGAGCAGGCAAGACGGCTAATCCAACTTTCTTCAGGAGGAAATCGGCAAATTGCAATCCGTCTTTGAACCGCTCGGGGGCGTCTACCAGAATGTAATATGCGCCCTCTGGCCGGTGATATGCAAGCTTTGCTTCTTCAAGAATTTCCATGATGGTCCTTCGCTTGCGGTCGTAGGCTGCGGCCAGCCTCTCGTAGTAATCTGAAGGGAAATTCAGGGCTGTGATTAAGGCCTCCTGCAGAGGGGCGGGAGCGCAAATTGTGAAATAGTCGTGCACTTTTCGTATTGCATTGGTGAGGTTTCCTTCGGCTATTGCCCAACCCACTCGCCATCCAGTTACGCTGTACGTCTTCGACGCACCGTTTACCGTCACGGTTTTGTCATGCATGTTTCCCATTGAACCGAGGCTTACGTGTTTTTTGCCATCGTAGAGTATGTGCTCGTATATCTCGTCGGTAACAGCGATTGTTCCTTCATCCTCGCAGAGATCGGCAATTAACTTTAGTTGTCCCGCCTCTAGGACGCGACCGGTTGGATTATTCGGTGTGTTCAAGAGGAAGAGTTTCGGATGCTTTGTCATAACATTCTTGAGAATCTCTTCATCAAGCTCCAGGCTTCTGCCCTTGAAAGGCACGTATAGCAGCTCACAGCTCGCGAGTATTGCATCTGGGACGTAGTTCTCGTAGAAGGGATCAGTAACAACGATGCAATCGCCGGGATTCGTCAATCCAAAGATCGCTGAGGCGACAGCTTCAGTTGAACCACACGTTACGGTTACATTCTTCTCCGGGTCTGAATCAATCCCGTTATACTCCCTCGCTTTCACAGAGATCGCCTCCCTCAGCCCCCTGTGACCCCAAGTGACCGAATACTGGTTTGAACCACGCCTAATCGCTTCGACAGCGGCTTCAACCAGCTTCGGGGAGGGAATAAAGTCCGGCATTCCTTGGGAGAGGTTGATGGCACCGTACTGATCGCTAAGCCGCGTCATCTCGCGAATGACCGATTCCGTGAATTGACTGAGCTTCTGAGAGGCAGCCAAGGAAACCATCTAGGCTAAAGGACTGCGATCTAGGTTTAAATCAACATCGTCACGGCGGAACAACTGTTTTTCGATTCGATCTTTGAAGACGCCGTCCCGTTACAAGACCCAGAACCAAGACCACGACGATTGCGCCTATCATGAGCCAGTCTGTATTAGACAGTAAGAAAGTTACCGATGCCTGACCGCTCACCTCAGTTTTGACCATCGTCCAAACTCTCACAGTACCAGCGTCGAGCCCCAAGCCGAGTATGTATTGTCCGGGTGCCGTGCGTGTGGAGACCGTAATTTTGACTTGACTTGGGTTGTTCGCGAGGCTCATGAGTGATACACTTGGGGAAGAGAAGGTTACGTTGACGTCTTCAGGAGTATATGACGGCCAGGAGTAAACATAGGTCCCGTTCCCGGGAGTTTGCACGCCGCTCGCTGACAAAACCAAACTTGTCTGCCCACCAGGTTGCAGGTCCAAATGGCTTTCCGAGGCGTCTACGGTGAAGGGGATTGTTTGGTTCGCGTAGACGACTCCAATCTTGTTACCACTCCATTCAGTAAACCACACATTCCCATCCGGCGCCAAGGCGATCCATAGAGCGGTGCTGATCGGACCAGTTGGGATAGCGAACTCGACCATTTTCTGCGTGCGTGGATCTAGAAACCCTATGCTGTTGCCGCCATGCTCCGCGAACCATACTTGGCCATGACCGTCTAGCAACAGGTCGTTTGGTATCGATATTGGATAGACTTGGGGTGGAGGTTCGTGGGTTGGATAGCGGATTATCTGCTGGGATGTGGAGTTGAACTCTACAATCCAGTTCCCACCGTGATCAGCTATCCACACGATTCCGTCTGGTGTAATCGCGATCCCGACAGGGGAACCAACGTATTGTGTGGGGTCTATTGAGGAAAAATGGTACTCGGTAAACTGTTTCGTTTGCAAGTCGAAGCTCGCGACTGACTCGTTGTAGGCCTCAGTAAACCATAACGTACCGTGACTATCGAACGTTAAATCCGCCGGGCCCGCAAACTGAGTGGGAACAGCATACTCCTGAAGTTTACCTGATAACGGATCATAGGAACCTATCCTATTTCCCAACAGCTCTGTAAACCACAGTCGGCCTTCTGCGTCTGGGATGATTCTAAACGGGAAAGATCCAGGCGTGGGAATAGTGACGACTGTAAAATTTCCGTCATTCGGGTTGAATCGAATCAGCCTTCCGTTCCCGCCTGCCTCGATCGCCCCTCCTGGGCTTACGGATCCTTTGAGAGAGTATTGCGTTACCCAAACAGCCCCGCTCTGATCAACAGTTATCCCCCACATATCTCCCACCCCAGGCACCTTATACTCCGTGAAGGCATCCGTTCTTGGATCGAATCGACCGAGTTTACTCGCATTCGACTCAGTAAACCAAACAATTCCATTTCGATCCACAGTCAAAGCGAGCGGGGCCGAATTGGGGGTCGGCACATCATACTCGTCGATGTACCGGGGTAATGTGGTAAGTGCTGCGGCTGAGTGCTGAGCCACGGCGGCGCATACGGTAGCGATCGCAATAACGAGGATACAAGCAGTTGCTAAGTGGTAATGGCTGGTGCGGTGCTGATTCTGGTTATCTCGCAACTGTTAGCTGCGCCAGGGATGGAATCTCCGATGGATAGACAAACTTTTCTACGAAACGATGCTGGGTTTGCTTAGTAGTGCAAGCCGCAGTTTTCGCAGTAGAATCGGTTGTATGCCGGTATCTCTGTAAGACGCGAGCCGCAATTCGAGCAAACGTATACGTCTCCCAAAATTTCGAACACCGGCGTCTCGTAGACCAATTCAACCTCGTTATCCACAAACTGTTGTTCTTCAGACAAGAGAGAACGCTCGCAATTGTCTAAGCGTGGCACATTCAAAAGACTTTCTAGAGGAGGCTACGGCCCTATCTGAATCCCAAAAATGGATGGGGATGGGGTTGAATAGCGAATCTGAACAATCGATTTTTCTTCAACAAGCACATTAACCCCTTGATGTATCAGACCCGTAGGGGCCGTAGTCTAGCATGGTTATGATACGCGGCTTGGGCCCGCGTGAGTTGCTCGTATGGCAACCGCGAAGCCGCCGGTTCAAATCCGGCCGGCCCCACCAACTCCATGTAACACTCTCTGAAAGCCACGGTGCAGAGCGCAATACGTAAATTTGCCAACTATGGCGTGTAGTTATGGACAAGATGACTTCCCCCACCGCCCGGCCGCCGGCTGCAGTGGTGGCCAAGACGACTTCCCTCAGCGCCCGGCCGCCGGCAGTTCAGCTGATAAATATTACGAAAGCCTATCGCGTGGGTCATACAGACTACCCAGCCTTGAGGGGCATAAGCTTGAAGATTGATAGAGGGGAGTTTGTTTCCATAATGGGGCCATCGGGCAGTGGCAAATCAACACTCCTCAACGTGATCGGCGCCCTCGACCGACCTACGAGTGGAAAAGTGATCATTGACGGCGTCGACATTCGGAAGCTAGGCGAGGACAGCCTCGCTCTGCTCCGGAACCGCAAGCTTGGATTCATATACCAATCGTTCAACCTAATTCAACGGCTCACGTCAATAGAGAATGTCGAGATGCCACTAATCCCTCGTGGGATGCCGGAAAAGATTCGGAGGAGCAAATCGTTGAAGATGCTCAGTGCTGTGGGCCTTGGAAATAAGGCGAACAAGCGACCCGCTGAGCTTAGTGGTGGAGAACAGCAACGGGTCGCAATCGCCAGGGCCTTGGTCACTGCACCTGCCCTCATCATCGCCGACGAACCAACTGGAAACCTCGATTCAAAGACCACTAGCGAGGTAGTTGATCAATTTGTCCAAGTAAACAAGCAATTCGGCACGACCGTACTCGTCGTCACACACAATCCTGACATCGCAGAGAGAACTCATCACGTGATCACGATTCGAGACGGTCTGATCGAGAAGGAGCAATACCTTCAAAGGCTAGATTCCTACTCACTGGGTTGAGAAACATGCTGATTACTGATATGTTCAAGCTGGCGGCCAAAGCGCTGTTGGACCGGAAGATGCGTAGCGTATTAACGATTCTAGGAATAACCGTAGGCTCCGCGATAATCTTAGCGCTAATCGCAAGCTCAGCTGGACTTAACGCTGGCATCACGGCTAACATCGCGAAAACCGGAGCGAATATCCTCACCATACGAAATTCGGGAGGTTTCTTTTCGTCTGGCTCGTCGAACACTTACCAGCTCAGTCAAACTGACGTCACCTACTTGAAGGGGATCCCGAACGTTGTTCATGTTTATCCTTACTATTCCTTTGGCGCCAGTATCCAGAGCGGGGGCCAAGCGCTTTCAGCCACTGCAATCGGAATAGATCTATCATCTCTGCCGATTTTGTATAACGGAATAGCGGTTGCTGAGGGAGCCATTCCTCTTACGGGGGATACTACTTCCGCCGCGATCGGATGGGCGATAGCAAACCCTGTTTCAGGAACGGCGACAGGCCTTCATCAATTGGTTTCAATGTCCCTTACCGGGATCAAGGGTTCCAAGGGAGCAGTCTCCTACGCGGTTCTTGCACAAGCAATCCTTGCTCAATATGGGACCGCCCTCTTCGCGAATATCGATGACACAGTCTTCATGTCATTTCAGGCAGCTACGGTTATTTCCAGGTCGCCTTACTTCACCGGAATCTACGTGGTCGTTGACAACGATGCTGATGTCGCGAACGTTCAGACTGCACTTACAACATATTATGGAACCAACGTTCGCGTAATAAGCCCCGGACAGATTCTAAGCTCCCTTGAAGGAGTCACTGGACAACTGACGATTTTCCTAGGCAGCATTGGAGCAGTGGCGTTGTTCGTTGCAACCATTGGGATAGTGAACACAATGTATGTTTCTGTAATGGAACGCACGAGAGAAATCGGCATCCTAAAGGCTATAGGATATCGACCGAAGCAAATCATGGGAATGTTCTTGTCAGAAGCCGCGCTGACTGGAGTAGTGGGAGGCATCACTGGACTTATGCTCGGCTACGTACTCTCCTTCTTGATGGGAGGGGAACTCGCCGGTTCAACCATCTCTTTTGGCCGCGGAGGACCCGGAGGCGGTGGCGGAGCAGCGATTGTGCCGGTTTTCTCTACAGGACTCATAATCTTCGCACTCACATTCCCAGTCATCCTGGCCACGGCCGCTGGGCTTTACCCAGCTTGGAGAGCCTCAAAGCTCAACCCGGTGGTTGCACTAAAGTACGAATGAACGCCTAACGCATTCCTCTATCGAACAAACTAGGCCCTTATCAGGTCCGTGGTGTCTACATCCCTTTCGGAAAGACGAATGTTTTGACAGAACTGGAAGTAGAATAACCTACACACGGCTCTCTTAACGTGTCGGATACTTTGAAACGATTCCCAGGGTCTCCTCGCTACCCGTCCCTCTACTACACGGAGATTCGTCACAGTTGCAGCTCTTCTCAGCTTAGACGATTCAAGTCTCCACGCGTTTCTTTCTTAGCTGATCGTACGTAATGCTTCGTCTGAAGTGCCAAGAGTGGTAACCGTGATCAGGAAGACATTGGTTTCTCAACAATTTTGACCGTAGGCTGAACTGCAAACAGTAATCCCAGTTTTTCGCGTGTGTGGGTCTACTGGTACGCGCACTCACACTTTTCGAACGACGGACGACGTTGGTAGGAAGGAAAGCTAACTGTCAGATGTTTTTCGGATTCCTAGTCCTGCGTTTGATTAGTCCGTAAGCGATTAGCATGAAGATTGCTAGTAGTAGGCTTAGCGGATATTCAGGAATCGGCGGCGTGACTGGGTCACCGCAAATAATAACACCATTACAACCTACGCCCCATCCTGAATCAATAAAAACAGACACAAGAAAGCAGTACCCGTCCTGGGTCGCCGAGATTAGCGGCTAATTGAGAGGGCTACTAAATTAGTAGGGCCGCCAACATCTTCGCAAATTCCAGACTTAAGACACTGGCTTCCATCCAGAGGTGGCTCTGACAATTAGCTGTAGGAACACTTAGCCTGTGGTGGAACCAAAGAAAGTGTTGAAGAGGCTACGAAGGAACGCCAAAATGAGTCCAATTACGCCGAGACTCTGAGGCCTCACCACAGTTTGAGATTGCTTTATCACCTGAACTTGTCCAGTGGCAGCGCCGACTATTGCGCCCATTGGTTTATTCTCGTCGCTCGCGGACACGCTCACTGTGATCGTGTAGTTCCCCGGGGTGACATTCGGCTTGAAGACGATTAGAACACTGAAGGGCCTTGGAATGTTCGGGTCAACTTCTCCCACGAATACGCTGTTCTGTGGGCCAGGAACGAGCGCGGGAGATTCAACCGTGACGTTCGCCTCGTAGGATGCGAGGTTTCCGTTGTTCAGTATGTTCCCTGAAATCGTAGTATTTCCTCCCTGGGAAATCTCACTTGGCGTAACAGCAATGCCGTACACGACCAAGTTGATATAACCCGTCACTGAAACCGCCAAGAGATGCGTCTCCTCCGTGTAGGAAACATCTCCCAACTGCTTGTAAGTTCCGGTAACAGTGCCTTGATACGAGCTACCGGCTGAAGAGGATGGCACGTACACAGGGAACGTGAGAGTAACGCTTTGGCCATACTGGATTGAGTCATAATGCCAGTGACCCCCTGAACCAACCAGGACTAGAGGGGCCGGTAAGGAAACCTGAATGTCGACATCGTAGATTGCTATGTATCCAGTATAGTTGTTCGTCACAGTGACCGTCATTGTATTGTTCAAACCCGCAATCAAGCTTTGTCCAGTCAAAGAAACCGTCAGATGCGCAGCGCTTTGGGCGTGGGCGTTAGGCAGTTGCGTAAGCAACGGCAGCAACAAAAGAACCATGACGGACAGGATTCGGCGTCTTGTAGACCCGTTCAAGGCCTTATTGCTCCTGAAGAGCTCTTATTCTCTTTTCGAGTGTTGGGTGTTTAGCGAACAAGCTGAATAAGGGATTCGTGCCAACCGAACCGAACAAGCAAGCCGTTCCAATCGACCTGTGCGTCGTGACATAATTCTGGGATTCTCGAAGCTTTGAAAGAGCAGATATTAGTGCGCCTCGCTCAACGAGGTCGGCAGCTGTCCTATCCGCAAGGAACTCTCTCGCCCTGTAAACGGCTGGCTCAATTAGATGGCTCAACGGATGTGCAAATAACGCAACTCTAGCGGCAGTCGCGAATGACCGCACTGAAAAATCATTATTCTTCATATGCGACAATTCGTGTGCAAGACAAGCATCTAGCTCTTTGGCGTTTAGTGATTCTAGCAGTCCCACTGAAATTGCCAACACGTATTGCCGCTTCGAACGCGTGATGAACGCGGCTGGGTCTCCCGAATCAATCAAGGTTACCTTTGGCGGAACGACCCCCATAGTTCTTGAAAGCCTTTCCACTGATTTCGTTACTTTGGGTGGTGCGGTCTCGAATTTCATTTCTGGGAATAGCTTTGCTAGCGGAAGGTGGGACTTCCTGAGTTCTAAAGACAGCGCAACGCACACAGCAGCGACGGTGCCTACTGCGGCCAAGCCAACGTTTAGTGTGAAGAAGAAGGATAGCAAGTGGCGAACCTCCTCGCCTTCCACGAACGAGGGATCAACCAGCTCGATGTGCAACCAACTTGCGATTGACTGCAAGCTCTCAAAGAACATGATCCCTAGGACTGCTAGAAATGCTATGGACTGGAATCGGTACGACCGTTTTACGATGAAAGCTAGGCCCAACGCGGTGATTGAAAGGGTTGAGAGAATTAGCGTTGGGAGCCATGCCTCATGGTTGATGCCGAGTGGTCCTATCAGAACCCATGCGGCCAACATGAGGACTCCAGGAGGGTGTATCACGTGTGCGGGTATCATTTGTGTGGGCATCATGTGTGCGTGTATCATTTGTGTGTGTAGCGTCCGTATCATTGGCCTCACTCGCTCTTCAGCCTATTCAGGTACTTGGATATAA
>Ga0181527_1000269_pt1 | contig 61184 bp, 62 predicted proteins | sample PEATcosm2014_Bin_30_FD_119762 | JGI IMG/M metagenome (GOLD analysis project Ga0181527, IMG submission 119762) | Peatland microbial communities from MTU Mesocosm Facility, Houghton, MI, USA - PEATcosm2014_Bin06_60_metaG | ecosystem: Environmental > Terrestrial > Soil > Wetlands > Peat | place...
ATCGAACGCTTGGTGCGTGCATCCCTCGGCGAGGCTCCATGGGTGCCAGAAGCCAAGAAATCAAAGAAAGGAAAGAAACGATGAGCTAACTGCGCGGCAATATTTGTGGGTAATTGCAAGGTGAGCAACACTCTGCCACCGGTGCGGTGCCGCGGGGGCTGTTCACCAATGTGATGATTTCGTTGACCGCAACCTCACCGTCACAGCCGCAGGCGGGTAAGACCCAACAAGCCGACGAAGCCGAGTGCGGCCACCAACACAACGATCATATCGCGCGACATCAGTGGCGCCAAGCTCCGGGACAGGACCGTCGCGGGCGGACTGAGGTCCGGATCGGTGCAGCCATCGGTGACGTAGATCTCGTGGCCCTGCACTAGCGGTTTCGCCAGGACAATGGTGAAGTTGCCGTCGTTGTAGCTGGCCGACACGAGGCCCAGCGGAGAATCGTTGGAATCGTGGCAGACCGCGTCAACGCAATCGAACACGCAAATGCCGTTCTTTGCGTAGTCGACCGTTCCGACGACACAAGTCGCGTGCGGCGTGCATCCCGGTTCACCGACCCCCGTGCCGGTGATGACGGTGGACCCGCCCACGCTCCCATCGGTGATAACCGGCGCCTGCGGCGTCGGCGTCGGCGTAACGGTGGGCGTGCTCGTCGGTGTGTTGGTAATTGTCGGCGTCAGGGTCGGCGTCAGCGTGATCGTTGGGGTTGCCGTCGGGGTGTTAGTCGGCGTCAGGGTCGGCGTGTCGGTCGGTGTTGACGTCGGTGTATGGGTCGGTGTGGACGTCGGGGTGTTGGTCGGCGTCGACGTCAGCGTCGGGGTGTTGGTGGGCGTCAGGGTCGGAGTATCGGTTGGTGTCGACGTCGGTGTACTGGTCGGTGTCGACGTCGGTGTGGTGGTCGGCGTCGATGTCTGAGTTGGTGTTGCCGTCGGCGTAGCGGTCGGCGTCTGCGTCGGTGTATCGGTCGGCGTCTGCGTCTGGGTGTCGGTCGGTGTCGACGTCGGGGTATCGGTCGGCGTCTGCGTCGGGGTATCGGTCGGCGTCGGCGTGTCGGTCGGTGTCGACGTCGGCGTGTCGGTTGGTGTCTGCGTCGGCGCCCCATTGACGGTGAGCGGATACACACTCGACGTACTGGTGAGAAAGTTCGTGTCGCCGCTATACGTCGCGGTGATCGAATGCGGGCCCACCGCGAGCGACGCGGTCGTGGTTACGGCTTGGCCGGCCCACAAGGTAACCGCCGAGCCCAGCGCCGCGCTATTATCACAGAACTGCACCGTGCCGGTCGGTGTGCCAAGGGTCGAGGTCACCGTCGCGGTGAAGGTGACGGACTGCCCATAGGTAGACGGATTCGGCGCGGAGGTGACCGTCGTCGTCGTATCCGCTTGAGCATTTTCCGGCGCAATAGACGGGTCGCCGGTTGCCAGCGTCCAGCGACTGAGCGCCGTGATGTTCGAGGCGGAGACACAGGTGATGTTCGGATTGCTGGTGTCGAGCGTTCCGCCTTTGTCTTCCCAGGATGCGCCGTTGTAGCGCCACAGATGCAAACTGTTCACGTCGAGACCGTTCCCCTCGGTGTCCCTAATGCACAGACTCACTGTCAGATTGTAGGTGCTGTTCGTTGCGCTAATGTCCCACAAGGGCGTGACGGCATTACTGGGCTGGCTTGCCCACGCCAGAATCTTGGCGAACGTGATGGTACCTGGGTCGTCGGCGGTGTCACACCTGATTTTGCCGAGCGCGGGACCGAAACTATAGGTCGTGCCCTGAGCAAGTGCGGATTTCTGCACCCAATTGCCATCGCTGTACTCGCGCTCGAACGCGCCCATGTCGCAGCGCAAATCGTCGCGCGCCTCCCCGCGCTCGTCGGTGGTCGTACACGTTGTCGAGTCGCCTGCGTCAATCACCGGGCTGTTGGGGGGCAGCGCCTGCGTCTGTATGCCGCCGCCATAGTCGCCGAGCGGGAGAAGCAGCGGGTCGGCATTGATGTTGGTCGTGTCGCAGCCGCAGCAGTCGCTCTGCACATCATTATAGCTGAGTGTTGGAGCGGTACACCCCGTGTTGATACCATCATAATCCTGACAGCAGAGATTGTACCAGATGCCGCCGATAGACGTATTACCCCAGACGATGCTATTATGAATGGTGGTTGCCGTAAGGGCGACGATTCCGCCGCCGTAACCACCGCCAGCTGAATTGTTGACCAAGGTGGCGTTGTTGAGTGTCATCGCGCTGGTGGTCAAGATTCCGCCACCATACCCCGCGGAATTGCCCGTGATCAGAACATTGTTCAGTGTCCAGTTGCCACCGTAGCTAGGATCACTAACCCCGATCGCGCCGCCTTCGGTCGCCGAGTTGCCGGAGAAGGTGACATCGTTCAGGACCACGTTCCCGGTCCACGCACCCAAGCCGCCGCCGGTGGTAGCTCCATAGTTGTTCGTGAAGGTGACCTGGTTGAGCGTCACCGGAAAAGAGTTGCCTTCAATGGTCATTCCGCCACCGATACCGCCACTGCCCCCGCTGTTGCCGGTAAAGCTAACATCGGTCAGTGTCGCTGAACCACCACTGACATAAAACCCACCGCCTCTCATTGTGGCGTAATTGTCGGTAAACGTCAGGTTCGTCAACGTCATCCAGTTACCCGCCGCACCCGCACCGTCAATGGCGCGATTGTTGGTAAAGGTGAGATTCGTGAGCGTCGTGCCCACTCCATCGTTGTATATGCCCCCGCCTGCATTATCCGCCAAGTTGCCGGTGAAGGTGGAATTCGTGATCGTCACCGGGGCACTGCTGTAGATTCCGCCTCCATTGTAAGCGCGATTGCCGCTAAAGGTGACGTTGTTGATCGTCATGCTGCCGTCCGTGTACAGCCCGCCGCCAGCCTGCCCAATGTTGGGACTATAGCCGGCCGTGATCGTCACGCCGTCCAAGGTGGGCGGTGATGGCGATGGCGTCGGCGTGGGTGTCTCGGCCGGCGTTGCGGTCGGCGTGGGCGCCTCGGGGTGGTAATAGCTGACGACGTGGTAGCTGTTGTTACCGAGGCCGGTCACGGTGGAGGCGTCGGTGACGATGGGAGACTGGCTATCATCCCCGTCAATGTCGCCGCTAAAAATGGTGACATTCGCCTGCGGGTCACGCTGCGTACGCTCCGTCTCGCTGCCGGCAAAGCCGCCGTACACCGCGACCCCCGCTTGGAGCGGAATAGTGGCGTCCTGGTCGGTCGTGGAGGTCGTCGGCTTGTAAACGCCGGCGGCGACCCAGATTTCGTCTCCTGAGACGGCGACGGAATTCAGTGCGTAAAGGAGATCGCAGGGGGTAGTCCAATTGCCGCCGCAGGTGCCCGAGGTCGCGCCGGGAGTCGCGACGCGAATGATATTCGTCGGCGTGTTGGTGATGGTCGGTGTCTGCGTCGGTGTGGGTGTGCTGGTGTTCGTCGGCGTGAGCGTGATCGCTGGGGTAGGGGTCGGGGTAAAAACCACCGCGTGCGCGACGGGCAGCGGAGCAACGAGAAACAATAGAGAGATGGACAAGGCGAAGGTGACGAGCGGCAGGCTCGCTAAGCCGCTGTTTGCCGCAGTGCGCGTGGGCCACGTCGGTGCCCAGAGGACCAGCGCGAGCCTGATCACGTTCCTCGTGCGTGCCACCCAACTGCCGATGTTGCCACCCCCACAGCCCCGAAACGCGCTTCTCTTCACCAAAATCTCCTTACGGGTTAGCGTGCGATGCCGCTAGAGTCGCGCGGGAGCCTACTGCAAGTCGCTATCAATTTCAAAGCCACAATGCTCAGGCTACGAAAAACCTCGATCCACTTCCACGCCGCGAGCGTCTTACCTGTTCCACAACCGGACAGAAGAAGAGCCCGCGGGCCGAGATCGGCCGCCCTGACCTGGAAATCATGCAGGCCTCGAAAGCTCCCTTGGCGCCTTTTGATCTCATCGATGCGCTGCTTGATGACCTTCTCAGCAGCGTCGTGCGCCGTTAGCTGACTCGCGAAGGCCGTATCGATCCACTCTGCTACTGATGCCTCCGCCGCACCCACCCGCACAACGGCCGAACCAGCAGGGTCTGCGACAATCAGACCGGCCTTGACAGCCAAGAGTAGTCGCCGCCTCCTTTCGTCTTTGCGGCATACCCTTTTGGCCCTCTAGTTTGGAGCCAGGGGACTGTGCCTGAACAGCCACATAGATTGCAACGGAGTCTGCTCGTCGACCATATCAACGGATCCCCCCTTCTCCTCCGCCTCGCAGGAGGGTGCGAGGCTGAAGCGACACGACCGTCACCAGCACGCCAACGAAGATGAGTGACCAGCAATTGCAGCGGTTGCAGGATGTTGCGTGGATTAGCCGGCGGCGCTAAGGGCTCGCGGTGTGGATGCGACCGCTATCGAAGGGGTGCATTTTTCTCCGTGACCTATCTTGCATCCCCTCCGGTCAGGGATAGGATCGGCTCCATGCTGCGCACGATCATGCTGACGAGAACCTCTCCACCAAGCCCGGTGCGCAACGGTCGAGTAGGGGTGGGGTTCTGAGCCAATACGATCGAATGGCGCGTGCCGTCCTGCCGGTCGGGGCGGCGGCGGTGCTCCTCAGCGTCGCGACCGTAGGCTGGTGGACGCAGCCGGACCGTTTTGCCCGCGGCTATGCTCCAATGCAGCCGATCCCGTACTCTCACCAGCTGCATGCCGGAACTATGAAGATCCCGTGCCAGTACTGCCACACGGGAGCGACGCGCTCTCGCTTCGCGGGCGTGCCGGCGGTTGAAACCTGCATGAACTGCCATCGGGTGACGAAAACCGACAGCCCCGCCATCCAGAAGCTGACCGCGATCTACAACTCCGGCCGGCCGCTGCAGTGGCGGCGTATTCACGTGCTGCCGGATCATGTCTATTTCGATCACCGGCCGCACGTGAACGGCGGCATCGCCTGCCAGACCTGCCACGGCGAGGTGCAGACGATGGACGTGGTGTACCAACACATGTCGATGCGCATGGGGAACTGCCTCGGCTGCCACCGCGATGCGCACGACGCCTTGCCCCCGGATTCGAAGATCCAACGCGGCGCGGAGCACTGCAATGCCTGCCACCGGTGAAGCGATCGGAACTATGAAGAGCATTTCACGCCCTCACCCCTTCGACGAGCTCAGGGCGGGCTCTGACCCTCTCCAGGAGAGACTGTCGATCTTCTCCAGCGGGCGCCCTTCGAGACGCGGCCAGAAGAAGGCCGCTCCTCAGGGCGAGCGGTTCTGTTATTGTTCTCAAGAGACAATTTCCGTTCACCCTGAGGAGGTCCCTTCTTTTGGGACCGTCTCGAAGGGTGTAGTTCCCGTTCATCGACAATCTCCGAAGCGACAGGGAACCTTTCGGGTACCTCAGCGTGACTCCGAGCGGAAACGCTCAAGGGAAAGATGCGGATGATGAACCCGATCGACACGGCGCCAGCGGGGATCTCCCGGCGGCGTTTCCTGGCCCTGCTCGGCGCCTCCGCCGCGTTCGCGTCGGGCGTCACTGCCTGTTCCAAAATCGATCGGGGCACGATCGTCCCATACACGCGCAAGCCGCTGGGCGTTGTGCCCGGGATCGCCGACCACTACGCCAGCACGTTCCAGGAAGGCATGACGGCGTACAGCGTCCTGGTGAAGACGCGCGAGGGACGGCCGATCCACATCGAGGGGAACGACGAACACCCGCACTTTCGAGGCAAGACTTCTCTCAGGACCATCGCTGACATCCTGCGCCTGTACGATCCGGACCGTTTGCGGCAACCGCTCGTCGATCGACAGCCCGTCAGCTGGGAGCAAGCCGAGGCGAAAGTCCTTGCGGCGCTGAAGGGGGCAAGGAACGCGGGCAAGCCGGTGATCTTGTTCACCGGCGCCGTGCTGTCGCCGACGCGGCGCGCGTTGATCGGAGATTTCAAGCGCGTCCTTCCGGGGCTGGTCCACGTGCCCTTTGAACCGCTCGCGCCACACGCCGAGCGTGCCGCTGCCATGGCTGCCTTCGGCGAAGCCGTGAGTCCGCGGTACCGGTTCGATCGCGCCGCCGTGGTAGTCTCCTTCGACAACGATTTCCTCGGCACCGATCCGAACGCGCCAATCGCGGTCCGGGAGTTCGCTGCGTGGCGGCGCGTGAGCGGACCGCACGACAGCATGAATCGCCTGTGGGTGTTCGAGGGCGGTATGACGGTCACCGGCGCCAAAGCCGACCATCGCTTTGCCATCCGGCCGTCATGCGCTGCGGCTGTTGCGTTCGCGCTGGCGCGCACACTCAGTGAGCGCCACGGCGTCGCGCTGCCGTCAGGCCTGAAGCCCGAGACCCTTGCAGCCTTCGATCTCGACAAGCAGGCCGGCGAGCTACTCATCTCGGCGGCGCTCCTGCACGCCTTGGCCGCCGATCTTGCGAGAGCAGGACGAACGGCACTGGTGCTGGCTGGGCCGAGCGCGTCGGTGGAGACCCACATCGCCGCACACTTACTCAACACGATGCTCGGGGCGGAAGGTCAGACGGTGGAGACCGCCTTCACGCCGGGGCCGGTCGATGTGTGCACGTTCGAGGACCTGCGGAAACACGTCACCGACATGAAGTCGGCGCGCTACCACGCCGCCCTCTTCTGGGACGTTAACCCGGCCTACTTCTGTCCCGACCGCGCTCTTTGGACGGCCGCTGTCGCGGCGGTGCCGAGGAAGGTTTTCATCGGTCTGCATCCGGACGAAACGGCTAGAGAGTGCCAGATTGTGCTCCCCGAGCACCACTGGCTCGAAGCCTGGGGCGACTACGAAGCTTCGGCGGATTTGCTCAGTTTGCAGCAGCCCACGATCGGTCCTCTCTACGATACCAAACAGGGCGAAGACCTGCTGTTGGATCTCATGCGTGCGCTGGGTGGTGCGGCTCCCGCCGATTATCACGAGTACCTGAAGGCGCGCTGGCAGAAAGAGGTGTTTCCCGCAGGGAGTCTGGTGCCCTTCGAAGCTTTCTGGAGCGCCGCGCTGCACGACGGCATCCTGAGGCGCCCGGCGCAGCCGCGCTCGCCACGAACGCTGCAGGCGGCCGCAATCGAACAGGCGGTGACAAAGGCCGCAACCCCAACCACCAAGGGTTTCGAACTCCTAGTGCAGCCGGGAGTGGGGGTCTACGATGGGCGGTATGCGAACAGCGGCTGGCTTCAGGAACTTCCGGATCCCGTCACTAGGGTGACCTGGTTGAACCCGCTTGCGGTTTCCCCAGCGGATGCCCAACGACTGAACCTCACAGATGGAGATGTGGTGCAGGTAGAGGTGGGTGGGCGGCGCATCGAGATTCCTGTCCTCGTCCAACCCGGCCAAGCGCGGGGAGTTGTGAGCGCCGCGCTCGGCTATGGGAGAGACGCGCTCTCGGTGGCGCAGGGCGTCGGCGTGAACCTCTACCCGTTGCTCGACGAGACTTCCACGGCTTCGAACCTGCGCGTCGGGGCAGCCTTGATTGCAACCGGCAAGCGCGTGCGCTTGCCGCTGGCACAAACGCATCAGACGATGGAAGGTCGCGATATCATCCGCAGCTGGACCCTCGCGGAGTATGGCAAACATCGACGGGAGGAGTCTGATCTCCCGACACTCTACCCCGAGCAACGCTTTCCCGAACACAAGTGGGGGATGGCGATCGACCTTTCGACCTGCGTGGGCTGCGGCGGCTGCGTCATCGCGTGCCAGTCGGAGAACAACGTTCCCACCGTTGGACCGGAGCAGGTTCTCAAAGGGCGTGAGATGCACTGGATCCGCATCGACCGCTACTACGAAGGCGATGCGGAAGCTCCGCGGGTGCTCCACCAGCCAATGCTCTGCCAGCAATGCGACAACGCTCCGTGCGAGAACGTGTGTCCGGTCAACGCCACCACTCACAGCGCCGATGGCTTGAACCAGATGGCCTACAACCGCTGCGTGGGAACTCGCTACTGTGCGAACAACTGCCCGTTCAAGGTCCGTCGATTCAACTTCCTGGATTTCACCGGGGCGACGCCGGACGCCATGCGCCTGGCGTACAACCCCGAGGTCACCGTGCGGCCGCGTGGCGTGATGGAAAAGTGCACCTTCTGCGTCCAGCGCATCGAAGACTTCCGGCTGCGCGCCAAGGCAGAGGCACGACCGATCCGCGACGGCGAGATCATACCCGCTTGTGCCGCCGCCTGTCCCGCCGAAGCGATCGTCTTCGGTGACCTGAAGGATCCAAACAGTGCGGTTTCCAGATTGAGCCGGAGCCAGCGCGGCTATCACGTGCTGGCGGAATTGGGCATCCGACCGTCAGTGACCTATCTCGCCGGTGTCACCAATCCGGCGGGTGATGGGGGCAGGCATGCAGTCTGAAGCCGTGTTGCTGCCGGAAGCTTTACAGCCCCCGACTCTGTTCGAGGGGCCGGTCACTCTCGGCAGTCTCGACGATCAGGTGTTGCAGTATCCCGCCAGGAAACCGCCGGCCGCCTGGTATCTGGCCTTCGCCTTCACGTTCACGCTGATGACGCTGGGCTTCAGCTTCATCGGATACACCTTCTACATGGGTATCGGGGTGTGGGGAAACACTAGTCCCGTCTTCTGGGCCTTCGACATCATCAACTTCGTGTTCTGGGTGGGGATCGGCCACGCCGGCACGTTGATCTCGGCGATCCTGCTTTTGTTCCGCTCGCGTTGGCGCAACGCCATTGCCCGTTTCGCCGAGGCCATGACGATCTTTGCCGTCATGTGCGCTGCGATATTCCCGCTCATTCACGTCGGGCGGCCCTGGGTGACGTTCTGGTTGTTCCCGTACCCCAACCAGCGAGGCCTCTGGACCAACTTCCGCTCGCCACTCATCTGGGACGTCTTCGCGGTCAGCACGTACTTCTCCGTCTCCTTGATGTTCTGGTACCTCGGCCTCGTCCCCGACCTCGCCTCACTCCGAGACCGGACGAAGAGCGGGATCCGCCGGTTCTTCTACACCGTCTTCAGCCTAGGCTGGCGGGGCGCGGCCTCCCACTGGCAGCATTACGAGAGGGCGTATCTGTTGCTCGCCGGGCTGGCGACCGGCCTAGTGCTCTCGGTGCACAGCGTGGTCTCGTTCGACTTCGCCGTCTCGCTCGTGCCCGGCTGGCACATGACCATCTTCCCGCCTTACTTCGTCACGGGCGCGATCTTCGCCGGCTTTGCCATGGTGGTCATGGTGCTCGTCGTCGTCCGCGAGACGATGGACCTGAAGAACCTGATCACGGCGTATCACCTCGACGTGATGAACAAGATCATCCTCGCGATGTCGTGCTTGATGGGGTACGCCTACCTGATGGAGGGGTTCACCGCCTGGTACAGCATGGACCAGTATCTGCATCACATCTTCATGCAGTACATCTCGGGCACGTACGGCTGGGCCGGCTGGCTCACGATCAGCTGCAATGTCCTCATCCCGCAGTTGCTCTGGTCGCGCCGCATCCGCCGCAGTTACGTCGGCATGCTCTTCGTATCACTTGCGGTGACTGTGGGTATGTGGCTCGAGCGGTTCGTCATCATCGTGGTATCGTTGCATCAGGACTACCTGCCGTCTTCCTGGCACATCTACAAGCCGACGCTGGTCGACTTCGGCATCCTGTTCGGGACCTTCGGGCTGTTCTTCACGCTGGTGTTGCTGTTCGCGCGCGTGTTGCCGGTGATCGCCACCTCGGAGATGAAAGTGATCCTGCCCGGCGCGCAGCCGGCGCACGCTGGAGGCCGCCATGAGTGACGGGGTCTTCGCGGTCGTCGGTCTATTCGACAACGCCCAGGAGCTGTTGCAGGCGATTCCACGGGTTCGGGCTCGCAGCCTCGGCCGCGTCGAGGCGTACACGCCGTACCCGGTGCACGGCATCGACGCCGCCCTCGGCCTGCGCCGCTCGCCGTTGGCCGGCATGGTGCTGGTGGCGGGAATGATCGGGGCCGCCACCGCGCTCTTCTTCCAGTGGTGGATGACAGCTGTGGATTACCCGATCGTGGTTGGCGGCAAGGCGTTGTTCTCGTGGCAGGCGTTCGTTCCCATCATGTTCGAGGTCACCGTCCTCTTTGCCACCTTCACCGCGGGGCTGGGGATGTTGTTCTTGATGAACCGGCTCCCCTTCTTCGGCCATCCGCTGCTATCTTCGAAAGCCATAGCCGCCGTCACGCGCGACAAGTTCGGCCTCGCGATCGAGGCGCAGGGCGAAGCCTTCGACGTGGAAGCGGCCAAAACGGCGCTGACGGCGGCGGGTGCCACAACCCTGGAAGTCTTGCCCTTTCAGCGAGAACTCGTGCCGTTGCAATTCATGACTCGGGCGGCCATGGGCATCTTCGTCTCATGCGTGGTCGCCGGCTACGCCATGTACTGGGTGATCAAGCTGTTCCCGGTGTTGCCGCCGATGGTGCACATGGAAGATCAGCCGAAGCTGAATCCGCAGAAGGCAAGCGCCTTCTTCAAGGATGGCCATGGGATGCAGCTCCCAGTTGACGGCACCGTCGCCCGCGGCCCCCTGCCCTATCTCATCGCCACCCAGGAGGAAGCTGCGGGACTCGTCAACCCTCTGCCGAGGACGCACCGGGTGTTGCAGGAGGGTCGCACCGTCTACAACCAGCACTGCGCCGTGTGCCACGGCCTGCTCGGCACCGGCACGCCCTCGCTCACGTCGGCGTACGGCGCCAAGCCGGCCAATCTCCAGGGGCAAACCATTCGAGACTACCCCGACGGCAAGATCTACCACGTGATCATGAAGGGGAAGAACGCCATGCCGTCCTACGCCGCCGACCTCACGGAGGAGGAGCGCTGGGCGGTGGTACATTACGTCCGCGTGTTACAGCGGGCGCAGAACGCCCGCGACGAGGATTTCCAATGAGCCCCCGTCCGACACTGGCGTGGATCCTGGCCGCACTCGGAGCGGTTGGCGTGGTCGCGGCACTCTTTGGTGCCAGCCCGGAGCGGTTCTGGGCAAACTGGCTGCTGTGGTTCCTGTTCGTGCTGACGATTGGGTTGGGATCCCTGTTCATCGTGGCGCTGGGCCATCTCGTCGGCGCCCGCTGGAGCGTACCGATCCGGCGTGCGCCCGAGCGCCTCTCCGGGCTTGTCGTGCTCGCCGCGCCCATGGCGCTGATCGCGCTGTTGTCACTGCCGGTGTTGTACCCGTGGGCCCGGCCGGAGGGAGCCCTGCACCCGGCGATCGCCGGCAAGGCGCCGTGGCTCAACGTGCCGTTTTTTGCGATCCGGGTTGTGGTCTGTTTCGCGCTGTGGGGGCTCGCCTACAGAATCCTGGTCGGCGGCTCCATGAAGCAGGACCAGACGAGAGACCCCGCCTTCTCCGTGCGCGCCCGACGTTTCGCCCCGGCGTTCATGGTGATCTTCGGGCTGACGATTACGCTGGTGGCGTTTGACTGGATCTCGAGCCTGGAGCCCGAGTGGTACAGCGATATTTTCGGTGTCTACCTGTTTGCCGGCACGTTTCTCGCGGGACTCGGTGCCAGCGCGCTCGTCGTCATTTATCTGGTGGAGCACGGCCGTCTGCCGGGGGTCACGAACGACCATCTGTACAACTTGGGCGGCTTCATGTTCGCGTTCACCGTGTTCTGGTCCTACATCGGTTTCGCGCAGTATCTTCTCATGTGGTACGGCAACATGCCCGAGGAGATCTTCTGGTACAAGCAGCGCATCGAGGGCCCGTGGCTCAACGTGGTCCTGCTGCTGGCCGTCGTGCACTTCCTTGTCCCCTTCTTCGCGCTCATCCCGAGGGGCACGAAAGGCGATCCTCGTGGTCTGCGCTGGGTAGCGATGCTGGTGCTCGCGGCGCATTTCCTTGATCTGTACTGGCTCATCCTGCCGGTGGTGGGGACGAGTCCACCGCTGTCCTGGCCGGAGATCAGCTTCGCCTTGTGCTTCCTCGGGCTCACGCTACTGTGGGTGGACCGGGCCATGCGGAGCGGAGCGGACATGCCTGTTGGCGATCCGTTGCTGCAAGAGGGTCTGGAGTTCCGGCTGTGATCGAGCAGTACGTCAGCCCCGAAGAATTGCGCCGCCTGGTCTCCACCTATCTGGTGGCGATTGGGGCGATCACGATCTTTGCGCTGTTCGCGCTGATTGTCGTGCCCGGCCTGCGCAATGCGAACAAGCCGCCGGCAGCGCCGTCCGTGGTTGGGCCGGAGGGCGAGACGGGCTGGCTCGACCCCACCGAGTACCCGCCGGAGAGAGGCTACGTGCTGCCACCCGTCGATCCCAAAACCGTGATTACGGCGAACCCCGAGTTGCTCAGTCGCGGCAAGACCCTATTCGAGCACAACTGCACCCCGTGCCACGGGGCAACTGGAGAAGGCAACGGTCCAGCCGCAGTTACGCTGAATCCGCGACCGCGCAACTTCACCCAGCCGAAGGCCTGGACCAACGGCTATCACCTCACCGAGATCTACAAGACGCTCACCGAAGGGATCAAGGGCACCGGCATGGCGTCGTACGACTACCTCGGTGCGCGCGATCGCATGGCGCTCGACCACTACGTGCAGTCACTCAGCGCCTTTCCGCACGGCGCGGATGACCCAGCCGCGCTCGATGCGCTTGCCAAGCGGTTTGCATCCGCCGGGGAGAAGGTACCGAACAAGATCCCGGTGAGCATGGCGATGGCGAAACTGGAGGCGGAGTACGTCGCGCCAACGCCTCTGTCCGCGCCCCGACTCTTTGCCGGAGTCATCGTAGACCCAGCCCGCGCCGCGCAGACGCTCGCACGATCAGCATCGTGGCGGCAGAGTGCCCCAGCGCTCGCGGCAATTGTGGTGCCCGGAACTCCGGCCAACGGCTTTGCCGTATCGGTGGCGACGTTGAGCCCGGAGGAGTGGCGGGCGTTGTACGAAGCCCTGCTCACCGCAACTCACGGGCAGCCGCAGAGACTGTCGATGGAGAGCCGATGAACCCGTGGTCCGCCCGACACCGCCCGGGGCGATGCCCCGGGCTCACGGATGGCCGCCCCGTTGGGGCTGCTGTTGTCCGCCGGCTGGAATGCTTCGGTGTCAGCCCTGAAAGGGCGGCAAGCCATCAACCCAGGGCAACGCCCTGGGCGACGGGCGGGACGGATGTTATTCTCGCCTTCATCCTGCTTTCGCTCTGGATGTTGCTTCTACCCGCCGCACGCCCCGCGCGGGCCACGGACGAAGTCGCCATCGACGAGAAGCTCGGCGCGACCGTCCCGCTGGATCTGCAGCTCAATGACGAGACCGGCCAGAAGGTACCGTTGAAGGTGCTCATCGACAAGCCAACAGTGCTGACGCTCAACTACTTCCGGTGCGCCGGCATCTGCACGCCTCAGCTCAACGACCTGACGCGCACGCTCAACCAGATTCAGCTCGAGCCCGGCAAGGATTTCCAGGTGATTACCGTGAGCTTCGATCCTGCGGACACCCCCGAGGTCGCCGCGAGCAAGAGGACCAACTACCTCCGGCTGATGAAGCGCCCGTTCCCGCCGCTGGCGTGGCGCTTTCTCACCGGTGACGCGGCCAGCACGAAGAGGCTGACGGATGCCGTCGGGTTTCATTTCAAACGCCAGGGTGACGCCTTCATCCATCCCGCTGCGCTGATCATCCTCTCACCGCAAGGGAAGGTCACACGGTATATGTACGGCATCACCTATCTGCCGTTCGATCTACAGATGGCGGTCGGCGAGGCCGCCAGTGGTCTGGTCCGGCCGACGATCAGCAAGGCGCTCGACTTCTGCTATAGTTACGACCCCGCAGGCCGCAAGTACGTCATCAATGTCACCCGGATCGCCGGCTCTGTCACGCTGCTGGCAGCCGCTGTTTTTGCTGCGGTCGTGCTGTTCAAGGGCAGGCGCCGTACGGAAAGGGCATCATCATGAGCGCGATGGCAGCACACGCTCTGGGTGACGAGCCCAGCTATCTCGAGGCCGGCGGTAGAGGTCTACGCTCGTGGATTCTGTCCACCGATCACAAGCGCATCGCGATCCTCTATCTCGTTTGCATGCTGAGCTTCTTCCTCGTCGGGGCCACCCTCGGCGTCCTCATGCGTCTCGAACAGCTCACGATGGGACCGACCATCATGCAGCCGCAGACGTACAACGCCATGTTCACGGTGCATGGGGTCATCATGATCTTTTTGTTCGTGATCCCCGGGCTGCCGGCGGTGTTCGGGAACTTCTTCCTGCCGATCCTCATCGGAGCGAAGGACGTGGCCTTCCCGCGACTGAATCTCCTGTCCTGGTACTTCTTTGTAACTGGGGCGGTGCTGGCCGTCACCTCGTTGTTCACGGGCGCCGGGCCGCCGGACACCGGATGGACCTTTTACGTGCCCTACAGCATCCGCACCGGCACCAACGTCTCACTGGCGGTGTTTGCGGCCTTCGTGCTGGGGTTCTCCTCAATTCTCACGGGCATCAACTTCGTCACCACCATTCACCGGCTGCGGGCGCCGGGCATGGGTTGGCACCGCATGCCGTTGTTCCCCTGGTCGCTGTACGCCACCGGCTGGGTGCAGATCCTCGCCACGCCGATCATCGGCATCACTCTCCTGCTCGTGATCCTGGAGCGGTTCTTCGGTATCGGAGTTTTCGACCCGGCCAAGGGCGGCGACCCGCTTCTGTACCAGCACCTCTTCTGGATCTACTCGCACCCGGCGGTGTACATTATGATCCTGCCGGCGATGGGCGCGATCACCGAGATCATACCGACCTTCGCACACCGCACCATTTTCGGCTACCGCGCCATCGCCTACTCCTCGGTGGCGATCGCGGCGCTGGGATCGGTCGTTTGGGGCCACCACATGTTCACCAGCGGCATGGGTGAGATGGCGAACGTCGTCTTTTCCCTGCTCACCTTCCTGGTCGCCATCCCCAGCGCGATCAAGGTGTTCAACTGGGTGTCGACGCTCCACAAGGGCTCGATCGTCGTCGAGCCGCCGATGCTCTACGCGCTCACCTTCATCTTCCTGTTCAGCATCGGCGGCTTGACGGGCCTCATGCAAGGCGCGCTGGCGGTCAACGTGCACCTGCACGACACCTACTTCATCGTCGGACACTTCCATTACGTCATGTTCGGCGGCACCGGTTTCGCCTTCTTCGCCTCCCTGCTCTACTGGTTCCCGAAGATGTTCGGTAAGATGTACAACCGCAGAGTTGCCACCCTCGCCTGGTTTCCAATGTTCATCGGTTTCAACATGCTGTACTTCACCATGCTGGTGCTGGGCGTTATGGGCATGCCGCGGCGCTACTATGACCATTTGCCGCAGTTTCACACCGCACACGTCGTCGCCACGGTAGGGTCGTGGTTTCTGGTCGCCGGTCTCCTCATTCTGTTGGGGAATTTCGTCGTCGCCCTCTTCAGAGGACGAAAGGCCGAGGCGAATCCATGGGGCGGCGTCAGCCTGGAATGGACGATTTCCTCCCCGCCCCCCATGGAGAACTTCGAACAGGTCCCGACCATCGCCGGGCCACCCTACCACTTCAACCCGGTGGCACACCGATGAGCAGTGCGATTCCCCAGCCACACACGTTGCCGTCCGCGGCGCACCACGACTACGCCGGTTCCAAGATCGCCATGTGGCTGTTTCTGTTCTCCGAGATCTGCCTGTTCGGCGGCTTGTTCCTCCTCTACTCGGCGTACCGGGCGAAGTACCCGCACGAGTTCCATGACGCGGGCAACGAGTTGAACTTCGTCATCGGCGTGATCAACACCCTCGTGCTGCTGACCAGCAGCCTGTCGATGGCCGCGTCCATCACCGCCCTGCAGAAGGGGAGCCGCCGGCTGGCCATGCTGTTGGTGGGTGTGACCGTGGTGCTGGGCGCGGTGTTCCTGGTGAACAAGTACTTCGAGTGGATGGCCAAGTTCCATCACGGCCTGTATCCCAACGGTCCCGAGCTGCTGAAGCGCCCGCCGGGCGAGATCCTTTTCTTCGGGCTCTACTTCACGATGACCGGGCTGCACGGCTTGCATGTCATAGCGGGGATGGTAGTGCTCTCGTTCATGCTCGCGCTAATGGCGCGGAACCGCATTCGGCAGGACGACTACGGCAAGCTCGAGAACGCCGGGCTCTACTGGCATCTGGTGGACGTCATCTGGATCTTTCTACTGAACCTTTTCTATCTTGCCGCATGACTCAGCTAGCGATCGAAGAAGAACACGGACATATCGTCCCCTACCCTACGCTGATCAAGGTGTGGGCCACGTTAGCGGTGCTCACGTTTATCCTCACCTTCATCAGCAAGGTCTTCCACGAGTTGCTCGCGGTGTGGGCCATGCTGTTCATCACCCCGCTCAAGGCCTGTCTCGTCTTCTACTTCTTCATGCATCTCAAGTTCGAAGGGCCGCTGCTGAAGACGATGGTGTTCGTGGCGCTGTCGACCCTCGTCATTTTCATCGGCATGCTGTTCTTCGATGTTTCCTTTCGGTGAATCGTAATGCCTTTTTTGAACCCGCCGCTGAGCACCGTAGACCGCGTCGACGACGTGTTCCTGTACATCTTCATTCTCTCGGTCGCCTTCCTCATCTTCATCACTGCGGTCATGGTGTACTTCGTCATCAAGTACAACCGGAAGCGCAACCCGACGCCGGTGGACATCGAGGGGAACACGCCGCTCGAGATTGCTTGGACCGTGATCCCGCTTGTCCTGTTTCTCACCATGTTCTACTTCGGGTGGACCAATTTCTATTACATGCGCAATCCGCCACGCGATGCCATGGTAATCGATGTCACCGCACGCCAATGGGCCTGGAGCTTTCAGTATCCGAACGGGAAGCGTTCGGACGAGCTGTACGTGGCGCTCAACCGCCCGGTGAAGGTCGAGCTGCACTCTCTCGACGTCCTGCACGGATTCTACATCGCCGCCTTCCGCGTGAAGGAAGACATCGTGCCGGGCAAGGCGAATTACACATGGTTCACGCCGACGCTCTTGGGCACCTTCGACATCCAATGTACGGTGATGTGCGGGCTACGGCACTCCTACATGCTGTCGAAGGTGCACGTGCTCCCCGAGGACGAGTTCAAGGCCTGGTACTTCGCGGATGAGAACGCCCCGCTGCCCGTCAAGCTCCAGCCCGCGGCTGTGCAGCCCGCTGCGGCCGTCGCGGGTGCCGGCGTGCCGGGCTTCGCCGTCTTGCAGCAAAAGAACTGCCTCGTCTGCCATTCCGTGGATGGCTCGGAGAAAGTTGGTGTCACCCTGAAGGGACTCTACGGAAAGAAGCAGACCGTTGTTGGAGGGAAAGAGCAACAGGTGACTGTCGACGAAAACTATCTCGCCAAGGCGATGCGCGAGCCGCGCACGCACCTGGTGGAGGGGTATCCGCCGACGATGCCCGCGCCGTCTCTGACCGACGACGAGATCGGACAAGTCATCGCCTACGTGAAAGAGCTGAAGTGAGAGGTCACACCAGATCCAATGCCGGTAAGATAAGCGGCGTCTTGCCAAGATCGCACGCTTGGAGACGGCGCCTGCAAACCCTTCGACACGGCGCTGCGCGGCTGCTCAGGAGGCGCCTCCTCAGCGTGAGCGGAAAAGCATTGCAGCCAAACAAGTTACCGCTCACCCTGAGGAGGCCGCGTTTTTTTGAGCGGCCGTCTCGAAGGGTGCCCGCTGGCCACGAACCGTCCTAAACTTGCTGGCATTGACTCTAGGTCCCACGAGCAGACGTTCATGAAGCAGCCCCTTACTCCTTACGCCTCACTCCTCACGGACCTTGAACGCACCCATTGCGCACTGACCAGCTCCGTAACCGTTTGACTGCCAACCTCCGCGACATAGCGCTTCACCAATGCGCTCGTGTCGAGGAAGAGCACCGACACGTCACCAGCCCTCGTCGCGTTCTTCGATCACTGTAGCCGACAGCGGCTTCCCGCTGATCACCATCGGAAGGTTTCGGTTCACCACCTCGCGCGATAGCGTGCTCACGTCGCACCCCGCGAAAGCGGAGGCCTCCTCCAAGCTCAGTCGGCGCACTCCCCGCCCCGCCAAGATCGTCTCCAGCGCCGACTTCGCGGCCACATCGCGGCCGAGTCGTTCAATGGTCAGCCGCACCCGCTCGCTGTTTGGTAGGCCGAGGCTGCTCAGGGGCCGCAGCACTCCGTCTTCGACGATTGCATCACACGTGATCGCCATAGCTTGCCTCACCTGCTACTTACTCTAGCCGCAGCCGGCCTTACAGCACAAGCAGCCGTAGGGCTGATTCCCACTCTGGCAAGCAAAGGCACGGCGTGGGCTTGTGAGTTGACTGCGCCAAGCTAGTCCCCTGTGCAGACTCCGAACCCTGGGGTTCCAGCACGGCACCGATCCCCTGACACCCTACTGGCACCCGACACCTGACCCCTGCCTCACCCGCACCCGTTCAGGGCGTTGTTCACCGCGGTCAGAATCTCATCGACGCTGATGTGGCCGTCGCCGTTGGCGTCTCCGGGTTCGCAGGTCGTGACCGGCGCGGTCCCGAGGGCGATGTTCACCATCGTGAGCATCTCATCGACCTTCGCCGTGCCTTTTGAATTTCAGCCATCAGAACACGCAGACATCACGGCCCTCCCACGAGAGAGTGGAAGCTCACCTGTCCATTGCACGTGTTGCCCCTCCGCGTGAGAGATGGGAGCCGCGCGGCCGGCCGGAGGCTGTCGCTACGCTCGTTGCAGCCGGATCACCCGCACCACGGGGCGAGGCAGAGCCAGAATCTCGGGATCGCCGGTCAACAGACGGACGGCTTCGAGGCGGGCGGTAGCGACGGCAAAGGCATCGGCGTAAGAGATCGGGTGAGCCGCCTTGATGCGTGCGGCTTCCATGACGAGCACGTCACGTACGGTCACAACCTCGATCGGAAGCCGCCGGAACTGCTCGAGTTTGGTGTCGGCGGCGTCGGGGCCAGCGATCTGAATCATGCGGTAGTACACCTCGCCGAGGTTCACGAGGTTGATGAGCAGCCGCAAGTTACCACTCGCCGCCCGCCTCAAGTAGCGACGGATGACCGCCTCAGCCGGAGCTTCCCTTTGCAAGAACGCCAGCGCGGCCCACGCATCAATGACGACGGCGCCCGCGCGCATCCGCTTCCACCTCCGCCCGGTGCTCCGCCTCGAGCGCGCTCAGGGCGTCGCCTTCGGTGAGGATGCCGCATACCTGCGCGATGATGCCGTCGTCATCTGGGCGAAGGCGAACCGCCCCGCCGGGCAGCTCTTCGACCCGGATGCGCATACCGCTGCGCCACCCCAGGCGCTGCCGCAGTGCCCGCGGAATTACCACCTGGCCACTCTTAGTCAGTTGCGTCGCCGTCTTCATGGGTAGTCACAAGGTAGGACGATCCCATGGTCATCGTCAAGCCGTACTCCGGTCCCTGGCCCCTGGTTTCTACGTCTCCCTGAGGGCGCCTTACCCCTCACGTCTCACCCCTCACAGGTTCTGCACGCATCCATTCAGCGCGTTGTTCACGGCCTGAATGATCAACGCCACGTTGACCTGTGAGCCGCTGGGAATCCCGGCAGCGCATGCGGCCGGCTCGGCGCTCCCGAGAGCGATGTTCACGAGCACGATGATCTCGTTGACCGTGACCTGAGTGTCGCCGTTGCAGTCGCCGACGCATGGCGGCGGAGTTGCGGTAGAGGTCAGTTTCGGTGTTGCGGTGCCGGTTGAAATGAGGGTTGCCGTTGCGCTGGCGCTAGGCGCGGCAGTTGCTGTGAACGTCGGCGTGCTGGTGGTGGTCGCGGTCTGACTTGGGGTAGCAATCGAACTGGGTGTGCTCGTTGGCGTCGGTGATACGGTCTTCGTTGGGGGATGCGTCGGCGTGTTGGTCGGCGTGTCTGTGGCTGTGGGCATCTGGGTCGGAGTCACCGTTGCGCAGCTACCGGTGCTCGTGCATGCCGCGTTCAGCACGGGTGTCCCGCCAGGTTGGCACTGCCCGTTCACGGGTGCACCGCAGGCAGACAGGGACGCGTACTCACAGCAGCTGTTTGCCGGGAGTGATGTATTCGTCGGCGTGTTGGCCGGCGTGTCTGTGGCTGTGGGCATCTGGGTCGGAGTCACCGTGGCGCAGCTACCGGTGCTCGTGCATGCCGCGTTCAGCACGGGTGTCCCGCCAGGTTGGCACTGCCCGTTCACGGGTGCACCGCAGGCAGACTGGGACGCGTACTCGCAGCAGCTGTTTGCGGGGAGTGGTGTATTCGTCGGCGTCGGCGTGGGGGACAGTGAGGCTGGGACCGCGTTGTACTCGTAGGCACCGATGGAGCAGTTCACGCTCCCAGTACCGGGTCGGACGTAGCCGCGCTGGTCGAGGTTGTTGACCGGCGCCACTGAGCAGACCGACTCGTCCCCGGCGTCGATCGCCGGGCTCCCAGCCAGGAGCGCGATCGTTTGGGTTGGTCCGCCGTTATTCGCCAAGCCCGAGAGCATTGGGTTCGTATTACTGGGAGAAGTTCCCGAAAAACCGCAGGAGCCATCGTCGTCGATGTTGTGGCCGCCGTCAGTGATGGGGCCGGAGCAATTGCCGCCCGAGGGGCTATTGGCGACGATAGTGTTGGTGACGGTCAGCGTGCCGCCGCTGTTCACGATGCCGCCGCCACCGGGCGAGCGATCTTCCAAGGAGCCAAAACCGAGCGCGCTATTGCCGGAGAAGGTGCTGTTGGTGACCGTCAGCGTGCTGCCTGCGTCGTTGAAAATGCCCCCGCCGAAGCCGAGGCCCTGCCAACCGGCGCTCGCGCTATTGCCGGAGAAGGTGCTGGTGACCGTTAGCGTGCCTTCGTTGTCGATGCCGCCGCCGGTGTCGCCCACGGCATTGCCGGAGAAGGTGCTGTTGGTGACCCACAGCGTGCCCTCGCTCTAGATGCCGCCGCCCGCGGCCGCGACATTTCCGGAGAAAGTGCTGTTGGTGACCCACAGCGTACCCTCGCTGTAGATGCCGCCGCCGGCGCCGCTCACGCTATTGTTGCCGTTGGCGATGGTCAGGTTCTGGACCGTGAACTGGACGCCAGTGTTCACGGAGAAGACGCCCACGCTGTTCCCGCCGCTGATCGTGATCAGACTCCCGCCATCAATGGTGGTGTCGGCGCTAATGGTCTTGGTGCTGGTGACGGTAATCGTGGCGGTGCCCCCGCAGTTGAAGCTCACGGTACCGGAGAAAAACTCGCCGCCTGGGAGGCAGGCAGTCAGCGCGGACTCAGTGCAGCTCGCGCCCGTGCCGGTGCCCACGACGCACGCCAGGGCGAGCGAGGGTAGAGAGAGACATTGCAGGAGCAGAGCCAGCCCTAAGCCGCTGCATCGCAATGCTCTCTTCCTCATTGCCGCCTGATACCCTCTCTTGCCGCCTCGCCACATATCACCAGTCGGCGTCAGTTCCAAACAGGGTTGAACAGGTCCACACAAATGTCGTTGATGCACACCTCGGTATGGAGCTGCGAGGCTTCATCAACCTCGCGGCTGCCATATCTCTTTTCCCCTTGGCAACGCAAGGAGCGCCGCGCAAGTGCTACGCTTCGGTCCACAACTGCCACATGGCTGAAGCGCCAAGGCGCAAAGGCGCCAAGATCAGTCTTCTTCAAGTCCATTCAGCGCCCTGGTGATGCCACCCTTCATGAGGGCCTCACCACAGTTCAGCAAAAATCCCAGCCTGCATCCGGTCATGACGCCAAGGCAACGGCCCTTTGCACTCCGCCCCCGCTGCGGGGTACCCTGGTGCTGTCCGAACATTGGAATGGAACCAACCAGCGCGTTGAGGAGGCGTCCCATGACCATCACACTGAGCGGCATCGTCCATGGCCGGCGGATCGATCTGGACGCTGAGGCACCGGTCCCTGACGGCGCAGCCGTGACCGTGCGCCTGGAACCCAGACGACTCACGGCCCATGAACGGCGCCAAATTGTTATCGCGACCGCCGGCTCTTGGCGAGAGGATACCTCGCTTGACACTATCTTCGCCGAAATCGCCCAACGCCGACGCGAAACCGCGCCGCGCCAGGGTTCCCTGGAATGATCCTGCTCGACACCAACGTGGTGGTGGCGCACCTCAAAGGAGACGCCCGCGTTATTGTCACCTCAGTCGGCATGTTGGGGGGGGTCAGTAAACCCTATCACCGTTGAGCGCGCCGCGACGGTGTGGCAGTGTGGCAGGTATGGAAAAGATAACGCTCCGCAACGTCCACGTCCCGCTGCCCCAGAAGCTCTACAGCAGGCTCAAGGCCGAAGCGGTCCGGGCGAAGCAGCCTGCTGCCACCGCGGTCCGGGAGGCGATCGAACTCTGGCTGCGGCAGAGGCGGAAGGCCGCCCTTCATAAAGCCATTGCCAGATATGCAGCGGAAGTTGCGGGCAGTCACGCGGATCTGGACAAGGACCTCGAATCTGCCGCGGTGGAGCACCTGCTTGACAACGAACGAGCTGCACAGTGAAGCGCGGAACGATTGACCGCGATGATAAAGACATTTGAGGCAGTGTACGAAGATGGGGTGCTGCGGCCCTTGGAATCGCTCGATCTCCGCGAGCGCCAGCGCGTCAGGGTGATGCTGCAACCTGCCTCGCCGAAGGCTTCGCAGGGCACCCAGCCCGCACCCGCTGCTTCCGGCGAGGAAGATTGGCTGGATACCGAGTGCCTGCGGGAGTGCGCGGCCGAGGCCGACGAGCGCATCAGCCTGGACTCCGTTCGCCAGGCCCTATCGAAGATCCCGGGCTCGCTCACCGCGGACTTCGTGCAGGAGCGGGCCGACCGCTGACCACGCAGGTCCGCCGGCGAGGAAGCACCATCCGGTGAAGGAGCGTCGCCGTGGCCAATTGCTTCTTTGACACGAGCGCGCTGGGGAAGAACTATCACGTTGAGGTGGGCACCGAGGAAGTCGAGCGGCTGCTGGCGCTGCCACAAGCCCGACATTTCATCTCGCGGTCGAGCATCGTCGAGGTCCAGTCCGTCTTCGCCGGGAAGGTTCGCACGCGCGTGATCGCGGACGCAGCCACGTGGGCCAGGACCGTCCCAAGCCAAGGACCCCTCTCGGGATTCCCTTCGTGAAGAGGACTTCGCAGAAATCGCACACCGCGCTCTCAGTCAGACTCGAAATCGATCGGCCGAACAGGTATGCTAGCCAGCGAGGTGAAGTTCGTGTCTCTCGCAGCTGCAGCTCAACCGCTCCCGCTCGCGGAAGATGCCGATGGCGTCATCCGAGTCGGAGGAACACGAGTCACGCTGGATACGGTTGTGGCGACCTTCAATGAAGGGGCCACGGCAGAGGACATCGTCTCGCGGTACCCGTCGCTCGATCTCGCCGACGTGTACGCGGTGATCGCCTACTACCTGCGGGAGCGTGACGGTGTCGAGGCGTACCTCGATCGGCGGCGACAAGAGGCGGCAGCCGTGAGAATCGAGAATGAAAAGCGCTTCGATCCGAACGGGACTCGTAACCGACTCCTTGCGCGACGGGCAGCGCGCCAGTCGTGATCCGCTTTGCCGCCGACGAAAACTTCAACGACCTCATCGTTCGCGCCGTGCGCAGGCGTCGCCCTGACATAGACCTCGTGCGCATCCGCGACACCGAGATGCGTGGCGCGAATGATCCTGACATCCTCGGCTGGGCGGCAGAGGAACGTCGTGTGATCCTGACCCATGACGTGACCACGATGACGAAACACGCATACGAGCGTGTGCGCGCCGGGAAACCCATGGCGGGAGTGTTCGAGGTGTCCTGCGCCGCCCTACTGAGCGTCGTCATCGACGAAGTCATCCTGCTCGCGGACTGCAGCGTCGAAGGCGAATGGGAGGGACAGGTCCGGTACTTGCCGCTGCGTTCAACAACGGCCGCAATGCAGTAGGAGGCCGCGGCGCCAGGTGCGAGGCAATCATCAGCCGATCGGGCGGGCGAAAAGATCCTCGTGACAGGATCTTGTTTTGGCGCGCGCCGCCCACGGCGGATTCATAGTGCACAAGCCCGGCGCAGCGCAACACATTGACCTTGCACGGACTGGCGTGACGCCTGCGGAAGTGGAGCAGGTTGTCTTGGTCGTGTGCCGGTCCAGGGTGCCATTTCCGAGAGCGAGAATCCGGTATATGTAGTGCAGGGTAAAATTGATGAGGATCGACAGGCAATGAAGATGTTCACCTGGCACAAAGTAACCTGACGCGCCGCCTGGGAGGCAGGTCTGTCTCCTGAGACGACGAGTCCCAAACCGGACTCCTCGCTGCCAGCCTGAGCGCGCCACCTCGGCCTGCGGGCGGCGAAGGTCCGCTCGCAACCGAAGGAGAGGCGCGATGTCTACCGATTACCGTCCGATGTGGATCGAGCTGGGTCTCGATCTCGAGGCGCACGACGCGCTGCTCGGCGTCTTGGGCTCACTGTACGAGCAGACGTTCATGAAGCAGCACAACCGCCCCGCCGGCATGAAGTACTTCGACTTCGTGATGAGCGAGGTGCACGGGCTGCGCATCCAGGAGCTGGTGGACGCGCGCAAGCAGGGCCGCAAGGTGGTGGGCGCGTTCTGCGCCTTTGTCCCCGAAGAGATCGTCCTCGCCCTCGACGGCGTCATGGTCGGACTATGCGCTGGAGCGGAGTTCGCCACCGCGGAGGCGGAGAAGTTCTTGCCCCGCAACACCTGCGCGCTCATCAAGGGGTTCTTCGGATTTGCGCTCGCACGCGTGTGCCCCTATCTCGCGGCGAGCGATGTCGTCGTCGGTGAAAACACCTGCGATGGGAAGAAGAAGAGCTACGAGATCTTCAAGGACTTGGTTCCCCGCCTGTACGTCATGGATCTGCCGCACACGAAGTCCGCGGAAGGTCGCTCGCTCCTCAGGGCGGAGTTCAGACGGTTCGCGGCGGCTCTCGAAGACCTCACCGGCAAGAGGCTGACCCCCGACGTCCTTCGAAGAGGGATCGCGGCGGTCAACGCGAAGCGATCGGCCATGCACCGCCTCGCGCGGCTGCGCGCCGCGGACCCGGCGCCGGTTTCCGGCCTCGACGCGCTGCTCATGAACCAGGTGTACTTCTACGACGACCCCGCCCGCTTCACAGCCTCGGTGAACGCGATCTGCGACGAGCTGGAGCAGAGGGCCGATCGCGGCGACGGTGTGGCCCCGAAGACGACGCCCCGGATCGTCGTCTCGGGGTGCCCGATGGCGGTGCCCAACTGGAAGCTGCCCGCCATCGTCGAGCGGACCGGCGCGGTCATCGTCGGGGAAGAGTCATGTATCGGGGAGCGCGGCACCCAGTTCCTCACCGCCGACACGGGGCGTACGGTAGACGAGCTCATGGACGCCATCGTTGATCGGTACTTCAAGATCGACTGCGCCATCTTCACGCCCAACCCGTCGCGGGTCGAGCACGTCATGCGTATGGTCAAGGATCTCGACGCCCACGGCGTCATTCACTACGGGCTCCAGTTCTGCTCGCCGTACCAGATCGAGGCCGGTCCGGTGGAGAAGCGGCTGGAGCAGGAGGGTATCCCGACCCTGCGTATCGACACCGACTATGGCCAGGAGGACGTCGGGCAGCTCCAGACCCGTGTGGAAGCCTTCGTCGAGCGCCTGCGCGGCTGACCCCATGCGCAGCGCGGGGATCGACATCGGGTCCAGGGCGACGAAGCTCGTGGTGGTGGATGGCGGGCGTGTCGTGTTGCGCGTGGTCGAGGACACCGGCTGTGACCCGCTGGCAGTGTGCCGCCGGCTGCTCGATGGGGTCGCGTACGATACGCTCACGGCGACGGGCTACGGGCGGCACCTCTTCAAGGAGCACTGGCCCGCTGCCGAGGTCATCTCGGAGATCACGGCGGTCGCCCGAGGCGCAACGTGCTTGATTCCGGGTTGTCGGACCGTCGTCGACATCGGCGGGCAGGACACCAAGGCGATCACACTCGACGCGGCCGGCAAGGTGCGGAAGTTCGTGATGAACGACCGCTGCGCCGCCGGCAGCGGTCAGTTCCTCGAGATGATGGCGACGGCGCTGGCCTACACGCGGGAGGAGTTCGTGGCGGCGGCCGGCCGGGCCGCGCGCGCGCAGCGGCTGAGCAGCATGTGCACGGTGTTCGCCCAGTCCGAGGTCGTGTCACTGATCGCCCGCGGCGCATCCAAGGAGGAGATGGCACTGGGGGTACACCAGGCCATCGCCAGCCGCACTGCCGCGCTGGCAGGAGGGGTGCCGGTGGAGGAGCCCGTGGTCTTCACCGGCGGCTGTGCCCACAGCGCGTGCCTCGTCTCCCTCCTCTCCGCAGCGTTGAAGAAGCTGCTGCGGGTGCCCGAGTCACCCCAAACCGTCGCCGCCCTCGGATGCGCTCTCCACGGTTCGCCCTTGCCGATGCGAACCGCGTGATCGCGGAGGATCTGTCCCATGGTTGGAGTGTCGGGTGAACTCGGCTCATTCGACCGGGGCCTTCTGAATCCCCCCCTGTCTCCGTTTGCCTACGGCAGCTCAAGAGCATAGCCTTCTGCTCGCAGGGCACCGGGACGAGGGTCGGGGTGAAGACAACAGAGTACTTCAAGCACGTGCGCATGCGGCCCGACCGCGCTACGATCCGGGAGAAGTGGATCAAGCAGGTAATTGAGCACGCGGACAAGACCGAGGTCCAATCAGACGGAAGGATCCGGAAGTGGGGACGGATCACCGAAGCGGGGAAGTATCTTCGGGTCATACTGCTTAAGGATGGCGAGACAGTACATAATGCGTTCTTCGATAGGTCTTTCAGGGAGAGTGAGACATGAAGGTTAAGTACTTTGCGGACACGGACACGGCCCTTGTGGAGTTCACGGACAACGAAGTCGTCGAGACGAAGGAAATCAGCGAGAACATATACGTTGATCTCGATCACCGAGGGAACCTTGTGAGCATGACAATCGAGCACGCGCGCACCAACGCTCGACTGCCGGAAGTCTCGTATCAGGAAGTAGTGGGGTGAACGCAGAGGGGGTTGGGTTCAGCGCCAAGCCCTTTGCAGAAATTGTCGCCGCTGGTGAAGGCGCACGTCTGTGCCGCTCCGACTCGTTGCGGCTCACAGCGCGCTTGCCCGACACCCGCAGAGTACGATACAAGCCCCATAGGTTTTGGACACCAACTGTGATAGGCAGCGGTTCAGTTCAACGGGGCTCGCGTGCCGAAGCGACGGCGAAGGCAGGCCTTTCCGTCATCCGGCCGTGGAGCGCCCAATCCACTCCCGTGACGTCCACGCGGCCGGAAGACGGAAAAACCCTTTAGCGTTAGGTCGCCAAGATCCATGAGACGTTTTCGGAGCGAAAGGGAGGAAGCATGAACGTGCGGAGGATCGTCCCGTGGCTATTGATGGCAAGCGCCTTCGTTCCAGTGGTAGCATCGGCCGGGCAAGCGGCACGTCTAAGACTTGCTGCGCGACTTCTCGACGCCATGCAGATGAGCAAAACTGTCGAAGACCAATTTGCGATGATGCGAGACATGCACAAAGGCATGATGACGCAGATGGTCACTCAAATGGGCATGCCGCCAGATGCCCTTTCCGGAGTCGAGGCGATGCAGGAAGAGGTAGCTCAAGTCGTTGCGCACGATTTGAGCTGGGAGGCCGCAAAGGCAAGCTACACGGAAATATACGCCTCCACGTTCAGCGAGAGCGAGCTGAAAGAGTTGATCGCGTTTTATCACAGTCCTGCAGGTCGAGCTCTCGTTCTGAAGACACCGGACTTGACAGCAAAGACCATGGAAATTGGTCAGCGGCAGCTGGCGACGCTTCTTCCGAAAATCCAGGAGATCGTCCGTAAATACCAACCAACTCCCGTGTCCCAGTAGGCGACTTGACCCGCGCCGCGGAGCGGACCGGCCCACAAGCGTGCGACTTCATGCGAGCGGCAGTAGCCGCTGGCCGCTCACGCGCAGCACGCTGGCCCGACGGGCGTGGAGTCTGGTGAAGCGTGCGCCGCTGGGTCTTGCCTCTCGTTTCCTACTCTGGTAGGAATCCACCGTGGGTCAGGCTGCCGCGAAACTCTCTGTAAGCGTTCCGAGCGAGGTCGCGGCGGCTGTACGCCGCCGCGTCGGCGCACGTGGACTATCAGGATTCGTTGCGCGCGCGATCGCGCATGAACTCGAGCGCGAGCAGCTCGGGACCTTTCTCGCGGAGCTGGAACAGAAGCTCGGACCGGTCTCCAAAGCCGAGCTTTCCAGGGCTCGCCGAGCATGGCCGAAACGCTGATTCTAGACGCTGAAGCCGTGAACGCTCTTGCTCACGCGGCAGAGCGCAGGGCGCTGGCTGAGCGCGCCCGGGCCATTCTAACCGTCGCTCATGAGAAGCGGGCACTGGTGCGCGTGCCTACGCCCGTCCTCAGTGAGGTGTGCCGTGGCCCCCGCTACGACTCCGCGATCAACCATCTGCTCAACGCACGTGGAATCGGCGTCTCCGATCTCACGCGACCTATCGCACAGCGGGCTGGCCATCTCCTCGCCCGGGTCAAGCTCTCCTCGGAGCACGCAATCGACGCGTTCGTGGTTGCCACCGCGCTTCAGTTCGACGCGGCGGTCATTGCCACTGGCGACCCTGATGCTATCCAGCGGCTCGCGTCACCGTTTCGACATGTCCGTGTCTTCGCCCTATGAGCTGCTCCACCCCAAGTGGCAGGCTAACAAACAGTGGCTTGGAGAGGCCGAGCACACCGCGGCGCAAGGCGAAGGAGGAGATCGTGATCGCCGGTCGCGTCCGTGACTGTTCGACCAGAGCTTGGGGACGGCTTCAACAAACGTCTTGGCGCACGCGTGGCGCGACGCCGACCGCCGCGCTAAACATAAGTCGATGAAAACGGCAGACCGCTTTCGGGCAACCGAGCTGCTTCATGCCATCAGGGCTGAGCGTGCCCGCGTCAGCATCCGCGCAGGGGAACTGATCGTGACTCCACTTCTAGGCGACGAGGTCACCAGATATGCGAAGAGCCTGTGCCGGGAACTCTCCGAGCTGTATCGCGAGCACCCGAAGGAGGTGGGTGAGATGATCGCGGCGCGACAAGCTGCCTAGCTCTCACCTGTAGAGGCGACAGAGGGCTCGAAGGTGCTGACGGCGAGCTTAGATGCTTATCGCTTCCGCTGGTCGCGAGCGGCGCGATCCAAGAAGAGGTAGCCTGGAAGGCTGGCCAGCCGCAGCGCGGGCCGCAAGAGCGCCGGGAAGTCCTTGAGGGCTGCAGACGACTTCATAATCCGTGGGTGGTCCATCTCGATCCGCTGGCCGGAGGTTTCCAGTATGCAGCGGCGGGCGTGCAAGACGTTGAGGCACCAATCGGTGTCGGTCCCATAGGGCAGCGGGGTGACGTAACCGTGCCCCGTCGGAAAGGTGACGACGGGTGTCCGATACCGGCGCCCACTGCGGCGGCCGACATGGTGCACCAGCGCGAACGGTGGAACCTGTCCCGCGAAGAGGCCCACCAGCCGGTTGGTAATCACCCGGTTCACACGCCGCATGATGCGCGGAGCTTGCATGGTGGCAAGGGTAGCGGCTAAGGAACGATGCTGTCAAGGGAAAGCGACGTCCCGGTCCTCTCAATCCCAGATCGACGGGTGACGGTCGCGCCAGGGGCGCGCCTCCTCCAACTGACCTGCCAAGCGGAGGAGCGTCGCCTCGTCGCCGAAACGGCCGCCGAACATGAGCCCCACCGGCAGGCCATCGCGGGTCCAGTACAGCGGCAACGAGATCGCCGGCTGCCCGGTGGCGTTCTGCAGCGGCGTGAACGGCACGTACTCCATCACCGGCGCCATGACTTTCATCACGTCGGGCTCGTTAACGTCGATGGCGCCGATCCTGATGGGCGGCGTGCCCAGCGTCGTCGTGAGCCAGCAATTGTAGGTTTCATAGAACCGCGCCGTCTGGCGCGAGATCATCTGCAGCATTGCGACCGAGAGGAGGTATTGCGTCGCCGTAACTTGCTTGCCTTGCTGGTACAGACTCCAGGTAAGCCCTTCGAAATCTTTTTCGGTCGGCGTGCGCCCATGCAGCATGGCGAAGGTATCGATGGCCCAGGTGTGGCCGGCCATGAATACCGCCATAAAGGCGGTGGTCAGCATGCCGATATCGACACTCGGAGTTGCCTCCTCGACAATGTGGCCGAGGTCTTCGAGGAGCTTCGCCGTGGCCTCCACCGCTGCGACACACTCCGGGTGCAGCGGCGCGCCGCTCAGGTTGCGGGTGGTGAAAGCGATGCGCAGGCGGTCCGGTGGTGTCCGCACCTCATCGAGAAACGGATGCGCGACCGGCGGGGCGCAGTACGGATCACCCGGCTCCGGGCCGTGCGTGCAATCGAGAGCGGCCGCCGTATCGCGTACCGTGCGGCTGACCACCCCTTCCACAGCGAGGCCGCTGGCGAAATCACCGATGATGGGACCCATGGGGTTGCGCGCGCGCGTCGGTTTCAATCCCACAAGGCCACAGCACGATGCCGGAATGCGGATTGAGCCGCCACCGTCGTTGGCGTGCGCCAGCGGCACGATGCCCGCAGCCACCGCCGCCGCCGAGCCGCCGCTCGAACCACCGGTGGAATGCGCTAGATTCCAAGGGTTGCGGGAGGGACCATACAGCACCGGTTCGGTCGTCGGCAGGATGCCGCACTCCGGCGCGTTGGTCTTACCCAGCACCATCAGGCCGGCGGCTTTGAAGCGCGCCACCAGCGTGTCGTCCTGAGCCGCCGGCACGCCGGTCATGAACCGGCACGCGTTGGTCGTGGGCACGCCTTCGTAGTTGCCGAGAAGGTCCTTCAGCAGGAACGGCACGCCCTGAAACGGCCCGGCATGGCTGTTGGCAGCCGTCTGCCGGGCTCGGTCGTAGATTTTGTATACGACCGCATTCAGTTTCGGGTTGTGCTTCTCGATGCGGGCGATCGCCTCTTCAACAAGTTCGGCTGGCGTCACCGCTCCTTTGGCGACCAGCGCCGCCAGCCCGAGTCCGTCATGCGCCGCATATTCCGCGAATGGCATGTAATCTCCTCCGGGCGCAGCCTACGTCAGTGCCCGGTGATTGTCGAAGGCGCACGGCCAAAAAATTGACCGTGAACAGCCCTCTGGAGCATGCCGCGTTGCTCCTGCACCATGCCGGCACTGCGGGCGGCGCGGTCGCCCCCGCCGCCGAGTTCGACGGACGCATGTACTTCGGTGCCGTGTTCGACGACCGCATCGGCGTATGGCGCCGGTGATGCGCATGCGTGGGGGTAGGCCCAACGCCGCGGCCCTTGGCGCGCTACAGCCACCGCAGCCACAGTCCTAACTGCCGCGCCCTACGCCTGACCGCCGCCTCAGGGAAGCCGCCGCGGATCAGACGCCACGAGCCGGTCTTGTCTTACGGAAGAGCGCGAGGCGAAGGCTTGGCCGACCCGCCATCGGTTTGGACCCAGGCGTTCGCTACTTCGGCTTGCCCGGCGTGCTCGGTGCGCGATTCCTTCGGCTTGTTGTGCGCGTCGACGAAGACCAGGCGCGGTGTCCAATCGCGCGCTTCCTCCTCGGTCATGACGCCGAAGCTGGCAATGATGACCATATCGCCGGTGCGCGCTTTGTGCGCCGCGGCGCCGTTGATGCACACCACACCCGAGCCGCGCTCTCCGGCCATGGCGTAGGTACGAAAGCGCTCGCCATTAGTGATGTTCCAGACATCCACCTCCTGATAAGGTAAGATGTCTGCTCGTTCCAGCAGTTCGGTGTCAATGGTGACGCTGCCTTCGTAGTGCAGGTCGGCACCGGTCACGGTGGCACGGTGGATCTTGCTTAGCACCATGGTACGCATAGGGAACCTCCACAGGGTGTACAATTGACAGTTCATGGTCAATAGTCAATAGTGAAATCTAGCTCGTTTCCTAGCTTGCACCGCGAGCGGACGCCTCGCGTGCCGCTTCTAGCCGTTGACTCTCAACTGTCGAGTCTCCACTCAGAATGCAGTTGTCGATGAGTCTCGTTTTGCCGATGTATACGGCCAGCGCCAAGAGCGTCGGGGCGCACACGGTCGAGACTTCTTCCAGGGTTTTCGGGTCTGCCAAGGTGGCGTATTCCAGGCGGGCCAGCGGCTCGTCTGTGATCACCCGCCGGGCGGCGGCGAGGATGCGCAAGCCATCGGTTTCGCCGCGCTGCAGCAGGGCGGCGGCTGCGGCCAGCCCCTCCACGAGACACCGCGCGGCTTGCCGCTCCGCCGTCGACAGATAGGCGTTGCGCGAGCTCATGGCCAAGCCGTCCGGCTCACGCACGATGGGCGCGCCGACGATCTCGATGTCCATGTTGAGGTCCGAAACCATTCGCCGGACCGCGACCAGTTGCTGAAAATCCTTCATGCCGAAGACCGCGACGTGCGGCTTGACGATGTGAAATAACTTCAGCACGACCGTCGTGACGCCACCGAAGTGCGTCGGGCGCGCCGCGCCACACAAGCCGCGTGTCACCTGCTCGACCTTTACGGTGGTTTGAAAGCCGTCTGGGTACATCACTCGGGCGTCCGGCAGGAACAGCACAGTGGTCCCGGCTTCGCTAAGCAGTCGCGCGTCGCGCTTGACATCGCGCGGGTAGCAATCGAGGTCTTCGTTGCTCCCGAACTGCAGCGCGTTGACGAAGATCGACGCCACGGTTACGTCGCAGTGTCGCTGCGCTTGGCCCACGAGGCTGAGGTGCCCGGCATGCAGGTACCCCATCGTGGGGACGAAGCCGATGCGTTGGCCCTGAGCGCGCGTCGCGTCGGCCCATCGCTGCATCTGGCGGATGTCGGTGATGAGTTCCATGAAAAGAGGATGTCAAACCGGAAACGTCAAATGAGCATTTCTCCAGTTTGCCATTCCCAGTTCGACATTTCCCGTTTGTCACCTGTATCCGTCGGCGGCGATCTTCTCCTCGCGTTGCACCGGCACGAGCGAGTGAAACGAGTGTTCGTCCGACGGAAACTCGCGGGTACTCACGTCGCGGGCGTACGCACGGATCGCGTCGCCCGCAACCTGCCACAGGTTGGCATAGCGCTTGGCGAACTTCGGGGCGAACCGGTCGCAGAGGCCGAGCACGTCGTGGAGTACGAGGATCTGGCCGTCGCAATGCGGGCCGGCCCCGATGCCGATGGTCGGGATGGTCAGGCGATGCGTGATCTCCGCCGCCAGATCGAGCGGAATGCCTTCGAGCACAATCGCGAAGGCGCCTGCGTCTTCGACCGCCAGCGCGTCCTCGATCAGCCGGTCGCGTTGGCCCGGGCGCTCGCCACGGCGCTGCCCCTGCACCTTGTGGCCGCCCATGCGATGTACCGACTGCGGCGTCAAGCCAATGTGGCCCATCACCGGAATGTCGACGTTGGCGATGGCGGCAATGGTGGCGGCTACCGGCAGCCCACCTTCGAGCTTGACGGCCTCGGCGCCGCCTTCCTTGATCAGCCGGCCCGCGTTGGCGACGGCTTCCGGAATCGACACCTGATACGACAGGAACGGGAGGTCGCCGACCAGCAATGCGCGCCGGCGCGCCCGAGCCACCATGCGGCAGTGGTAGACCATCTCGCCCATGGTGACCGGCAAGGTGTTGTCCTGCCCTTGGACCACCATACCGAGAGAATCGCCGACCAGGATCACGTCCACGCCGGCTTCATCCGCGATGCGGCCGAAGGGGAAGTCGTACGCGGTCAGCGCCACGATCGGGTCGCCGCCCTTCCGCTTCAGTATCTCCGGCACCGTGACTTTGCGCTCCATAACAAAAAGCCCTCCTGGGACCGAATCCCGGAGGGCTTAGACCTGACCGGTCTAATCGACGCTTCGCGACTGGAATTCGCCCTGCGCACCAGAGTCGGCGCATGTCGCCGCTCCGCCAGGTCGAACCACTCAATCGCAAACCCCTGTGTGAGGGGCGCTCCGTCTCGGTCCACTCTCCCCGACGTATGGTCAGGGCCTATCTGGATCCAAGCGGTATGTAGTGTTGCACTCCTTGCCCCATGTTCCTGATCTCGCGGATCAGGTCGGCCAAGTCCTCCGGACGGGCGACGAAGTCCACGTCTGAGCTGTTGACCACCAACAGGGGCGTCTCGTCATAGTAAAAAAAGAAGTCTCTATAAGCCTCCGCTATACGCTGTACGTACTCCCATGCAATGCGCCGCTCGTAATCACGGTCGCGCTTGCGTAGCCGGTCTATTAGCACATCAGCACGGGCTTGTAAATACACCACGAGATCGGGTTTCGGCAAGCGGGCATCGAGCAAGCCAAATAGCTGGCGATAGAGCGCCAGCTCGTCAGGCTCCAGGTTGGCCTGCGCGAAGATTTGGTCTTTGGCGAACAGGTAGTCGGCCACAGTCTGCTGGGCGAAGAGGTCCTGCTGCCTGAGGGCGCGCTGCTGACGGTACCGGCTGAGGAGGAAGAAGAGCTGCGTTTGGAAGGCGTAAGCACGCGGGTCGTCGTAGAACTTCTTGAGAAACGGATTGTCCTCGACCTGCTCCAAGATCGCCCGCGCGTTGAATTCCCCGGCCAACAGGCGGGCTAAGGTGGTCTTCCCAACCCCCAGCGGCCCTTCCACGACGATGTAGCGGGCGCCCTTCACCACACACCCCGTTGGCAGTGGGTGCTACGTAGCATAAAGATGCAGCGGTCAGCAATCGGCTGTCAGCGTCCAGGAAGAGAGGATCCCAGGTTTGAATACCTACGCCCTTACCGCCCTGCGCGCACCTTTCCTTGACTCGCTGGGGTGTCTCGGTTAAGCGACTCACGTTTGGTGGTGCACGTGCGTGGAAGCCGAATCCGATCTCATTGCGGCGCGCCGTCGCAAGCTGGAAGAACTCCGCCAGCGCGGGGTTAATCCGTATCCCAACGACTTTCGGCCGGCGGATACTGCCGCCGGCATCCAGCAACGGTTCGGGGCGCGCAGCCGCGAGCAGCTCGAAGGCTGCCAGGATGCCGTTAGCGTAGCCGGCCGTATCGTCGGCCTGCGTGACTTCGGCCGCGCCTCCTTCCTACATCTACAGGACCGCACCGGCAAGATCCAGGCGTACGTCAAACGCGAGGTCGTCGGTGAGGAAGCGTTCAGCACCTTCAAGGCCATGGACTTGGGAGACTTCGCCGGCATCGTAGGGTACCCTTTTCGCACCCGCACCGGGGAGCTGACCGTTGCCGCGCAACAGGTCCGCCTCTTGGCCAAGGCCCTACGGCCGCTGCCCGAGAAGTGGCACGGCCTGACCGATGTCGAAGCCCGCTACCGCCAACGGTATCTCGATTTGGTCGTGAACCAGGAAGCATGCCACGTGTTTCAGCTGCGCTCACGCATGGTCGAGCGCATCCGCGCCTTCTTCACCGCCCGTGACTTCCTCGAGGTCGAGACGCCGGTGATGCAGCCGCTCTTCGGGGGCGCGACGGCGCGGCCGTTCATCACACACCACAACGCGCTCGATATCGATCTCTATCTGCGTATTGCGCCGGAGCTGTACCTGAAGCGGCTGCTGGTGGGTGGGTTCGAACGGGTGTTCGAGTTGGCGCGCGTGTTCCGCAACGAAGGCGTGTCGGTGCGGCACAACCCCGAGTTCACCATGCTGGAGTTCTACTGGGCCTACGCTACCTACGAAGATCTGATGCAGCTTACGGAAGAACTGGTGGTCACCATGGCAGAGGAGTTGCTGGGCCAGCACACGCTGACCTACGGTGAGTGGACCATTGATCTCACGCCGCCGTGGCGGCGCATTTCCATGCCGGAGTACGTTGCCGCCTGCGCCCACGTGTCGCTGGATGCCGTCCTCGCATTGGACGTGGAGACGCTGAAGAACGCCGCCGCCAGGCTGGAGGTGGCGGTCGATCACGACTATGTGGCGCATCACGGACCGGGCGCCGCAGGGTACTTGCTGAACGACATTTTCGAAGCGACGGCCGAGCCGGAGCTGATCCAGCCGACATTCGTTTACCAGTACCCGGCGGCGGTATCCCCGCTGGCGCGGCGCAACGCCGAGCGGCCGCAGTTCGTGGACCGCTTCGAGCCCTTTATCGCCAGGCGCGAGATCGGCAACGCCTTCTCCGAGCTCAATGATCCCGACGATCAGCGCGCTCGCTTCGAAGAGCAGCTGCGCGCCCGGGCCGCTGGCGATGAGGAAGCGCACGTGATGGATGAGGACTTCGTGCGCGCCCTCGAGCACGGCATGCCGCCAGCGGCCGGGGAGGGCATCGGCATCGACCGCTTGGTTATGCTGTTTACCAACTCGCCGTCGATCCGCGACGTCATCTTGTTCCCGCATATGCGACCGGAGAGAAAATAGTGAAAGCGTGAAGCGTCAGAGGGCGGAGCGAACTAGATTGGCGCCCCCCCCTTCCCGTTTCCCGCTTCAACGCGAACATGCGCTACGAACTGTTCATCGGGCTACGCTACCTGCGCGCCAAGCGCAAGGAAGCCTTCATCTCGCTCATCACCGTGATCTCCATGCTGGGGGTGATGATCGGCGTGATGACGCTCAACATCGTGCTCTCGGTGATGACCGGCTTCGAGGAAGATCTGCGCGACCGCATCCTCGGCTTCAACCCCCAAGTCGTCGTGCTGAGTTTCAACGGCACCATCACCGACTACGACGGCACGGTGCAGAGCGTGGAGAAGGTGCCGGGCGTGGTGGCGGCGGCGCCGTTCGTGTATGGCCAGGTCATGCTGTCGGCGCAGCAGAACGTCACCGGCGCCGTGGTACGCGGCGTGACCCTAGCCTCGGAAGCGGTGATCGACTTGCAGCGCCACTTGAAGGAGGGCGAGGTGGCTGAGCTCGGTCAGCTGCACGCCGTCCCGTTGGACGACGGTAAGAACGGCACCGTCGAGCTGCCTGGGATCATCATCGGCAAGGATGTGGCGCGCCAGCTCGGCTTGGTCGTTGGCGATCCCGTCAACGTGATCTCGCCGGTCGCCACGCCCACTGCGGTCGGCATGGTGCCACGCGTGAAGCGGTTCGTCGTCGTCGGCCGGTTCGATTCGGGTATGGCCGAATACGATGCCTCGCTGGTGTACATGGACCTGGCCAACGCGCAGCGCTTCTTCGACCTCGACGCCGCGGTCACTGGGATCGAGGTGCGGGTCGACGACATTTACCGCGCCAAGGAAGTGGCGGACCGGATCGCCGCCGCGTTGGGCTTTCCGTTTCGGGTGCGCGACTGGATGGACGTGAATCACAACCTGTTTTCAGCCCTGAAGTTGGAGAAAACGGTCTACTTCATCGTGCTCCTGCTCATCGTGCTGGTGGCCGCCTTCAACATCGTGGCGACGCTCATCATGGTGGTGATGGAGAAACGCAAGGACATTGCCATCCTGAAGTCGATGGGTGCGACGCGCGCCGGGGTAGGGCGCATCTTCATCTTCAAAGGTATGGTCATTGGGATCGTCGGCACGTTGATCGGCAATGTCGGTGGGTATTGCGCCTGCTGGTTGTTGAAGCGCTACCAATTCATCGAGCTGCCGAAAGACGTGTTCTACGTGAACACGCTGCCGGTGAAGATGTACCCGGAATACTTCGCTGCGGTCACCGTGGCGTCGTTGCTGATCTGTCTGTTGGCGACCGTGTATCCCGCGCGGCAAGCCGCGCGGCTCACGCCGGTGGATGTCATCCGGTACGAGTGAAGACGCGTATGGGGCATCGCGTATCGCCTATCGTCAGACGTACCCGGCTTGCGCTGTCGCCCCGGACGGCGTGCGATCCGCGATCAGCGAAAGGCGATAGGCCAAGCCATGACTGAGCCGCTGGTCCAGGCCGTGGGGTTGTACAAGAGTTACAGCGATGGCCGCCGTATCGACGTATTGATCGACCTCGACTTGCAGGTGGCGGCTGGCGAGGCGGTGGCCATTGTCGGGCAGTCGGGAGTCGGCAAGAGCACGCTCTTGCACGTGCTGGGGACGCTCGACCGCCCGACGGGGGGCAAGGTGCTCTTCGACGGCGTCGATCTGTTCAGCTTGCGCGACCGCGAGCAGGCCCTGTTGCGCAACCGCGAGATCGGTTTCGTCTTCCAGTTCCACCATCTCCTGCCCGACTTCACCGCTTTGGAAAACGTGATGATGCCGGGGCTCATACGCGGCATGAGTACGGCGGAGGCGGAGCCGCGCGCCCGCGCCGTGCTGGAACGGGTTGGGTTGGGCGAACGGCTTACGCACAAACCCGGCGAGCTGTCCGGAGGCGAGCAGCAACGCGTGGCCGTGGCACGAGCGATAGCGTTGTCGCCCCGGCTGGTGTTCGCCGATGAGCCGACCGGCAACCTCGATCCGGCCACCGCCGCCGAGGTTCAGCGCCTGCTGATGGATCTCAACCGGGAGCAGCACATCACGCTCATCATCGTCACGCACAACGAGGCCTTCGCGGCCTCGGCGCATCGCACCTTGCGCCTGCAAGACGGCCAGCTGCGGTGACGGCGGGCGTCTTTTCCAGCAGGACGAAGGAGTCTCCGCGGGGGCGGCCTTGGACATGAGCTTGTGCCTTGTCGGCGGTGCGGTCTTGGGGTTTACAGCCCGGCCACTGTCTGGTAGGCGTATGCGCCGATCAAGTCTGTGGAGCTGAGGATGCGGACGCTGCCGCTGGTGATGGGGCTAGGCTTCCTGCTGCGCCTTGTGGCCATCGCGGCAGCTCAAGAAGCAGCCCAGCCGGCCGGTGGCGAGCCGGGACCGCGTCTTGATCGCGTCGTCATCACCGGCAACCAGCGCGTCGAAGAGGAGGCCATCCGGGTGCAACTGCGCTCCCAGCCGGCCACCCGCCTCAATCAGGAGACGGTCGACCACGACATCCGAGCGCTATACCACATGGGCTTCTTCGACAACGTCGAGGCTGAGCTGAATCAGGAACATGGTTTCTGGGTCCTGACCTTCCACGTCACCGAGCGGCCGCTGATCAAGGAAGTCAAGATCGAGGGCAACAAGAAGATCCACCGTGAAGATCTCGATGGCGCCTTCAAAGTCCGCCCCAACACCATCTTCGATCCCGAGAAGGTCGGGGTTGGCATCGAGGAAGCCAAAAAACTGTACGAGCAGAAGGGCTACCTTGACGCCCAAATCAGCTACAAGACCACCCCGATGGCCGAAAACCAGGTGAGCCTGGTTTACAAGGTTGATGAAGGGAAGCCGGTGCGCATCACTAAGATCGTCTTGGAAGGGGCGCGCGCCCTCACACCAGGACAGCTCAAGGGGGTGATGCAGACGAAAGAGAAGTGGTTCCTCTCTTCCATCACCGGGCGGGGTAATCTCGACAATGAGGTGCTGAAGACCGATGTCGAGCACCTCACCGCGTTTTACTACGATCACGGCTACATCGACGTGAAAATCGACGAGCCGGTGGTGGAGCGCACGGCAAAAGGCTTGCAAGTCACCATCAAGATCGACGAGGGCGACCAGTACAAAGTGGGCACGGTCGACATCGGCGGCGAGCTGCTTCCCGACATGACCCAGGCACGTGAGAAGCTGAGCCTCAAGCCCGGCGAGATCTTCCGTACCAGCAAGCTGCGCGACGACATCAACGCGCTAACCGAGATCTACGGCGACCAAGGGTACGCGTTCGTCAACGTCACGCCCGACACCGAGGGGAGCCGGGCCGACAAACTCATGAACGTCACCTATAAGGTTAGCAAAGGGCCGGAAGTTTACATCGACAAGATCGACATCACCGGCAACACCAAGACGCGCGACAAGGTCATCCGCCGCGAGCTGGAGCTGGGCGAGCAGGAGCGCTTCTCGGGGTCCAAGCTGCGCCGCAGCCAGGAGCGGCTGCGCCGGCTCGGCTTCTTCGAAGACGTCAACATCACCACACGCCGGGCCGAGAGCGAAGACAAGCTGGACTTGCTTGTCGACGTGAAGGAGGCATCAACCGGTGCCTTCTCCGCCGGCGCCGGTATTTCGTCGGGTGAGAGCTTCCTGTTCAACCTGCGCCTCTCGGAAATCAACCTCTTCGGCCGCGGCCAGCGGCTCATCCTCAATGCCGATTTCGGCGCGATCCAGCGCAACTTCAGCCTGGACTTCACCGAACCCTACCTCATGGACACCGAGCTGACCGCCGGGTTCAGTTTGTTCAACTGGCAGTTGATTTTCGACGAGTTCACACGCGGGGGCACCGGTGCCAGCGCTCGGATACTGTACCCATTCAGCGCCCTCGGCTGGAACAGGCTGGGGCCGCTTTCCCTGATCGACACACGCTTCGGCCTCGAGTACCGCATCGAAGATGCGGAGATCACCGACGTGGCCCTGGATGCGCCGACCGCCATTCGCACCGAACAAGGCTCCAGCGTGACCAGCAGCATCACCCCGCGATTGTTCCGCGATACCCGCAATCACCCGTTCGATCCGACTGCCGGCTCCATGCAGGATCTGTCCTTCGAGCTGGCGGGGCTCGGTGGGCAGAGCCATTTCATCAAAGCGGAAGCACGCGGACGGTGGTACTTCCCGTTTTACAAGAGCCCGGCCTTGGGGACGTTCACCTTTTCCACCGGCGGCACCTTCGGCTACGGTCTGGGATACAGCGGAGAGCGCGAATTGCCGCTGTTCGAGCGCTATTTCCCTGGCGGCATCAACTCGGTACGCGGCTTCCGCATCCTGTCGCTGGGGCCGCAGAACACGGTCACCGATGCCTACGGTCGTCTGATACATACCGATCCGGTCGGCGGCAGCCAGGAGCTGATTTTCAACGAAGAGATCATCGTCCCCATCGTCGAGTCCCTGGGTCTGAAGGGCGTCGTGTTTTTCGACGCCGGCAACGCCTTCTCGGTGGCGCAGGGCATTGACTTCGGCGAAATGCGTATGGCGAGCGGCGGCGGAGTGCGCTGGCTGTCGCCCATCGGGCCCCTGCGGCTGGAGCTCGGCTTCCCGCTCAACCCACGCCCGCACGATGATAAGCAGACGGTGATGTTCTCCTTCGGCGGTCCGCCGTGATCGGGGAACGCCTTTGGCAGAAGGTGGGACCGGGGATTCTTGCTGCCATGGGCGATAGGCGATAAGCCATATGCGAACTTAGGAGGCTGACGTTCATGAAGGTTGTCTTGTGGATGCTTGCTGGAATGCTGCTAGCAGACGTGGCGTTGGCGCAAGGCGCCCCGAAGATCGGGTATGTCGACCTGCAACGCGCGCTCAACGAGTCCGACGCCGGCAAGAAGGCTAAGGAAGAGTTCAAGGTGCAGGTAGATAAGCTGCAGGCGCAACTGAAGAAGCAGAAGGACGAAATCGACAACCTGAAGGAGCAGCTCGAGAAGAAGTCGCTGGTCATGAAGGAAGAGGAACGCAGCAATCTCGAGGAGGACTACCGCAAGAGGCTGCGCGACTTCGAGAACAACTACAAGGATTCGCAGGCCGATCTGCAGAAGAAGGACAACGAACTGACCGGCGCCATCATCCATGACTTGCAGGATGTCATCCGCAGCTACGGCGAGCGCGAGAACTATACGTTGATTCTCGAGGCCGGGAGCACGGCCGTACTGTACGGCGCCAAGAGCGTGGATCTGACCGACGCCATAATCCACGAGTACGATGGCAGCCGTCCGGTGAAGGGGAAGAAGAAGGAGAAATGATACGCTCAGCGTGGTAGCTTGCCGAGGGACGCATGAGCGCGAAGCAAACGCCGCTGTTCGACTATAACGAGATCGCCTCGCTGCTGCCGCATCGCTACCCGTTCCAGTTCATCGATCGAGTACTGGAGTTCGAGGATGGCCGGCGGATCATGGCGCTCAAGAACGTCTCCATCAACGAGCCCTTCTTTCGGGGTCACTTCCCGGAGTACCCGCTGATGCCAGGCGTGCTGATTTGCGAAGCGCTGGCGCAAGCCGGCGCTCTGCTCGGGCACCGCTCCACCAATGGAGTGCGGCCCGGTTACGTGTTCCTCCTCGCGGGACTCGACCGGGTACGCTTCCGACATTTGGTACGCCCCGGCGATCAGCTGTACCTCGAGGTGGTGCTGCTCAGGCGGCACTGGCCACTGTGGAAGATGCACGGGGTTGCCCGCGTGGAGGGGCGGGCAGTAACCGAGGCGGATCTCTCCGCTATGGAGATTGAAAGGAGTCGGCGACCATGAGCGGTCCATGCATCCATCCAACCGCCATCGTCGCCGCGGGCGCCGAGCTCGATGATGACGTCGACATTGCCGCGTATGCGATCATCGGCCCCAAGGTACGAATCGGGCGCAACACGCACGTCGGGCCGCACACCGTAATCGACGGCCGTGCTACCATCGGGTGCGACAACCAGATCTTCCACCATGCTTCGGTCGGTGCCGTACCTCAGGACCTCAAGTACGGCGGCGAACCGAGTGAGCTTATCATCGGCAACCACAACTGCATCCGCGAGTTCGCTACGCTGCACATCGGCACCAGTGGCGGCGGCATGGTCACGCGTATCGGTGATCAGAACCTGTTGATGAACTTCAGTCACGTGGCGCATGATTGCCAGCTCGGCAGCCATATCATCGTCGCCAACGGAGCGCAGCTGGCCGGGCACGTGGCCATCGAGGACTACGTGATCGTGGGGGCGCTGGTGGGGATCCATCAATTTGTAAAGATCGGCGAATCGGCTATCCTGGGCGCCGGTGCCATGGTGTCCCAGGATGTGCCGCCATTTTGCAATGCCACCGGCGACCGCGCACGGCTGCACGGCCTCAACCTAGTCGGCCTCAAACGCCGCGGCTTCAGCCCGGAACTGGTGCGCAACATCAAACGCGCCTATCGCATCGTCTTCCAGTCCGGACTCAAGCTCGCCGAGGCCATCGCGCGGGCGCGCCAGGAGGTCCCGCAGTCGCCGGAAATCGAGCACTTCCTCGCCTTCATTCAGGCGGCCGAGCGGGGAGTGTGCCGGTAGGAGCATGTCGCTGACGGCATATGGCCTGCGGCAACAGACGAACCGCGGTTTTCACGGGCGAGTTGCCATAAGCCCTACGCCATAAGCCACACGTCAGCCGCAGCCATGCAACGCGTCGGACTCATCGCCGGCAACGGCCGTTTCCCATTGCTGTTTGCGCGCAGCGCCCGCAGTCAAGGCATCGAGGTCATTGCCGTCGCACACGAAGGCGAGACGCTTCCCGGGCTCACCGAGTTGGTGAGTGCCATCACCTGGGTCAAGGTCGGCGAACTGGAGCGCATCATCTACGCGTTTCAACACGCCGGCGTCACGCGCGCGGTGATGGCCGGCGGCATCCACAAAGCCGCGTTGCTGGAGCGCTTCGCGCCCGACCAACGTGCGCTGGGTTTTCTCGCGCGCCTGGCGCATTTCGGTGATGATGAGCTGCTGCGCGGGGTGGCGGCGGAGCTGGAAAGCGAGGGCATCGAAATCGTGCCCTCGACCACCTTCCTCACCATGCTGCTGGCGCCGGCTGGAACCTTGACGGAGAACGAGCCCACCGAAGCACAATGGCGCGACATTCGCCACGGGATCGAGGTGGCGCAAGCAATCGGCCGCTGGGACATCGGGCAGAGCGTCGTCATCAAGTCGGGCATCGTGCTGGCTGTGGAAGCCATCGAGGGCACTGACGCCACCATTGCGCGCGGCGGCCGCCCCGGCGCCGTGGTGGTGAAGGTGAGCAAGCCGCAGCAGGACTTGCGCTTCGACGTCCCGGCAGCGGGGCCGGAGACCGTACGCGTGTGCGCCGAAGCGGGCATCGCTGTGCTGGCGGTCGAGGCGGGGAAAACGCTGCTGCTGGAGAAACAAGACTTACTCAGTGAGGCCGACGCGGCCGGCCTCAGCGTCGTCGGGGTTGAGACCGGCGCCACCCCCGTGGACCTGGCGAAATGACCAAGCCCCTGCGAGCCGCTGTCGTCGGCGTGGGATACCTCGGCGCGTTCCACGCCGAGAAGTACGCCAGCATGCGCCATGTCGATCTGGTCGGCGTCGCCGACACGGTTGCGGAGCGCGCGCGGGACGTGGCCGCACGCTGCGGTACGCAGGCGTTGACAGATTATCGCGCCCTCTTCGGCCGCGTCGATTGCGTCAGCCTGGCGGTGCCCTCGCCGCTGCACTTTGCGCTGGCGCATGAATTCTTGATGCACGACGTCGACGTGTTGGTGGAGAAGCCGCTCACCACCAGCGTGGCGGAAGGCCGGGCCCTGGTGGCGGCGGCGGAACAGCGCGGGCGCATCTTGCAGGTCGGCCACCTTGAGCGCTTCAACCCGGCCATCCGCGCGCTCGCCGGCGTGGTGACGCACCCGCGCTTCATCGAATGCCACCGCCTGGCGCCATTCGTCGAGCGCGGCACCGATGTCGATGTGATTCTGGATCTCATGATCCACGACTTGGACGTGATCCTCAGCCTCGTCCACGGTGACGTGCAGGCGGTCGAAGCGGTCGGCATCCCGGTGCTGTCGGAGACCGCCGACATCGCCAACGCCAGGCTGCGTTTTAGCGGCGGCTGCATCGCCAACATCACCGCCAGCCGTGTGGCGCTGAAGCGTGAGCGCAAGATCCGCATCTTCCAGGCCGATACCTACGTGTCCGTCGACTACGGCGAGAAGCACGTCCGCGTGTGCCGCCGCGTCATCAGTGACGGCGCGCCGGCGATCACGGTCGAAGAGCACTCGCTCGGTCAGGCCGACGCGTTGTTTGACGAGATCGAGCACTTCGCGCATGCCGTGCAGACGCGCGAGCGCCCGCTGGTAGACGGGCGCACCGCGCTGCGCGCCCTCGAGGTGGCCGAGCTGATCCGCGACAGTCTGGAGACCGCATGAGCACGACGCGGCGAAAGGTCCTGCTGGTGGCCGGCGAAGCCTCGGGCGACGTGCACGGCGCTGCCCTAGTCGAGGCGCTGTGTCGCAGCGATCCAGAGGTGGAGGTGTGGGGCGTAGGCGGAGAACGGCTGCGCCAGGCCGGCATGCACATTCTGGTCGACACCGCCGCCGTCGCCACCATGGGCTTCGTCGAAACCTTCGGGACGCTCGGACGGCTGCTGTCCGCCTACCGGCGCTTGAAACGCTTCCTCGTTGAGGAACGCCCACAGCTGGTGATCCTGATCGACTTCCCTGAGTTCAACCTCTTTTTTGCCAAGCGTGTCAAGGCTCTGGGAATTCCGGTGTTTTACTACATCGGCCCGCAGGTGTGGGCGTGGCGGCGCCAGCGCGTGCGCAAGATCGTGCGGCGCGTGAACCGGCTGGGCCTGCTGTTTCCGTTCGAGCCGCCGCTCTACAACAACGGCCGCAGGCGAGGTCTCGGACCGAAACAACCAGCGCCGCTGGCGGATTTCGTGGGCCACCCGTTGCTCGACATCGTACGGCCGACGCGCACGCGCGAGGAAACGCTGGCTTACTACCACCTCGATCCGGCGCGCCCGCTGTTGGCGCTGTTGCCTGGCAGCCGCAAGAAGGAGCTGCGCTACTTGCTGCGGCCGGCGCTGGGCGCGGCGGAGCTACTGATGCGCGACGGCTGGCAAGTGGTCATCGCCCTGGCTCACACCCTGACCAAGGAGGAGGTGGCCGCTGCATTGGGTGAAAGAATGCCGGCGCTGCCGATTGTAGAGAATGACACGTACAACCTAATCCACGCCGCCGATGCGGTGCTGGTTGCGTCGGGAACCGCGACGCTTGAGACCGCGTTGCTCGGCCGGCCGATGGTAATCATGTATCGTGTGGCGCCGCTGACCTTCGCCTTGGCGCGGTTACTCGTGCACGTTGACTACATTGGCATGCCCAACATCATTCTCGGCCGTAGCGTGTTTCCGGAATTGATCCAGGGTGACGTCACGCCTGAAAAGCTGGCCGCCGCGGTGCAGGACGTTAACGCGCGGCACGACGGGTTGACCGCCGCCCTGCACGAGCTACGCGGCAAACTGGGCGAACCCGGCGCTGCCACGCGTGCCGCCCGTATGGCGCTGGAGCTGATGGCATGAAGCAACCGCAGCTTTACCGCCGCATGCTGGCCTACGCTCGGCCCTACTGGTGGCCACACTTCGCCCTGGCGGTGCTGTGTATGGTCCTGTTCAGTGGCACTAACGGAGCCATGCCGTTCCTCATCCGGCACATCTTCGACGACGTGTTCACCAATAAGAACATGTTCGCCCTGAAGGTCCTGCCCGGTGCGATCGTCGGCATCTTTCTGTTGCGCGGCATCGCCGGTTTCGGCAGCACGTATCTGACGGAGTACGTCGGCCAGCGCATCGTCGCCGACATGCGCAACGCGCTGAACGACCACATCCAGCACCTGTCGCTGGCGTTTTTTAACCGCACCCCGACCGGCACCATCGTCTCGCGCATCACCAATGACGTCTCGATGGTCCGTGCCGCCCTCACAGACGCCGTGGCTTCCGTACTGAAAGACGCCTCCTCATTGATCATCCTGGTGGCGGTGGCGTTCTACCAAGACTGGTTGCTGTCCCTCGTCGCCTTGGTCGTCTTCCCCGTTTCGGTGCTTCCGATCATCCGCCTCTCCAAGCGGCTGCGTGCGTTTTCCAAGAAGGGCCAGATCTCGATGGGGAACATGACCATGCTGTTGCAGGAGACCATCCAGGGCAATCGCGTGGTCAAGGCGTTCGGGATGGAGCACTACGAAAAGCAGCGCTTCAGCGAGGAGAATAACCGGCTCTTTCGGCTGTACATGAAGGGCACGCGCATCCGCGCCTTTACCAACCCCATGATGGAGATCCTCGCGGCCTTCGGCATTGCCGGCGTGGTCTGGTACGGGGGCTACAGCGTCATCGTGGGCGGCCGGACGCAGGGTGCATTTCTGGCGTTCCTCACGGCGTTGTTCCTGCTTTACGATCCATTCAAAGGGCTGGCGAAGACGAACAATGCGATCCAACAGGCGCTGGGCGCCGCGGAACGCGTCATGGAGCTGCTCGACACCGGTACCGACGTAGTCGACACGGGCACGCGTCGTCTCGAGCATGTCCGTAGCGGTATCCGCTTCGAGAACGTCAGCTTCCGCTATGACGAAGACTGGGTGTTACGTAACGTCAGCCTCGATATCCGTCGTGGTGAGGTTGTGGCGCTGGTGGGCATGAGCGGGGGAGGGAAGAGCACGCTCGCCGACCTCATCCCGCGCTTCTACGACGTGCCCGAAGGGCGCATCAGCATCGATGGTCTCGATATACGCCAGTATACGCTTGTCAGCCTGCGATCGCAGATCGCCATCGTCACCCAACACACCTTCCTGTTCAACGATACTGTGCGCAACAATATCGCCTACGGTGACATCACGCAGGGCATGGACGCCATCATGGCCGCTGCCGAGGCGGCGAACGCGCACGAATTCATCATGGAGCTTCCCGGCGGCTACGATACCGTGATCGGTGAGCTGGGCGTAAAGCTTTCCGGTGGGCAGCGCCAACGCTTGGCGATTGCTCGCGCCCTGCTGAAGGACGCCCCCATCCTCGTGCTCGACGAAGCCACCTCGGCCTTGGACAACGAATCGGAGCGCCTGGTGCAAAGTGCTCTGGAAGTGCTGATGCGCAACCGCACGACGCTGGTCATCGCGCATCGCCTTTCCACCATCCGCCGGGCCGATCGCATCGTGGTCGTCGTGCGTGGGCAAGTCGTCGAGCAGGGCACGCACGACCAGCTACTGGCCCTCAACGCGGAATACCGCAAGCTCTACGACCTGCAGTTCCAGGATACTGACGAGTTGGAGCCGAAGGTCCTCCACTGAACGGGATTGACCGAATGACAAAGCGGAAACGGGAAACCGCGAATGTGAAACCGGGCGACCAGAGCTCAACCAGACGATGATCGCCCCCGCTCAGCTCGTTGACAACCATCTGCTGCTACTCCGCCCCCAACGGTGGACTAGGAATGCGGTGACGAACAGGAGCACCAGCCACGTCCCGCGTTCATGATCTTGTTTCGGAGCAAGCGCACAGCCGTCCCCAGCCGTAGGAGCGTCGGGCGCCGACACGGCTGCCGGCGCCCCGTTCAGCACGGGTGGGCTCGTGGACGTTGGAATGCTCCTCGCGATGGGAACCGTTGCGGTGCTGGTTGGCGTCGGGGAAGTTGTGGCAGTCGCAATGCCTTTGGATCCTGAGAGGACGACGATCGAGCCGTCGGCACCGCCAGTGGCCGGCAAGCTGTGTCCAGCTGCATCAGAAGCGATTACCCCGGAATTGGCAAGTACGCGGGTTCCAGCGGTAGCGCTGGGGCTGATGGCAACGCTGCACGTGTAGAGCAACGACCCATCCGGAATGGGACTCAAACCGTCCAGCGGAAACACGAGCGCACGAATCCACCAGTCGCTACAGCTCCGGAAGGCAAATCGGGCGGACTTGTGAATGGCCGGGTTCACTGCGCACGCCGGCGTACCGTCGCTATCTTCCGTAACCGGCGTGCTCGGATCGAAGGCGATGTCGTTCTGAATGGCGACGACATCGTTGCTTCTGCTCTTCAGAAAGACCCCGATCGTTACCTGTTGGCCGGGTGACCCGGTGGCACTACCGACATCCACGGCTACGGCCCATGTCGGTGTGGCGGTGGGTGTGGGAGTCGGTGTCCGGGTGGGGGTTACACTCGGCGTAAGTGGAGTACTGGTCGGAGTCGATGTCGGCGTCATGGTGATAGTTGGCCACGCTGGCCAGCTGGCTTCGAACGCGCCGATGTCACAGCGGGCATCGCCAGCCAGCGCTCGCGGCGCCCCGCGCTGATCCGTGGTGAGGACATTCCCGTCGGCGTCAGTACAGCCATCCGGATTCCCCGCATCGATGGCCGGGCTGCCCGAAAGCAGCGCCTGGGTTTCTGTGGCGCCGCCGTTGTTTTGCAATGGACCGAGATGAGGGTCCAGCCCTGTGATCACGTCACCGGTGACGGTGCAGTTGGTGAGGCCCTGGATGAAATTGTAGCCCTGCGAGGTGAGCAAGCCATCGCAATCGCCGGCGATCGGCGCCCAGTTTTCATCGATGATGGTGTTCTCGGCAACAAGCGTGTTCTTCAGAGCCGTCAGCGGACCGCTCCCGGCGATGCCGCCGCCGCCCATGCCGTCAGAAGTCCCGTATCCTCCTTGTCCGCCGCTGTTGCCACTGATCGTGCAACTCGCGAGCGTCACGGTGCCCGTGTTGAAAATGCCGCCACCGTCGCCGGGCCCGTCACCGCAGCCCGCCTGGTTACCGCTGACGGTACTGTTCACCAGACTCAGTGTGCCCCCATCGCGATTCGCCAGGCCACCGCCGCTGCCGCCGCCGGTACCGTCGCCCGCAGCGTTACCGCTGATCGTGCAACGCGTGAGCGTAACGGTTCCCGCGTTGAAAACGCCACCGCCATCACCGCCGTACGAGTCGCCCATTCCCGCCGTGTTGCCGGCCACCGTGCTGTCGATAAACACAGCGCTGGCGACGTTTGCGACCGCACCGCCGTTGCCACCGTTATCGTCGTCGCTGTCTCCGGCAGTGTTGCCTGTAAGTGTGCTGCTCGTGATGACGAGGTTGCCGGCGTTGAAAATGCCACCCCCATCACCGCCGGGCCGGTCAACATCGTCACCGGCAGCATTCTCATTCACGGTCGTGCCGTTCAGCGTCAAGATTGCTGCCGTGTCATTGTAGATGCCTCCACCAGCGCCGGCACAGCTCCTTCCCCCAACATCACCGGGCGCGTTGGAACCCGCATGATTGAAGCTCACGGCGCCGCCGTTTACCGTCAGCGTGCCAGCGTTGAACACGCCTCCACCTCGTCCGGCACATCCCGTCTCGGGGGTGAACGACCCGTGCCCCGCTGGTGTGTTGCCGGCGCTATTGGCGGTCAACGCCACGTCGACCAAGGTCAGAACGCCCTCGTTGAGAATGCCGCCGCCATCCCCACCTGGGCCAGGCTCCGTTGCCGGCATGTCCGGCATCTTTCCGTTGGTGAGTGTCAAACCATTGATGGTCAGGCGACCGTCGGGGGCGACGTGGAGCAGACGAAAGGCGGGCGTGCCGTCGGTGCTGCAGCGCGCGATGGTGGCGCCGTTACCGATGATGGTGATGTCACTCGTCACCGACGGGAGGCCATTGGGCTCTTCGATGCTGTTGCGCACGGTTAGGTTATCTACCTCGGTCAGTGTGTACGTCGCTCCGGGCGTGAGGATGATCGTATCGGCCCCGTTGCCGGCCGGGCAGCCACCGGTGGCGGCGTCGGTATTGGCGGCCGTGATGGCATCGCGAAGCGTGCAGCCGGGACCGCCGCGGGCACCGGAGGTGCTGGTCGCGGTAATCTCCGCTGCGCGCGCCAGATGGCCCGGCAGGAGAACGAGCGCCGACCAGGTAATGGCCAGAACAGCGACCAGGCGGCGGTGCGGAGCCAAGGTATGCATGGACGGCAATGTCGTCTCGCGGGGAACGATGGTCCGAGGTTCAAGAGACGTCATGAGTGGTCTCCTCTTTGCGCCCACCATCCTTCGGCGCAATCTACGCTCGAAAGTCCTCGATCGGGGAATTCTATTAGGCCGATAATAGAAACCCCCTACTCGAAAATAAAGATTAAAATGATGTGGGATGCTTTCGATCCTTAGAAGACGGGCTTATCAGAAGATTCGGGCTCCCGAGCGGTTTCTTTCGCCGCCCCGCCGTTTTCTGCTATCTAGACTCAACTGAAGTTTCTTGCGAGATGATGGCATCAGAAGCGGCCAAAGAAAGAGACAGCCCGAGCAGCATGCAGCGCCCCGTGCAAGAGGCGGAGCTAGCGGACGCTCCGGATCGCCGCCGGCACCGTCGGCTGCGCGGCATATACCTACGCGTGCTGACCGTAATCGCGCCGTACCTCATCAGTGGCGCCCTGCGGCTGTTGAGCAAAACCGTGCGCATCCGCTTCACGAATGCCGAGGAGTTGTTCGCGTGCTGGGAGCGCGGTGAGCAAGTGATCGTTGCCTTCTGGCACGATCGCGTGGTGATGATGCCGGTCGCTTATCATGGCCGCAAGCTCTGCATCATGAACAGTCAGCATCGAGACGGCGAGATCGCCACGCGGGCGTTGGCGCGCTGGGGCATTCGCTCGGTGCGCGGTTCGGCCACCCGCGGTGGGGCGGTTGGCTTCATGCAGCTGGTGAGTGCGTTTCGCGATGGTTGCGATCTCGCGGTGGTCCCTGACGGACCGCGGGGGCCGCGCCACGTGGCCAAACTGGGCGTCATTCACCTGGCGCGCGCCACCGGCGCACCCATCTTCCCGGTAAGCTATGCGGCCACGCGCAGACGGCAACTGCGCAGCTGGGATGGTCTCCTGATTCCGTTGCCCTTCTCGCGCGTCGTGTTCGTCGCTGGCGCGCCGCTGGCGGTGCCGCGCCATACGGGTGACGACGAACTCGAGGCGAAACGGCTCGTCCTCGAGGCCCGGCTGAATTACGTCACGCAACGGGCGGAAGTGGAGGCTGGGGTTTGAGGGTGCCGTTTAACATCGAGGGCCAAGGCTTCGGACAGTCACCCTCTCCTCAAGATGGAGGGATGGCCTACGCTGTCTACGACGCCGTCGGATTCGTGTTGGCGTCCGCTACAATACCGGTGCTCCCGCTGTTGCTACTGACCCGCCACGGCCGTAGTTTGAGCGAGCGGCTCGGGGGCGTGCCGTTACCTGCCCGCGACCTCGACCATCCCGTTTGGATACACGCGGCCTCGGTCGGCGAGGTGCTGGCGGCGACGACGCTGATCGACGCGATGCGTTGCCACTGGCCTGATCGCCGCATTCTCATCTCGACGACGTCGCTGGGCGGCCGTGAAACTGCGCGTGCTCGGGCCGGTGCCGATGCGGTGATGCTGTTGCCGCTTGACCTGCGGCCCGTGGTCGACCGGGTGATGCGCCGTGTGCAGCCGTGCTCTCTGATTTTGGTGGAGACCGAGATCTGGCCGGCCTTGATTCGTGCCGCCGCACGGCAGCATGTGCCGTGCACCATCGTGAGCGGCCGCATCTCGGAGCGTGCCGCGGCGCGCTACGCTTGGGCGCGATGGCTGATGCGCCCGGTCCTGGCGCAGGTGGCTGCCTTCGCAATGCAAACTGATACCGATGCCGCGCGCATCGTAGCGCTGGGCGCGCCGCCGGAGCGTGTGCAGGTCGTCGGCAGCTTGAAATATGCACGGGTGAACGGGGTGGATTCCAGCGCGCAGCGGTCGGCTGCGGCACAGGCGTGCACCATCATCGACGGGCGACCGCTGCTGGTAGCCGCCAGCACGCATGACGGTGAAGAGCAGATGGTGCTCGATGCCTGTGTTCCGCTCTGGCGGGAACATCCGGATTTCCTCCTGCTGATCGCGCCACGACGACCGGAGCGCTTCGACGAAGTCGATCAGTTGCTTGCGCGCGCGGGGTTGTCGTGGCAACGCCGTAGTCAGTTGTCGGGCGCCGTCGGTCGCGCGACCCAGGTCCTCCTTCTTGACACACTCGGAGAGTTGCCCAATCTGTTACCAGCAGCTCGAGGCGTCTTTGTCGGCGGAACCATCGTGCCGATCGGCGGCCACAACGTGTTGGAACCAGCGCTGTTCGGAAAGCCGGTGGCCTTCGGCCCGTTCACAGCGAATGTCGCGGCGGCGGCGAACGCGTTGCTCGAAGATGGGGCGGCGATTCTGGTGCACGGCGCTGCCGAGTTGCGGGCAGCATGGGATGCGCTGCTGCGGGGGCCGCAGCTGGCGGAAGAAATGGGTGCCCGGGGGCGCGCCGTCGTGGACGCGCGCAGCGCGGTGGTAGAAGAGACACTTGCGGTGGTGCGCCGCTGCCTCGGCGAATGATGCGATGCGATCAGTCCTGAAACCACTTGAAAAAAGCGCCACGACATGTTGGGGATGGCTGGAGCCTCATGTGTCCTCCTCGGGGCGTGATAGGCGATAAGCCACAGGCGGTTTTTCTGCGGGAGTTTCATTCAACGTGATTGAACGATTGATGGTGGCACAAACGTTCCGCGACGTGGTCTGGAACCGTCGCGGAGTGTGCGGCTGGGCGGCGTGGCTGGCACTGCAGCCGGCAAGCGCGCTGTTTGCGACCGGTGTCGCCTTGCGCAACCTGGCGTACCGCACCGGCGTGCTGCCGGTGCACCGCGCAAGAATCGCCGTGGTCAGCGTCGGCAACCTCTCGGTGGGCGGCACCGGCAAGACGCCGGTGACGCTGTGGCTGGCGCGCCAGCTCGCATGGCGCGGCGCGCGCGTAGCGATTCTCTTGCGCGGCTATAGCGGGCGCGCCAGCGGCGTGACCGTAGTATCGCGTGGCGACGGGCCTGAGGCCACGGTCGAAGCCGTCGGTGACGAGGCCGTGATGCTGGCGAAATGTTTCGGCGGTGTGGTGTTGACCGCGCGGAATCGCATCGAGGGCGTCGTCGCCGCTGAGCAGCTCGGTTGCGATGTCGTTGTCCTCGACGACGGCTTCCAGCATCGCGCTCTGGCTCGCGACTTCGACCTAGTATTGGTGTGTGGCGGTGAGACGGCGCTGCTGCCTGCCGGGCCCATGCGCGAGCGCACGACCGCATTGCGGCGTGCGGATGCCATCGCGGTCGTGCTCAAGAATGAGGAACAGCCGACGCTGACGCCGCGGGCGGCCAAACCCCTGTTCCTCGTCCGCCTCGTGCCAACTGCCTTGGTGGAGTCGGAGGCGGGACGCTGGCGTGAGTTGCCGATCGGGTTTCTTTCCGGACGGCATATCGCCGCAGTGGCCGCCGTCGCAGATCCGAGCTCGTTCTACACCGAGCTGCGCCTGTGGGAGGCGCAGCTCGAAGAGATCTTCGAATTTCCCGATCACCATCTGTACACGCGGTTGGATTGGCGGCGGATCTCGCGCGGCGCACGAGATCTGGAATTGATTGTGACCACCGAAAAGGATCTGGTAAAGCTGGAGCAGTTTCCGTTCCCACGGGGGAAACTGCTGGCCCTTCGTATTGCACCGCAGATCGACAACGCGGATGCTTTGATCCATATGGTCATGCAACACGCCGGCCTGTCGCAAGCCGCGTGAATCGAGGAGGACGTTGATGGCAATCAATCCGGAGCTCCTGGAGATTCTCGCCTGTCCGAAGTGCAAAGGCGACGTGCATCTGACCGCGAAGGAGGACGGTCTCATCTGCAACAGCTGCAAGTTGCTGTACCCGATCAAGGATGACATCCCGGTCATGTTGATCGACGAGGCCATTCCGGTCTGACGGTTCGCGACGGCCGCCAGAAGATGAGGTTTCAGGGTAAGCGGAAAGGGCATTGTGGAGATCGAAGACTCGAGCGCTCGCCCTGAGCCGCCGTCTTTTGGGCGTCGTCTCGAAGGGCGATAGCGTAGAGAAAAGGCTGCCCTGGGGACAAGCCCATGCGCTTTCTGGTTGCACAAACCAGTTTTCTTGGTGACGTGGTGTTGAGCACCCCGGTGTTCACGGCGCTGCGGCGCCACTACCCGGACGCAAGCATTGCCGCGCTGGTGCGCCCGGACGCGGCGGAGATTCTGGAGGGCCATCCGGATGTCGATGCGATCATCACGGATGACAAACGCGGGGGCGAGCGGGGGCTCGGCAGTTGGCGTGTGGTGCGCAAGCTGCGGCGTACTTACTTCGATGTCGTGCTGGCGCTGCACAAGTCGTTTCGCACCGCCTGGATCTTGGCGGCGGCGGGTATCGAGCAGCGCATCGGCTTTCGTCAGAGCGCCGGTTGGTTTCTCTACCATCGCCGCGTACAGCGTGACCCTACGCGGCATGAGGTCGAGCGCAATCTTTCGATCCTGGCCGGCCTCGGTCTCGACCCGTCGGCGGTCGCGGTGCGGCCGTTCGTCCCTCGCCGTGACGAGGCCGTGCTCCGTTTTCGTGCTGCGCTGCGCGCCCGCAACTTGGATCCGGAAAGCCCGGTGATCTCCGTGGCGCCCGGCTCGACATGGGCCACCAAGCGCTGGACGGTCGAAGGCTACGCGGCCCTGCTGATCGGGCTGCAACGCGAGCTGGACACTATCCCGGTTTTGCTCGGCGCGCGTGGCGACGCGCCCTACGCCGAGGCCATCGTCCGGGCCGCCGGTGTCGGCATCAACCTGGTGGGGGAGACCGATTTGCGCATGCTGGTCGCGGCCATCGACCAGAGCGCGGTACTGGTGGCCAACGACAGTGCGGCGGTGCACATTGCGGTGGCACGGGGCACGCCGATAGTGGTGATTTTCGGTCCAACGGTGCCGCAGCAGGGGTTTGCTCCCTATACCAACCACGCCCGCATCGTGGAGCGGCAGTTGTCCTGCAGGCCGTGCGGCCGACACGGTAGCACGCGTTGCCCGATCGGTACCCACGCCTGTATGCGGGAGATCAGCGCGGCTCAGGTGCAAGATGCGGTTCTGCAGCTGTTGCCTGGCTCGATCCGGGCATCGGTGCCGCAGCCGGCCCCGCTGTTGCACTGAGGGCGTGATTCGGTGCGATCATTCCACCGCGTTGAGAGCGCGTGCGCGCCCCGCGCGGTCAGTGCCCTTTCCTTCCAGGAGACGGCGAGGGTGAGGTGATGACCTGCGTGATCATTCCGCCTGGTTTTGAGCGCGTGCGAACGCGGCGCACGCTGATCGTGGTACGCTCCGAGGGCCGTGAGTGGCTGGTACCGCTGCTGGCGGCGGCGGCCCGTGGCCAGACGGCGGCGCAGGAGGTGGGCGGCCTCAGCAGCGGCCGCGGTGGCGCGGTCCTGGTTCGAGCTCATGGCCATGCAGTGGTGCTGCGGCCGTGCCGTCGCGGCGGGCTTCCGGCGCGGCTGCTGCACGCGACCTACTTCGACTGGAGCCTACGCCCGCTGCGCGAACTCTACAGGCTCGAGCACTTGCGGCTCAAGGGGGTTCCTGTGGCCGAGCCGCTCGGCGCCTGCGTGCGCTGGCTGATGCCGGGCTGCTACCGCGGATGGATCGTGACGCGATACGTTCCCAGGGCGTGCACCATGTGGGAATGGGCTGCGACCGCTCCGACGGACGATGACCGCGCCGCCGTGTGGCGTCAGGTCGGCGCCGCCATTCGGCAGCTGCACCGTGCCGGGGGCCGGCACCCGGACCTGAACCTCCACAACATCCTGCTGTATCCGGCGGCGGGGTCGCTGCGCGCCTTGTTCGTCGATTTCGATCAGCCGCGGTTGTCGGTGCGGTTCCGCAACCCCGCGGGTGACCTGGCGCGGCTGCGGCGCTCGGCGCGCAAGCTGGATCCGGACAGCAGGCTAATCACCACTGGTGATATCGAGCACCTGCTAAAGGCCTACCGCGAATGATTAGGACGGCAGGCAAGATTCTTTCCCCTCTTCCTCCGGGAAAGGGGTGGGGTGGGGCGCCGGTTGTCGCGCGCCGCATCCTCATCGTGCTGCTCGGGTCGATCGGCGATGTTACCCTAGCGTTGCCACTGGTGAACCGGCTGCGGCGCGGCTATCCGCAGGCGCATATCATTTGGGCCGTGGAGCCGCTTTCCGCGCCGCTGCTAGTGCACCATCCTGCGGTCGACGAGACGCTCATGTTCGACCGGCCGCACGGCGTTCCCGCGTTTCTGCGTTTTTTGCGCCAGGTCCGTGCCGCCCGCGCTGACTTGACACTGGATTTGCAGCGGCATCTCAAGAGCGGGATCGTGAGCCGGGCCTCGAACGCACCCCTGCGCTTGGGATTCCATCGGCGGAACGCGCGTGAGGGTAATTGGTTGTTCAACACGCACCGGCTCGACCCGATGCCGCACCTCACTCCAAAGCTGCAGCAGTTCCTGCGCTTCGCCGACTGGCTCGGTGTAGAGGAGGTGCCGGTCACGTTTGAGCTACGCGTCACAGATGCGGAAGAGCGTCGGGTCCAGGAGCTGCTCGCCGGTGTGCCGGCGCCGTTTGTTGCGGCAATCGTCGGTGCGAGCTGGGAAAGCAAGCTGTGGTTTCCGGACCGTATGGCCGCCGTCAGCGACGCGCTAACGGGGCGAGGCGTGGGTGTGGTGTTGCTCGGGGGGTCGGCCGACGCGCAGTTCGCCCGGGCCGTTGTCGCGGCGGCGCGTATGCCCGTACTCAACCTCACCGGCCGCATCAGTCTGCGGCATGTGATCGGGATTCTGCAGCGCGCCCGTGCGGCCTTCGGCCCGGACACCGGCCCGATGCATATCGCTGCGGCGGTAGGCACGCCGGTGATTTCATTGTGGGGCGCAACTAGCCCGGTGCGCTCGGCACCTTGGGGTAGCGAGTCAAGGGTCATCACCGGCACCGCTGTGTGCAGTCCCTGCTACCGGCGGCACTGTCCGATTGAGCGGCTGTGCATGCAATCGATCAGCGTCGAAGCCGTGGTCGCAAGCGTGGCGGCCGCTTTGGTGTGACAGGCTTGGTTTCGAACTGGCTCAAATCCAGGGTTGCACTCATCACGTCGCGGAGCCCCCCGCACTCCGACACACCGTCTCGACCGCCCTAGTCTGCTCCTGCTGCAGGCCCTCGATGGCAGCGCGCGGGAGACGTATCAACCGCAGCGATTCCCACTGCTCAGCGTTGAGGCCGCAGCCGGCAACCGGCACATACGCGTCCTCGCTCGCTTGCCACAGCCAAGTGGCTGACCTCGTTGCGTGCGCCGACGGTGATCTGCTCCGGGCCCAGGCAGGACGCCACCATTGCGGCGGCCACCACCTCCATCTTGCCGATCATGTCGGGAGTGGACCACACCGCGGGCATGCTACGGTTTCAGGATAGTTGTGGACGAACACCACGGCGGCGGTGATGTCATCTGTCACCGTGTACTGCCGCTCATCCGAAAGCCCCACTTGCATCTCTGCCATGCCGGACTCCACATCCCGATTCGTTGACGAAGAGAAAGATGAAGTAGATCGGTACACCTCTGCGACTCACTCCGACTCCAGCTGCTGCGCCGTGGCTTTCTCCAGTGCTGCGACGGTGGTCTTGTAATTGTAGAGCGCCTGCACGTGGCTGGCTTCGGCAGTGGTCAGCGAAGCTTGGGCGTCGGTCAGCTCGATAATGTTACCCACTCCCGTTATGTACCGGCCCTCCCCCAGATCGAGGTTCTCCCGCGCTTCCCGCAGCGCCGTTTCCGACACGCGGATGCTCTCGGCCGCTTGCTCGAGATTGAGGACGTCCTGGCGGACCTCGAGGGCGATGTTCTGCCGCAGTACGTCTTCGTTGTACTTGAGGTTCGACAGGTTGGCTTCCTGCTCGCCGATCTGCGCCGTCGTCAGTCCGCCATTGAACAGGCTGACATTGACGGTGGCGCCAAAGTCCCACAAGTCTTGCCGCGGATAATCGTTGCCCTGCCAACCGTAGTCGCCTTGAGCCTTCACCGACGGCAGATAGTTCTTCTGCAGGGAGGCGATCTGTTCGTTGGTGGCAAGCTCCTGGGCCCGAATGCTCTGGATCTCCGGGCGCTTGTCATAGGCCGAGGCCAACGCCTCATCCTCAGTGACGCTGACCTGATGCACATCGAAATTGTCGACGATGTCGAAGTCGAGCGGCCCGGTCAGGCCGAGCGCATTGCGCAAGGTCTCGCGCGCCACCGCGACGTTGTTGCGCGCCGTGACCTGATTGAGCTGGGCGTTCGCCAGCTGCACCTGGGCTTGCGTGACGTCGAACTTGGGGGCCAGCCCGACGTTGAAGCGGCCCTGCGCCTGCTCGAGATGTTTTTCATTCTGGCGCACAGTCTCGTCCGCCACGGTCAACAGCCGCCGCGTGGCCAGCACGTTGAAGTACGCCTGCTTGACATTGAGGACCACGACCTCGCGCTGCGTTGTACGGTCCGCCTGCAGCGACTGCTCGGCGGCTTGTGCCGACCGGATCGAGTTCAGGTTTTGGCCGAAGTCAAACAGCACCTGCGTGAGGGTGCCTTGGGCCGTGTGCAGATTGAATGTCCTGGAGACCCCCGCCAGGCCCGCCTGCGCCGTCACCGGATTGGTCTTCTCTCGGATCGGGTTGTAATACGCACTGAGCTGTGGGAGGTAATTTGAGACTGCCTGGTGCACGCGCTGCTTGCCGGCCTCCACTGACGCCGTCGCGGCTTTCAAGCTGGGATGCTGCTCCACCGCGATGGTGATGCATTCTGCCAGCGTCTTTTTCGCCTGAGGATAAGTTGGTCCAGCGGGTGCTGGCGGAGGTGCTGGGACGGTGGCGGAGGGTGAGCTGGGTGCTCGATGCCGACCTGCGTGGGTTTTTCGAGGCCATCGACCACGAGTCGTTGGTTGCGCCGTCGGCTGCGTCTCTTGTGCAACCGCCGCCATCGCACAAAGGCCCGTGAGCAGGGCCAGGATTGCCACTCGCATTCACCGTCTCCTCTTTCCGCCGTTCTGGCCCGGCATGCGAGCCGGTTCGACTGTCGCCCCGCCCCCAACACGTCAATCACAGCAGCGATCAAAGGCTTGGAAACGGGGGAAGGCATTTTCGGAACTGACTGGTCAGTCGCTAATTAAGGGCACACCGCGGTTTTGTCAATCGGCGTTGCCGCAGTATCGTCGCAGGGCGTGCCACCTGCCGCCGGCGCCGGCAGGACTTGACCGCCGCAGGCGCTGTGGACTGCCCTCCTCGCATGCGTGGAGAAAGCGGCTACAGCTTTTCTTGCACGCTGCGGACTTTCGCGTCCATGCTCTGCACGCGATCGGTGCGGGTGCCGATTTTCAGCGTGGTGCTGATGCGCGGCGCTCCCATCTCGTGCACCACGTCGTGACAGCGCCGGATCGCAGCGAACACCGCATCCCACTCGCCTTCGATGTTGGTGCCGTAGGCGTGCAATCGGGTCTCCAGCCCGGCTTCCTTCAGCACTCGCTCGCACGCGGCGATGTACGGCGACAACGAGACGCCCACTCCCAACGGCACGAGACAGAGATCGGCAATGACTTTCATCTTACACTACTTCGCTCGACGATACTGATCGTGTCCGCTGGCCGCGTCAATCTTCACTCCTGGCCGCCGACACGTTCTCGCGATCGCTTTCCCTGACGATTTTCGTTAAACCTACCCGCGTCCATGGCTGGCAAGAGGTGCATTCGCGAGCTTGTGCCTGCGAACCAAAGCAAGGCCTACGAGGTCTTCAAGAGCGTCAGCCAGGACATCCTTTTGGCACTCGTGGAGGTGTCGAGGGCTTGCTGCCAACCAGCACCTACACGCCGGTCAAGAGGGGTTTGTAACCGGTTTGTAACCGGTTCGTACCGAGTCCACCTGCGCAAAGGTTCCATCAATGGAAAATGACACCAAAGCAGATATCGGCGACGTTGTAAAAAGCTGGATCAGCGGTTTCGATGGCGCCATGGATTTCCGCTACGTCAGTGCCTCAGGCGACGAGGTCGTGATCGAGTACGACGTGAACGAGAAGCATTTGCAGCCATACGGGATCGTCCACGGCGGCGTGCACTGCGGCGCGATCGAGGCTGCGTGCTCGACCGGCGCGAGCATCGGGGCCATGGCGCGGGGGCAAGCCGTCGTTGGCGTTGAGAATCACACCAGCTTCATTCGTGCTGTGCGCGCTGGGCGCGTCCGGGTGACCGCGACTCCGCTGAGCCGCGGCCGCCGTTCACAGGTTTGGGAGGCGACGGCACGGAACGAAGCGGGGCAGATCGTTTCCAGCGGGCGTGTGCGCCTGCTCTGCCTGGATGCGGGCAGCGATCTCGCCGGCGAAAAGGTCGCGAGGCGACAGCGGTGACGGCATCAGTGAGGTGGTGCGCCGGTGGGTTTCATGCGACCGGCCCAGTGGTGTCCCCTATTGCGGCGGCGTACGCACGGCGCCGGTCATGGGCACGAACACCACATCGGTGAAGCGTTCGATTTTCAATTCTCCGTCCTGCTTGCGCGCGCGGATGAGGCTTTGCCCGCCCTCGTCACCCATCGGCATCACCAGGGGGCCGCCCGCTTTCAGCTGGGCGAGCAGCCGCTCGGGGATACGGGGCGCGGCAGCTGTGATGATGATCGCATCGAACGGCGCCGCCTCTTCCCACCCGTACCAGCCATCACCGGCCCGCACCTTCACATTCTCATACCCGAGGTGCGCCAGACGTTCGCGGGCCGATGCCGCCAGCGCTGGATCGATCTCGATCGAGTACACCTCGCGCGCCAGCTTGGCCAGAATAGCCGCCTGATAACCGGATCCGGTGCCGATCTCGAGCACGCGCTCGCCACCTCGCAGCTCGAGCAGCTGACTCATGTAGGCGACCATGTAGGGCTGTGAAATGGTTTGCCCGCTTCCGATCGACAAAGCCTCATCGGCATAGGCGCGAGCACGGTCCTGGGGGCGGACGAACCCCTCCCGCGGCACTCGCGCGATCGCCATCAGGACGCGCTCGTCCCGGACATCCTCACGACGAAGCTCGGCCAACAGCTGCGCACGCGCCGTGGATGTGTCTGAGGGCGGTGCGGGATCTACGCCGCCCGCGTGACACGCAGCGAGACAGAGCACGCCGGAAGCACCGTAAGCAATCAGATGTAGCCACGAGAGGTAAATCGGGCTCACACCTCCGTTTGGATCTATATTGCAGTTCCGGCGTGGAGTCCACGTCAGGACCATGGCCCAAATCCGGCGCTAACGCACCGGCGCGCGCGATCCGGCGCGTTGGGCGCCGCTGCGGGCGGCTGACGCCGGCCGGGCGGCCCGCTGTGGTCGGCGAGTGGGCCGAGCCAAACTGC
>Ga0181527_1000271_pt1 | contig 61040 bp, 49 predicted proteins | sample PEATcosm2014_Bin_30_FD_119762 | JGI IMG/M metagenome (GOLD analysis project Ga0181527, IMG submission 119762) | Peatland microbial communities from MTU Mesocosm Facility, Houghton, MI, USA - PEATcosm2014_Bin06_60_metaG | ecosystem: Environmental > Terrestrial > Soil > Wetlands > Peat | place...
ACCAATACTTTCCGCTGCTCACGGACCTGGTAGCCGCCGTCTCGGCTCAACTGAATCTGTGGAGAAAACCCAATCCAGTCCTCGCCAGATTATGCGGCATTATTTAGGTCGTCATGTATAGTAGAGGACGTTGCAGTCGGCGCCCCCTTCTCTAGTCCCTCGACATGCCCCACCCCTTCCATGCAGGGCCAACAGTTCCCACGAGACTCTCTGGGACAGCGGGGCCGCAAACTCCGAGGCCCGGCCGCTCCGACCATCGTTCTGCCACACCTTCCATTCAATTATCTCAGCTTGACTTACCTGGCGAGCGGACTACCCTTCGGGAGGCATTTCATTGCCCGCGATCGTCTTGTAATGGCTAAAGCTGATTCCCGGTTTGATTGCTTCCACATCCATCAATGGATTGAGGATTTTGCGCCACTCGGGGAACAAAGGTCCCTCACGGAATATCTTCATGTGCGCTTCAATGCTATCCCACCAAACCGTGAGGCAGAACCGCCGCGGATCCTCGATCGACTGGTAGAACACGCTGCCGCGGTAACCTGTGGCCCGAGAAAGGACGGAGCGGGCCTCCCGCAGCGCGTCTCGAAACGCGTCCTCCTTTCCGGGCAGTGCCATCAGATATCCGATTTCGGCAATCATCAAGAGAGCCCCCTTTGATTAGCTCACTGGAATGAGATGATTGTTCCATGTCCCCCCGAGCCGCCGCACCCCTTCCATGCAGGCCGGCAGTTTCTACGCTGGTTTCCGGGGCAGCGGGGCCACGAAACCCGGGGACCATCGGCCGCTCCGGCTGCCGACGCCGCGCGGCGTGGCTATCCCCCGGGGCACGCTTTCGCGTGAGAGGCGGCCTCAGTTGCCAGCTCCCTCCCCTCCTGTCCTGAATCTCACGGGAGGTATTCCCCTCGCTTCATTCGTTCGATTTCCCTGACGATCTTGTCCTTGGCCTCTGGCGGGAACTGCCATTGTGGGTCCTCAGCCAGCAGTTTCTCCAGGTCCGGAATCACCATCAGGTCCCGGGCGTCCTCGCTGGTGTAGCCGAGGTCTTTGTCGGGAAGCGTGCTCCATTTGCCCACGAGCTTCTCCACATCGACATTCTGAAGGACCTGGCCGTAGATGTGCAGGGAGTCGGCGAAGTCCTTGTACCGACCCACCAGCACCGGCCGGCCCATCATCCGGGAGAGCTCGTCCGCCCATTCCCGCTGCCAGAAGGTCATGGCGATGATGTTGTCGGCCGCCGCATTAAACAGGTCGCGCGACCGCCAATGCGTGTGCATGTGCAGGCACAGCCGTCCCTGCCGGTCCTCCGTGCAGCGCAGCGCGATCCGTTGCAGGCAGGGCAGATCGCCTCTGATATAGTGGTCAATCTCCGGGACGAAGGTGATGGCCGTCGCTCGCCTGGTGAGCGGGTCTTCCGCGAGCCTTGCCAGCATCTGTTGCACCTGATTCACCGTTCGCCCGTGCGAGGCCGGATAGGCGAAGAGCCGCTGGTGGTAAGTGTACGGCCAGTACGTGTGCTTCGTCTCGTCAAATGTCCCCGCCGCCAGCTGTGTCTTCAACTCGTCCTGATCGAGAATCCGATGATCCTTCACCCCCCAGCAGGTCTCGGCGATGTACTTGCCGATCTCGACGCAACTGGACTTGGGAAATCTGGGCTGGGCGTAGGGATTGAGAATCTCCAGCGCGGAGGTAACATCCAGGCTGGGAGGATCGATGTAGTTTCCCTGGGCGTCCTTCCGGTCATATTGGGTCCGGATCCTGTACCCTCTAGCCAGCATCTCGCGCATCGCGCCATAGATCGCCGAGGGAACGCTTGGCGCCGAGACCAGAATGGTTGCGATTCCCGCTGGATCGTGCGGATCGTCTCCGAGGTTCGTGCGCGGCACATCCATGGCGTGCCTCCGGCAAATCGTTCGAGCCCCACCCACACCCGGTAGGGGACGTCGCAGTCCACGTCACCTTCGCCAGCACCCCAGGCCGCCGCACCCCTTCCATCCAGGCCGGCAGTTCCCACGAGGCTCTCCGGGGCAGCGGAGCCACGAACCCCGCGGACCATCGGCCGCTCCGACTGCCAGAGGCCAGCTTGCCCTACCGGACCAAGCCATGGTCGCGGGCGCTGTCGGTCGCCCTCCTTGAGGTCTGCCGGCTACGGGGCAACGAGCAGGCCGGCGGCGAAGTCCTGGGGGGCCTGCGCCTTGACCACGTAGTGCATCTTCTTGCCCGTGGCCGTGAGGGGGATGCTCTCCACGAACCGGTAGTAGCGCGGCCGCTTGTACCGCGCCAGCATGGGGTGGTTGAGGCAGTGCTCTTCCAGTGCCTTGGCGGTGAGGGACGGATCCCGCCGGATGACGTACGCGACCACGACCTCGCCCCACTTCTCGTCGGGAAGCCCCGTGACGAGGCTTTCCGCCACCTTCGGATGCTCGTTCAGCACCCCCTCGACCTGCACGGGATGCACCTTCTCGCCGCCCGTGTTGACCATGTCGTCCTTCCGGCCGACGATGGTCACGTACTCTTCCTCGTCCCACGTCCCCAGGTCGCCGATGTACACCCATCCCTTGTAGAACGTCCGGGCCGCGCGCTCGGGGTCGTTGATGTACGTGTAGGCGCACTTCCCGACCGCGCGCACGATGACCTCGCCCGTCTCCTTCCCGTCCTTGGCCACGAAATCGTCCGGCTCCGCCATTCGGTCGGGGTAGATCTTGACCACCGCGACGTCGTCGTCCGTGCACGAGCGACCGGCGGACCCCGCCTTGTCAGGCAAGTCGTACGGGCGGAGGAAGGTATTCCAGAATGCCTCCGTCGTGCCATAGCCGTTGAAGATGTTCGGCGTCAGCACCTTCTGGAACTTGATGCAGGCCTCGCGCTCCAGCGGGGCGCCCATGGTGACGATCCCCTTCAGGGAGGAGAGGTCGCGCGGGCGCTTGAGCTGCGCCTCCGTCAGCATCTTCAGATTCGGCGGCGCCCCGATGAGATACGTCAGCCGGTATCGTTCCACGTAATCGAGGCACACGTTGGGATCGAAATGCTGAAGCACGACCGCCTCTGCCCCCACGTAGAACACGGGATTGGGGCCCCCCGAATACAGGCCGCCGCGGTGGAACCACGGCGTCATGTTCATCGTCCGGTCCATGGGCGTGAGCGGAAAGTGCATGATGACGTCGTGGGCGCTCATGATCTCGACGATGTTGTTCATGGGGACCGCCTTGGGCAGCCCCGTGGTGCCGGAGGTATACAGGCGGGTGGTCTCGTCGTAGATCGTCGAGGGGTGCGTCACGCCCGGATCCCCGTCCGGCGCCCCGGCGACGTACCGGGCGTACCGCACGGATCCCGCGAGGGGGGTTCCCGTGCCGGCCGGATCCACCATCACCACCTTCGCGGGTTGATGCTTGGCCCGGCCCAGGGCCTTCTCGGCGGTCTCCTTGACCGCCGCGTCGTAGAAAAAGACCCGCGGCTTGCTGTCGTCGAGGATATGGGCCGTCTCCCCGTAGGAGAGGCGGAAGTTGATGGGGCAGCTCACCGCTCCCAGTTTCTGCGTGGCGAGATACAGAAACGCGAACTCGGCGCTGTTCAGGAGCTGGTACGCCACGACTCCGCCCTTGCCGACGCCGTCGGCGGCCAGGGCGTTGGCCAGTTGATTGCCCTCCCGGTTGAGTTCCACATAGGTCCACTGCCGGTTCCGCAGCGGGCACGCGAGCGCCGTCCGGTTCGCGTACCGGCGCGTGTTGCGGAGGAAGCCGTTCAGGTAGGTGAATTCGCTTTCGAAGATCGCCCTGAACTGTGACTGATCATAGGTGCTCATGACTATTCCTCCCCGGCGTAAGAGGACGTTCCACTACAGGTGGCATAAGGGGATGGTGCCTACAAATCTCATAAGGGGCCGTTGTATGACAAGTGAAATTTCTGCCGCAGCCAAGACGGGGCGTCACCGCGTTGTTGAAGGCGAGGGTGGCCACATCGCCGGATCGCTCAAGAGGCTGTGGGGAGATCGACCGGCTCCCTGCCCGCCCGCCAGAGGTTCACGACTCCGACGACGGCCAGCAGCGTGATGAGGACCGCGGACGTCAGACACCAGTTGCAGAGGGCCTCGATGACGTACAGCTCCAGGTAGGTGAGATACGCGGAGAAGCCAACGCCCCCCAGGGCCAGAAGAAAGCTCAGCCCGAGGAGGCGGCGTTGCGTGGGGCCCGAGGACTGGAGGACAGCCAGCGCCACACCCAAGAGCACGAGATACCCGGCCAAACCGATGAACGCCACCGGGACGCCGTAGATCTTGGCGTACACGCTGGTATTCACGACGTCGCACTGGGCCCAGCGACTGCAAGCCAGACTCCCCCCGGTGAATCGCTTGACGCTCAGGTATCCGGAGACGAGGATGCCGAGCGCCGAGAGCACCACCGGCGTCCACAGCCAGCCCCGCCCCCCTGGCTCTATTTCGTCTGTCATTCCGTACTCCCTCCGCCTCCATCGCCCTGACGTGGAATCTGAAGGCTGCCGATAACCTGACGGATGTCCGGCATCCCGTTGGTCACGCAGTATCGCTCCAGCCCCTCGATGACCTTCACGGCGGCCGCGGGATCAATGAAGTTGGCCGTGCCGATCGCCACGGCCGTGGCTCCCGCAATGATGAATTCCAGGGCATCCTCCGCCGTCACGATGCCGCCCATGCCGATGATGGGAAGCCGGACCGCCTGGGCCACCTGCCAGACCATGCGGACCGCCACCGGACGGATGGCCGGTCCCGAGAGGCCGCCCGTCACGTTCCCGATCCTCGGCCGGCGCGTCCGCACATCCACCGCCATGCCGACCAGCGTGTTGATCAACGAGATCGCGTCGGCGCCGGCGTCCGCTACCGCCCGGGCGACGGCCACGATATCCGTCACGTTCGGCGACAGCTTCGGAATGATCGGAAGCCGGGTCGCATCCCGGGCGGCCTTGACGACCCGGTAGGCCAGGTTCGGGTCCGTGGAAAAGTCGAGCCCCCCGGCCACGTTGGGGCAGGAAACATTCAGCTCGATCCCCGCCACGCCCTCCTGGTCCCCGATCCGCTTCGTGAGATCCCGGAAGTCCTCGACCGATTCACCCGCCACGTTGACGATGAGGGGTGGTTCGAGCCGTCGCAGGTAGGGGAGCTTCTCGCGGATGAAAGCCTCGATCCCGACGTTCTGCAGGCCGATGGCGTTCAGCATCCCGGCCGGCGTCTCGACGACCCTCGGAGGGGGATTCCCGGCCCGCGGGAGGCGGGTGATGGTCTTCACCACCAGGGCCCCCAGCCGGTTCAGGTCCATGTACTGCTCGAACTCGCGGGCGTAACCGAAGGTCCCCGAGGCGGTCATGACCGGGTTCCGCATCCGGATGCCCGCCACGTCGACCGAAAGGTCGACCTGCCGTTGCGCCCCTTCGCGCTGCGGTTCTTGGCTCATGGCTCACTCAAATGCGGAGTGCGAAATTCGGAATGCGGAATCTCGGCCTCGGAGAACCATTCAGCATTCCCCATTCATCATTCTGCATTTCTGGCTCGGCTCTTTCATCTCCATACGATTTCCCGCGAGTCGAATACCGGTCCATCCTTGCAGACCAGCTTGTAGGTCTTGGCGTCAGCTTTGACCTCGATCGCGCATCCCATACACGCGCCGAAGCCGCAGGCCATGTTGGCCTCCACGGATACCTGGCACGGAATGGCGCACTCTTCGGCCAGCCTCGCGACCGCCACGAGCATTCCCGGCGGGCCGCAGGTGGAGATCGTGAAACGTGATCCGTGATGCGTGATCAAAAAGGGTCGAAGAAGGTCGGTGATGAGGCCGCGCGTCCCCAGGCTACCGTCCTCTGTTGTGATGTGAACGCCGGCTCCGGCTTCCTCGAAGTCTTTGACGCACAGGATGTCCTCGGACGTCTTCCCCCCAAGAAACACCTCGACATTTCGAAATTCGAAATTCGAAATTCGAAATTGGCGCGCCAGCGCCGCAATGGGCGGCACCCCGATTCCCCCCGCCACGAGCACGGGGCGTGCTCCGCCATCCAGCAGCGTGAACGCGTTGCCGAGCGGGCCCAGGACCTCGACCTCCTGCGACGGCTCCATCCGGGCGAGGTATTGCGTCCCCTTCCCCAGAACTTTGTAGAGGATCTCCACGACAGCCGGCGAATCGCCCTGGCGCGCGATCCGATAGATCGAGAAGGCGCGCGGCAGGAACGGATCCCCGACCCACGGCGGGCGGACCATCACAAACTCCCCGGCCCGGAACGTCGCCGGAAAGGCCGGGACCGTCAGGCCGAGGTGCAAGTACGCCGTCGAGATCGGGCGATTGAAAGCGACGGTCGCGCGCACGGGGACCTCAGATGTGGGCGTGGTACTCCTGCAGGGGGCGGATGGCCATCTCGCGCTGGCGGAGGGAGCGGATCGCCTCGGCCACGGCCGACGCCGCCGCCATGGTGGTGAAATAGGGAATGCCCATGGTCACCGCCGTTCTCCGGATGGAATAGGAATCCATCCGCGCGCTGCGGCCCTCGGGCGTGTTGATGACCAGCGCCACCTCGCCGTTCTTCATCTTGTCCACGATGTGGGGCCGGAGCTGGTCGGTCACTTTGTACACCCGCTCGACCGGGACGCCCGCCCGCTGGATCACCTCCGTTGTCCCCTCGGTGGCGATGAGCCGGAAACCCAACTCCACGAGCCTGGCGGCCAGACTCGCGACGGACGGCTTATCCTTGTTCCGCACGCTGAGGAAGATCGTTCCGCTCAAGGGGAGGCGCCCGCTGGCCGCGATCTGCGATTTGGCAAAGGCCCTCCCGAAGTCGGCATCGATCCCCATCACTTCCCCGGTGGACTTCATCTCCGGCCCCAGGACCGCATCCACGTTGGGGAACTTGGCGAAGGGCAGGACGGCTTCCTTGACGGCGACGTGGGAGAGCCGCCGCTCCTCGATGAACCCCAGCTCCGGCAGGGTCGCTCCCAGCATCACCTTGGCGGCCAGCTTGGCCAACGGCACCCCGATGGTCTTGCTCACGAAGGGCACCGTGCGGGACGCCCGCGGGTTCACCTCCAGGACGTAGACCACCTTGTCCTTGATGGCGAACTGGATGTTGATCAGCCCTACGACGTGGAGCTCCAGCGCCATGGCCGCGGTCTGTTCCCGGATCTCTTTCAGCAGGCTCTCGCCCACGGAGCGGGGCGGCAGCGAGCAGGCCGAGTCGCCCGAGTGGATCCCGGCCTCTTCGATGTGCTCCATGATCCCGCCGATGACCACGGTTGTCCCGTCCGAGATGGCATCCACGTCCATCTCGATGGCGTCCTCGAGGAACTTGTCCACCAGGATGGGATGATCCGGCGAGGCCTGGACCGCCCGCTCCATGTAGTTCCGCAGGTCGTCCTCGTCATACACGATCTCCATGGCGCGCCCGCCCAGGACGTAGGAAGGCCGCACTAGGACCGGATACCCGATCTGGCGGGCGATGATCGCCGCCTGATGGAACGAGTTGGCCGTGCCGTTGGCCGGTTGGTTCAGTCTCAGCTTCTGGAGAAGCTGCTTGAACCGCTCGCGATCCTCCGCCCGGTCGATGGCGTCGGGCGAGCTCCCCAGGATCTTCACCCCTGCCTTCTGAAGCGGGACCGCCAGCTTGAGCGGCGTCTGCCCGCCGAACTGCACGATGACGCCGACGGGCTTCTCCTTGTCCACGATGTTGAGAACGTCCTCCAGCGCCAGCGGCTCGAAGTACAGGCGGTCCGCCGTGTCGTAATCCGTCGAGACCGTCTCGGGGTTGCAGTTCACCATGATGGTCTCGTACCCCATCTCCTTCAGGGCGAAGACGGCGTGGACGCAGCAGTAGTCGAACTCGATCCCCTGGCCGATCCGGTTGGGGCCGGCCCCCAGGATGACCACCTTGGGCCGGTCGGTGGGGTTGGCCTCGCATTCGCGCTCGTAGGTGGAGTACAGGTAGGGCGTGTAGGCCACGAACTCCGCGGCGCAGGTGTCCACCATCTTGAAGGTGGCCTCGATCCCCATCCGCTTGCGGGCGTCGCGGATCGTGAGCTCGTCCGACCCGACGAGTTGGGCCAGGCGCCGGTCCGAGAACCCCAACGCCTTCGCCTCCCGCATGACCGGCGTCGTGAAGAGCCGGATCATGGAGGGCCGGCCGCTTTCGGAATGGCGGAGTCGCTCCTCGTATTCCACGATCTGCTGGATGTTGGCCAGGAACCAGGGATCGATCTTGGAGAGGTCGTGGATCTCTTCGATGTCCATGCCCAACCGGATGGCGTCGGCGATGTGGAAGACCCGGTCCCACTTCGGGACCCGCAGGCTCTCGCGGATCGCCTTGAGCTGGGCCTCGCGGCCGCCCTGCCCGTCCCGGATTCGGGTCTCCAGGCCGTAGGCGTCGATCTCCAGCGACCGGATGGCCTTCTGCAGCGCCTCCTTGAAGGTCCGGCCGATGGCCATGGCCTCGCCCACCGACTTCATCTGGGTGGTGAGGGTGTCGTTGGCGCCCGGGAACTTCTCGAAGGCCCAGCGGGGGTATTTCACCACGCAGTAGTCGATGGTGGGCTCGAAGCTGGCTGGCGTCTCCCGGGTGATGTCGTTCCGGACCTCGTCCAGGCGGTAGCCCACTGCCAGCTTGGCCGCGATCTTGGCGATGGGAAAGCCGGTGGCCTTGCTGGCCAGGGCGGAGCTTCTAGAGACGCGCGGGTTCATCTCGATCACGACCATCCGCCCCGTGGCCGGATCCACCGCGAACTGGATGTTGCTCCCGCCGGTCTCGACCCCGATCTCGCGGATGATGGCGATGGCGGCGTCGCGCATCATCTGGTACTCCTTGTCCGTCAGGGTCTGGGCCGGCGCCACCGTGATGGAGTCGCCCGTGTGGATCCCCATCGGATCGAAGTTCTCGATGGAGCAAATGATGACCACGTTGTCGTTCAGGTCCCGCATGACCTCCAGCTCGTACTCCTTCCAGCCGATGACCGAGACCTCGATCAGGACCTGGCGAACGGGGCTGAGGTTCAGGCCCCACTGGACGAACTCCTCGAACTCCTCCCGGTTGTAGGCGATGTTGCCCCCCGTCCCGCCCAGGGTGAAGGAGGGACGGATGATGGCGGGATACCCCAGCCGCTGGATGATCTCCAGCGCATCCTCCAGCGAATGGGCGTAGCCGCTCTCGGGCACCTCCAGGCCGATGCGCGTCATGGCCCGCTTGAACAGGTCCCGGTCCTCGGCCTTCTTGATGGCGTGAAGCTTCGCACCGATCAGCTCCACCTGATACCGGTCCAGGACGCCGGACTCGGCCAGGGCCACCGCGGTGTTCAGCGCCGTCTGCCCGCCCAGCGTCGGCAGCAGGGCGTCGGGCCGCTCCTTCTCGATGATAGCGGCCACCACCTCGGGCGTGATCGGCTCGATGTAGGTCCGGTCACCGAACTCGGGGTCGGTCATGATGGTGGCGGGGTTGCTGTTCACCAGGATGACCCGGTAGCCCTCCTCGCGGAGGGCCTTGCACCCCTGGGTCCCCGAGTAGTCGAACTCGCAGGCCTGGCCGATGACGATCGGCCCCGAGCCGATGATCAGGATGCTGCGGATGTCAGTGCGCTTGGGCATTCCACGTCCTTAGCATATGGAGTTGCCTGTGTCCCTTCCTGCCACGCTACCGCTCTTCCTGGAGCCGTATGCGTGGGCCGTTTGCGGCTGGTTGCCGGTCCCGCTCCATCATCTCGACGAATCGCCTGAACAGGTAACGCGCGTCGTGGGGGCCGGGCGAAGCCTCGGGATGGTATTGCACCGAGAACAGGGGCAGCCGCCGGTGCATCAGCCCCTCGCAGGTGTTGTCGTTCAGGTTCACGTGGGTCAGGACGATATCCTCGGGGTCGCCGAGCACCTGGCCCTTCGGGTCGGACTTGAAGGAATCCATGTCCACGGCGAACCCGTGGTTCTGGGACGTGATCTCCACCTTGCCCGTGCTGAGGTCTTTCACCGGCTGGTTTCCGCCGTGGTGGCCGAACTTCAGCTTGTAGGTTCTGCCTCCCAGGGCCAGACCGATGATCTGGTGCCCCAGGCAGATGCCGAAGATGGGCTTCTTCCCGATCAGCTCGTGGACGGCTTCGATGAGGTACGGCACACCCTCCGGGTCGCCGGGACCGTTGGACAGGAAGATGCCGTCCGGATTCAAGGCCAGAACCTGCTCCGCTGTCGTCGGGGCCGGAACGACCGTCACCTGGCAGCCGGAGCTCACCAACTGCCTCAGGATGTTCCACTTGATCCCGCAGTCGTAGGCGACCACCTTGTGGAGCTGAGAGCCGCGAGCCGCGAGCCGCGATTCGAAAAGGCCCAGTTGTGTCGTCTCTTTCTCGGCTCTCGTCTCTCCGCTCTCGGCGCTCGGCTCGCTGTACCCGCGCGGCCACTCCCAGACGCCCCGGCTCCAGGTGAACGGCCTCTCGCAGCAGACCTCCTTGACCAGGTCGCGTCCGATCAGGCCGGGCGACGCCTTGGCCTTGCCCACCAGGCTCTTGGGGTCGTCATCGGTCGTCGAGATGACCCCCTCCTGGGCGCCGTGGTCGCGGATGTGTCGCGTGAGGGCTCGGGTGTCGATCCCCTGGATGCCGACGATGCCGTAGTCGCGGAGGTAGTCCTCCAAGGACTTCCGCGCCCGCCAGTTGCTCGGCAGGACGCTCCCTTCCTTGATGATGAAGCCCTCGACGAAGGGGCGGTGCGATTCCACGTCCTCGGGATTCACCCCGTAGTTGCCGATGAGCGGGTAGGTCATCGTGACGATCTGCCCCTTGTAGGACGGATCGGTCAGGATCTCCTGATACCCGCTCATGCACGTATTGAACACGACCTCGCCGACAGCTTCCCCTTCGGCTCCGAAGGAAACCCCCTCGAAGACCGTCCCGTCGGCCAGGGCCAGCATGGTCTTCTTCATTCTGATCCCCTCAGAGTGTGTGAAAATATCGGTGAATCGGCGCCAGGTGCATTTTTCACCCACGGAGGATCAACAGGTTACATTCGGGCTCTCGGCCCGGCGACGATTCCTTCACACACTCTCAGCCCAGGAGCCGGATCACCCCTCCAGCTCCCACACTACCTTGCCTCCCACGATGGTGGCAAGCACTTCCCCCCGCAGCTTCCACCCGTCGAAGGGCGTGTTTCGGCTCTTGGAGGCGAACGTTCGCGCATCCACGACCCATTCCCGGGTTAGGTCCACGATGGCCACGTCCGCGTCGGCCCCCACCGCCAACATCCCTTTGGGCAGGTTGAAGATCCGGGCCGGCTCCGACGTGAGGTGGGCGATCAACTGGTTCAGGGTCAGCACCTCCCCCTCCACCAGCACCGTCATGCCCAGGGCAAACGCCGTCTCCAGCCCGATGATCCCGTTGGGGGCGGAGTCGAACTCCACCTCTTTTTCCTGGATCGTGTGGGGCGCGTGATCCGTGGCGATGGCGTCGATCGTTCCGTCCTTGAGCGCCGCCTTGACGGCCTCGACGTGGCGGGTGGATCGGAGCGGCGGGCTCATCTTGGTGTTGGTACTGAAGCTCTTGACCGCCTCGTCGGTGATGGCGAAGTGGTGAGGGGTCACCTCGCAGGTGACGTGTAATCCCTTGGCCTTCGCCTCGCGGATCAGGCGAATCGACTCCTCCGTGCTGACATGCGCCACGTGGTAGTGGCTGCCCGTCAGCTCCGCCAGGAGGATGTCGCGGGCCACGATGATCGCCTCGGAGGCGGCCGGGATCCCCCGGATGCCCAGTTCTGTGCTCACCAGGCCCTCGTGCATGGATCCCTTGCCGGTCATGTTCAGGTCCTCGGCGTGCTGGATCACCGGGATCCCGAACATGCCGGCGTACTCCAGGGCCCGGCGCATGATCTCGGCGTTCATGACCGGCTTGCCGTCATCAGAGACGGCCACGCATCCGGCGCCCACCAACTCGCCGATCTCCGCCAGCTCTTCGCCCTTCTGTCCCTTGGTGATGGCGCCCACGGGGTAGACGTTGACCGCCCCCTCCCTCTTGGCCCGGTCCAGGACGAATTCCGTCACCGACTGGTTGTCATTGACCGGGTTCGTGTTGGGCATGGCGCACACAGACGTGAAGCCGCCCCGGGCGGCCGCGCGGGTCCCGGTCGCGATGGTCTCCATGTCCTCGCGCCCGGGCTCCCGCAGATGGACGTGCAGGTCCACGAATCCCGGGCACACGACCTTCCCGTGCGCATCCAGGACCCGGTCGGGCGGCGGGGTGCCGCGGGCGGCGCCCCCCGGGCCCAGCGCGGCGATGCGCCCGTCCTCGATCAGCACATCCAGCACGTCGTCCACATTGTTCGCCGGATCTATGACCCGCCCGCCTTCGATCAGGATCCTCATGGAGACTCCGTCCGAGGTCTGAGGTCCGAGGTCCAATGTCCAAGGTGCGGAGTCCGAGGCTCCCGACGTGGGACCTTGAACGTCGGACTTTGGACCACCTCAGTTGTTGTTCGCCGCCTGGCCGCCGGCCAGCAGGTACAGAAGCGCCATGCGGATCGCCAGGCCGTTCTCCACCTGGTTCAGGATCAGGGAGTAGGGTCCGTCGGCCACCTCGGGCGCGATTTCCACCCCGCGATTGATCGGACCCGGGTGCATGATCAGGACGTCCCGCTTGGCCGACTTGAGCCGGTCCAGGTTCAGCCCAAACAGTTTCGAGTATTCCCGCAGCGTCGGGAACAGGCCCGCGGCCTGCCGCTCCATCTGGACCCGCAGCATCATGATGATGTCCACGTCGGCGATGGCCGGCTCGATCCGCCGGAAGACCTCGACGCCCAGACGGTCCAGGTAGCGGGGCAGCATGGTGGCCGGGCCGGCGACCCGGACTTGCATCCCCATCTTCTGCATGGCGAAGATGTTGGATCGGGCCACGCGGCTGTGGAGGATGTCGCCCACGATGGCCGCCTTCAATCCCGAGAGGGTCCCCCGCCCTTCCCGGATGGTGAACAGGTCCAGCAGCGCCTGGGTCGGATGCTCGTGCGCCCCGTCGCCCGCATTGATGACGGACGTCCGGTGCAGGATGCCGGCGAGGAGGTGGGGCGCTCCCACCGCCGAGTGGCGGATCACCACCACATCCGGGTGCATGGCCTGGAGGGTCAGTCCCGTGTCCTTCAGGCTCTCGCCTTTCGACACGCTGCTGCTCGACGTCGAGATGTTGATCACGTCCGCGCTCATCCACTTGCCCGCGATCTCGAAGGAGGTCCGCGTCCGCGTGCTCGGCTCGTAGAAGAGGTTGATGACGGTCTTGCCGCGAAGCGTGGGCACCTTCTTGATGTCGCGGGAGGCGATCTCCTTCATGGAGACCGCCGTGTCCAGGATCAGGGTGATCTCGTCCGCCGTCAGATCCTGGATCCCCAACAGGTCTTTGCGCTTCCATCCTATTGCCATGGCCCACCTCCGGCTCGGCCCACCCGACCGGCCCACAGCGCCCCCGGTCCAGCGTTCGCGCCCCCACCCGGCACCCGTCCACCCAACATGACATCGGCGAGTCTCTTCATTCGGGCAATCGCCTCTTCGACCGAGACAGCCGATCCATCCTTGTCGAACACCTCGGGAAAATGGACAGAGTAGCATTCCAGGCACTTTCCCATGACGACGACGTAGTAATTCCAGGCGGAGACACGATGTCCATTCCCTCCCAGCCCGCCCAGGGCTTTGGACGCCCGCCGGATCTTGCCCTCCACGGTCGCCCACGCGCTCGGAGCGCTCTCCAGCCGCTTCCGGCACACCAGGATGGCGTCATAGGAAATCGCCTGGGACCGGCCGATATGGACGGATAGCGGCAGCTCCGAATGGACCGGGTACGCCGCCGTTACGAAAAAGCCCGCGTCCAGGACTGCCCGGAGCACATTGACCCAGGCCTCCGATGCCTTGTGGTGGAAGGTGAACACTAGGAGCCCGTCATCCTTGAGGACGCGCCCGCATTCCGAAAACACCCTCCGCAGGCCCTCCTCGTAGAAGCCTCCGTCCTTGCCCTGTTTCGGATTCTTGACGATCTCCCGATCCTTCTGCACGAGAGCCGGCTCGAATTCCGGATACGAACCCTTCAGCGCCTCCCGTTGCCATACGTAGAAGAAGTCCGAGAGTTCCGCATACTGGACGTTGTCCGAGTAGGGAGGATCGGTGACCACGGCATCCACAGACTTGTCGGGAATCGGGAGCTGTTCGCTGCTCCCGCAGAGGAGCCATGCGTTCTTTGACCCCTTGGTCAATTCGGCGAAGCTGGCTGCCAGCTTCCCCTCGATCCGCTCGCTTGGCAGGGAAACTGTCCGGACCGTTCGACCCTCCCGGACCTCCCGCTCCCGCGGTAGCAGGCAGAACTCCTTGGCGCGGCGCAACCGGGATGAGTACAGATGGGTGAATGTCCCGGACTGGGCCCCCACCCCCCAGAAATTGTTCTCCAGCATCTCGTACGGGAAGACGAAGGCGTGGTGGGAGAAGATGTGGCGGACGGCCCCCGGCCGCCTGGCGTTCCCACCCTTGTAGGTGCACAGGATGTTGTTGAATTCGAGACACGCGGAGAACAGGGTCACGAAGGCTTCGCGGACGCTCTGGTCAGGAAGCTGCAGGATCTCTTTCAGGAGCGCGCCCGCGCACAGGAGCTGGCGCGGATTGAACAGGTTGCGCCATTTCAGGTAATCGTGAGCAATGAGGTCGCCCGTCTTCCACCCATCCGGGATCGCCTGGTCCGGAATGGGCAGGGAGTCTTCCATCTTCAGGAAATAATCCGTGGCTCTCTCATAGGCCCGTACGTCGGCCCCATCCGCTTTCTTGAAGCCCTCTCCGTGCGTGGGGCATACGTAGCGAACCGCGAACATCTCATATTGCTCAGGCGCATCCGAAGCGGTCGCACCTCGTGGGACGCGCTGGACGTGAGAGCATTGGGGGCAAGCGTATCGTCCGTTATCGGCCACTCCCCCTTTGAGATTGACGCGATGACCACACGCTGAACACTTGGCGGCCTCACGCGCCCTCGTCCCGAACACGCGCCCGCACTGCGGGCAGACCACAGTCTTGAGGTCGCCGTCCGTTCTCAAAACGAATGACTCGTGGAGCCTGACGGCGCTGCTGCACCGCTCACACTTGGCCGTACGGACCCAGAGGACGAATGCGGCGTAGCATTGCTCGGCGCACTTCGGACACTGCGTGGTGTAATGGGACAGCAGGAGGGCAGAGACCTTCTCTTGGAGCGTCAGGAACCCATCCTCGAGACGCGGGAGATCGGGCAGGGTGATGGAGGAACGGACCGCCCACCAGGCGACGGGGTTGTAGTCCACGCCGATGACCCTGCAGCCGAGCCGCAGGGCCTCGTGGACCGTCGTCCCTCCGCCCATGAACGGGTCGAGGACGACGCGCTCGGGAAAGCGCGCCCCCTCGTAGTACCGCCGCCAGACGTCTTCGCCCGCAGGGGAGAACGTCCCCAGCAGGATGGTGCGGAACACGGAGCCGAGCCTGCGCGCCCACCACTTGTGCAGATAGGCGCCGGGGCGATAGAGATGCTTGTTGTAGCTCTCGACCTTCGAAAGCTCGTGCAACGGCGCGAGCGGGATCCCGGCCTCGATGGCAGAGGATCCCGCTCCCGCCTTGCGCTTCTCCGGATCGCCCTTGTCCCCGCTGCTTTCCATGGTGCACCTAATCCGCGGTCACGACCTCTCGCTCATCCTCCCGGGGTGACGCCTCTGTCTTCAAGGATACCGGGCGGGCATGAGACGATCCGATGCCCACGGGCCCCGCCTGGAGAACCTCCGGAGGGCAGCCCGCCTCGAACTTCTTGAAGTTGTCCACGAAGCGGAACGCCAGTTGGCGGTACCGCTGCATGTACTGCTCTTTGCTCGACCAGGCCTCGGCCGGATTGAGCACGCTGGCCGGAATCCCCTCGCAGCTCTTGGGAACCTGGAACCCGAAGATCGGGTCGGTGGCGTATTGCACCCCCAGCAGCTTTCCGCTCAACGCCGCCTTCAGGAGGCCGCGCGTGTACGCGATGCTGATCCGCTTGCCCACGCCGTACGGGCCCCCGACCCAGCCGGTGTTGACCAGCCAGCAATTGACCCCGTACCGCAGGATCTTCCGCTTCAGCAGGTCGGCGTACACGGAGGGGTGGTGCACCATGAAGGGCGCGCCAAAGCACGTGCTGAAGGTGATCTCCGGCTCTTTCCCCAGGCCGACCTCCGTGCCGGCGATCTTCGAGGTGTACCCGGAGATGAACTGGTACAGCGCCTGGTCCGGCGTCAGCTTCGCAATCGGCGGCATCACGCCGGAGGCATCGCACGTCAACAGGATGATGTTCTTGGGATGGCCGCCCACCTTCTCCGCCACGGCGTTGTCGATGTATTCCAGCAGATAGGAGGCGCGGGTGTTCTCGGTGATGGTCTCGTCATCCAGGTCGATGTGGCGGGTGGTTGGATCGTACACCACGTTCTCGAGGATGGTGCCGAACCGGTGCGTGCAGGCGAAGATCTGCGGCTCGGCCGAGGGCGAGAGCAGGATCACCTTGGCGTAGCAGCCGCCCTCGAAGTTGAACACGCCGTTATCGCTCCACCCGTGCTCGTCGTCGCCGATCAGCCCCCGCTCCGAGTCGGCCGACAGGGTCGTCTTGCCCGTCCCGGACAGGCCGAAGAAGACGGCCACGTCCCCGTCCTTGCCCATGTTCGCCGAGCAGTGCATGGGCATGACGCCTTCCAGGGGCAGCAGGTAGTTCAGCACGGTGAAGATCGACTTCTTGATCTCCCCGGCGTAGGCGGTATTTCCGATGACGCACAACCGCTGGTCGAAGTTGAGCGCGATGAAGGTGTTCGAGGCCGTCCCGTCGATCTGCTGGATGCCCTTGAAGGACGGGGCGCAGATCACCGTGAATTCCGGGACGTGCTGCCGGTACTCCTCCAGGCTCTTGGGGAGGAGGAACATGTTCCGGGCGAAGAGGCTGTGCCACGCGTACTCGGTGATGATGCGCACCGGCATCCGGTACGCCGGGTCCGCGCCTACGTAGCAGTCCTGCACGAACGCGTCCCGCCCCTGGAAAAATCCCTGCAGCCGGCTGACCAGCTCGTTGAACTTGTCCGCGCCGAAGGGCCGATTGTACTGCCCCCACCAGACGTGGCCCTCGGTGGTGGCCTCCCGGACGACGAACTTGTCGTTGGCCGACCGGGCCGTGTGCTTGCCCGTGTCCACCACCAGCGGCCCCTCCCGGGTAATCCGGCCCTCGCGGCGGAAGATGACCTCCTCGTACAGCGCCTCCGTGGGCAGATTCCAGTACACCTGTTGCAGATTCGTCAGGCCATGATTGTCCAGCCCGTAATCGCTTTTGAGCGCTCGTGCCTCGCCTTGCGCGGGCGTCTTGATGTCCAGGATGTTTGTCATAGCCAGTCCCTTACCAGTTTGCGGTCGCCAATGTAGATTTCGTTGGGCGCGTTGGGGTCCAGGGCCCACTTCATGCGGGTTACCCCCTCGGTAATATCTTTGACCGATCCGGCGTAGGTCAGGCGCAGGTGACCCTCCATGCCGAATTCCCGGCCCGGCACCGTGACCACCAGGGCCTTCTTCAGCAGGAAATTGGAGAGCTCTACCGAGTTGCTGCTGTACGCCCGGAAATCGGGGAAGCAATAGAAGGTGCCGTCCGGCTTGGCTATTCTCACGCCGGTGAAGGAGTGCAGCTCCTCCATCATGACGTTGCGGTTGTTTTCGATCATCAGGCGCAGGCCCTCCACGATGCTTTGCAGCCCCGTCAGCGCGCCCTCGGCCGCCGCCTGGGAGATCGGAGACGCGCACGACGTGGTCTGGGCCTGCACATTGTTCATGACCTCGACCAGCTTCCGGTTGGCGACGGCCCAGCCGATCCGGAACCCGGTCATGCCGTACAGCTTGGAGATCCCGTTGATGACGATCAACCTCAAGGACTCGATGTCCTTGGACGCGTACTTGTAGGCGGAGGGGGTCTTCTTCCCGTCGAAGACCAGCTTGTGGTAGATGTCGTCCATGATCAGGTAGATGCTCTTGCGCTCGCAGAACCGGACGATCTCCGCCACGAGATCCTCGGGGTACATGAGGCCGGACGGGTTGTTCGGGCTGTTCACGATGAGGGCCCGGGTGGCCGGGCTGACGGCCTGCTCGATGTCCGCCATCCGCGGCAGGTAGCGCCCGTCCTCGGGCGTGACCACCACGGGGACCCCGTAGACCATCTTGATCATTTCCGGATAGCTCACCCAGTATGGGGCAAGGACGATGACCTCGTCCTGGGGGTTGAGGATGCTGAACAGCACGTTGTACACCGACTGCTTCGCCCCGGAGGAGACGATCACGTTCTCCGGCTGCACCATGCGCTCGTAGTTTTCCTCGGTGTAGCGGATGATCGCCTTCTTGAGCGAGGGCACCCCGTCCGTCGGCACGTACTTGGTGTCGCCGTTCACGAGCTTCACCGCCGAACTCAGGATGGCCGCGATGGGGGTCTTATTCTTGGGCTCCCCGCCGCCCAGATGGATGACGGGCAGCCCCTTCTCCCGCAAGAGCCTGGCTTCCTCGTTGAGCCGCAGGGTCGGCGACTCGACAATCGATCTGGCAAGCTGACTGATACTCATGAACGGATTGACCTCCTTCCTCCCTTCGGAACGGCGAACACGACTGCCAACTTTTTGGGGTCCTGCTCAGGTCCCCACGCGGTCCAGGATGACGACGCGGTCGACGCCGTCCTCCTCGGCCAGCAACACCTGGACCTCTTCCTGGTGCGACGTCGGCACGTTCTTCCCCACGTAGTCGGCCCGGATCGGCAGCTCCCGGTGACCGCGATCCACCAGCACCGCCAGCTGGATCAGGCACGGTCGCCCCAGGTCCATGAGAGCGTCCATGGCCGCCCGGCAGGTGCGGCCCGTGTACAGCACGTCGTCCACCAGGACCACCTTCTTGTCGTTGATGGGGAATGGGATCTCAGTCCGCTGGATAACGGGCTGGGTCACGGCCCTTCCCAGGTCGTCCCGATACAGGGTGATGTCCAGCGCCCCCACGGGGACCTTGGCCCCTTCGATCTCCTCCAGCTTGCCGGCGATCCGGTGCGCCAGACCCACGCCGCGGCTCCGCAGGCCGACCAGGACGATGTCCTGCACCCCCTTGTTCCGCTCCACGATCTCGTGGCCGACACGCGTGATGGCGCGGGAGATTCCCGCTTCGTCCAGGATCTGGGCCTTCTCGCGTCGTTGGCTCATACGGCCTCCGCGCACAAAAAAACCTCCTCGCCCTCTTGGGCGAGGAGGTTTTCGAATGTCCTAAGTGTTATCGCAGGCACGACTGACAGCTCCCTTGCGGGCTTCGCAGAACCCGCTTAAAAGGTACGCTCTTTTTATCAGATTTCCCCGAGCCCGTCAAGTCAAAAATCGATGCCCGCCTGAAATCGAAACCAAACGGGCCCAGGCCCATTTGGATGGCCACGCGCTACCTCACCGTTCGGGGTCCCCCCGTGCCGGCGCGGCATCAGCGCATCGGATCCTCAATATCCTTGGCGTCATGGCGGTCAATGGTTTCCCTCGGTTCTGGGTCAGGAGGCCCGGAGGATCTCCACCGGCGCGTAGTCGTCCGTCAGGATGGGGACGTCCGACACCGGGATGGGCAGTTCGAAGAGATGCGAGGCGTACTCCATCAGGTCCGAGGCCGGGACGAGCCTGCCGCCAACCCGGCCGACCTGCGCCATGAACTCCGCCCGGGTCAGGCGAGTGTTATCGCGCGTGGCGAACAACAGGATGTTGATCTCGCCCAGCACAAAGGCCCCTCCCCCATCGTATGTCGGGACCACGTACACTGTGGGAAAGCTGTCGGTCAGCGTCCGGTACACGGCCCGGAAAAAACCGCTCTGGGGCCCCCGCAGGGTCCCGATGATGTTGGAAACCACAAACCCTCCGGGGGCGAGGTGCGCCTCCAGCTGTCGGTAGAACTCCCGTGTCGTGAGATGGAACGGAATGGTGTCGGAGTTGTAGGCGTCCAGGAAGATCAGGTCGTACCTCTCCGTTGTCTCCTGGACGAAGCGGCGGCCGTCCCGAAGGTGAAGCCGCAGCCGGGAATCCTCCGGCACCTGGAAGTACCGCTTGGCGATGCCGATGACTTCGGGGTCGATGTCCACCACGTCCACCACGACCTGGGGGAAATCCCGGTAGAGCCGCTTGGGGAACGAGCCCCCGCCCAGGCCCAGGACCAGGACGCGCTTGGGCTCGGGCTGGAAGGCCAGCGCCAGCGCCAGGAATCGGGTGTAGCGCAGGCGAAGTTCCCACGGGTCATCCAGCAGCATGGCGCTTTGCCGCAGGTTGTCGAAGTCGATGTAGCGCATGCCTCCTTCCTCCGCCACGCGGATGTGGTTATAGAAGGAGTCCATGTCCAGCAAGAGGCCCGGCTCTGCCGCCCGCGTTCGCGCCTGCCAGACCACGCCCAGGAGCAGGACGCCCGTACACACGAGAGCCAGGCTGGCCCGTCCGGTCCTCCGGCCCCGCAGGAACACCGCGGCCGCCACGACGAGCAGCGTGAGGCCCAAGCCATGCACGATATTCGCCACTCCGATCACCACAATGAGGTAGAACGCGGTGAGCAGGGTCCCGGCGATGCTTCCCGCCGTGGAGACTGCGTACAGGCCGCCTGCCGTCGTCCCGACGGAGGCCACCGCCCTGGCCTGCAGCCGCACCGCAAAGGGCGAGATCGTCCCCAGGAACACGCTGGGGACAAGGAACAACACGAAGCTGGAGACGAGGGGGCTGAGTCGGGCGCCCATCTCGCTGGCCGCGATGGCCCGGTTCAGCAGCGGATAGACGAAGGGAAGCAACGCGATCATGATCCCCGGAAGAGCGATGAGCACCCCGAGGACCCGCAGGCGCGGCCAGCGGTCCGCCACGATCCCGCCCACCCAGTAGCCCAGGCTCAGCGCCGCCAGGACGATGCTGATCAGGCTCCCCCACACGAAGATGGAGTTGCCGAAGTAGGGGGCCAGGATGCGGCTCCCCACGATCTCCAGCCCCATGAGGACGGCGCCGCACACGAACACCACCGCATGGAGCAGCCAGGGGTGCGCCTCGGGCCCGCGGGAGACCGATTTTTCCTCGTGAGGCTCGTGGTGACGAGACGATCGCTTGACCATTCGCAGAGCGTCCTTTCGTGATGGCGAGAGAATCCGGTCACGACGCGGGCTGGGGGCGCCCGCGATACGGCTCGTCAAGGTGGCGCCGGGCCGCGTCTTTGGCAATCCCCTCGCCCTCCACGGCCAGGGCCTTGCGGTACCGTCGCACGGCCTCCTCACGCTCCCCCTGGAGATCGTAGATCATCCCCGAGCGGGTCCAGGCCCAGGCGGTGACCCAGCGGTATCGCGGGGGCGCGGGGGCCTCGATGGCCCGCTTGAAGAAGGCCAGGGCCGTGGCGTTCTCGCCGCGATCCATATAGATCTTGCCCAGGAGCTGGTTGTACCGCCCCGCGAGGTCGGGACCGAAGTGGGGACGACCTTCGGCCATATTCCGCGCAACGCGGCGAGCGATCTCCAGGGCCTCGTCAGTGCGCCCGAGTTCCGATGCGGCGTTGGACGTGGCGAAGTACAGGTCCACATTGCCGGGATACCGCGAGAGGAGGTCCAAACCCAGCCGCACAGCCTCCGTGTACTTCTGTTCCGTCCCCGCGAAGAGGTGGAGCAGCGCCACCCGCGCCGTCATCTTGAGGTAGGTCCCCTGCTCCGCCACCCGTTCTATCTCTTCAAGCCCGTGGGTGCCATCCCCAGCCGGCAACGCGATGCTGACCAGCGGCCGCAGCAAGGCCGGCAGCCGTCCCAGTCCATAGTTGTAGACCCCGAGGCCGTAGTAGGCATCTATGAGATTCGGGTCGAGCTGAAGCGCCTCCTCGAAGCGACGGTGCGCCTCGCGGATGGCCTGAAAGGCCGACAGGTAGTTCTTGCGTCCGCCGTCCACCAGCGCCTTGCTCCCCTGGGCGAGGCCCAGCAGCAGTTTCACCTCGGCATCGGTCGGCTGGGATCGCTCCAGCGCCTCGGCCGCCGAGGTGGCCGTCCCCACCTGTCCCAGGAAGCGGTCCAGCTCGGGCGCGGGATCGTCCTTGTCCTCTGCTCGGGTCAGCGTCACCATGGCCAGGCAGAATCGGCCGGCGGCCTCTCCCTCGGGCAGCGCCAGCAGGTGCTGGCACTCCCCCTCGGCCGCGTCCGCGTCGAGGTTCAGCATCAGGTCCGTGGCCCGAAGCATGCCGGCGCGGACCTCGGGCGCCGCGTGAAACGCGGACGCCCTGGACGCAGCGAGACAGAGCGACAGAGTAAGAAAGAGGATCCGGCGGCTGCGCGACATGCCGCCACTCTATGCCGATGCCCGCCCCGCTGTCAACGCTTCCGGAATGGCGTCCTTCTGCTCTCGGTCCTTTCCCCAGGATCTGCCTCGCTGGCCTGTCAGGCAAGAGTGTCGGGACGGCTGAGGCAGTCCTTGCGGTGAGCGGCTCCCTTTCCTCCTGGCATCCATTGCTGCCCAATCTCTCAGACCGTGCAAAGCGCTCGGCTCCGGGCGCTGGCGGCACCGCCACGCATCCCGGCCCCCATTCTGCAGCCCCACGATCGCGCCGGCGCGAGCCTGCTTGCGATTTCTACTTGACAAGTCCGCCAGGGCCGCAGGATGCTCGGGACCGACCGGGGTGTGGCTTGGCGGGGCCAGGGCCGCCCCCCGCGCGCCTCGCGGCCCCCGGGATCGATCGAGGACGCACCCCGCCGGAAAGGCAGATTCCCATCACCCCAATCCCCTCATCTTCTTATGCACCGCACAGTAAGAGCCACCTTTTGGAGTGACCCAGCGTATGACATTGAGTTAAACTCGGCCCCTCAATTGGCACGGGTGCAATGATCGCGAACGCAGAACTCGATGCGGCACCAGGGTCCGGACCAGACGGGGGAACTCTATGGTGGGGGTCACCCCCAAGAAGAGGAAATGCCGCGTGGGGAGTTGGGCTTCATACAAACAAACATATTCAGAGGAGGCATACGAATGAGGCTGGATAAGCTTTTCAGTCCTTTTTCCATTGGGGCGTTGAAGACGAAGAACCGGATTGTGATGCCCCCTATGGCGACAAATTACGCCTCGCCGGATGGCTTTGTGACAGATCGGCAGATCGCCTACTATGTGGAGCGCGCAAGAGGGGGCGTGGGATATATCACGGTCGAGCACACGGGCATTCTCCGGCAGGGCAAGGCAAGTCCGAAGATGCTCCTCATCAGTTCCGACGAACACGCCTCGGGAATCGGGAGGCTGATTGAAGCCGTCCACCGAGTAGGGGGAAAGATCGTCGTCCAAATCAATCATGCGGGGAGGCAAACATCATCCGCGATCACGGGTTCGCCCATTGTTGGCCCCTCCCCCATCCCCTGTCCGACAAGAAACGAAATCCCGAGGGAACTTACGGTAGGTGAAATCGAGGAGATTACCGAGGCGTTCTCCATGGCAGCGCAGAGAGTCAAGAACGCGGGTGCCGACGGGGTTGAACTGCATATGGCCCATGGATATCTTATCTGCGCTTTTCTGTCCCCGTTCTCCAACCGAAGAAGCGACCGATACGGAGGGGATCTCGAAGGGCGGACTCGATTTGCCCGGAACGTCCTGAATTCGGTGCGAAACGGGGTCGGTCCTGATTTCCCCATCGTTTGCAGGATGAGCGCCGACGAGTATGTGGACGGGGGGCTGAGAATAGAGGAAACGAAACAGATTGCTCAGATCTTGGAGAAGGAAGGAGCCGATGCCCTTCACGTGTCAGCGTGTAACGCCGCCTCGGGTTACCTAAACCAGCCGCCTTACTATGTGGAAGAAGGTGTCTTTGTCCATCTTGCCGAGGCCATCAAGTCGGTGGTGCACATCCCCGTGATCACGGTCGGGAGAATCAGAAACCCGGTCATGGCCGATCAGATCGTACGGGACGGAAAGGCCGACCTCGTCTCTATGGGCAGGGCCTTGATCGCAGACCCCCACCTGCCGAAGAAAGCTGAAGAGGGGCGACTTGAAGAGATCATTCCCTGCCTTTCGTGCAATCGATGCATGCAGAGCCTGAGAAAGGACTCGACTCGATGTGCTGTCAATCCGGAGGCAGGCAATGAAGATCAATTCAGATTCTCGAAGAGCGATCAGCCAAAGAAGGTCTGGGTCGTCGGCGGGGGCCCTGGTGGTCTCAAGGCGGCCGAAATCGCAACCCTGAGAGGACACGAGGTGACGCTCTTTGAAAGGGACCATAAGCTGGGCGGGAGGATGATATTCGCCGCCCTCCCTCCAAAGAAGGCCGTCCTGAATGAGTATCTGGGTTATCTCGAACGGAGAGTCAGGGGGCTGGAGGTGACTCTGGAGATGGGGAAGGAGCTCACCGCCGAAATGGTGGGAGCTGGGAAGCCGGATGCGGTTATCGTGGCGTCCGGAGCACGTCCGCTCGTTCCCGATTGGAAGGGGATGCAGGAGAGCGGGGCCATTTCCGCCGAAGCCGTCTTCGCTGGGGAAGGAACCGTGGGAAAGCGGGTTCTGGTGGTTGGGGGGAGTGGGATTGGAACGGAGACGGCTGATTACCTGTCGGAGATGGGGAAAGAGGTCACCGTGGTCGAGATGTTGGGAGAGATCGCCTCGGATTTCGTGATCCACTTGAAATATCACCTTTCGCATCGGCTCGCGGAAAAAGGGGTTACCGTCCTCACCTCCACCAAGGTGAAGGAGCTGGGAAAGGGGTACGCTCTGGTGGAGGACGCCTCAGGAACACGAAAGATCGGGGGATTCGACACCATCGTGTTGGCCGTGGGCTCGAAACCGGACGACCGTATCGCCAAAGACCTTGAGGGAAAGGTGCCGGAACTCTATGTGATCGGTGACGCCTCCAAGCCGGGGGAGATCCTGCAAGCTGTCTATGGGGCAGAAGAGGCCGCGATCAAGATCGGCTCTCCCGGGAGTCGTGTGGGGAATTGACCCCCATTGCGCTATGCTCCGGCCCCGGAACGGAGGGCTGGCGCATTCGCAACGTTGAGGAGAAGCGATGCGCTCGCTTCCGCCGGATCTCTTGCCGTCCGCCGGAGTACGCGTCCGCACGTGCAAGATTGGATCGGGCTGATTGGAACGGAGTGGAGCATGGCAGAGCCGAACAGCCGCGTGATCGTCGCCCTGGATGTGCCGACGCTCGACGAGGCGTCGGACCTGGCCCGGCGGCTTGCCCCCCACGTGGCCGCCGTCAAGATCGGCAGCCAGCTCTTCACGGCCGAGGGGCCCCGAGCAGTGCACGCCATGCGCGACCTCGGCCTCCGGGTGTTCCTGGACCTGAAGTTCCACGACATTCCCAACACCGTCGCGGGGGCCGTGACCTCGGCGAGGAACCTGGGCGTCTGGATGTTGAACGTCCACTGCAGCGGCGGCACCGTCATGATGGCCGAGGCCGCGAAGGCGGCCTCTGTGGCAAACCCAGGGGAACGCCCCCTCGTCCTGGGGGTCACCGTCCTGACCAGCCTGGACGAGGCGGCCCTCCAGGCGATCCTTGGGACCACCCGGACACTGCGCGAGGAGGTGCAGCACCTGGCGCGACAGGCGCAGGGCGCAGGGTTGGACGGGGTCGTGGCCTCGCCCCACGAGATCGTTGACATTCGCCAAGCGTGTGGCCCCGCCTTCCTGATCGTGACGCCGGGAGTACGTCCGACCGACGCAGACCGAGGTGACCAGCGCCGAGTGATGACGCCCGGTGAAGCCATGTGGGTCGGTGCAGACTACGTGGTCGTGGGACGCCCGATCCTCGCCGCAAAGGACCCCGTCGAGGCGGCGCAACGGATTGCGGAGGAATGCATGAAGGCGTTACAGGCTACCGGGAGAGTCGCGGGATGAAGAGGAAGACGCCGGACCCGGAGGACGTCGCATGTTGAGTCAAGCCGACCAGAAGCTGGTGGACGATCTCACCGCCATCCAGGCCCTGAAGTTCGGCGAATTCCGCCTGAAGTCCGGCGTGCTTTCCCCCTTCTACGTGGACCTGCGCGGCATCATCGCCCATCCGCCCATCCTTAAGGCGATCGCCCTCCGCATCCTGGAGGTCCTGCGGCCCCTTCGCTTCGACCGGATCGCCGGCATCCCGTACGCCGGCCTGCCCATCGCCACGGCCGTCTCGCTGGCGGGGAACCTTCCCATGCTGTATGCTCGGAAAGAGGTGAAGGAGCACGGCATCCGCCGGGCCATCGAAGGCGCCTTCGCTCCGGGCGACGTGATCGTCCCCATCGACGACGTGATCACCGACGGTGCCAGCAAGTTCGAGGCGGTGGCGCCACTCATCGAGGCGGGGCTCACGGTGCGGGACTTCGTGATCTTCCTGGATCGGGAGCAGGGTGGCGCCGACAAGCTGAAGGAGAGAGGATACGCGCTCCACAGCGCGTTACGGATCTCCGCCGTCCTGGCATACCTCCGGGATGCCGGTCGCCTTGCGCCCGATCAGTTCCAGCGCTGCATGGATTTCATCACCACGGTTCGCTTCTAGGCGCTGCCGACGGGCAGCGCCGGTTCCCCGTTCAAGGTGCAAGGTTCAACGTTGAACATCGAACCCCGAACATCGAACTGGTGATGAGCCAAGAGCTCTTCCCCCGCGAATCTCCGCCGCCCCGAAAGGCAGCGCCCCTGGCCGACCGGATGCGTCCCCGCACGCTGGAGGAGTTCGTCGGCCAGGCGCATCTTTTGGGCGAGGGGAAGGTGCTCCGGGTGGCTCTGGAGCAGGGGGAGGTCCCGTCCTTGATCCTCTGGGGGCCGCCCGGCACGGGCAAGACGTCCCTGGCCATGCTCATCGCCAGTCGCGTGAAGGCGGCCTTCACGCCGTTCTCTGCGGTCAGCTCGGGCATCAAGGAGATCAAAGAGGTCATCGGCGAGGCGGATCGAAGGCTGCGCGGCGCGGGCCAGCGCACCATCCTCTTCGTGGACGAGATCCACCGCTTCAACAAGGCCCAGCAAGACGCCTTCCTCCCCCACGTCGAGCGCGGCACCATCACCCTGATCGGCGCCACCACCGAGAACCCTTCCTTCGAGGTGATCGCGCCGCTGCTCTCCCGGGCCAAGGTCGTGGTGCTGCACCCGCTGTCCGAGGCCGAGATCCGGCTGATCGTGGACCGCGCCCTTACGGACACCGACCGGGGGCTGGGGAAGGGCCGGCTGCAAGTGCCCGAGGACGCCCTGGCCGCCATCACCGGCTGGGCCAACGGGGACGCGCGGGCCGCCCTGAATCTCCTGGATCTCTCGGCCCGGCTGGCCCGGGCCTCGGATCAGCCGCGTGTCATCAGCTTGGCCATCGTCCAGGAAGCGGCGCAGAAGCGGAGCCTCCTCTACGACAAGGCAGGCGAGGAGCATTACAATCTCATCTCGGCCCTGCACAAAAGCCTGCGGGGCAGCAATCCCGACGCGGCCCTGTACTGGCTGGCGCGCATGCTGGCCTCGGGCGAGGACCCGCTCTACATCGCCCGGCGCCTGGTCCGCTTTGCGTCCGAGGACATCGGCAACGCCGATCCATCCGCGCTCTCGTTGGCCGTCGCGGCCAAAGAGGCCTACCACTTTCTGGGGACCCCGGAGGGGGAGTTGGCTCTGGCCCAGTGCGTGACCTACCTGGCCACGGCGCCCAAGAGTAACGCCGTGTATGCCGCCTTTGGCGAGGCGCAGGCCGACGTGGCTTCCGCCCCGGCCGAGCCGGTGCCGCTCCACATCCGGAACGCCCCAACCCGATTGATGAAGGAGCTGGGCTACGGCGAGGGCTACAAGTACGCCCACGACTACGAGGGGGCCTACGCGGAACAGGACTACCTGCCCGAGAGCCTCCGGGGCCGCGTGTACTACCGGCCCACCGACCGAGGCTTGGAGGCGGAGATCCGGAAACGCCTGGCTGCGTGGCGCCGCCGGACGTGAGCGCTTCCTCGTAAGAATTCCCGCCGCGCGAAGGAGCCCCCGGGGGCGGCCCGAGGCGCAGGGGCGTGCGGGGGCGGCGGGTCCGGCCCGGAGGTCCGCCGGGGACCCCCTGGGTGGGCGGGCCGACCCGGAGCAAGACCGCCCCACCCCGCCCCTGGCGGGGTACCGTCGCGGCCCGGTCGTCCGAGGGCTCGCCTCCGGGGCGATGTCACGCGAACCACTGCAACGAGGTATGACGGATCCGTTTTCGTTTCCCTCGGCCCATGAGCGCTGTCTCTCATCCCCACCATGCGGCTTTTTGCCTTGACACTGGTTGTGCACCTTTGATTTGATAACAGCGACAGGCGTGCTCGCGAGGTTCGTCTTCATGCTCATTTCTCGTGTTCCCGTGGAAAACAAGAGAGGAGGCAGCCTATGACGAAGGCGGAGCTGGTGGATCGGATGGCCAAGGATGCCAAGATCAGCAAGAAGGCGGCCGAGGTGGCACTGGATAGTTTCATGATGGGCGTGCGGGACACGTTGCGGAAGGGGAAGCGGGTGAGCCTGGTCGGGTTCGGGACCTTCGCGGTCGGGTGCCGGGCGGCGCGGAACGGCCGGAACCCTCAGACGGGCGAGGCTATCAAGATCAAGGCGGCGAAGATCCCGAAGTTCAAGGCGGGAAAAGCCCTGAAGGACGCCGTGCGGTAAAACGGCTGGAACGCGAGAAGGCTGCGAAGCTGGGAGGCGAAAAAGAACAGAGAGCCCTGGGAAGGCGCATTCCCAGGGCTCTCGTGTTTTTCTTTGCGTTGAGGGCTCAGCCGAGGATCGCCTTGAGGGCCACCAGCGTCCTGAGAATCCCGGCCCGGTCCAGATCCTTGTGGGTGACCATGCGGATGCGATCCTGGCCGATGGCGAAGGCCTTGATCCCTTGCTCCCCGAGCTTCAGGATCAGGCCGGCTGCATCCAGATCCTTCCGATTCACGCTGAAGATCACGATGTTCGTCTGGACGAGGTTGAGGTCGATCTGAATCCCCGGCAGCCTTGCCAGTCCATCGGCCAGCACCCGCGCGTTCTCGTGATCCTCCCGCAGCCGATCCACCATCGTCTCCAGGGCCACGATGCCCGCCGCGGCCAGGATGCCCGCCTGGCGCATGCCCCCGCCGAGCATCTTCCGCGCCCGCCGGGCGCGGTCAATGAAGGCCCGCGTCCCCGTGACCACGGATCCGACCGGCGCCCCCAGTCCCTTGGAGAGGCAGAAGGTCACGGAGTCGGCCTGGGCGGCCACCTCGCGTACGGGGACGCCGGTCGCCACGCAGGCGTTGAACACGCGGGCGCCGTCCAGGTGAACAGCCAGCCCGTGCTCGGTCGCGATCCGGTGGATCGCGCGCAGGGTCTCCAGGGGATACACCGTGCCGCCCCCGCGATTGTGGGTGCTTTCCACGCAGACAAGCGTGTCCTTCGGATGGTGGACATTGGGGGGTCGAATCGCCCGCCTCACGTCCTCCGGATCCAGGATCCCGTGGCGCCCGTGAAGTGTCCGCGGCTGCACGGCCGAGAGGACCGCCAGGGCGGCCACCTCGTAGTTGAAGATGTGCGAATTCTCATCCAGGATGATCTCGTCCCCCCGCTGGGTGTGGGCCATCAGGCAGACCTGGTTGCCCATAGTCCCAGAGGTGACGAAGAGGCCCGCCTCCTTCCCCAACCGCTCGGCCGCAATCGCCTCCAGGCGATTGACCGTCGGGTCCTCGCCGAAGACATCATCCCCGACTTCCGCCTCGGCCATGGCTCGCCGCATCTCGGGCGTCGGCCTGGTCACGGTGTCGCTGCGGAGATCCACCACCTGATCGGGTCGCGTCGCTGCCATCACTCGCTCCTCTTCGTACCACGACATGTACAGCCTGGAAGCCTCGCGGCTCGTCTCTCGCTCCATCTCAGAGCCCCTTCAGGCGTCGCTGCCGCTGCCGTTCCGCCTTGGGCAGGCGCCGGGCAACGCCCTTGCCCGCCTTGACGGGGCGTTCTTCCTCTTCGCCACCCTTCAGTGAGGTCAATCGGCTTGCCTCGATCCTGGCCATGAACTCCGCGCCGGAAAGGGAGGCGGCCCCCTGTCGCCGCGCGGCCTCGGCGACCTCGCGATCCGAGCTGACCACCACAGCCCCCTCTCCACCCTCGGCAACCAGCCGCGCGATGACCGAGTCGGCCGTCTCCCCCCGCTTGGAGTAGTGCACCCCGATGCCGCCGGCGCTCCCGGTCGCTTCCGAGAATCCGCCCTGCTCCCGCCCGTCGAAGACCACGGTGACCTTGTGCCCCTTGGCCCGCCGGTACGATTGCAGTTCCCGCAGCAGGGCCTCTCGGCCCGACTGGAGGTCGGCTCGATCCAGCATGGCCAGTTCGGGCCACTGCCGGATGACGTTGTACCCGTCAACGATGATCCACATCTCTCTGGACTGGCAACCTGGCAACTTGGATCGCCACCCGGTCGCCGGATCGGAAGGGCAAGTCGTCCAGCACCCGCTCGCTCATGATCTGGGCGATCGCATCGGCCGGCTTGAGTTTGCCACGCTCGATGCCCGCCTCGCCGTGGATGCCCATGCCTAGCTCCATCTCGTCCTCGCCGATGCTGAAGGTGGGCTTCCCGACTGCCGGAATCGTGCAGGGGGACAGCGCCACCCCCATGCTGCAGGTCTGCTCCACAGCCCGCTGGGCGGTCGCCGCCACCGCCGCCAAGTCCGCGCCCGTCTCGGCCTTGGCCCCGGCGATCTTGTAGGCGAAGAACAGGCCGGCCACGGCGCGGCGCTTCTCGGCGGATGCCTTCGGTGCCGAAACCACATCGTCCCGGACGCGCACCGACTGGACCGCGATGCCCTCGGCCTCGCACAGTTCGGCCGCCATGTCGAAATTCATGATGTCGCCCGAGTAGTTCCCATACAGATACAGCACGCCCTTCCCCGCATGAATGGCCTTGGTCACCGCCACCATCGCCTCCACCGGCGGCGAGGAGAAGACGTTGCCGATGGAGACGCCATGAAGTAGTCCGGGGCCCACATATCCCAGGAACACCGGGATATGGCCCGATCCCCCGCCCGTCGCAATGGCCACCTTGCCCTTCACGGGCGCGTCCGCTCGCACGAGGCCCCGTGCCGTGCCCGGCGCACGCTTCAGGTGACTGGGATGCGCCAGCAGGATACCTTCGATCGTCTCATCCGCGAACGCTTCCGGGTTGTTGATGATCTTCTTCATGGTGAGGCCCTCCTAGAAGCGCCAGGAAATCGTTGGAGATACCGAACAAGAGATGGCGCGCACTAATTTTATAGCATGACTGGCGAGCCGAAATCATCCTGTTCGCAACGCTTGCAATAGAATCGGACCTCGACTATTACGGTCAGTACTTTGTGGCTCCTGCGGTGAGGCCGCTGACGAACTGGTCGGTGAATTGGGTGGATCTGCCGGATAGTACGACTTCCATTATATGGAAGTCATTTCTTTATCGTGAAAGAAATTTGGTCGAGCCCAGTGGGTCTGTCAAGGCCCTTCGCCGAATATGCGCCCTGACGGGGTGGGGATCTTCTCCATCTCCTCGGCCCGGTGAAATGTTCGATGCCCCCTTCGCGCCCCGAGCCGCTTCCTCGCCTGCTCGCTGGCCGCTTCTTCCTACTTCCCTACCACCCCAATGGTCAGCAACAGATTGGCATACGTAGCCTGCTCTCCCGTGGCGACAGTCAGAACCACATCCGGCGTCCCGGCCGCCTTATAGAACTCGAACCGCTCGATCGGCTTGAGTTCGACCTCCGTCCCGGCGTCATGCAGGATCTGTCGGAACTCGTTCCAGACCGGCGGGTCAGCCTTCAGCGCGTGCGGCCCGGTCGTCGCATACTGCATTACGCAGGCGGCCTCAATCGGGATCGCCGTCACCAGCACCTCCAGCACCTGCGGGCAAGTCACCAGCCCCGGCGACAGGTTCAGGTTCACCAGCCTGGCGTTCGGACCCAGCTTGCTGGCAAACGGATAGTTCCCGTCGGCGATGAGAACCTGCGAGCTGTGCCCCGCCCGGCCCAGCGTCTCCAGAATCTGGGGATGAATCAGCTTGCCCTTGAGCATGTCGTGTCTCCCGCGGTGGTTGTAAATTGGTCGACTCGTAAACGCATTGATCCGTTAAGCCGCTAACCACTGACTCGGTCATCTGGCTGATCCATCGTATCTTCGCAGAACTCAGCGGGGATGCCATCCCGGGATGAAGGGTCACAACGACTTCGGGGACCCGTAGCAATCACGAGTGGTCGCCCCGCCTCAGTGCCCGGGGCCCCTTCCAGTCACGGGTTCCTCTGCCAGGCGTGCGTTCCCTGCAGTCGGTCCTCAGCCGTCCTGGCAGAGCTCACGTGGATCGCAAACATCACCAGGGGCTCAGGGCTCGTGGTCCGCCCGGCGTGGGGCGTCTCGGCCGGGATGATGATCACCGAGCCCCTCTCGACGGGGTACTCGTGTCCATCGATATTGAACATCCCGGTACCAGAGAGAATGTAGTTCACGTGCCAGCGACCCTTATGGTTCCCCTCCTCTTGCCACGAGCCCGGGGGCAGGTTCATCTCGACGATGTCCACCGGCAGCCGGTCCATCGGCAGATCGGCCAGACCGGCCTTCCGCACCAGATCCCGCACCGTCCAGCCGCCGTGATGGTGCGGCATATCCGGCAATTGCTCCAATTCCGCTTCTTCCATCCGCAATACGTACTTCCGGTCTGGCTTTGCCATCGGTTCGCCTCCATTTGTCTCTCGTTTTCAGCGGCGGCTCGTCCATCTTGACGTATGAGGTGTCTAGCCAACTCTTGGTTGCGGTGCGCGGCTATCCGCATGATGCGGCGTTGTTTCAGTGCTCACTTGAACCCGAAGAAGTGGGGCACCGCCAGCACGGTCCAGGGAATGTATGTGGTCATGGCCAAGGCGGCCAGCAGGGGCCAGAGGAATGGCAAGCAGGCCCTCGTTACCCGCTCGAAGGACATGTGCGCGATCTCGACGGTCGCATAGAGGACCATGCCCACGGGAGGCGTGAGCAGCCCGATCACGGTGTTGAGGGTGAACATCACGCCGAAGTGGATCCGGTCAATGCCCATCTTGTCCAGGATGGGAAGGACGATGGGCACCGTGATCACCAGGATCGAGATACCGTCGAAGAAGCACCCCATGATCAGGCCCAGGATGTTGATGAACAGGAGAAACACGGCCGGTTTGTCCGTCACCGACAGCACGAACTCCGCAAAGCGCTGCGGGACTTGCTCCCGGGCCATGATCCAGGCGAACAGCGAGGCCGTGGTCATCACAAAACAGACCACGCCCGTGGTCTCCACGGTCTCGCGGAGGATCCGGATGAGCGTGCCCGGCTTCAGTTTGTGGTAGACCAGGACTCCCACGAGCAGCGTGTAGAAGACGGCAACCACCGCGGCCTCAGTGGGGGTGACGATGCCCAGGGCGATCCCGCTCAAGAGGATCACCGGGGTCATGAGGCCCGGGATCGAATAGACGAAGCTCGACACCAGTTCCCGCAGGGTCGCCCGTGGCGAGAGGGGATAGCTCCGGCGGATGGCCATGAGGTAAGAGTAGACCATCATGAACCCGCCCATCAGGAACCCGGGGATGAATCCCCCCATGAAGAGGGCCCCCACCGAGGTGCTGGCCAGGACACCGTACACCACCATGGAGATGCTGGGCGGGATGATGGGGGCGATGGTGGACCCGGCGGCCGTCACGGCGGCGCTGAAATCCAGGTCGTATCCGTTGTCGGTCATGGCCTTGATCTGCATCGCCCCCATCCCGGCGACGTCCGCGACGGCCGCCCCGGACATCCCGGCGAAGACCATCGAGTTCAGGATGACCACATGGGCCAGACCGCCTCGGATGTGCCCCACCAGGGATCGGGCGAATCCAAAGATTCTGTCCGTGAGACCCGCCTCGTTCACCAGCTTCCCCATGATGATATAGAAAGGAATGGCCAGAAGGGGGAAGGAATCCGCGGCGGCCGACATCCGCTGGGACACTGCCAACAGGACCTCGCCCCGTGCGACGAGGAATCCCATCGACACGATCCCCAGGGAGAAGCCGATGGGAATCCGGAGCGCCAGGAGCAGGAAGAAGCAGCCGAAGACCACCGCGATCACCATGCGCGCTTCTCCACCCGTCGCCCCCTGAGTCGCGCCCAGAGCGATCCGATCAGGGCCAGCAGCATGATCCCCATCCCGAGGAGAATCCCCAGGTAGACGAAGGTCCAGGGGATCTCCATGGCTGCCGTCAAGACCGTCCACACCATGCCGGCCAGCCGGAGGCTCTCCACGAATACGACCAGCACGAAGCCGAGCATGAGCAGGTCCCCCAGGATGATGACCGCCCGCTTTATGGAGGCGGGCAGCAAATCCACGAAGGCGCTCACCTGGATGTGCCGGTCCTGCCGGAGGACCATGGCTGCCGATAAGAACACGAGCCAGATGAACAGGTAGCGTGCCAGCTCCTCCGACCAGAAGAGAGAGTGGTTCAGGACGTACCGCGAGAACACCTGCAAGCCAACCACGAGGTTCAGCAGGATCAGTAGGGTTAGCGTCACCTTGTCCAGGACCCAATCGATCCCGGCGAGGAGTTTTTCCATGACGCCGGCCGCCTCACCGGATCTCTGCGAGCTTTTCATACAGGCCCTTGCCCCACACCCCTTCCATCTTGGGAATCACCGCCATGGACGCCTTCTTGAAGGCCGCCACGTCGGGGGTGATCACCTGCATCCCTTTCTTCTTGAACTCTTCCGCCTGCGTCTGCTCCTGCTTGATCAGCATGTCGGTGCTGAAGGCGATCCCCTCGTCCACGGCCTCCTGCAGGATCTTCTGGTCGGCCGCCGAGAGGCTCTTCCATACCTTGTCGCTGATGACGTGGAGCTGCGGGACCATGATGTGCCCGGTGAGGATCAGGTACTTCTGGACCTCGTAGAACTTCCCCGAGTTGATGGTCGGGATGGGGTTCTCCTGGGCGTCCACCGTACCCTGCTTGAGGGCCAGGTATAGTTCGGCAATAGCCATGGGCGTGGGATTGGCGCCCCAGGCCCTGGCCATCTCCAGGTACAGGGGCACCTCGGGCACGCGGAGCTTCAGGCCCTTGACGTCCTCAGGCGTGTGGATCGGCTTGTTGGCCGTGAGGTGCCGCACCCCGTAGTACACGACCCCGAGGGAGCGCAAGCCCCGCTTCGTCGTCAGTTCATCCACCATCTCCTGCCCGACGGGACTCTTGATCGCCTTGACCATGTGATTCACGTCCCGGAAGAGGTAGGGGGCCTCCATGATCGAGAGTCGGGGCGCCCACTGGCTGAACATGGCGGCACCCTCGGTGACCAATGCCTGGCTCCCGAACACGGTCGCCTCGATCATGTCCTTGCCCGTGCCGAGCTGCGCCGCGGGAAAGACCTGGATCTGGATGCGGTTGTTGGTCTTCTGGGCGACGATCTCCGCCGTCTTCTTCATGCCCAAGACAAAGGGATGCTCGGGGGGCACGACGATCCCCCACTTCATGACCGTCTGCGCCGAGGCAACCGGCACGACGACAAACAACGCCAACCCCACCAGGAGCGCCACGATCACTCGGAATCTCATTTCTCGGTCCTCCTTTCGATACGACTAACCACTGGTGCGACAACCTGCCCCTTTCCTCGCATTCCTTCTCGCTTTATGCCCGGCCCACAGCCGCCCGGCGGCCCGCAATAACAATCAGGGCTGGCTGGCCGCACACCACTACTTCTCCGTCTTGTCCAGGACCTCCTGGAATTCCTTGTGGGCCTGGGCGATGACGTCCGCCGACTTGGCCCCTTCGATCGCCTTCTGGATCGCCACGCCGATGATGTCCCGATACTGGGTGACGTCGACGATCTCCGGGAGGCCTTCCCGTCCGATCTTCAGGCTCTCAAGGCACGCCGCACTCCAGTCGGCCGGCATCTTGGCCGCGGTCTTCACCTCAGGGCTTTCCCAGGCCGACTGCCGGACGCTCACCACGCCCCCCAGCAATTCTTGGATGGAAACCCGCTTGGATGTGGCCCACTGGACGAAGAAGTAGGCAGGCCCCGGGTTCTTGCTCTGGGCGCTGACGCCTACGGCATTGGTGAAGATCGGCGCGATGTGTCCGCCCGGCCCGGCGGGCAGGATCGCGTAGCCGACCCTGCCGGCGACCTTCGACTTTTCCTTGTCCTCGAACGGGCTGGCGAAGCTCGCCCCGTCGAGGTACGTGGCCACCTGGCCCTGCGAGAAGGCGCTGCTGCACTCGTACCAATTGAAGTTCACGACGCCCGGCGGGGCGAATCGGCGCAGCATGCCGGCGTACCAGTCCATGGACTTCACCCAGGGTGGGGTGTTGATGGCGGACTTTCCATCCTTCGTCAGGTATTCGCCGCCCATAGAAAACAGGACATAGGCCCAGGGGGTCGCGTTGGCGTTCTTGAGCCCCCGAGCAACGAAGCCGTACATGGAGGGCGGGTTGTGGAGCTTCTGGGCCTGCTCCTCCAACTCTGCCATGGTCTTGGGCGCCCTCAGGCCCTTTTCCGCGTACAAGTCCTTCCGGTAGATGAAGATGAACGGCTCCACCAGGGCGGGCAGGGCGGACACGCTGCCGTCCGACTGCGTCACGGACCGTTTCGGACCGGCGGCGATGTCGTTCCAGTCGTAGTCCGGCGCCGTGATGGTCGAGTCCTTGAGAAACTTGCTGAGGTCGGCGTACCAGCCCGACGTATAGAAGCGGCGCTTCTCCACGGGCAGACTGGTGTACCAAGCGTCGATGCCGCCCGTGCCCGCCGTGAACTCCACCGTCACCTTTTGCCGTGCCTGGATCTCCGGCAGGACGTTGAGCTCGGCCTGGATGCCGGTCAGCTTCTCGAACTCCGGCATCATCTTCTCCAACGTGTCGGCCCAGGGGTTCTTGCTGAGCACGACGAAGATTTTACTCCCCTTGAATCGCTGCCAGTTGAAGGAATCCGCGGCCCCCGCAACCCGCATCACGAACGGCCCCGCCGCCGCCCCGGCCGCTACGCCGGCCCCCAGCCGGAGGACCTCTCGGCGGGTCATCCCCTGAGAACTGCGCTCACTGCGCTTTCGCGACTTCATGGCGACACTCCTCCCCCCCGAATGTTGAAAACAGGGCAGCATTGCTTCTCTCCTCCCCACCCAAGTCCGTGGAACCGACTCCTCTGTCTTCCAACTCCAAGGGGATGCTCCCGCCCCCTCCCGTCCGCCGGTCTGACGCGATCCGGCTAGAGCTTCACGAGGAAGATCTGGTTGTACTCCTTCCCCGAACCGTCAGGAAGCCGCCGCTGGTACGCGATGGACTTACCGTCCGGAGAGAAAATAACCGCCAACATCAACGGCGCAAGGGCATCTGCGGACCGCGGCGTCAGGCGGGTGGACTTGCCGCTGGCCACCTCTGTCACGAAGATGCTATTGTCCGTGGCGTAGGCGATGCATGTGCCATCCGGGCTCCAAGTGATGGTCGAGGTCACCGACCACGGATTGCTGGTCACCTGCGCCGGCTGGCCGCCCAACGGGGACACCGTCCAGAGCTGGACGACGCCATTGTCGTCCATCGCCAGGAAGGCGATCTTCGTGCCGTCCGGCGAGACCCGCAGCCAGTGGCGCGGCCCCTGGATCCCGGGGTACTTCCGGCCCGACGTGAAAGTCAGGCGTCGCTGAACAGCACCCTTGGGTGGCATCGGCGGGCCGGTTTCCGTTCCCTCCAGGGGACCGTCGGGTCCCGGAACCGTGAGGTCGTCCGGAAGGTCCACGATGAAGACCTCGGCCACGGTCGTCTTGCCGTCTTTGGCCAGCACGTTTCCCTGAAAAGCGATGGCTCGCCTCTGGCGCGTGCCATCCGCCTTCAGGTAGCCGTTCGTGCCGACCCAGCCCTCCTCATACGCGCGACTGATTTCGTCGGATCCGGGAGTTGGGGTGGCCGTCGTCCTGGCCACCAGCACGGTGAACATGATCCCGTCGTGGTTGCGAGGTCCCGGCGGAACGGTCACCGGCCCGAAGGGAGCAGATACGCCGACGTTGCGCTGGACCAGTTTCTGCTTGGTCTTCGCCTCCAGAGCATCCAGGACTGCATCCTCGTAGGTAAAGCTCACCCACTCTCCGTCCGGACTGTACACGTGCACGTGGCTTCCGCCTCGCAGGGCGCCGGGCGTGAAGGGCGGGAGGATGTTTCGGGCATCCAGGTTCACCTTTTCCATGGGGCGGGCCGTCTCCACGATCACGCCTTGCCGGTGGGAGGAGGCGTACTGCCAGTCCTGGGTCGGATTCTCGGGACCCAGAACGCAGATGACCTTGTTCGCTTTTGGATGGTAGGTCACGATGCCGCAATTCGCGCCATTCTTGGACTCATAGAGGACCTGAACCTCGCCCGTCCTGACGTTGACCTGCTCGATGGTCCTCCCGTCGAAGACCGAACCCTCCTTGTCGGATCGCACGTCGTAGACGATCCATTGGCTGTCTGGCGAAAAACAGTTGACGTTTGTCAGGATGTGCCCGGCCGGATTCTTCGTGAGTTGGATCTCCCGGGCGCCTTCGGATGCTGTCGGCCTGGAGGCACACGCTTTTAGGAATGGTAGGGCAGTCATGCCTACCCCGAGGAGGGCCCATCGATTAAGGAACTCGCGCCGAGATAGCCCAGGACCTCTCATGATATCCTCCTCTCCAGAATTGGTTCGCCGGACGGTGCATGAGGGGAGCCTCTGAAAAGGATCGGAGTGCTTCTGAGTAAGTGATAGGAATTTGCTTTGGGGGGCCGCGCAACGATCGGGCCGCCGACCGCCCCGCTGCCCCAGGCCCGCGCCGCCAGCGCGCCGCGGGGGCGTCCCAGGGTCGGGGTGGAGTATGGGGCGCATGGGAGATGGCTATCAAGGGGAAAGATACGGCGGCACATGGTTGACAACCCATCCTACTCGGCTCCCCCTCCCGATCCCTCCCCCGCCACACCCACCTTCGGCGGGTACCCGGGGAGGGAAGGGGTGGGGGCTCTAGGCTCCCTACAGCAGCTTCAGCTCCTTCAAGCTCTTCAGGATCGCCTCCTGATCAGCCGGGCTAGGATCGAGGAGCGGCGCCCGCACCCCACCGATCGGGACGCCCCTGAGCGCCAGGACGTATTTGTACCACCCGAGGCGCGCGCCGTTCCCGAGAGCCTCCTGCATGGCGATGATCCGCGCTTGCGCCGCCTGCGCCTCTGCCAGCCGACCGGCTTTCCAGGCGGCATGAAGCTCCAGGTACAGATCGGGAAAGATCCCCGCACCGGACGAGACGATGGCCGCCGCGCCGTCCTGAAACGCGCTCAGGACCTTTTCGTCGTTTCCGCAGATCACGTCGAAACCCGGCCCCAGCGTCCGGACCAGATCGAGGACGCGCCCGGGGAAACCACTGCTGTCCTTGATCCCTACCACGGTCGGTACAGCCTGGCGGAGTTCCGCCACCAGCGCGGGGGGCAGATCGTTCCGCGCGTGGCTGGGGATGTTGTAGAGATAGAGCGGCAGCGGCTCGGCGGCTTTGCCGATTGCCGTGAAGTATGTCAACAACTCCTCCCGGGTCAGGCCGTAGTAGGGGGGCGGGATGGCCGCCACCGCCGTGGCCGCGGCCTGGACCGTCTGGCGGGCCAGCGCCACGGCCTGGGCGGTCGTGAGCGCTCCCACATGCGCCACCACCGGGACGCCGCGCGCCGCCTTCACGACCGCCCGCGCCAGACGCCGATGTTCGTCCGGGCCGAGGTAGAGCCCCTCGCCCGTCGTTCCCGCGATGTACAGACCGTGAATCCCCCGATCCACCAGCCAGGACACCAGTCGCGAGGTCGCCTCAATATCCAGGCGCGTCCCTCCGTCCCGCATCGGGGTCAAGAGGGCCGCGACAATGCCGGCAAGACGTGGCTTCGATGACGAAGGGGCAGGACTAGACATAGATCTCAGCCTCCATTCCTAGGATCTTGCAAACCCATTTGAGCTCCTCGACGTAGTCGCCGTAGACCCCGTGGGTGTGGTTGGAGCTGTAGGTGGCGATGAATCGCTCGGGCGGCACGCGCAGCTTCGTGAAGGCGTGCGGCCACTCGCCGGTGGTCGCCTGGGCCTTGGCGATGGCCTTCTTCTCCGGGAAGGCCAGGAACTCCGCCGGGGCGATGGCCATCCAGTACTTGCCGTTCTTGCGGGTGAGCCGGGCGAGCGTCACCTCGCCCGGCGCCGCGATATGGTGGACGGCGGCGCCCCCCGCCGGGAAGTAAAAGATCTCCGGGAGCAGCTTCACCTTGGGGAGGTTCACCTTGGGGTCGAACGATCGCCCGGCGAAGTAGGTCGCGTGCTGGCCGGAGTTCACCATGTCCCAGAAGCCCCCCTCGGCGTCGTAGTGCCGGACGTCGGCAAAAAGCACCGGAGTCCCGGCGATCTCCTTGAAGATCTCCATGGTGAGGGCGCCGTCCGAGTCCGCCTCGGTGGCGCACACGATCGGCTCGTGCGGCCCTTCCCAGTCGTACGGATCGTTGAGGAAGGCCTCGGTGAGATCCATGGTGCAAAAGGAGTTGGTGAGCTCGGGCTGCCCCTTGATCCCCACGAAGTCCAGGTCCCATTCCTCAATCAGCTCGCGGACGGCGTGGTAGCTCCGGATCTGCCGCTCCAGCGTCTCGGGCGTGAGGGCCTTGCCGTCGTAGGCCACCTGGCCGCAGTGCTTCTCCAGCCACTTCCGCGCCCGCGTCACCCGCTCCTGTTTGATCGTCTCGGAGCGGCGGACGATCTCCCACTGGTCGATGTGCTCGATGTCCACGCCGAACTCGCGCCGCCATTGGTCCAGGGCGGGAACGGCGGTGTACATCCCCATGGAGCGCCCGCCGAAGAGGCCATAGGTCTTGCCGCGCAGCCGGTTGACGGCCGAGGCCGCGCGCAGGAACGCCATGACCTGCTTGAGGACCTTCGGGTCCTCCACGTCGCCCGACACCCGCCCGTGGAAGACGCCGATCTGGTTCAAGCTACCCGCCGCCGCCAGCATGGCCACCAGGCCCGGCGCCTGCGGGTTGACGTTGGAGAGGCAGAGGAAGGGGCCGGGGGCGAACTCGGTGGCGATGGCCGGCAGGTGCGGGAAGGCCCAGATGGCGAAATTCAGGATGGTCGCCTCGACGCCGGCGGCTGCCAGCTTCTTCGCCTCGGACCGCGCCAGCTCGGGCGTCCAGATGATCTCGCCGGCCATGCACTGCACCTCGCCGGTGGCCGTCAGTGCTTTCACCAGCTTGTCCTGGAAGCCCTTGTTCATCTTGTACTGCAGGTCGTGGGCGAACTTCCGCCCGTCGGAGAACGTCAGGATTCCGATCTTGCGTTTGCGCATCGTAGCCTCCTCGCCCCAGTCGACCCGGCGCCAGCCTGCCGCGCGTGCTGCAATTAAATCGCTGATGGGTGTTCGCTCCTCTGCCCCTCAGCGCCTCCGCTCCCCTGCTTCAACTCAGCTCCCCTGCGTCGCCAGCGTGTGCATCGTGGCCCGCACGGCCGGATACAAATCCACATACTGGCGGTAGAGCGTATCGTAGACCTTCTGCCGCTCGGCAACCGGGGCCACCGCTCGCTCGATGTGGACCATGCGCCCGATCGCTTCCTGGTAGTCCTTGAAGACGCCCGCTCCCAGACCGGCCCAGATGGCCGCGCCCAGGGCCATGGTCTCCTTGTCGCGAGGCAGATGGATTCGAACTCCCAGAACGTCAGCCTGGATCTGCGTCCACAGTCGGCTTTTCGCCCCGCCCCCTCCGGCGTAGATCCGCTCCAGTTTGAACCCGCGGGCCGTCATATCCTCCAGAATCTGGCGTGTGCCGAAGCAGATCCCCTCGTAGACCGCACGGTAGAGATGCGGGAGCGTATGCTTCAGGGTGAGGCCGATCACCGTCCCGCGAGCGAGGGGGTCCTTGTACGGCGTGCGGTTCCCCTGGAAGTAGTCCAAGACCAGCAGTCCTTCGCTTGCCGGCGGGACCGCCTCGGCGAGACCGTCCAGGTAGGCGTATACGTCCTGGCCGCGAATCTTGGCCTGGCTCGCCGCCTCGGCCCCGAAATGCTCGACCAGCCACTGGATGATGCTGCCCGTCGCCGTCTGCCCGCCCTCCAGCGTGTACATCCCTTCCACCAGGGCATCGGGATACGGCCCCCAGATGTTGGCAAAGACCGGGACCTTGGACTGGGCCATGTGGCAGGTGGAGCTGCCCATGATGAGCGCCAAGTCCCCCGCGCCGACGGCCCCCAGGGCGATCTCGCCGGCGTGAGCGTCGATCCCGCCTTGCGCAACGATAGTCTCGGGGGAGAGGCCGATCTCCCGCGCCAGTCCTTCACGGATCCGTCCCAGCGATCGTCCGACTGGCAGCACCTCGGTCGGCCACTTGTCGCGGAGGCGCTCGGCCTTGGCCGCCCGCAGAAAGTCGGCGGGCCAGCCTCCCAGGGGGCGGGCGTAGTTCCACTTGGCCGTGGCGTTATCCAGGCTGGCTGTCATCCGGCCGGTCAGCCGAAACGTGAAGAGGTCGGCCTCGTCCACGATCCAACGGGCCTGGCGGAATGCGTCGGGCTCGTGCCGCTCGATCCAGCGGCCCTTCGGAATCATCCATTGCGGAGAGATCTTCCCCCCGCAGTACTTGAGGATTTCGTGGCCGGTGGCGGAGACCTCGTCCGCTTCCTCGTAGGCGCGCTCGTCCATCCAAAGGAGCGCCGGCCGGATCGGGCTGCCGTCCTCCGTGAGTGCCACCACCGTGCACGCGGTGCAGTCGTAGGACAGGGCGGCGACCTCTTTGGGGTTCACCCTGGAAACCTGGAGAATCTCTTTCAGCGTCTCGACGGCGGCCCGCCACCACTCCTCCGGGTCCTGCTCGGCCCAGGTGGGTCGGGGAAACGTCGTCGTGAGGGGCCGGCTTGCCGAGGCCACCACCGCACCTGCGAGATCGAAGAGGCAACTCCGGACGCTTTGCGTCCCCACGTCAATTCCGATCAGGTAAGTCATTGGTGTCCCTCCGCCAGGCGAAGCACGCGGGTCCTCCGACGCGTTACGGTGGAACGGGCGCGCCGAGCGGGTGGTCCGCAGGAGTCTCGGAGGATCAACTCCGGCTTCAGCACCACCCGCTGCGGGCGCCGCGCCTTCTCCCTGTCGATTTGCGCGAGGAGCAGCCGCATCGCCTCCCGGCCGAGGTCGTAGACCGGCTGGCCCACCGTGGTGAGAGGAGGCTGAGTCAGCGTCCACCACTCCATGTCGTCGTATCCCACCAGGGAGAGATCCTCGGGGATCCGCACCCTCTGCTCCCGAAGGCTCTGAAGTGCCCCGACGGTCATCAGGTTGTTCGTGCAGAAGAGGGCCGTCGGTGGTGGCGAGATGTCGAGGAGTTGCCCGGTCAGCTCACGCCCGCTGTCCTGTTTGAAGTTCCCTTCCCGGATCAACTCCGGGTCAGGTCGGACGCCCGCGGCCCGGAGGGCTAAGAGATAGCCCTGCAGCCGTTCGGCCCCTGTCGAGCGCAGCACCGGCCCATGAATGATGGCGATCCGCCGGTGGCCGAGACTGAGGAGGTGTTCGGTCCCCAGCCGGCCGCCGAGAACGCCGTCCACCTTCACCGTGTCGGTGGCCACCCTGGGAAGTTCGCGGTCGAAAAGGACCAGCGGGACGCGCCGCCAGCGGACGTCCCGGACCATCCGCAGGCTGCCGGCCGTAGTGGCCAGGATGATCCCATCCACCCGCTTCTCCATGAGGACCCGGAGATACTGGGTTTCCTTGACCGGATCCTCGTCGGTGTTGCACAGGATCACGTTGTAGCCGTTTTCCTGTGCCACATCCTCCACGGCGCGGACCGCGCGGATAAAGAAGGGGTTGGCGATGTCGGAGATGAGGAGGCCCACGGTGTGTGTCCGGCGGGTCACCAGCCCCCGGGCCAGGGCGCTGGGTTGATAGCGCAGCCGCTTGGCCACGGACTGAACCCGGCGGCGCGTGGCCTCGCGGACCGTGGGCCTATCCCGCAGGGCCTGCGAGGCCGTGCCGACCGAGACCCCGGCCTCTCGCGCCACGTCCTTGATTGTCACCACCATAACGAACTCCGAGAATTGAAACGTTTCAATCCTGGCGTCGGGATCCGTCGCGATCGGTTGCACATCGGAGAGTGGTCAGGAACCGCGGCGGGTACCCCGCGAGTCGTTCTCGCAGGGTAGCGAGAAAATAGACAAGACCGGTTCGCCGTGTCAAGCGAAATTTCTGAAACGTTTCAATTACGCGAAGAGCCGCCAGCCCATCGAACCCTGACCCTCGGCGCAGTCCCCACCGAGAGGCCCGGCCCCGACTCCGTGGCCGCATGACACCAAGACACAGCAGGATTGGGCCTGAAGATAGGCTCCGCAGGCGACCTCAGACTGTTCGTCCCGGGCTCCGCCTAGAACGCTGGCAGCGCCCTGAGCGGCGCTTGAGCCAGATGGGGCGACAGGTCTGGCCTGCTCCCTGCTCAACACGTCGAACGATGGGCGGACGTCGGACCAGAGGCGTGGCAGCTCGTGTGCCTCATGCTGATCCTTGTCCGCAATCGGCCCGGGCGCTATGCGAGACCGCACACCTGCTTTTCTCAGGCCGAGCCGCCATGCGACCGAGGCGCGGCCTGCCGCTTCCGTGGGCGGACCCGCCGGCTCTGAAGATTGTGGATGTGCACGTGGGAGCCTGCTCGGATGGCGGTCGTCGCTTCGCCGATCGCCTCTCCGTATTTCACCACTGCCGCTCCGGACCGGATCCTCGCAATGGCCAGCTTGTGGTTGACCGGGATCGGATCCAGCACTGAAATGCGCCGGACGCGGCCACGGACAGTGAGGATCACTTCGGCCCCTGGGGCGAGATCTCGAAGGGCGACCGCCACGTTGTCCTTGGGGTCGATAACGAGGAGGGAGGGTTCCCTGGTGTGCCTCATACGAAGGGGCTCCGCGTGTAGATATCTAGGGTCCGATCGTAACCCGCTCGCTCGGCCCGTGTTACCTTGCCGCTGGCTGTGGCACACACGGCATCCAGGATCCGCTGGCCCGCAGCCGGCAAAGCGCTTCCGCGTGTCAGGACCTCGCTCACATCCACGTCGATGTGAGCGCGGAGCTGCCGGCAGGTTGTCGGGTTCCCACTCACCTTGACGACCGGCGCCAGAGGAAATCCTTGCGGCGCTCCACGACCAGTGCTGAAGACGAGGACCTGGGCCCCGCCCGCCGCCAATCCCGTCAGGGCCTGTGGCTCGAACCCGGGCCCATCCATGAGGTACAGACCGGGTCCGGCTGGTCGCTCCGCATACTCCAGGACCCCTTGAATCTTCGCCGTTCCCGCCTTGGATACGGCGCCGAGCGACTTCTCCTCGATGGTCGTGATCCCGCCCTGGATGTTCCCCTGGGATGGCTGGCCGCCCAGCATGTCTCCCCCTGCGGCCAGGGCACGCTCTTGCATGGCCTTCGTGATCCGACGGATAGCGCGCGCAACCTTCGGGGTGACCGCCCGCCGCGTCAGGAGGTGCTCAGCCCCCAGGAACTCCGTGGTCTCCCCCACGATCACCGTACCTCCTCCGGCCACCAGGGCGTCAACCATCGTTCCTACCGCCGGGTTGGAGGCCAGTCCTGAGGTCATGTCGGATGCGCCGCACTTGACTCCCACGACGAGCCGATCCAGACGCACCGCTTCGCGGCGCATCCGTCGGCATCTCGCGACCAAGTCGCGGCACGCCTCCCGCCCTCTCCGGACGGCGCGCCGGCTTCCGCCCAGCTCTTGGATGTTCACCCGGGCGACCGGCCTCCCGGTTTGCTGGATGGCGGCATGCACGCGGTCAACCTTGACCCCCTCGCATCCGAGACTGACCAGGATGGCGCCGCCCACGTTTCCGTTCGTCGCCAGGCCGATCAGTATCCGCTCGATCTGGATGAGGTCCGGCAGAAGCTGTCCGCACCCCTGATGGTGCAAGAGGGGCCGCGCCCCCTGAATTCCGTCGGCGATTCGCTCCGCGACGTCGTTCGCACAGGCCACCGTGGGCATCACCGCGACGTAATTCCGCACTCCCACGTCGCCACCGGCACGAAGGTAGGCCCGGATCATCTTCAGAGGCTCCATTGGGTATCTTGGCGGAGCAGGCGAATCTGACTGTTGGCAAGCTTGGCGCACCAACGGCAGCGCCCTCGGTGCCCGCGCTTCAAGCTTTTCTCGGATGAGGAGTGATGCCCGTATTACAGTGCGATGCGTTGGGCATAGGCGGGATCCACCTTCACGGAGTCCACCGGGTTCCGCAGGACGCCGATGCCCTCGATCTCGGATTCGATGACGTCGCCGGGGTAAATCGGGCCGGCCATGGGGCTGGCGGTGGTGATGAGGTCCCCCGGCTCCAGCGTCCAGAAGGTGGAGATGAAGGCCACGATGTCGTCGAAGCGGAAGATCATGTTGGACGTGTTGGACTCCGCCTCGACTTTGCCGTTGCGCCGCCGCAGGATGCGGAGGTTGTAGAGGTCCTTCGGCATCTCGTCGGGCGTGACGATCCAAGGTCCCATGGGGCCGTAGGTGTCTATGGATTTCCCCCAGGGTTGGAACTCCCGACTCTTCGCCTCCAGGGAGCGCCCCGTGATGTCGTCGAAGATGGTGTACCCGAAGATCACCTCCGAGGCCCGCTCCTTCGGGACCCCCTTGCAGCGCTTCCCGATCACGCAGGAGAACTCGTACTCGTGATAGACCTCGCCATAGCCCTCGGGGATCTGCACTGGGTCGCCGGGCCCGACCACACAGGAAGGAGCCTTGAGAAAAATCAAGGGCACAGGAGACTTCGCCAGGCCGATAAGCTGCCGGTAGTCCTCGTAGTTGGTCCCGGTGCAGATGATCTTGGGCGGCCGGGGGACCGGCGCCCGCAGCCGGATGCGATCCAGGGGGAAGACGGCGCCCGGGATGTCCAACCCCCGCTCCCGGGCGAACCGCACCGCCTCCCGTGCCGCAGCCATAGCCTCGGCGCCACCGCCGATAAAGCCGAGCATGTCGGCCGGCAGGGTTTGGTCGGCTTTCTCGGCGGATTCCAGATCGCCGTTCGCCGCGAGAGCGGCGGCGTAGGCCGCGTTGAGATCGACCAGGTGCGTATCCACGACAGCCCCAACCCGATCGCGTCCCGCTGCGGCGAAGGTCACGAGCTTCATCCGGGTCCCCTCCTTCCGGGACGAATCCTCACACCATCACGTCCATCTCAGCCTTGCCTACCTTCCCGCGCCGCGGCCGCGGCTGCGGCTAATTTCTCCTCCATCTGCAACGCCTTTTGCTGATGTCGGATGCCCGTGATGGTGGTGAAGGCGGCCAGGATCAAGATCGTCACCGCAATTGGCCGGGTCACGAGGATCAAGAGATTGTCTTGCGACATCGCCATCGAGCGACGGAAGTTGGACTCCATCATCACTCCCAAGATCTGGGCCAAGACCATCGGCGAGACCGGGTAGTCGTACCGGATCATCACATAGCCGATGAATCCGAAGAACACGCAGGTGATCATGTCAAAGATGTCGTTGTCGATGGCGTACGAGCCGACCATGCAGGCGATGAAGATCAAGGGAACCAGGAAGCGGCGGTCAAGGTTGATGACCTTGGCGAAGAGGCGGGCGAAGGTGAGACCCAGGATCACGAATATGAGATTCGCCGTGATCATGCCGGCGAACATCTGATGGACCAGCTCCAAGTGATCCCGGAAGAGCAGCGGGCCGGGCTGCAGGTTGTGGATGGTCAGAGCGCCCATGAGGACCGCGGTGGCCGCGTCGCCCGGCAAGCCGAGCGTCATCATGGGCAGGACGTCCCCACCGGTGCTGGCATTTTCGGCACACTGGGGGGCGGCCACACCCTCCAGGATGCCTGTGCCGAACAGTTCAGGATGCTTGGAGGTCCGCTTGGCCTCGCTGTAGCCGATGAAGCAGGCCGTCTCAGCCCCGATGGCTGGCGTGACCCCAACGATCAGGCCGATGATGCACGAACGCACGAACGTCCTCGTGCACTCCCGAAGCTCGCGAAGCGTGGGGATGATGTTCGTCAGGACCGCGCTCACCTTCGGAGCGGTCAGGATCACCTCGACCTGTCGGAAGCCTTCCGATAGGGCGAAAAGCCCGATCAGCATCGGGACGAAAGAGAATCCGCCGGTAAGTTGAACCGTTCCGAAGGTGAACCGCGGAAATCCTCCCATCGGATCCAGGCCGACCATGGCGATGAGGAGCCCGACGCAGCCCGAGGTGATGCCCTTCAGAGGGGACTTGCCGGTGAGGGCGACTGTCACCGACAGCCCAAAGACAGCCAGGGCGAAGTACTCCGGGGCGGAGAAGCGCAGGGCGAAGTTGGCCAGGATCGGCGCGAAGAACGTGAGGCAGAGCGCGGTGAAGGTCCCGCCGATGCCCGAGGCAATCGTGGCCATACCGATCGCCTTGCCTGCCAGGCCCTTCTGCGCCAGTGGGTACCCGTCGAACACGGTCGCCGCCGCCGCCGGTGTTCCCGGCGTCTTGATCAGGATGGAGGCGATGCCCCCGCCGTAGATGGCACCTGTGTAGATGCCCAGCAGCATCACGATGCCCCTGAATGGATCCATCCCGAAGGTAAACGGGACCATCAAGGCGATGCCCATGGTAGCGGTGAGCCCTGGGATGGCCCCGACAATGATGCCGAAGAACGAGCCCAGGACTAATGCCACGAAGTTGTAGCCTGACAGGACTGTGGCAAAACCGTGAAGCAGCAGGTGGAGGTCAACCATGAAAGAGTCTCCCCAGAGAAATGCTACCGGAAGAAGAGCGCGAAGCCGTGCTCGCGCAGGCTGTTTTCGATCCATCCCCGCGGCAGCGGCACGTGCAGGACGGTGGAGAAGAGCAGGTATACGACAAACGGGACAAGGATCGCGAACAGGGCCAGGCGGGGCCAGCGCCGCTCGCCCAGCACCAAAGCGAAGAGCAGCATGTATGGGAACGTCGTGCTGACAAAGCCGATTCGCTCAACGAGGGGCAAGTATCCGAAGGTGATCACCGCTGCTCCAATGACTCGCCGGAGGTCCGCCCCCTCCAGTCTCTTCTCCAACGCGAGCGCCCGGCCCTTCCAGGCACGGTAGAGGAGTAGCAAGGCAGTGACCAGGAGGAAGGTGGCGACCCCTCGCGGGATCACGAAAGGCCTGCCGAGCAACGCCAAGACGGGCCACTTCTCCGACTCGTAGAATACGTAGAGGCAGATCGGGATCACGATCGCGGCAGCGATGATATCCGCCTTCTTCATCGTCAGATTGGCCATGGGAGGCTCCGAGATGCGTTGAGATCGTCGATGCTCCGGGAGGGAGGGCCTCGTGCCCTCCCTCCCGTCGCTCCTGTCGTGCGGGCGTCCTACTTCTTCAACAAGCCGACCGTATCCAGGACAGGCCCCAGACTCTTCTCGAGCCCCGCCAGGAATTCCTCGAACTTGTCGTATTCCATGTAGGTGCGGGGGAGCGTCAGGCCATCCATCAGCTTGATGTACTCCGGATCCTCCGCCGCCTTGCGGAACCCGTCGCGGAGCACCTTCAGAATCTCGGGCGGCGTGCCCTTGGCCACGCCCAGGCCGCGCCAGTCGAAGATCGGATTCTCGATCGGGTAGCCGGCCTCGGCCACGGTCGGGACGTCGGGGAAGAACGGGTTGCGGGTCGGAGTGACGGCCGCCAGGAACCTGACCTGATTTGTCTTGTAGAACTGGAGCATCTCGTCCATGCCCGAGGAAGCCATAGTGATGTGTCCGCCGACTAGCGCCACGCGTGTCGGGGCCGCCCCGTCAAAAGGAACAAAAGTGAGCTTCAGGTTGTAACTACGGGCCAGAAGGGCCGCAGAAAGGTGCCAGGGCTGGCCTGGGCCTGAGTGGCCCACCGTGACGACACCGGGATTGGCCTTGGCGTACTCCACCAGGTCCTTCAACGTCTTGAATTGAGAGTCCGTCTTCACCGAGAAGCCCGCCGGACTCCGGTTGAGGAGGGCAATCAGGTCGAAGTCCTTGTAGGAGAGTTCGGCAAGCCCGATCATCCGATACGTGCTGAGGTTGAACGTGATCACGCCGACGGTGTAGCCGTCCGTCCGGCCCATCGCCACGGAGTTCATGCCGACGGCACCGGTGCCGCCGACCTTGTTCACCACGTTGATGTTGACCCCGAAGTACTTCTTGGCATTCTGCACCAACGTGCGGGCCAGCGTGTCAGTCCCGCCGCCCGCCGCCCACGGGCAAACGAGGCTGATATCCCTCTCCGGGAAGCTTGCCGCCGGCGCCGGGGACGGCAGCACTAGGGCGAGGGCGAGGACGCCTACGCATAAGAAACTGAATTTCCGTAACATGACAGCCTCCTTTCGGTGTGCCGGCGCGCCGGCACAGCCTATGAGCCTGTTGCCCCGCCGACCTCGGGCGACTCTCACCTCCTCTCTACCACACCCCGCTGCCTCAGCGCAAATCCCCGCGCGGGTGCAACCACAACCGGATCGCGCGAACAGCGGCTGCCTCAGAACTTGCCGTGCTTCTTGTACACCTCGGAAACGGTCACACCCTTTGCCAGATCGGCCCGCATGCCATTCTCTCGATTGACGATCTCCTCCGTCTTCAGCAGGACCTCGGTCGCGAGGGCCTTGGGGACGACCACCACGCCATCGCAATCCCCGAAGACAAAATCGTCGGGGTTGATGACCGTCTCGCCGATCCTGATCGGGATCATCCACTCCCGGATCTCCCACCGGCCGATGGAGCTGGCCGAACACCGGAAGCGACAAAAGACCGGAAACTCCATCTGCAAGACGAATCGCGTGTCCCGGAGGCCGCCGTCCACCACGGCGCCGGTGCAACCACGCTCCTTGGCCGCATTGCTCATGATCTCGCCCCAGTGGGCCGACTCGAAGTGCCCCGCCGATGCCCAGACGGACACGGTCCCAGGCTTGATGCTCTCCAGCATCCGGATCCGTGCGCTCGAATCGTCGTTGGTGATGTCGCCCACCGGATAGCCCTGCCCCGTGAAGGCGGGCCCGGCCACGACCATATCCAGCGTGAGGGGCATGATATAGTGCGGCAGCGCCTGCTGGCGGAGCCCCAGGCTATCCAGGACGTCCGACACCGCCCCCGTGTACAGGGCCCTGTACCGCCTGCTCAGCTCATCAACCGCCACCGATTGGAGCATCTTTCATTCCTTCCTGGCCCAATGCGAGCCGAAACCGCCAAGCGATGGCAGCCCCGCCAGACGCGAGGGGCCGGTCCGAGGGCAATGTTCGGCCGTTCACGAATACAGGCGAGGTCGGGGCCGCGTCAATGCTCGACTCGACCTTGTACCCATCACATAAGAAGAATGGGCGGTTCATGGAAAACATGCGCCGTGCCGGGAGGCGACCGGCGCACCGGTCAGAGCTTCGGAGGCGTCCGGAGCCGCTGCAGCCTGTCCGCGGCGGCCCGGAGTGTTTCCTCTTTCTTGGCGAAGCAGAAGCGAGCCAGCAGAGGGGCCCGCGCCGGCTCCGCGTAGAACGCGGACGGGGGGATGGCAGCCACGCCGATCTCGGTTGTGAGATACCGGCAGAAGCTGACATCGTCCGGAAAGCCCAGACCCGCAACGTCGACCAGCAAGAAATAGGACCCCTGGACGGGAAGGGTCGGGAGCCCCGCAGATTTCAGGGCGCCGGCCAACAGGTCGCGACGGGCCGTGTATTCCCGGCGGAGCTTTTCGTAGTATCCGGTCCGGGCGGCCGTCTCCAGCGCCGTCGCCATGGCCTCCTGGAAGGGGGTGGAGGTGGAGAAGGTGACGAACTGGTGGGTCGCCCGGACCGCCCGGTTCAGTTCCGGCGTCCCCATAGCATACCCCACCTTCCAGCCGGTCATGCTGAACGTCTTGCCGGTGCTGTTGATTGTGAGGGTGCGTTCCCACATCCCGGGTAGGGTGGCGATGGGCACGTGCTCCACCCCGTCGAATCGGATCTGCTCGTACACCTCGTCGGTGAGAACGAGCGCGTCATGCCGCTGGCAGAGGGAGGCGATGAAGCCGAGTTCCTCCCGGCTGAACATCTTCCCCGTGGGATTGTGCGGCGTGTTGATCAGGATCAGCCGGGTGCGGGAGGTGAAGAGGTCGGCCAGCGCCTGCCGATCGAAGTGCCAATCGGGTGGCTCGAGCGTGATGGTCCGTGGGATCCCGCCCGCCATGAGGATGTCCGGCAGATAGCTGTCGTAAAAGGGCTCGAACAGGATCACTTCGTCGCCGGGATCCACCAGACCCAGGATCGCATCCAGGATCAGCTCGGTGGCGCCGCTGCCGATGCTCACCTCCGTCTCCGGATCTACCGACCGGCCGTAGGCTCGCTCCCAGGTCTCGGCGATGGCGCGCCGCAACCGCAGGGCACCGTGACTGACGGCGTACTGGTTCATGTCGGCGCGGATCGCCTGGATGGCCGCCTCCTTGACGAAGTCCGGCCCCGGGAAATCCGGGAAGCCCTGGCCCAGGTTGACGGCCCGATGCCGGACCGCCAGCCGGCTCATCTCGGTGAAGACCGAGGTCCCGAACCCCGCCACGCGCTTGGCCAGATGCTCAGCCATATCTCGTGCAATCCTCGGACCCGGCTCCGAAACGTGGAGGCCGGCTTTCCCGTCCCGGCCGCGAGGCTCCGCACGCCCCTCCCGACGCCTTCTCATAGCACGTCCGCTCCCCCCTCGCCAAGGGCGATCTTGCATCGGTGCATGCCGCGCGTCCTCCGCCTCCCCCCTCAGCCGGCCCCTTCGAGGACCCCGAGCTTCTTTGGCCTTGTTGAATGAAGGCTGCCGGCATCGGATACCCGCCGAGGGGGTAAGGACGACGGACCCCCCGGGCAAGATTGCCTTGACAACTCCCCGGAGGTGGTCTACTCCTCCACCGTATCGAGCCTTGCCAGGGATGCTGATCGAGGGGCCGCCGGCGCTCGACTATTCCGGGCGACACCCTCGGAACGAGCAGGGCCGCCCCGGGCATGGGGCTTCCAGATCGGCCGCACGTCGCCGGGATCCGGTTGCGGGGTCCCATCATCCGCCTGCGAGAGCGTTTTGCCGCTCAGGCGACTGAGAGAGCCCCGCGACTTCTTCTCGGGAGTTCGAGGTGCTTATCCTGATCGTCGAGGACGACCTCGGCGTGGCGGTCACCCTGCGCGAGGCCCTGGCCAGGCACAATCACGAGAGCCTCACCGCCTCCACCGCCCTAGCCGGTCTCGACCTCCTCCGGACCCATCCGATCGATCTGATCCTGCTGGATATCAACCTGCCCGGCGGCCTCTCGGGTTACGCGGCCTGTGAGGTCTACAAGAGCCTCCGGCCCCACCTTCCTGTCATCCTCATCACCGGCGCCTTCACCAGCGATGCCGACGCCCGCCTGGCGAACCGCCTGGGCGCATCCGGATTCCTGCGGAAGCCCTTCGCCTTCGAAGAGCTCCTCGCCATGATCCTACGGGCCCTGGCGGCTCCCAAGGCCAAGCCCCCGGACCTGTATGCCTTTGACTGCGAAGAATGCGGCGCGGAAAGTCGGGTGCGCCAGCAGGTCGGAGACTCGCGCCGCCTGCGGTGCCCGAACTGCGGGGCCATCCGCGTCGTCCAGATGGAAGACCTGAGGCCCCTTCCCGAGCCGCGGTTGCACCGGCCCCCCACGGCCTTCCAGCGGCGCATCCTCGTGGTCGACAACGCGGAGCACTTCCGGCTCTACCTCCTGGACCTGCTGACAGACGCGGGCCATTACGTGGTCGCCGCCCGGGACGGGCAGGAGGCCTTCCGCCTGGCCCAGGAGTGGGCGCCGGACCTGGTCATCACGGAGATCTTGCTGCCGGGGATGGATGGCCTCGCCCTGTGCCAGCAGATCAAGGCCCACCCGCGACTCAGCGGGACCCCGGTCCTCACCGTGACCGGTCTGAAGAGCGAAGACTATCGTCTCCTCGGACAGCAGGCCAGGGTGGATCTGTTCATGGTGAAGCCCATCCGGGTCGAGGATTTCCTCGAGAAGGTCCACGCACTCATCACCCGCAGCTCCCGCTGAATCCGGCCCCCGCCTAGCCTTAACCCCAGAACTTGAACCGTCGGTGCCAACGGCGTCCGCCTCGGGTGGATTGGTGCGCCAAGGCCGCCACGGAAGAGTAGAAGAAGGGGGTGGAGGTTGCTCAATGATCGTTGGTCAAGAGCGCAGGTCCCGGAGGGACATGTCAGTCGGCTCGGTGTAGTGCAGGGTCGGGCTGTGGGACCGCGTACCGGAGCACCCCCTGGATCGGTGCGGTCCCCGTCTTGTGGACCGCCGCCAGAGCAAGACTCGCAGCCGGCTCACTTCTCAATGGGAGCGCCGGGATGGGTGCGGCGCTGCGTCGTCTCATTTCGCGCGGTAGCCGACCAGGCCGGCCTCCAGGGCGCGTCGGTCCGCCCGGGAGAGACTCCGCTCTATGCCCGGCGCGAGGAGATGCGTGTGCGGAATGCCGACGAGGTACTCCGGGATCCACCAGAGGTCCGCCTCGGAGGTCATCCACCCCGCGTGCAGCCGGTCGAAGCGGGCGAGGTCGACGGGACGCGAGTAGGCGCGGAGCGTCCGCTCCCCCCGCAGGTTGATGTAGTCCTCGAAGTAGCTCATCGTGAGCTCGCGGAGAGTGCGGTAGACCGGCGCGCGAAAGCGCAACCCGGAAAAATTGGACTTGGCGATGGCTCCCCAGTGGCCGTTGACCCGGTACACCGCGATCACGTGGTCCGTGTCCTGGACCGCCTCCAGGTCCAGCAAAAGCGGCGGGAATCCCAGCACGCGCAACGCGGCCGCGGCGAAGATGGCCCCCTCCAGGCAGTGGGCCGTCCGCTCCCGCACAACGCGCCGCGGGGACCACGCCGTCTTGGCGAGATGATATGGCATGGCATCCAGCGCCCGCTGGATGCCCACGGGCGAGCGCAGCGCGCGCAGCCTGCGCAGCTCCTGCCGGGTGAAGCCGAAGTCGCTCATGGCTTCAGGACCGCATGCAAGACGCGAAGAAAATTCTCCCCCATGATCAGGTCGATGGTGTCCGGCGGGTAGCCCCGCTCGTGAAGCAGGGCGGGGATCTTGGGCACGTCCTGATCGCCGGCCAGCCCGTCCACCGGCAGGTAGGCGCCTGGCCGCATCCCGGTCCGCTCCACCGGGCTCTTGTGCTGCAGAAGATACGCGCAGAAGTCCAGACCGAGCCCCACGTGCTCTCGCCCGGCGACCTTGACCAGGCGGTCGATGTGGTCCATCAGGCGGGGGAGAGTCGGCGGAGTGACGAAGGTGGCAATGGAGTTCACCCCGACGACGCCGCCGCTATCCGCCACCGCCTTGATCTGCTCGTCCGTCAGGTTGCGCGGGTGGTCGGTCAGGGCCCGGCAGTTGGAGTGCGAGGCGATGACGGGGCCGCGGGCGAGCTTGACGACGTCCCAGAAGCCCGGGTCGTTCAGATGGGAGACGTCGATGAGCATACCCATGGCCTGGGCCTGCTCGACCAGCGCCACGCCGAAGTCGCTCAGGCCTCCAACCAGGCCGGTCTTCTTGGGCGTAAAGAACGCCCCGTCGGCGGCGTAGTTCCGCAGGGCGTGAGTGATCCCCAGCACCCGGACGCCCAACCCGTGAAAGACGCGCAGCAAGGCGAGATCCGCGCCCAAGGGCTCCACCCCCTCCATCCCCAGGACGAATCCCCGCTTGCCGTCGGCCTTGGCCTGCAGGATGTCCGAATGGGTAGTACAGAGGCGAGCGCCGGGCGATTCTTCCAGGTCGGCGAAAAGCGCGGCCACCTGGTCCAGGGCCCTCCGCAGCGCCAGCTCGGGGACAAACTGGGCGGCGTTGAAGATCGCCGCCACCCGCAGGTCGATGCCGCCCACCTGCATGGCCGGCACCCAGACGGACTCCAGGACCGCCTTCTGGCCGATGGCCCGCCGGCCCAGAATGTCATTCAACAGATCCGAGTGGGCGTCGATCACGATGCCCATAGGGTGATCCTCCTTCGCCTGCCGGCCGGCTCCGCGAGAATCGGGGACGCCCATGAAATTATGAGATTTTCCTATCCGAGAAGGTTACCTTGCACTCGAACGCGTAGCACTCGCCGCGATGCACCGCCTTGCTGACCGCCGACTGCGTGGCGCCGAGCGCCGCGGGGGCAGGGGGACAGCCGCTGTCTGCAGGAAGAGCTGGACGTGATTCGGCAGAAGGGCCCAGGCGTAACAAGCGGTCCCCGTGGCGGTCACAGCACCGCCCCGAGGCGGTCCACGAAATTCTCTCGGTCCGTATCATCCCGGAAAATGGGCTGCCGCTCGATGCCGCTTCAGACGACATGGTGGAGCGCTCCGGGCGCATCCAGGCGCGCTCGACGTGGCATGAGGGGCTTCTATCACACCCGTACGAGCCAAGCAACTCATAATCTCATCCCCGTGCGCCCGCGGCTCGTTCTTGACGGCCGCGGATAGGCGGCGTAGAGTCCTCCCCCACGGCTCCGGCGATCCCACCTCTCGGCCGGACCGCGCTCCATCCGCTTCGACAAGAGTCGAAGGGGCCAACCAGGCCGTCTTCACTTCTCCCATGACGGGAAGAGGGAGGAGGAGGTCATGATTCACGAGATCGGTCCTGATCGCCGCGACTGCGTGGGCGCTCTGCGCCTGCACCGCCATGCCTCCGGCTCCTGCTGACGCCATCAGGGAGCTCGCGCCCACGGGCAAGCTCCGTGCCGCGATCAACTTCGGCAACCCGGTTCTGGCCCAGAGGGACCCGGCGACGGGCGAGCCGCGCGGCGCGACGGCAGCGCTCGCGCGCGAGCTCGCGCGCCGGCTCGGCGTGCCCATTGAATTCGTCCCCTACGACGCGGCGGGCCAGGTGACCGCGGCCGCGCGTTCGGGTGTCTGGGACATCGCCTTCCTCGCGATCGACCCGGCGCGCGCCGTCGACATCGCGTTCACGCCGCCCTATGTCCTGATCGAGGGTACGTATCTCGTGCGCGACGAGTCGCCGCTTCGGGCGATCGACGAATTCGACCGGGAGGGTGTGCGCATCGCCGTGGGCGACGGGAGCGCCTATCACCTCTACCTCAAGCGCACACTGAAGAAGGCGACGCTCGTGGCCGTCCGGACCTCGAGCGACAACGTGAACTATTTCCTGGCGGAAAGGCTCGAGGCGGCGGCGGGGGCGAAGCAGCCGCTCGTGCGCTTTGCCGCCGAGAATCCCGGGGTGCGCGTCATCGAGGGCCGGTTCATGGTGATCGAGCAGGCGATGGGCACGCCGCAGGGCCGTCCCGAGGGCGCGCGCTACCTCCGCGAGTACATCGAGGAGATGAAGGCCTCGGGGTTCGTTGCGCGCGAGCTCGAGCGAAGCGGCCAGACCGACGCCGTAGTCGCACCGCCCGCTCGCTAGCGCGCCGCGGCCCCCGGGTAGGAGCCGCGAGGGGCGTTCGGCAGCATCAACCCGCGCAAGCGTCGTTCTTGACGGCCCCGCAACGCGCTGGACCGGCGCCCCGGCCTCTCCAGATCCCGCCAAGGAGCCGGGGTGGCGCCGCGCCGTCCCGGTTGGGATCCCCCAGCCAGCCTCCAGGCTGTGGCAAACCATCGGAAACTAGTCTTGCATTTGGTAGAACTATATGCAATCAACGGGTATAGACCCCACGGCAAGCCGCGGGGTATGAACCGCCAACGAATCAGCCTGCGCAAGCCTCGTTCTTGACAGCCGCAGAGGGCCGGCGTAGAGTCCCAGCCAGCAGTTCCGGCCCCCCTCGCTTTTCAGCCGGACCGCTCGACACCCACCCCGACGAAGTATCCGACGGGCCCACCAGCCCGTGCTCGTTCCCCACCACGAATGAATTCCAGGAGTGTGTGTCGGTTTTGGTTACGGCCGGTGCCCTGCCGGTGATCACGGCAGGAGTTGCCGACAAGAAAGCTGTCTTTGAAACAACAGCCCCCCCGTTGCGCAGACCCACCGGGGGCGCAACGCATAACGTGACGAACGTGGCAACGGATTACACTTGTGAAAGATGTTAGCCCCCAACTTGAGGCGCACGTTCCGCAGCAATTCCCCCGGTGCGAAGGCGGGAAGTCGCCCGGCATGCCTGGCGGCCCGACCAGCAGAAGGTGCCTCGGGACCCACGTTCCCCAGAACACCATGCTGTACGGCGCCAGGCTTTGACGGTCGCGCCCGCGGAGTCGAATCTCGGAACGGTGGAAAGTGGGGGGAGATGCAATGGCACTGGTCGTAAGATTCGATCGCGGGACACGGCACGATGTGGATAGGGATATCGTCGCCGATATCCGGCTCCTCATGGATGCGGTACGATCTGGGCAAACCGCCCAGCAATACCTCGATTCCGCCATCCGGATGGTGGTGTGGGATACCGTGCGCCCAAGCGTCGAGTCTACCTGGTTCGCACTCCTCCGCGAGTTCCTGCAAATTCACCGCCCGCCACATTGCCCTGATCCGGCTTCGGTCCAGCGCGATCAACTCGACGTGCTGGGATCTCTAGCGGATGGGGGCACGCCGGAAGAACTGTGGCGCCGGACAAAGGCCGTCATCCTGGAGCACATTGACTCACTTAGCGGCTGGACATTCTCGATGGCCCGACATATGGCTGAACGGTACCAGGAGATGCGGCAACCGGATGGGCATTACATCGATGAAGTGGACGGCACGCGCTACGAGATCATGGGGGCGCGGGGTGTCGAGGAGACCAGGATTGAGTACCTGATAGACCAGACGATGAAGCGAAAGTATTCCTTTCTCCACGAGATATGCGCCCTGGTCGCGATCTGCTCGATCTGCGTTCATTACCGCATGTCTCCCGCCGAATATCCCGACGCGATTCGGCTTGTTCTTCCCGGGGATGATATGCTGGCGTTCTCTTGGCACCTGATCTCGTCTGTGGAGTCACCCCGACTCCCGTGGCGCCCTCCGGTACGCCACTGCGATCCCGAGTTTCTAGTGTCCGATCTTGTTGGAGAATGTGTCAGCCGGTCCACTGTTTCGCGCCCGGCCGCCGCACCGGTGGGCGGCCCCGCACCTCATGACACACGATTTCAGCACGACTTCGCGTTAGACACGGACCTGCGCATCGGAGAGGGGGAGGAAGCTAGCCTGACTTTCAACGGAATGCGGTTTCGCTGGATAAACGGCACTCGGACCTACTGCCCGATCATCATCATGGGTAGTCGCGACAGTCATGATCATCGGCGGGCGTTTGAGACGGTGAACGAACTATTGAGCATATTGAGTTTTGAGACCCGCGTGCCGATTGTTTCGACGCACGGCGCTGCAGGGCGGACACGGCTGCTACCGTACGTCCATCAGCCGCGCAAACTGGCCGATATGGTCTATCCCGACGGCATTCACGTCAGTCCCGCACAGCCGATGACTTCGAACCGGAAGCTAGCTCTGGCTTTGTACAGAGAGGGGAAGAGTTCGAGGAGCTCGTACTACGAGTTTCTGTGCTATTACAAGATCCTGCAGATCGCATTTCCGGGTGCAAAGGTAGCCGCATGGATAAACGCACACGCCCTGCCAGAAGGCCGTGTTGCTTCTGATCGCATTCGGGAATTGATTGCAGAAGGGATCAGCGACATCGGGAAATACCTTTATGATCGCTGGCGAAACGCGATTGCCCACGTCCATAGACCCACCGTTAATCCAGATGAGTACGAGGGGCGCGTACGGATGTCAAAGGATCTGTGGCTGGTGGAGAATCTTGCTCGGACTATGATTGAAAGCGACGAGCTGGGCTAAGGCTCATGCTCGCCCAGCCGGCGCTTCAAAGGTAGCGCCAAGACTGGAATCCTCATCCCACTGCTCTGTAATAATTGGGAACTCGCCACGTACGAGACGTTGCGACAATCCCCCGCCATACCGCTCCCCGCTCATAACGATGCCATGCAATGGGGGGCGTTCCCACTTTCGTCGCCTTCTGAAGCCTTCCTCGAGCAGTTCGAACTCCCTCGCGCACTCGCTATGACGTACCGCATCCGGCGGGGCGTGCCCGGCTACAGCAGGCCGAGGCGCTCGTCGTGGAACTCGGCGGCGTCGAAGATACGTTGGTAGTTCTGACGATTGAACCAGGTGAGGTTGTCCTCGGCCGGCCGGGTCGCGGCCTCGATGGCCTCCCAGTCCTCTCGCGGCATGGTCCAGTCGGCCGCCTCCAGGTTTTCGAGCATCTGCGCGCGCGTGCTGATGCCCAGGACGACGGCGCTCACGAACTTCCGGCCTAGCGGCCAGGCGATGGCTAGCTTGACCATGGGGACACCCGTCCGCTCGGAGACCGTCTGGATGGCCTGCGCGGCCCGGTGCCCCTTCGGATGCCAGAAGCGCCCCCCGTCCATCTGCATCCGGAGCTGCATCCGGGTCCCCTTGGTCGGATCGGCCATTCCCTTGTATTTCCCGGCCAGGAGTCCGGCGCCGAGGACGCCGTAGCATGTGAGGCCGAGCCCGCCGGCCACGGCGGCCGGAATCACCTCCACTTCCAACTCTCGATGGATCGGACTGTAGATGTACTGCCCCGCCACGAGGGGGGCGAGGCCTAGTTTGCGTGTGACGCCTGTCGCCGTAGCGATCTGCCAGCCGAACAGATTGCTCACGCCGACGTACCGCACCTTCCCCTGTCGGACGAGGTCGTCGTAGGCCCGGAACGTCTCTTCCAGGGGCGTGACCGGGTCGGGGCCGTGGAGGTAATAGAGGTCCAGGTAGTCGGTCTGCAGGCGCCGCAGGCTGGCCTCACAGGCGGCCAGGATGTGCTTGCGCGAGGCGCCGAAGAGATTGGGCTGGCTCCCCACCGGCATGCAGGCCTTCGAGGCGAGGACAATCCGCTCCCGCGGCACCTCGCGCAGAAAACGCCCCACGATCTCCTCGGCCGCCCCGCCGGCGTAGGCGTTGGCCGTGTCGATGAAGTTGCCGCCGCCGTCGACAAACGTCTTAAGGATCGCGCCGGCCTCCACCTCGTCGCATCCCCACTGCGGGGCGCCGAAGTTGAGCGTGCCGAGGGCGATGCGCGAAACGAGCATTCCAGACGATCCGAGGAACCGATACTTCATGGTGCCTTCCTCCTGTCGGTGAGACGTGAAAACGCGAGCGTGGGGGTACCCACCGAAGGTGGGTTTCCGCAGATGGGTCCTTTTCAGCAGCCTGTTAGCTTCAACCCAGCCTCGCACGGCTGGGGCAATGGCGGAAGAAACTGGTTCCACCGGACACGCGTCTGCGGTACGCTCTAGGCCGCCAGGCCGACAGAGGCAAGCAA
>Ga0181527_1000272_pt1 | contig 60947 bp, 69 predicted proteins | sample PEATcosm2014_Bin_30_FD_119762 | JGI IMG/M metagenome (GOLD analysis project Ga0181527, IMG submission 119762) | Peatland microbial communities from MTU Mesocosm Facility, Houghton, MI, USA - PEATcosm2014_Bin06_60_metaG | ecosystem: Environmental > Terrestrial > Soil > Wetlands > Peat | place...
AGCGCAGGAGACCCCTCTGATCTTCTTGACTTTCGGCATCGGAATCGAATCCATCGCGGAGCTGGCCGCGCAGGGACCTTTCGAGTACGTGGAACTAGAACATATCGCACAGTTGCCGATGGCAGTTCGCCGGGCGTTGAACGAAAAGAGTTTGCGTGCAGAGCTGCAAGAGGCGGAAAAGGCCTTGCGGCATTCGCAATCGCTGTACCGCGCGCTGGTGGACAATCCTTCTTACGGAATATGCAGGTGCGAGGCGGGAGGAAAGCTCCTGGAGGTCAACCAGGCGCTCTTGACGATGCTCGGCTATGAAAGCAAGGAGGAGCTGCTCGCCGCGAACCGCGCTTCTGAGATTGTCCTGGACCTTGGTGAGCGAAAACCTTTGGCGGGAAGCTCTCCTGAGGCGACCCGAGTCGAGCCAATCGAAATCGAGTGGAAAAGGAAAAACGGCACCATCCTGAAAGCCCGGCTCAGTGGCCGCAATGCCTTTGACGAGCAGGGGAATTTTGATGGCTGCGAAATCATCGTTGTTGACGTTACAGAACAGCGGATGCTTGAAGAACAACTGCGCCATCAGGCATCGAGCGATTCTCTAACCGGCTTGGCCAATCATCGCCGCCTTTTCGATGCCTTGCAGGCAGAGATCTGCCGATCCAAGCGCACCGGCCGGGAATTCTCTCTTGTGCTGTTGGACCTCGATGGATTGAAACGGATCAACGACCAGTATTCGCATCAGGCGGGTGACCGGGCGCTCTGCAGGCTGGGGCAGATCCTGAGGGACTGCTGCCGGTCCGTTGACACCGCAGCGCGACACGGCGGCGACGAATTTGCTGTGGTCCTGCCGGAGACCAGCATAGCCGCAGCCGTATTGGTAGGACGGCGGATTTGCGATCTTCTCGAAAGAGAGACCGAAGAGCCGATGCTTTCGGTGAGCGTGGGAATTGCCAGTTATCCGAAGGATGCCGATGCCATCGGAACGCTTCTCTACGCGGCGGACAAGTCTCTCTATGCCATGAAATCCCAAAAAGCCTGCACCCTCCGCACTATTCCCGGATCCTTCTCTTCTTTTACCAAGGTGCTCCCTGTGCTCCATCAGGATCGCGAATGATCAGACCGCTGCCAGGAAAGGGGGAAGCCCCCGTGGATGAATCTCATCCCAGTTTCGGCGAAAATCGGCAACCTAGCGTGCCCCTTCGCAATTCGGAAGGACGAATTGAGTATTTGCTGAAAGCGGAAGGGCAAATCCTTCAATCCATTTCTGCCCGCGCGCCGGTTCGGGAAATCCTGGATGACATCTGTGTCGCTCTTGATTGCCAGATAGGAAATATGGTTTCTTTGTTTTGCCTGCCGGGGGACGATGCCATAGATGCCATCGAACTGGCGCGCAACGCCGGCCTCTTTGGTCTTTGTATTTTCGTTTCCGTTGGCATCCACGCCGATGGCGGGGAAGAGCTCGGCTCTTTAGAAATGTACACTTGTGAGCCGCGCAACCCTTCTCCCTGTGAGCTTCGAGTGGTTGATCGCGCAGTATGCCTGGCCGCCATTGCCATCGATCGCGAACTTGCCGTTGATCATCCTCCCGATCGGCGCCTTCCTGCGCACCGCACGCCGCGCGCAAACGTCTCCAAATGGCCCGTCTCCCCCAACTAGCCCAACTCTCTCCATCCGATCTCGATCACCTTGCAATATGTATTCTCCCAGTCCGCGTGCCAGATCCACCACAGCCCGTCGCCGCGCCAACAATCTGCGAACTTGTATACAAGTGAACAGACGTGCGCCCTTACAACGCCTAGGATTAGCTTGCCGTAAAAGGATTGGTTTGTTGTCCGGTCCATCCCCAGAGCTTGTTCCCCTCGGTCTTCACAAGCGTCAAGGACATCGAACGACAACTGAGCCAGACACTCTGGCCGGATAGGCAGTCAGGCGACTTGCAGAGTGCAAGCGGTTCATTGGGTCCTCCGTACCCGGCAGTGTTCGCAGTAATTCCGGGCGGCATGCCAGAAGTGTCTTGCAACGCGGTCGGAAAGGAAGAAAAACTATGCCTCTGATTCAAATTCTATTGGCCCTGATCGTCGTGGGCGTCCTCCTGTGGTTGGTGAATCGGTTTATCCCCATGGCCAGCAGCATCAAGTCCATCTTGAACGGCGTCGTCGTAATTGCCGTGGTCCTATGGCTCCTGAACATTTTTGGTCTATTTCATTCCCTCGCGCATATCCATGTGGGTACGTAGGCACGTCGCGCTAAACGGCGCAGCCTCGCGCCGCGATTCGCACCCGGGCCTGGTCTTTCAATCGGCAAGAAGTATCGCGTCTCCTTCATACAATGGCGCGCGCACGAATTCGCGGTAAGAAAGGTAACATCATGAAATCTTTTGGAACTATCGGTACAACAGCAGTGTTTCTGCTCCTGGGACTTGCTGTTCCGGCCCACGCACGCCAGGAGAAGCAAGAAGAAAAGGCTAGCCCCCCGAAACAGGAGCAGCAAGCCAAGCCTGAAAAGCAAGCGCAAGCGAAGCCCGAAAAGCAGCAGCAGGCCAAGCCCCAACAGCAGCAGAAGCAGCAACAACAAGCGGCCAAGTCCGAGAAGCAGCAGCAACAGAAGACCCAGCAACAAGCTAAGGGTCAGCAGGAACAACAACAGAAACAGGAAGCCAAGTCCGAGAAGCAGCAGCAACAGAAGACTCAGCAGCAGGCTAAGGGTCAGCAGGAACAACAACAGAAACAGCAAGCCAAGTCCGAGAAACAGCAGCAGCAGAAGACCCAGCAGCAAGCCAAGTCCAGCAAACAGCAGCATCAGCAACTGCAGACCGTCTCTTCACATGGCGCTCCCCAGCGTTCCCAGCAGGCCATGGCCACACAACGCTCTCAGCCGGAACTTCGCCTCAGTGAGCGGGGCAGCGGCCGCATTCCCGACGATCGTTTCCGCTCCCACTTTGGCAATGGGCATCGCTTCCACATGGGCAATCCAGTTATGGTCAGCGGATATTCGCGCTTCCAGTACGGCGGCTACTGGTTTGGATTTGTTGATCCCTGGCCGGTTGGCTGGTACTACACCGACGACTTCTACATCGACTACGTGGACGGCGGCTATTACATGTACAACCCGTACTATCCCGGCGCTCGCTTCGCTATCACGGTTGTGATCTAGCAATTGATCTGACCCGTTGGTCGAATACAACCCAGCCCGGCGCGCCATTCAGCAGTGCGATGAGAATGCCGCCGGGGCAGGGAACTTGAAGTTCGTTGGATGGGTTCGCTTGGAAAGGAGCAAACCATGCTTGGAACTCTGCTGATCGTCCTCTTGATCTTGGTGCTCTTGGGAGCTCTGCCACGGTGGTCTCACAGCCGCAGCTGGGGTTATGTCCCCACGGGCGGCGTCGGTCTCGCACTACTCATTGTTGTCGTTCTCGTGCTTCTCGGACGCATTTAGGCCTTGCCCCGGCGGGTCTCGTTCAGAGCTGGTTTGTTGCTCTCTCCCGCCGGCAAAGTCCCGTTAGTCTGGGCGATCCCGCCCGGCGTGGTTCGAAGGGCGCCGCCGCGTGTCGTGCGATCTAATCCCATCTTTTCCCAGGCAGGCCGGGCCCATCAGACCGGAGGCAGGCGATGCGTGAGTCTAAACGGCGGGTAGTCAAATTTCTCGAAAAAGAAATCAAGACCTACACGGCCTTATCTCTTTTCTTTTCCAAGAAGGGTATTAGGGAGCATCAGCGCGTTGGACAGAAAAAAATCCTGATCAGTCCCACGTTTTACAAAGAGCGAATTAAGGAAGCAAGAAAACTTGTCTTCGAACTCAGAAAACCCGATTAAGTCGCGACCACCTCAAAGCGTCGCTTCCCGTAGCCTGGCCCGCTGGGCTATTCGTGCAGGGACTGTTTTTCTCGTCGTGCTCCTGTGCACCAGTGGTTGCTTCGCCTATTCCGTGCTCACTCATGAGGAAATCGTGGACCTGGTCTGGACCACGGATCTCCGCCCGCTTCTTCTCCAGCGATTTCCATCTCTCACGGAGGACCAGCTCAAGGAGGCGCACTCGTACGCGTACGGCGGCGCGGTTATCCAGGACCTCGGCTACTATCCCTTTGGTAGCGTGGAGTTCAGCAATTTGCTGCATTACGTTCGAAGCGGTGATTTCGTCCGAGAGATGCTCCTGCAGAGTCAAGATGCGAACGAGTACGCCTTTGCCCTGGGTGCCCTGGCGCATTATTCTTCCGACATCTCCGGCCATCCAGCCGTGAACGAAGCCGTTTCCCTCCAGTATCCCAAGCTGCGCGCAAAGTACGGTAATTCCGTCAAGTACGCGGAGGACCATACCGCGCACCTCAAGACGGAGTTCGGTTTCGACATGGTGCAAGTGGCAAAGAATCGCTATGCGTCGCAGCAGTATCACGATTTCATCGGATTCCAGGTCTCCAAGCCTCTTCTCGAGCGCACGTTCCCCATCGTTTACGGGTTGCAGTTGAAAGACGTCCTGACGCACGAGGATGTCGCCATTGGTTCCTATCGCTTTGCCGTCAGCCGCATGATCCCGCAAATGACCCAGATTGCGCTGCGCACCCACGGAAAAGACATGATGAAGGAGACGCCTGATTTCGCGAAAAAGAAGTTTCTGTACCGGTTGTCTCGCTCCGATTATGAGAAAGAGTGGGGCAAGGACTACACCAAGCCCCATTTCAGCACCCGTTTCTGGGCCGTGCTCTTGCGATACGTGCCCAAGATTGGCCCCTTCAAGGCCCTGGCCTTCAATAATCCCACCGCCCAGACGGAGGATCTGTACTTCAAGAGCATCAATACCACGGTCGACCAGTACCGCATTTATTTCCAGCAGGTTCGCGCCGGCTCACTCGTACTCGTCAACTCAGATCTTGACACGGGCAAGGAGACCGAGGCCGCCGAGTACTCCTTGACCGACGACACCTATGCCAAGTTGCTGGATCAACTGGCGCAACGCAAGTTCGATCTCACCTCGCCGGACCTCCGCGACAATATCCTCCACTTCTATTCCGACCTTTCGACCCCCATCGAAACCAAGAAGGACAATCGTCGCTGGCATAGCGTTCTCTCCTCTCTTGAACAGTTGAAGCTCGCCACCCCAGCTCCCACTTTCGCTGCCATCCCTGCAGACTGACCCTGACGGTGCTTCAGCGACTCATCCACAGCAATTGCTGGCTGCGGAGCTGAGAGGTTGCGCCAACCAGCAGACCTGCAACTAAATCCCAATGTGTGCTCAAGTGAACAGACTCTCTTCGTGAAGGCATCTAAGATGAATTCGTAGGACAAACGAAAAGGACTTTCGCGCAGACCCCATCAGACCCAATCGGATCGTCTCAGCTTCGTCCTACGCAACCCGGCACCGGAAAAGTTTCGTAAATTCCAGGAGGAAATTCGGATGAGAATCGTAAAATCACTAATCTGTTTGCTTGTACTTACCCTGTTCGGCGTCATGCTACTTCCCAGCGCTCGAGCGGATCAATATGACAAGAAAACCATCGTTACCTTCAGTCAAGCCGTGGAAGTTCCTGGGAAAATTCTACCCGCCGGAACGTACACTTTTCAGCTTTTGGAGTCGCCTGCCGACCGTCACATCGTTGAGATCTTCAACGCGGACGGAAGCCAGATCATCGTCACCACACTTGCCATCAATGACTATCGCTTGCGGCCCACCGGTAAAACCGTCATGAAGTTTAATGAACGCGTGGGCGATGCTCCGGAAGCTCTTCGCGCCTGGTTCTATCCCGGTGACAACTTCGGGCAGGCGTTCGTCTATCCAAAGGCTCGTGCAATTCAGTTGGCGCAAACCACGAATGTGATTGTTCCTGCCGTTGCTGTTGACACTCTTGACGACAACACCCTGAAGACCGCCCCGATCGTCGCCGTCACGCCGGACCAGAAAGAAGTGGAAGTAGCCGCCGTCATCCAGACCACTCCGCCGCCCGCCGCAACCGTTAGTCCGGCGCCGGTCGCGGTCGCCCCGGTCAAGGCAACCGAAGAACTGCCGCACACTGCAAGCCCTCTACCGTTGATTGCACTGCTTGGCGGATTGTTCATCAGCCTTGCTATCGGCCTGAAGCTTTTCCTCAAGCTCGCTTCTTAAGCGAACGCAGCTCCGCCGCGTCGCGGACGTGATCTCAAGGTCACGTCCTGCGTCGCGAGAAAGTCTCTTCGTGTTCCTCACACTCACTCCCCGCAAGCGTAACCGGCGCAATGGTCACTTGTTCCTTGCCCCTTTCTTGCTGTTCCTCGGCATCCTCGGCTTCTCCAGGTCTCTCGCGAAGCAGCATTCGCCGGCCCCTGTGGACTCCCAGACGAAAATTGCGCTGTCCGTGAATCTTGTCCTTCTTCCTGTCAATGTGACTGACGTGCACGGAACATTTATCGCTGGTCTCAAATCGGACGACTTTCGCGTCTTCGAAGACCGGCAGTTGCAAAAAGTCACCGTGTTCGATGAGGGCAACACTCCCGTAACGGTGGGGCTGGTCGTTGATCACAGCAGAAGTATGGGTCCCAAGCTCAAGGATGTCGTTGCCGCGGTGTCCTCCTTCGCACATTCGAGCAATCCACAAGACGAAATGTTCGTCGTGGATTTCAACGATGACGTCACCATAGAACTCATGCACGGAAAGGCATTTTCGAACGACCCAAAGGATCTCGAGGAAGCACTCAACGCCGTCACCGCGCGAGGCCGAACCGCGCTCTACGATGCCGTGAGCGAGGGGCTCAACCACCTTCAATATGCCCACACAGCGAAGAAGGCGCTCATCATCATCAGCGACGGCGGAGACAATGCCAGCCATCTCAACTATTCGCAAGTGCTGGCTCAGGCTCGCCAATCGCAGGCTTTGATCTACGCCATAGCCCTGGTCGGTGCTGCGGAGACGGAAGAAAACCCAGGCCTTCTTCGCCGGCTCTGCAAAGATACCGGAGGAATCGCCTACTTCCCGGACGAAGGCGAGTCCGTCGCCAGCGTATCGGCACGAATCGCTCGCGATCTTCGTGAGCAGTACACGCTTGGCTATGTGCCCCAAAACGTCCAGGGGGCTGTGGCTTTTCGAAAGGTCGAAGTGAAAGTCACTGCGCCAGGCCATGGCAGGTTGCACGTGCGAACTCGGCAGGGCTACTCGCCTGCGCCGGAGAAGCAGGCCACAGCCCAGGTGGCGTCGGGGACTAAATGAATCGGCTTTCTCACCCTACGAGAACAGTCTCGTCGAAGCGAACCCGCATCCTCCGCGGCGCGTCCTACTTCTTCCTTGTTCTTGGCCTTCTCGCACTGGGTTACGCAGGCTTGGTCTTTGTTGATGCGCACTCTTATCAGGCCCTCGAGATGAAGAAATTCGAGCCGCCAGGCCTGCTCTACGAACCCCACTTGTTGCTGGAAGGCGAGGTGATCGGCGAAATTCAAGTGCCCCGCTTGGGGCTGGATGTCATGGTTGTCCAGGGCGACTCGCCCGCTAACCTGCGGCGAGCTGTCGCTCACCTCTCCAAATCGGCTTTGCCCGGTCAATGGGGCAACGTCGCCTTGGCCGGTCACCGGGACACTTTCTTCCGCCCATTACGCGATATTCGCCTAGGCGATGAGATCCGATTCACGACTTCAGTGCGTAGTTTCAAGTACGCCGTGGAGTCGATTGAAGTCGTCTCTCCCACGGACATTCGCGTTCTGGAATCATCGACCGGCCACGACCTGATCTTGCTCACCTGCTTCCCCTTTTACTATGTGGGTCCGGCGCCCCAGCGTTTCGTTGTGCGTGCCCGTGAAGTTGATGAATCGTTGCAGGAGCAACCTGCGGGAGAGAATGAAGCTAAGTCGCCCACCAGCCAGCAGTTGTTTCCTCAGATCCACGAGGCGGGCACTTCACAATGAAGACCATCCTGCCTGGCACTATCCTCCTTGCATCCATCCACGCATCCGGTTACGAGCCGAATGTGTGCTCAAGTGAACAGACCTGCAGCTGCAAGTCACTTACTATGGGTCGTCCGGGAAATATTCAACCCCATCTCCTGGTGCGGCACAAGCGGTCTAAACCCCGGCTCCTTGTGAGATTGGAACGGCAATGCTCTGGACAATTTGCATCATGTTGTTTGCCCTTTGGCTCTTGGGCATGCTCACGTCCCACACATTTGGCGGGTTCATCTACATCCTCCCGCTCGGGGCTTTGGCCATCTATGTATTCCACGTAATCCAGGGCCGCAAGCGCGTGGCTTAGTTGCGAAAGCGAAGAATATGAAACCTCTTGTTTGGATTGGAATTCTCCTGATTGTCCTGGGTGGCCTGGCCCTTGCCTATCAAGGTTTCACCTACACCCACCGGGAAAAAGTTCTTGATGTTGGCCCGATCCACGCTACCGCGGATAGACGGGACCATATTTCCGTCCCCCCCATCCTCGGTGGTTTGGCGCTCGTTGGTGGAATTGTATTGGTCTTCGTCGGCGCAAAGAAAGGTTCTTAGCCCGTAACCTCGAATCGATCCCGCCGGAGAGACGGGTGACGCATAACCCTCTCCTGAGGTAAACGCGTTGAAAGCTCTTCAGCCAGAAATCGGTAACCAAGGAAACGTCTAGAAAAGCAGTTTGACCCTGGAGGTCAGCGATGAAAAAGTATCTCGTAGCCGCAGCATGTTTTTCGCTCGTAGCCGGTGTAGTGTATGCCCAAAAATTGAACAAGGAACAGAAACGCCTCGAAGAGTGTGGCGTTGTGATGCAGGAAGTACTCAACATTCCAGACAATATTCCTCATGATCTTTTGGAAAAGGCGGAGTGCGTCATCATATTCCCGTCCCTCAAGAAGCTGGCTTTTGGAGTCGGTGCGGACTACGCTCGTGGAGCCATGGTTTGCCGCACCGGCGAGCATTTCCGCGGACCCTGGGGAGCTCCCGCCATGTACGCCTTGGAAGGCGGCAGTTTCGGCTTCCAGATCGGCGGCGAAGCTACCGACTTGATCCTGCTGGTCATGAACGGCAGGGGCATGGATTCTATTCTCAGCAGCAAGGTTAAATTGGGCGGCGATGCTTCCGTTGCCGGCGGGCCCAAAGGACGTGATGCTTCCGCCGATACCGACGCCTGGATGCGCGCTGAGATCCTCAGCTACTCGCGTTCGCGCGGCTTATTTGCCGGCGTTTCCCTCGAGGGTTCTACGATTCGCCCCGATGATGACGCAAGTGAACAGGTCTATGGCCACGCCATCAAAGCTAAGGACATTGTGAGAGGCGAACATGTCGGCGTGCCGGCAACAGGCCGCCATCTCGTCAATGTTCTGCAGAAGAGCGCACCCCGCAACGAATCGGAGCGCGCCTCGAATTAGTGTTTGGGAGTTAGCAGCTTGCCGAGATTCCCTCATCCCGGCAAGCTACCTTTCTGAGATTTGTTGTCATTCCGACCGGAGTGCCGGTGTTTCTCAGCCGGCGCGCACTGAAGGGATCAGCTTTCCCCGCTCTTCCCCGTGAATTCTGTGTCCTCTGTGCACTCTGCGTTAATTCTTTTGTTCTTCCCAGTGCCCCAGCTACACTACTTGCTCTCCCCGGCGCACAGCTACATGGATTTTCCGCGATGCTCTGCCAGGTCAACCGGAGGCCAGCCCTACTCGTGCAACACAACTGTCAGCAGTGATTTATTGACCTTGATTTTACCGTTGTATTCGATGAACCCGAGTTTTCTGAACTTGTTCATGAAGAAATTCACGCGCGAACGCGTCGTGCCCACCATGCTTGCCAGCGTCTCTTGGGAGACTTTCGGCAGTACGCTGTCGGGTTGTTCTTTTTGTCCGTAGCGCGCCAGCAACAAGAGCGTCCGCGCCAGGCGCTTTTCACTGGAATTGAAAAGTTGGTCGATCAGGTCTTCTTCGACCCGGATGTTGTGCGCCAGCATATACGCGATGAAATGATCGGATAGCTCATGCTCCGCGTGCAGCACGCGCAGCAACTCTTCTTTTTGCATGACCAGCAAGGTTGTCGGTGTGACAGCTGTTGTCGAGCCCATGCGCAGCGACTGGCCCGCCATACAGCCCTCGCCAAAAAAGTCCGTGGGGCCGAACATCGCCACCACCGCTTCCTTTCCGGACCCGTTCACCACCGAGAATTTCACGCCGCCCTTCTGAACATACATGACGGTATCTGCGGCATCACCCTGGGCGTAGATGGATTCGTTTCTTCGATATTCGACGACTTTTCTCGCCACCCCCGCGGTATCCAGGAATACTTGTGGATCAAAAGAGCCGTTCCTTCGTTGGTTCTTGAGTTTCTGTGGTTTCATATTCCTCTCGAAACTCCGTCTGGGTGGGGACCTTCGACGCCACGGCTACACTACCAAGAAGATCTCCGCAAGACTGTGCAGAAGTGAACAGCGCGCAGCCTTAACACCCACTAATATTTGACTTGGACGGCGAGACAGAGCGATATCGGCCGGTCTGGGCGGGTCGGGCGGTATCCGTCATCTCGCCGTCCTGTTCATCTGGATCCCGGGAAACAGGCTTCCCTAACAAGTCGAGCGGGGCGGATGGCTCCAACCGCTCCCGGGTGATCCCAGCCGACGTCGGCGGATGAACCGTGGGTTTACTACCGTAGTTAAGTGCAATGAGAACTATCAGATAAGACTTGACAAACGTAGTAAACTAGGGCAGTATATATAATGGATCAAGGGTGCCTCAGGTCTTCGAGACCGCGAGCGGTACCCTGAATCACTCCCTTGGCCAAGAAACCAGGGTGAACCCTATGTTTGTTCGCGAAGTAACCACACTTCTGAAGCCCGACAGCATCTCAAAATTCAGCCTCATCATGGAGCAAGAAATCATACCCATGCTCCGCAAGCAAGATGGATTCCAGGACGAACTTACCTTCTTTGCCCCCAGCGAAGACGCTGTCACCTCCATTAGTCTCTGGGACAAGGCGTCGGACGCCGAATCCTACAGCCAGAGAACCTTTCCAGTTGTTATGAAAATGCTTACGGCACTTATCGAAGGAACTCCCAAGGTTGAGACCTACGAAGTTCTGAATTCTACCTTTCACAAGATCGCCGCCGCCGTCGCCGCTTAGGTGCTGCATCCTGTTCCGTAAGGGGGCAAGCCCAGTCTGCCTGAGTATTCGCAAGTCGACGGGGCGAAGAGGAAGGTATGTATTTACTCGGATGGATTTTCATCGGCGTGCTGGTTGGCTGGGGAGTAGGAAGAGATCTTCAGGGTTATGGCTACGGTCCGCTCATTGACGCAGTGATGGGAATCGGGGGAGCCGTGGGAGGCGGATTGTTGATCCACTCCGCGGGCTACAGCGGAACCATCGTTAGCACCCTATTTGCTGCGATGTGCGCGGTGCTTCTCACAATTCTCGCAGGTTTCGCAAACGGCCTAAGGGTTTACGCTCTGCAACCCTGAAAGTTGCGGCACGCAATCGTGGGCCAGCGTCACAGTCGACTGATACGTGCGGTTCCAAGTTCTTGGGAATTTATGGAGATATGAAAATGAAAACGGTTCGCAGTTTGATTTTATTCGTTGGTGCTTTGCTTCTGATTGTCCCAATGCTCCGCGCGCAGGATTTATCCAAGTATCGGGGTTTTTCACTCGGGGCGAGCCTGCCAGACGTTCTGAAGCTTAGCGATCAGAAGTTGGCGGATGTGAGGACGATTCACGCTCGACCAATGTTGATTCAGGAGCTTACTTGGTGGCCGGCGAGCTCTCCCGGGAGTTCTTCCCGGCCTGACAGCGTTGAACAGATTCTCTTCTCTTTCTCTAACGGCGGCCTCTACAAGATTTCCGTGACTTATGAACATGCTTCCATAGAAGGGCTGACGGCGGAAGACATGGTGAAGTCTATTTCGGCAAAGTACGGGCCGCCGACGAGTGTCGAGTCGGAAATCGACTCCGTTTTGAACGCCCGATATAACATGCCGCAAAACTCCATCGCGTCGTGGGAAGATTCACAATATTTCTTCACGCTTGTCCGTGCTCCCTTCACCGATCGTTTCGGACTTGTCATTTACTCCAAGCGGGTCAACGTAGAAGCTGATCTTGCCATCGCGGAGGCTATGAAACTGGAGGAGCAGGAGCGCCCGGGGAAGGAAGCCGACCAGCGGAAAAAGGAAGCGGACGACCTCGAAGCCGTGCGGCAGAAGAACCAAAAAACGTTTCACCCGTAGCGTGGGCCTGTAGCCATAAAGAGTGCTCGAACTTTTGGAATAGATTGAATGGAGGTCATAGAAATGACTATGAATATCACACCACTGCATGACCGCGTCCTCGTGCGCAGGCTGGAAGAGAAAGAAACTGCAAAGGGCGGGATCATTATTCCCGATGCGGCGAAAGAAAAACCTCATGAGGGCGAAGTAATCGCTGTTGGTGCCGGCAAGATGGAGAAGGGCCATCGTGTGCCACTCGATGTGAAGGTCGGCGACCGGATTTTATTCGGGAAATACACCGGCAACGATATCAAGATTGACGACCAGGAGTACCTGATCCTCCGCGAGGAAGAAATCCTGGCGAAGGTTGGTGGAATCGCCAAAGCGGCCTCCGGCAAGAAGTAGGTTTCACCCGAACCGAAGATTTCCGAAATGGTAGAAGTGGTCAATCACCCGGGAGGGTGAAGTCTCATGGCAAAACAAATTGTAACTGGTGAGGATTCACGTCAAGCGATTTTGCGCGGCGTCAACATTCTGGCTGACGCGGTAAAGATCACGCTAGGCCCGAAGGGGCGCAATGCCGTGATCGAAAAGAAATACGGGGCACCCATCATCACAAAAGATGGCGTGACGGTAGCGAAGGAAATCGAGCTGAAGGACCCGCTCGAGAACATGGGTGCACAGATGGTGCGCGAGGTCGCGTCCAAGACTTCGGATGTGGCGGGCGACGGCACCACAACCGCGACCGTCCTGGCCCAAGCAATCTTCCGTGAGGGCGTGCGAACGGTTGCCGCAGGCGCGAACCCAATGGCGCTCAAACGCGGCATTGATAAGGCCGTGGAAGTCGCCGTGGAAGAGATCAAGAGGCTCTCTCGCGAAGTGAAGGGCGACATGATCGCGCAGGTGGGGTCCATCAGTGCCAACACCGACAAGCAGGTCGGCAGCATCATCGCCGAAGCCATGAAGAAGGTTGGCAAGGATGGTGTGATCACCGTCGAAGAATCCAAAACGATGGACACGGCCCTTGAAATCGTCGAGGGCATGCAATTCGACCGCGGCTACCTTTCCCCCTATTTCGTCACAGACCCAGAACGCATGGAGTGTGTCCTTGAAGATGTCCGCATTCTGATCCACGAAAAGAAGATCAGCTCGATGAAAGATCTGCTGCCTCTGCTGGAGCAGACGGCCAAGTTGAGCAAACCATTGCTGATCATTGCTGAGGAAGTGGAGGGCGAAGCTTTGGCCACCTTGGTGGTGAATAAGCTGCGCGGCACCATACAAGTCGCTGCGGTAAAAGCCCCTGGCTTCGGCGATCGCCGCAAGGCCATGCTCGAAGACATTGCCATTCTCACCGGCGGGAAAGCCATCACCGAAGACCTCGGCATCAAGCTCGAAAACGTGAAGATTGAGGACTTGGGAGGCGCCAAGAAGGTGACCATCGACAAGGACAACACGACGATCGTCGCGGGTGCCGGCAAGGCCAGTGAGATCGAAGGCCGAATCAAGCAACTCCGTATGCAGATCGAAGAGACTACATCGGACTACGATAAAGAAAAGCTTCAGGAGCGTCTCGCCAAACTCGTCGGCGGCGTTGCAATAATCAAGGTCGGTGCAGCCACCGAAACCGAGCTGAAAGAGAAAAAGGCACGCGTCGAGGACGCCATGCACGCTACCCGTGCGGCAGTTGAAGAAGGCATTGTCTCCGGCGGCGGCACCGCTCTTCTGCGTTGCTTGCCAGCCCTCGAGAAGCTCAAGTTACACGACGATGAAGCTATTGGGGTGAACATCGTAAAGCGTGCGCTCGAAGAACCCATGCGCCAAATCGCCCAAAACGCCGGGCACGAAGGCGCACTGGTTGTGGGACGCGTGCGCGAATCGAAGGAGGAGAACTTCGGCTTCAACGCGGAGACCGGTGAGTTTGGCGACCTGGTCAAGGCCGGTGTGATTGATCCCGCGAAGGTCACTCGCCTCGCACTGCAGAACGCTGCGTCGATCGTCTCGTTGATGCTGACCACGGAAGTCCTGATCGCCGACATTAAGGGAGATGAAAAGACGGTCGCGGCCGGCGCAGGAGGCTATGGCGGAGGTATAGGAGGATCGTACTAAACCCTTCTGCCGTCGATGCTTTTGTCTATCGCGTTAGCTCGAGGCACGACTTGAGCCCAACGCTGCACTGCAAGCTCGTTGTTTTGCGTAAACAAACGGGCTGGTCACGAAGATAGGAATCGAATGAAACTGCCAAAAATAAGCTCTGAAGGAAAAGATCCGGCACTCGTCGACGTTCTCTACGCACACACGGAGATTGCCTTTTCCGCCCCCGAAGAAGGGGTTAGTCTAGATCCGGCACCCGCCCCGCCAATTGTCGAAGAGAGAGTTGTTCCTCTCTGGCCGATCCATCCACGGCCAATACTGCCGAGCAGGGTCGCCATCATCGGAAACTACCTTCCGCGGCGTTGCGGCATCGCCACGTTTACAACGGATTTGTGCGACGCCATCCATGCGGAATACGAGGCCACGGAGTTGCTGGCCTTGCCCGTCAACGATACGGAAGAAGGCTACAACTACCCCGCGCGGATTCGCTTTGAGCTTTCCCAGGATGAGTTGGCTTCGTATCGTCAGGCCGCGGATTTCCTCAATTTCAGCAACATTGATCTGGTTTGCATGCAGCACGAATATGGAATTTTCGGCGGACCAGCGGGCGCGCATATCCTGGAACTCCTGCGCCGCCTGCAGATGCCGATCGTCACTACCCTTCATACAGTGCTGCGCGAGCCCGATTTTGATCAGCGCATCGTCATGAAGGAAATTGCCGCGCTATCGGACCGCCTGATCGTAATGAGCCGCCAGTCGGCGGAAATCCTGCAGGAAGTATTCCATGTGCCAATTTCCAAGATTGATTTGATCCCACATGGGATTCCGGATTTAGCCTTCACAGACCCAAGTTTCTACAAGGATGCCTTTGGAACTGAGGGAAAGGATGTTCTGCTCACGTTTGGATTGCTCTCGCCGAACAAGGGCATCGAAAACGTCATCAAGGCGCTGCCGGCTATCCTGTCGAAGCACAGTAATGTCGTGTACATGATTTCCGGTGTCACCCATCCGCATGTCCTCCGGCATGAGGGCGACAAATACAGGCTGTACCTGCAAAAGCTCGCGAAAGATCTCGGCGTGGAAGCCAACGTAATCTTTCGCAATCGCTTCGTAAGTCCGCAGGAATTGGTCGAGGTGATCGGCGCTGCAGACATCTACATCACGCCTTATAAACACAAGGGGCAAGTTGTCTCCGGGACGCTCGCGTATGCACTGAGCGCTGGAAAGGCCATCATCTCCACCCCGTATCTGCATGCCACGGAGTTGCTGGACGATGGACGCGGTGTGCTCGTGCCGTTCGATGATCCGCAGGCCATTGCCACAAAAACGATCGAACTGCTAGACAATGGCACCGCGCGCCACGCCATGCGGAAACGCGCCTACCTGTATACCCGAGACATGGTCTGGAACCGTGTCGCCCAGCGGTACATGGGCAGCTTCGAGCGTGTTTACAACGAGCGCTTGCGCAATCCCCGCGCCACCTTTTCCGCCCAGAACACCGAAAAAGTCTTCGACCGGCTACCCGTGGTAAAGCTCGATCACCTGCACCGGATGACGGACCACACGGGAATCATCGAGCACGCCGTCTTTGTCGTTCCGAATTACCCGGAAGGCTACACCACCGATGACAATGCCCGCGCGCTCATCGTGACCATTCTCCTGGAGGAATTTGCCGGCATCACGCCAACCGCCACCCTCAATCTTGCCTCCCGCTACCTAGCTTTTTTGTGGCTGGCATTCGATCCCACAACCAAGAGGTTCCGAAATTGCTTGAGCTATGAACGCCAGTGGCAGGAGGCGGAAGGCTCTGAAGACAGCCACGGGCGAGCATTGTGGGGGCTGGGCACCGTGCTTGGCCGTACCAAGGATGCGGGCCTCCGCGGCGCCGCCGGGCGTCTGTTCGAGTTGGCCGTACCCGCCGCTGTCCAGTTCAAGAGTCCCCGGGCTTGCGCCTTCGCCTTACTCGGCCTCCTGGAATATCTGGAATCGTTCCCCGGCGATCGCGCGGCTCTGAACGCCGCGGCCGCGCTTGCCAATCGCCTGCTGGATTCCTACCGCGCCCACTCTTCTGCCGACTGGAAATGGTTTGAGAATGTGCTCTCGTATTCAAACGCACGCCTGCCGCAGGCGCTCATTCGCGCGGGAAGACGTGGCGCCAACGAGGCCATGGTCTCCGCCGGACTGGAGGCGCTGGAGTGGCTGGCGACGGTTCAGCGTTGCGAAATAAAAGGCCACTTCGTTCCCATCGGGTCCCACGGCTTCTACTCGAAGAAAACGGAAAAAGCTCGCTTCGACCAGCAACCCGTCGAAGCCTGCGCCGCCGTATCCGCGTTCCTGCAAGCCTATCGCGCAACCGGGAAGGGCCGCTGGCGCAAAGACGCTTGGACCGCTTTCAATTGGTTTCTCGGCGACAACGATTTGCAGGTGGCCCTCTACGATCCTACCACCGGCGGGTGCCGCGACGGCCTGCATCCCGACCGCGCCAATGAGAATCAGGGCGCAGAATCGACGCTTTCCTTCCTTATGGCACTTCTCGAGATGCGCAAGTTGGAAGAAACGGACATAACCGATTGCAAGTTTTGACCACCACTCAATTGCTCTTTGTCTGGCAGGGCGCTCCTGTGACAGCTTGCATCAGGATGTAAATTTCCCCGAGAGAGACAATGAACCAACACCACCCCTTGTTTACCCGGCACCCTGCGAATCCAATCCTGACTGCAAAAGACTGGCCTTATTCTATGAATAGTGTTTTCAATCCGGGCGCGACACTATTGCCCGATGGATCCACTCTTCTGCTTTGCCGCGTGGAAGATCGCCGCGGCCTTTCTCACTTGTGCGCGGCTCGCTCCGAAAACGGCGTCGATGGGTGGCAGATAGATGCCACTCCCACGCTCTCCCCCGAGCCACAGCGGTTTCCCGAAGAAGTGTGGGGCATTGAGGATCCGCGCATCACGTATATGCCGGAACTCAATCAATATGCTGTGGCCTACACTTCCTATTCTCGTGGCGGCCCTGGCGTATCCCTCGCACTTACTAGAGATTTCCGCGCCTACGAACGGCTTGGCGTCATCATGTCGCCAGACGACAAAGATGCCGCCCTCCTGCCCAGAAGAATCAATGGACGTTGGGCTTTGATTCATCGGCCTATGACGCCGCTCGGGTCTCATATCTGGATTTCCTACTCGCCTGACTTGCGGCACTGGGGTGGGCACAAGCTCCTGCTGGAAGCTCGACGCGGCGCATGGTGGGATGCCAATAAGATTGGCATGTCGCCACCGCCGATCGAAACGCCCAGGGGTTGGCTGATGATCTATCACGGTATCCGGAGGACACCATCAAGTTCCATCTATCGGCTTGGGCTGGCCCTCTTTGAGCTTGAACAACCCGAAAGGTGTCTGATTCGTGGCGATTCCTGGATGTTCGCCCCAGAGGCGGACTACGAACGCCATGGTGATGTTCAGGATGTTGTGTTTCCTTGTGGCTATACTGTGGCAAAGGACGAGGACACGATCAATCTCTATTACGGTGCCGCGGATTCGAGCATCGCGTTGGCGCAGGGCAGCATTCGCAATCTGTTGACCTGGCTGGATGAGCATGGCCATTCCAAAGAAGCTCACGACCGGCGGGACAGGCACAGCTAATCCAGGTATTGGTGATGTCGCTGCTTTGGAATCATGGTCTTCTAGGCGTGGCTCGTCGAAACGTTGATGGAGAATACCCTTCTCGTGTGCAGACAGCTAGCGCACATTGATCGAGCCAAGGAATTAAATTCCTTTTGCGTTAATCTTTCATTAAATTCGACTTATCCAATTGACCGCACTGCGGGATTGCATTAGCCTGCAGTGGTTATGAGCAAAGCGAGTCTTGATCAATTGCGTCTCGCCTACAAAAAAGCTGTTGATGAATGGGTTGAGACCATTCGCGCGGAAGAAGCCTTAGCCTCTCCCGACCACTCCATGGTCGCCATGGAGCATTGGGATGCCGCCCAGTTCAGGGAGCAGGACGCACACGCCAAAGCCACGGGAGCGCGGGAAGCCTACAAAGACGCACTTCGTGGCGTGAATTATGGCATCTAACTGGGTACATTCCATCGCAGTCAGAATCTGAGTAGCGGACAATTGAGTTCAATCCTACACCCAAGCATTACCGCAGCTTCCGACGATGTGCTAAAGAGGACTGCGTTGTTTCCTGCTGACTACTAACATGAAGGTGGGAACCGGTATCGATCGAGGATATCGACCAAGATAAGTCAATGGAATGAGACGAAATGACAAAACATAAGCCAAAGGTCCTATTTCTCTCTACCGGCAACGCCACGCGCAGCCTAATCGCCGAGGGTTTTCTGCGTACCCTCACAGGTGATCGATTTAATGTCGTGAGTGTGGCGGTCGAACCCAGCAGCTTGAATCCCCTGGCGATCGAAGTGATGAAGGAAGCAGGCATCGATATTTCAAACCAGAAGCCGAAGACTATCGCGCAATCATTGAAAGAGCCTTTTGGTCACGTGATCACCATCAGCGATACGGCCAAGGAAAGGAACCCGATATTCCCGTTCTCCCTCGGCGTTCTGCACTGGAATATCGTCGACCAAGATTCTGCCCCTGGATTGCCCGAACAGAAAACAGAAATTTTCCGCCGCATGCGCGACGAAATCAGGGACAAAGTTTCTCAATTCATAGCCGATATCCCACAAACGAAGACAAGTGAACTCTCCATCGCGTAAGGAATCCAGGGCCTGGGGAGGCTGCCCAGTCGTGGCAGAGGCCGTGTGAAATCCTCTCCGGAACTGCGGTCAAAGAAAAGATGACAACACCGGACGTGAGAAGCACGGCAGGAGCTTCAGTCAACGACGCTGGAACGGCAGGGTCTAAGCCTGCTGTACCGCCGTCTCCCTCGAACCAGCCGGCGACTCCAACGAAAACGAAGAACCAGAATATTCATGGTTCGCCCGCAGTCCTCGACGCCGCGCGGAGGGACGGCGAAGAACTGCTCCGGGACTTGCGAACGTCTCTGGGTGGCCTAACACAAGCCGAGGCCGAAGAACGGGCGCGCACGGCGGGTCCGAATGCGGTCGCCCAAGCGCGCAAGCAAGGCTGGCCCGTCCGCGTTCTGAAAATCATCCGCAACCCGTCGGTGATCCTGCTGACGACCTTGTCGGCGGTTTCGTACCTCACAGGCGATGCGCGCGCCGGTACCGTGATGGCGGTTAGGCAAACAAATTCAACTGGAAGTGGGCTGTACAAATGCGGACAGTCGCCGGCTCTGGCACAGGTTGGTTTTTCGCAGTTGGCGCGCCAACCATCTCGAAACCACCTTGTCGGTTTGGCCACTGAGCGGGGGATTTGAGCAAAGCCGCCGTACAAGGAGCTTTGAGCCAACTTACTGGGACTCAGCCCGATTTCCGCACAGTGGCCTCAATAGCGGCAAACTTCCGCTCTATGTGTGGTTCTGAGCGGGGAGCACCTGAATGCAGTACACAACCCTCCCCGACAGAAGCCCCACAGGTAGGACAGGGAACCGAGGATACCTGTTCGGGCGTGAGCTCACTCTTCTTCATTTTGACAGAGTGCAATAACACTAGGTCGCGAATCTGTTCAATTTTGGACCCTGCTTGGCCGCACTCGCAAAAACGCCAATGCGAGCCTATCCGGTAATATTACTAATAAAGTGCTCGCTGCCAGCGGCTTAGCGAGGCGATGCTCCACGCACTTTGTGCTGGCAGCCAGCTTACTCAGTTCCGCGCGCCTGAGCCTTCGACAATCAGGGTGGGGGTGGGCGAGGTATGTTTAGTCGAAGAGCCTTTCATTGCCTTGCAGCAAAGTTGCCTTGCATGAACACGAGAATCTCGGAGCATCTAGCCCGCGAGTGATCTGGCTAAAGGGGAGTTTTTGTGGCTCTCGGGTGCTCGGCACAGACATGAGATGCGAACTCCTTGTCGCGCTGCTGTTGGTAGTGCGTCTTCATTTCTTCAATTGATTCGCCAACGAGCGGCCCGATAGGTTTGAACGCCCATGCGCATTCGGAGCAAGCCCAGCCTTGAAAATTCTGTCTTCTGACCCATACCAATTTACGACGCATCGCTTCCATGGCACACCTCGAGATTCGCGGCCGTCATGCTTCATTGAAAGACGGTGTAGCATTGGTCTTCGACAGTACCGCGATGACAAAAGCCGCTCTCTTCATTGGCCGGAGCGAGGATCTGCCGAACTTACGGCCCTTTGAACACACGGCAAAACCGGAGCGAATACATAAGGCCTAAACATTGCCTGAACATTAGCGATAGAAAAAGGCTGCTGTCTGTGGGGTACCCAACACTGGAAGAATTGCTATCTCAATCCGAGTTCATCTTCAAACTGTTGAATGACACCGTAACACTCACAAGCGCAGTTCTGGAGTTTCCTGCGGTTGACAACCTTCACTGCGCCGCGCACGTATTCTATGATTCCATTCTTTTGCAGCACCGCCGCTGCCAGGCTCACCGTGGATCGGTCAGTACCCATCATGGTCGCAATGAAATCGTGAGTGATGGGAAGTACTCCCAAATGCACCCGATCCTGAGTCATCAGAAGCCACCGCGCGAGACGCTGCTGTATATCGTGGAGTCGATTGCAGGCCGCGGTCTGTGCGACTTGCATCCCTTGTAGCCCTGAATGCCTGTTCAAGATCATCTGCAACTGCGGAGCCGATCGCAGAATGCGTTCTAGTGCATTTCCCATCATTCGGAAGCCATCGCCGGCGATCTGGACTATTTCACGCACTGAACTTCTGCTCAAGCCAACTGCCAATCCCGCCCCAACATAGCCCTCGTTACCTACCACACCCACTTCCACGGTTCGACCGTCTCTGGTCACGACAACCTGAGAAACCATTCCTCGGTTCGGAAAATAGACGAACTCGATGGTTTGAGTCGCCTCATGAAGGCTAAGGCGATCCGGCAGATCGACGTACGTCAAGTCAGGACGCATCAACTGGTATTCATTATCGGGCATTGCCAACAATACTTTATTGCTTACTGGTTTTCCCTCGATGCTGGTCCGTTCGCCTGCCTGTACGACTCGATAGCTTTTTCGATTCATTGCATTCCTGAGCGGCACCAAAGTGCCTCGCATTCACTGAGAGAAACTTCATGGGCCCTGAGATTCCAAGCCAATTCAACCAAAAGAAGCATCTAATAATCTGTGCGAAATGGAACACCGCTCAAAACCAAGGCGGAGCGCGATTCACGTGGCAGATCGACGTACGTTGGGCAGGAAATCAGGTAGCGCGGAATTTGCCACTCCATAGCGGAACGCCTTCCGAATGCCTGGTTGACGCTGCAATCGCAAACTGGGACTCAATGTCCGGTAATGCGGGCGGGCACTGGGAATTGCCTGCACTAGATAGTTTATCGGGGCTCTGCGGAACGAATTATGGTGCCTTAGGCGGTCTAGGATTTCAGCAGCTAAGCGCAAAGTATCTGATTTCTATGCCCGCTTTCTGCGCTTGCTTCCCCCCCCAGAAGTAGTAGACCAGAGCGGCAGTGACGGCCACCAACAAGATGGCTGCCACAACTATGGGGTGTCCGTGTTTCCCGATGAACGCGATTATCTGCCGCCCATAACGCGCGGCCAAGTAAGCTAGAATCATGTATCTGGAGATTCGGCCAAGCGCGAGCGCGACCAGGAATTTTCTTACCGGATATTGCATAGCACCCGCCGCAAACAGGAATGGAACCATCGGCACAGGCGGGGGCAGCAAAGCAGGGATGGCAATAGCGCCGAAGCCCCAACGCTCGAAGATTTTGCAAACCTTGGCCACTTTCTGGCGCGAGAACCTGCGTTCCAGCGCTTCTTTCCCTCCTTTACGAGCGAACCGGTACGAGACAAAGCCTCCAATCACCGAACCAGTGGTCGCCATCAAGGCGTAGTAAAGCCACAACTGCTCTTGCCGCGCGGACATGAGAATCGTTGCCACATCCATGATGCCCGGAAGTGGAATGGGGGAGTTGTCCAAGAGCCCGAGGGGAATCAGACCCAGGCCGCCGAGGTGAAATAGCCAGTGCCGCACACTTCGTAGTGCGGTGGGAAGCGACGCCGCGATAAGTTCGCCGCTGGTCAATGGGACAAATCCTTGCACAGAGCCACATTCAGCATGGCGTCATCAGAGCATGCTTTGAGCTTACTCGGCAAGGCTCGCCGCCGTAATCGGACATATTGCCTAATGACAATGGACTGTCCAATTGTAGACAGACAGAGGCTCCACTTGAGCGCTATCCTATTTAGCTGTTGCAACCCGTTTGGCAGGATTTGACGGAATTCTGACTTTACAATCGGGCGGCTCTCAATGGGGCCGCCCTTTCCATTCACAGGTTCGTTGAACGCAGTTGGAAATCGCTCCCTTATTCAATTTCTCCCGCAAACCCAAATTACCGAGGGATGATATTGCGTCAACTGCAGGTATGACCCGGAGAAGTCGACCCCCAAATTAGCCTTTTAGGATGTCCATTAATCCGACTTGAACGAACACATCCAAAGTGTGCGTATTGGGACAGCGCGGGTGAGCCTCAACTGAGTAAAATTATTTCGTTAGCGCCAATCTAATCCCTTTCATCCGCTCTCTCCGGGGCCTGGAGCGGGTCCCAGCGCTACTGGAGGCGGTGATGCACAAACGGTTTATCCTGCTGCTCAGCGTGTTTCTGGGTAGCCATGTGCCGACGGGAGCACAAACGCCCGCTCCACAGATCGTCCCGGCTCAAGTCCGGCTTGCACCGATTGTAAGGATAGCTCGAACGATACCGGCCCCATTCCTCTTCCCGCCCTTCCTGCTGTCCGAGAGCCCCGGGAATTCCGCTGCCCATTCTAGTTACTTGTTCGCGGGGGCCTACGAGCGCTACCAGAGCGCGAAGAGCATTTCACAGATGCGCGAGGTTAGGACTTTGTTTCTCACACAGTCGCGCCTGCCGCTCGTGCAACTCTGGGGCGGACGTCTGCGGCTGGACGGTTTTAAGAGCGCCGTTAACATGCAGAACGTGCAACTGGGTCCCTCAGCCGGTGGTGGTCTGCTGGACTATCGTCCTGAGCGACAAGGTTATCCGGGCGGGCCGCGTTCGTTCGGTCTCTGCGGCGTCAACCTGAGCTTTCACTTTGGCCGGGACTCGCGGACAAGACCTCCGACCCAGGTCGTGCGGCGTATGACGCGGTTTGTTGGGGCCGTTCTGAATTGAACGGAAACACTTCGGTCTCGCTATCATCACGGAGGCATGATGAAGGAAAAAGCTAAGAAGGAAAGGGACGAAGCGACACTTGCCAGTGTCAAAAAGGAATTGGCCAAGCCGCGCATGGCCAGGTCCGCATGCAAGGAGGAAGTGAATCTGAATACTGCGCGGATTTCAGCGTACGCAAGTACCACCATGCCCGGAATCATCGGCAAAATCATCCTGTCTCTACGTAATACCGATGAAGCCGGGTAACTCCGGTGGAGGGAAAAGGGTTTCAGTTGTGTCTGCGGACCTTGATGTCGTCGTAAACAATGATGGAAAGAACGACGAGGACCCACACGGGGAATACACCCATTCCAGGGATGGCTTCCACAACCAAGCCCGGCAGAATCGCCCATCGACGGCCGAGGATTAGAAACAGGAGTAAAGCTGTTCCCAGGTCAATCACCCATTGCATGGGTGGAGCAAGCACGAACCAGAAGGATAGAAAGTCCGAGATGGCAGCGATCAGGAAAGCAACGGCCTGCCGTTTGCGTGAGGGACGCTGAACTGGAGCCAGTTGCTCTGGGGGAATCAAAGTGTCCGGATGATCAGTCGGCGTCGTCATGACCTCGGATGCGAACCCAAGCGCTCTTCAAATTATCGTGACACGAGCATGGGCGAACCGCAAGCGATGAGCGCAGGAGCTCCGTTAGGGTATAGCGACCGGTAAAGTGGCGGCGGGTCGGTGTCTCTTTCCGAACAGACAGTTTAAGTCTCAAAGTGGTATCCATAAACCCGAAGGATCTTGGTTCCTCTCGGGCCTGTTGCCGTAGCCATCCTCGATCTCAAAATGGAAGTTCCAGGCAAGGAGAGAATTTCACATGAAGATGCCTCGCTTTATCCTTTTGCTGTTCGCGATGCTAGGCCTGGGAGTTCTCGCGCCCGTCGAAAAGGCACAATCTATGGTCGACTCACGCACATCTTCGTCATCCATCGCCGAGGCCTCACCCGCACCTGCACCCACGATCAAATACCCGCCGCTGGACCTGGGTACAAGCGTACGACGGAAAAAATGAAGCTGCGGACATACCTATTCGACGCGTTTGGTCCGTACCCAATCGCAGCGGCTACGATCATAGCGGCCGTGGATCAATCAGAAAAAACCCCACCAGAGTGGAGACAAGGGGCTAGAGGCTACAGCCAACGATTTGGCTCTAATCTTGCCATTGCGGCGGTAACGACGACAACGCGCTATGGTTTGGCGGAAGCCTTTCGGGAAGACACTGTGTATTACCGTTGCGAGTGCCACGGACTCTTTCCCAGGTTGCGTCACGCCATGATTTCGACGGTGACGGCACGCCATGGCGAGGATGGTCATCGCCGCTTGTCTTTCCCCGCACTCGTTGCCCCCTATGCGGGCACGATGACTGCCGTCTACGGATGGTATCCGGACCGCTACGGTGCCAAAGACGCCCTGCGCATGGGAAACTACAACCTCCTCGCATTCATGGGAGAGAACCTCGCCCTTGAATTCATCTATGGTGGGCCGCATACGCTCTTCAGCCATGTTCATCGCCCGGCAATTTCGGGAACGGACTCGAGCAGCGCCTCGACCCGCTAGGCTGGAATGATGAGCCCCAACACCAGGATGCCACGCCGCTGGACCAGCCTCGATGCAGGTCAGGCTGCGTTACCCATGCCATCGACTCTCGATTCCGTCTGGAGCGTAATCAACCACTTCCTCGAATAGTTTGGGGATCTGGGCCTTTTTGCGTGGCAGGTGATGCGCGCGGCAGTGCGACGGCCCATTGAGGGTCGCGAACTGCTCCGACAGCTCGATGCAATAGGTTCCAAATCACTTCCGTTGGTCGCGTTGGCGGGTGCTGCTATCGGCGCCGTCCTCTCCCTGGAAAGCCGGAGCAATCTGGTTCGATTCGGCGCCAAGTCCATGCTTCCCGCCGCCCTCGTGTATTCGATCATCCACGCACAACATCATCAAAAAAGATTCCGTAGCTGCCATTGAGACCGAGGGCCTTCTGGGGAACGAATATGTCTCCATCTCCTTTGGCTCCGCCCAGGCCCCGAACGTGAAGGAGGACGACACTATCGTCAGCGAACCTCCCCTTGTCATTGCCGATCTCATGAAGAAGGCCGACGGCATTCTGGACAGCAGCCAGGAGGCCCTGAACAACGTCACCGTGGTCACCGCGAACCTGAGTTCCATTAGCGGCAAGATCAACCAGGGTCAGGGGACCATAGGAGCCCTGGTGAACGATAAGAAGATTTACACACAACTGGAGCAGACCACCGCCGGTTTGCGTGACACGGTCAACCATGCTCAGGTAGGAGTCGTCGCCTTCCAGGAAAACATGGAAGCAATAAAGCAGAATTTCCCGTTGCGCGGGTTTTTTGAGAATCGCGGCTATGAAAGCTCCTCCGAGCTAGCGAAAAACGAAATCCCGCAGCTTCCCCAGCGGGCGCCTCTGAAAACCTTCACGTTCAACGCGAAGCAGCTCTTCAATAAAGTGGACACCGCAAAACCCAAGAACCAGAAATAATTGCGTGCTGCCGGCCAGTTTCTGGCCGACACGGAATTTGGGATCGCCGTTGTTGTGGTCTCAACGGGCACGACGGGCGATGCGCAAAAGGACTTAGTGCTTACAGAGGAGCGAGCGAAGGTGGTGCGAGACTACCTCGTCAACAATTTCTCCTTTGATGATACGCAACTCAAGACCCTGGGACTCGGGAAGGGCCACAGCGTGAACTCTGATTTCGGGTGGGGCACCGTCCAGATCATTGTTTATCCGGCTGACACCGAGGCTCCAACCCAAACTAGCGCAGTTAGTCCGAAATAGATTTCAAAGTACTAGAGCCTATTTCAAAACTGGGTACAGGGTTGTGATTTTACAGTGGTTGTTCCTCTCAATATGAGTGATAAGCAAGGTCAGCAGCGCCGAGGGAGGGCCGATGGCGCGATACGGTCGGCTGTTGACCGATGCCCAGTGGGAAAAGATCCGGCCCTTGCTCCCGAAACGAAGGAAACGCCCCCACGGCGGACGACCGCCTGCCGACGACCGCAAAGTGCTGGAAGGCATCTTGTGGATTCTGCGCAGCGGGGCTCGCTGGTGTGATTTGCCGGCGGAGTTTCCCTCGCCTTCGACCTGTTGGCGGCGACTGCGCGACTGGGAGGAGCAAGAGGTCTGGTTAGAAATCTGGCGCACGTTCCTGAGTGAGTTGAACGAACGCCAGCAGCTGAAGTGGAGCGAATCGTTTATGGACGGCAGTTTTGCTCCAGCGAAAAAGGGGGCGACGGAGTCGGAAAAACCAAGCGGGGTAAGGGGACGAAGTGGATGGTGGTGGTCGACGGCCAGGGTGTTCCTTTGGGAGACTACCTTCACTCTGCCTCCCCGGCCGAGGTCAAGCTCGTCGAGAAAACGCTCGCGGCGATCCGCGTAAGGCGGAGACACCATGGCGGGCGGCCGCGACAGAAACCTGAGCGCATGATTATGGATCGCGGCTACGATAGCGATGGATTGCGCAGACAACTTCGTCGACGGGGCATCGAACCGATCGTCCCGCATCGTAAAGGTCGGCGCAAACCGTCGATGCAAGACGGTCGAGCCTTGCGGCGTTACAAAAGGCGCTGGATCGTCGAGCGCACGTTCGCCTGGCTGGGCAACTTCCGACGGCTGGCTGTGCGCTACGTCCGTTCGCTGACGGTCTATCGCGGTTTCTTTCATATCGCTTGCTTCATGATCACCTTACGGAGGGTTTTGAAATAGCTTCTAAGACGCTTGCCCATGGCGCGTGTGAAGGCCGATCCTCGGTCGAAGCCACCGGTCATCGGACGCTGCGCGCTGTCCCGTACCCCCTCGGAGGAGTTCCCGGATTCTTTCAATGTCGGCTTCGGGGCGATGGCGCACCCCTCCTGATCGGCGCGGCAAAAGCGATGCAGGATCAGCATTCACTGTCGTTCCTTTTGAGAGTACCCATCTCTAACAATTGCAGGGGCGGCGTTGTGGGTTCTACCTTGGACGCAGTCAATTTGCTGCAGTGAACCTGTTCTAGAGACCTCTCGCCAGGAACCAAGACTACGAAATTTCACTTGTGTCAGGCGATGGGAATCGAACCCACGTCCGACGCTTGGGAAGCTGCGCCGTGTTATATGGAGAGTCGCGCAGATATTATCTCGAGGTCCTTCTATCTCGACTTATCTGACGTGGTTTGACCTCTGTACTCTAACCAATCGCTGGAAGTCGCCAACATTAATACTGAGAGGCCCCGAGAGCCCAGCGATGAACGGCTCGACCAGTACGGACGGAACACGAGAGTGTATCTTCATCTCCGTTTACGATTCACCAGGATCTCGAGGTATGCCTTGATTGCGCGCCTGATGCTCTCTGATACCGGCACGCCCACAGTCTGCTGATATTCCCTGAGGCGATCCAGGTCGTGATTGTCAATCCAGACGGCATACTTCTCGCGCTTCTTCGTCTTGAGCAGGCGACTTTTTCTTTGCTTCATACAACCCAGCGTATCTAGATATGTCGCACGATATCAAGGGTTGTCATCTACATCTATCTCCAGCTAACTGTATGAGGAATAGCAGTTTACAGTATTGGGACATTTTAGTTCGTCAGACGCCTCCGCCTGCTGAGAACAAAAGACTTAGCTGGCGATTCCGCATCCCAAAACACTGCTACTGGTACGTGTGTACCATGGTCATCCATATCTAGATACATATAGAATTCGCTTATGATTATCAATGAGAAGAAGCAGGCAGTTGAGGTAAACAGCCGAACTCACCTTGAGATGGATGAGATCGAGGAACTGCTTGAGCTGGCCCGAAAGACCGATGCACGTTCTTGGTGCATTTTGACGCTGGCTTTCAATCATGGTCTCCGAGTGAGCGAATGCGCCGGCGGTGCCCTAGCAATTCCAGGGAAGAACCGTCCAGCCATTCCGCCATTGATGCTCTCCGATATCGACCTGAGACACCGGACCATTCGAGTTCGGAGACTCAAGGGCAGCCTCGAAACAACTCAGGCGTTTGTCGAGCATCGTGGAAGGCCTGCCCTGTCGGACTACGCCTGTCTCAAAGCTTACCTTGCCGTGCGAATCGATGATGGGTCGGACTTTCTCTTCACCGGCCAAAAAGGCCCACTGCATCGATGGGCACTGAACAGAATGTTCGTCGAATTGCTGAAGACAGTTTCAGCCGCACGCGTTGCCCGGGGTCTGCAGCCGATTCCTCACGGTTGCTTTCGATTCCATACGCTAAAGCACAGTGTGGCCACGATAATAGCCAACCGAGTCCAAAACATCTTCACCTTAAAGAATCATCTCGGGCATGCGTCCATCTCATCTTCGATGTCTTACGCACACCCTGACCCTCGGACCACTGCTGCGCAAGTCCAGCACGCCTTGTCAAATGCGTTTTCGGGGTTCTAGCGTCCCGTCAGCGTCTGGCTGCCTTTGCCCCGCATCGCCCTAGACCGTGTGAACGGCGCGTTCTCGGCATCCTGGTGGTGTGAAGAACACCCGCTCTCTCGGATGTGGCTCCATCTCATTGAAATGACTCGGGAAAAGTCATCTGGACGATTTTGAGAGGTCGCCTGTATTACTTAGGCAGAGGGCAAGTTGACGATCCGAGAGCTCATGGAGGCACAGCGGAAGCGAGTTCGCTCTTGCAATCCGGCGGAACGACTCGCAGCGGCATTGCTGATCCCCGCCGAGCTATCCAGACGGCTGCGGCTGCTTGGCAACTCCGAGATCGCGCAACTGCTGGACGATGAGGTCTGCGGGAACATTAGCATCTTGGCTCCAGAGGCGACGGTCTGCGTCGAAGCCGCGCTTCGTCTCCGGCGACCATCACTTCAGGAGGAAACGCTATGTGCGAAATCGGGAAACCGATTGAGATCATCGACGTCGAGCCGCTGAGCCTTCCCGCGCCGCTGCGCAAAGAACAGCCAGCGGCAACGGAGCAGCCTGTGACCGCCGAAGTCCCCGTGTCGGAGACGACCGTTGAGCCAAGCCCTGTCGAGAAGCTCTAGTCGTCGCGGTGGCGCGTTGCCCCACGCCAAGTACGGCGTGGACTTGGCGAAAGTGCCGGACATGTACGTCGAGCCGTTCGTGGCTTACCGTTCATGGGGCTGGTCTGCCGAGGGCATCGCCTCGCTTAACGGAGCGCCATGGACGCCCAAAGTCGCCTTCGAAGCCACGTGCCATTACCGCGATGATTGGAAGTGGCTGGTAGCGTCCGCAACCACGGATGAAGCCCAAAAATGGCTCCAGTCCAAAGAACACTACGTCCCCAACCAAAATTGCACGTGCGGCATGTACGCCGGAATCAACATGCGGCACTTGATCGACATTAACTACATCCAGCGCGGAATCCACGGGGAAGTACACCTGTGGGGGCGGCTGATGCGCCACACGCTAGGCTGGCGTGCGCAGTTCGCCTATCCCAAATTTTTCATCGTCCCGGCGAGCATGATTCCGCTGGAGATCGCGGAAGCGAAGCGACGGCTCGACATGCTGACGGAGTTCGGCGTTGACATCTACCTCCAGCCGGGGCGCGACGCGCATGTCGGTCAGGAAAACGTCCCGCTGTGGATAAACGATTTCGGATACAGCCAACAGGGCTTGTCGTGGCTGGTGGAAAAGCGCAAGGAATGGTACGGCTCGAAGATTATTCCTCTTGCCGTAGGCGACCGAGTCGCGGTAATGGGCAACGGCGGCGGCATCGGCATCGTCACGGAGATCGAAGGCGACCACATGTACTACACGATGTTCAGCCCGGACACGATGTACCGCAAGCCAGTGAAGTCCGTCGTGTGGAACGAGAAGAACTGGCGCTGGGAGACGAGCGGACTCGGCTACATGCGCAAGCTCGAACAACCGATGGGGAGCTGACGAAATGCTCGCCGATGGGAGGCAACCGATGCCGTTCGTGATCATTCTGCTGGTTCTCGTCTACAAACTTGGCTACCGCGCAGGACAAAGGAGCGTGCTGCGATGATGCGGTGGCTCAAGGAGATGCTCCTGCTCAACATCCTGCTGGTGCCGCCGATGGCGTTTCTTCCGCTAGTGTGCGTCCGGCTCGCCTTTCGACCGGAACCCGGCGCGGCGGTGCCGTTGGTTTTCTTCGCCCCCCTGAGCGCGGGCTTCTGGACGTTGCTCTATTCACAGCTTTCGTCGGCGAGGGTCTGGCAGAAAGCCGGGCGGCTGCACGAATGGCGGCGAGACCACGGAGGCATCTTCCATACTGTGCCGCGTGCGTGCGGCTGGCTCGCGTTCGGCATCGTCGGCTCGTTCCTCGCGGAGATCGCGTTCTGCGCCCTGTTCCGTGGGTCACCCCAGATGTGGTTCGCTTTGTTCCCGCTTGCGAGCTACTCTCCTCTGTTTGCCTGCTGGCTGTGGAGAAGGAAGCATGCGTAGGATGACGCCCGAATTGCTGGCAGAGCTTATCGCCGTGCATTCGCAGTGCGTCCTAGACCAGCAGAGAAAGTGCCCGCTGACCGTGTTTGTGAAGCCATTGTGTTGGGAAATCAACCAAGCCATGGGCGTCGGCAACGACGAGGACAAAGGATTCAGGCGCGTGGACGAGATGTGCGCGGCGAAGCCGCTGAGCCGACGCCGCTTCGAGGAGGAATGAATGGAGATGTTCGACGTCCGGTTTCGGGTTGTAATCGTGCTGACGTCACGGTCGAGGGAGACATCATCGCTTTCGTCCTTCGAGAAATAGGTTTCCCGCCAGCCGATTCAGGTTGTCAGTGTATGTGGGTATTTCGTGCGCAGCGACTCATTTGCCGCTACTTGTTTCAGTTTCTCCTGGAGATAAGCGTGAAGCAAATCACGTTGGGTTTGGCGCAATTTAGCAATGGGTTCTGATGCGCTCATCACGAATGTGGCTGCACGACCGTACGCGCCGCTGAACGCGCCAGAAGGCAAGGACTGAAGTGCGAGGGCATCGGTAATTGGGATGCGCGCGTTTTCAAGAGTGGACAGATACTCGTCCACGAACGGCGCGCCTTGCGATTGGTTCGTGCTGTCGTCAATGGCTGCGGCCACCGCGTAGAACTCCGGCGCAGGGAAGATTTGGGTGACGATGCGGTGCGCAAGTTCAGTTTCGGTCCGTACGACCGCGGGCGTTGCGCGGTCGGCGGGAAGATTTGCGGCGACGTGTTCGGAATAGACCAGCAAGCCGGGTGAAGTAATGGCGCGAAAGAAGTCTAGAAGAATCCGCAAGACGTGGAGACCGAGTATCGGATCCTGTTGAAATTGGCCGACGAGTTGGGCGTGGAAACCGGCATGGTCGGGCAGAGCCGAAAGAATGGCCACAATGTCGGCGGCATGGGTCTGCGCCTCCTCGCGGTCGTGGCGTGCCTCCTTCACACCTCGGAGGTTGTTGTAGCGGTCGGCGAGCGCCAGGAGCTTTAGCAGCACGAGGGCGTGGGGGCGAGTAACACGAATCTGTGCGGTGAACGCCTTGCCATTCGGCAGCTTGCCAGAGAGATTGTGCGGATCAGACTGCGCGAGGGCGATCGATCCTCCGGTACAGGCGCGGGCGTGGACACCCTCCTGGACGTCGACGCGAAAGTCGTTGTGGCGTTTGAATTCGTCGGGTGCCATGAATTCGATGCGCATGGTTTCCGCGCTGTTCGGTATTGGCTTTACAAACTGGAAGTTGCGCGACTCCGGAACGGGTGTGTAGCCGAGGTCCTCGAACAGCTTGGCGAGTTGAACGGGTTCTTTGCGTAGGGCGACGACATTGAGGATGAAATCGACATCCTTCGTACTGCGCGCCTTTTGCACGGTGAATTTCATCGCCTGGGCACCAGCTATGACGAAGTCGTTTGCAGCGGGACCGAGCGCGGCCAAGAGCTCAAGAAGGTAAGTCCGCTGGGGCTCGGGAATCATGCGGATGTCCAGCGTGGGGCAATGGCCTGGTCGAGCAGAAGATCGGCTTGTTTTAGGTCGCGGCCTCCCCGTGCATACAAATCCAAATATGCTTGAATGTTCGAGACTCTGGGAAAAAGAGAATCGCGCTTGGCGTAAAGAAAGACGCCTTCATCGTAGGGGTAGATGAAGCGAAGTTTTGGAGCGCGTCGTGCCACGGGACGCGGACTAAGTTGACGAAGTTTGGCGTCCTCCGGACCTGGAAGAAGAAAAATGTCAATTCGGTCGAGATCCACGAAGGGCGCGTCGGTGGCCGCGGCTGCCCCGGTAAACACGTAAGGAGTGGGCAACAACGCTTGCAGCCCGCGGTTGATTTCGGCGGGCATTGTTCCGAACGGACTGGGCGCGTCAAACGAACTGCGGAGACGCCAGCGGAAGCGTTCCTTGTATTTCTCGGCCCATTCAAGCAAGAGGCGGCGAGGCTCGGGGACGACAACAGCGGAATCTTGCCGGCGAATCCAAAGCTGCTCCTCCAGACTCGAAAGAGCTTTCGAGATAGCTCCGAGACTGACGGAAAATTTGAGCTTTGGAGTTGCGAATTCACGAGCGATGCGGTTGGTTTCCCGTTCGAGTTCGTTAGCGATGTCCGTCAAGGTTCGCGGTCGGATTCGCTCGAGCAGCACGCGAAGGATTCGTGAGGATCGACCCGAGAATACATTTGTCGTGGGACGTTCGTTGGCGTCGCTTCTCGGTGACTCGCCGCGCATGCCGAGACGTTGCAATGTAAAGGCGCCGGGGACATTGATGGAGATGTTCCCCGCTAGATCGAGAAAGTCGATCCCGTTTTCGATGCAATAGGCTTGCGAGCGCGGAGCTAGGATCGGGCAGATGATGGCGAAGGCCGCATCCGGACGTAGAGCGCGCATGCGGCGAATCCAGGGGGCAAGCTGTTCGAGGAGTTTTGGGGACGCGGCTGGTTTGATTTCTCCGTATATGAAGATACGGGCTGAACCCGATTCCAGTTGGAATTCCACGTCGAAGCCATCTTTGGGCTGTGTTCTGACTTCGCGGATGCGCACACCCGGGAGATCGCGCACCGGGTTTTGATTGCGCAATGCCTGGACGATATCCCGCTCTAATTTTGCGCCTGTAGCCTGCATGGTGTGATTTTCTCAAATGGGAAATCTTGATGTAAAGGAAAACTTTCCTATATGACTAGTTTTCCAGCCAGAGAAAAGCTTGATTCTGCAGGTGTTCATGGGTGTATAAAAACATTGACATCATAGAAATACTATGATATAACTCATACTCATGGAAATCCAGTCCGAGCCGTCCACAACTCTGACCTCAGCACAAGTGAAGGCTGCGCGAGCGCTTGTTGGCTGGTCGCAGGGCGACTTGGCGCGAGCTTCCCAATTGGCAGCCTCGACCATCGCCGATTTCGAGCGCGGACAGCGTACGCCCGTAGCCAATAATCTTTCAGCGATGCGAACAGCGCTAGAGAGTGCTGGCGTACAGTTCCGCGCCGGGGGCGCGGTTGTAGGCCCGACCCGAAAGGCCACGAAAGCCGCCGCCGCTGGATTGGTGCCGGTCCGCTTAGTCGAGGCGACAGATCTTGAGCAATGGGCCGACCGTCGCGATGGGCAGGATACGCTTCCGGAATTGATCAGCCGGCTCATCCTCGCAGGCCTGGGACAAAGTGCGCGTCTTCGCTTCCCATCTGGCGAAAGCGTGCAAGTCGCCGGCTGGGATGGCGTGTGCGAAGCCGAAGAAGCAAACCAATATGTTCCGGCGGGCTGGTCGGCGTGGGAGATCGGTGCGCAGAAGGCCGGCATTAAGGCGAAAGCCGATTCCGATTACGACGTGCGTACGAGCGATCCACAGCTGCGCAAGCTAGCGGAAACAACATTCCTCTTTGTGACGCCCCGGCGGTGGAAGACAAAGTCCACGTGGGCCCGCGCACGCGCGGGCGAGCAAAAGTGGAAGGACGTCAAGGTCTACGATGCCGATGATCTGGTGCACTGGATCGAACTCTATCCACAGGTTGGACACTGGCTCGCCGTACTCATCGGAAAGCGCCCGCCCAGCCTCAGGCAGCTCGAAGAAACCTGGAAAGAATGGTCGCTCTCAACGCGATGGCCAATGAGCACCGATCTGGTGCTCGCCGGTCGGGACGAAGAAGCAGCACGGGTTTTGCGTTGGCTTCACGGTGAACCTTCGGTGTTGGCCGTCGAGGGACATTCAACACAAGAGGCAACGGCATTCTTGTATGCGGCCACTGCGCAGTTGCCGGGTGAGTACCGCATGTTCCATCAACAGCGATGCTTGGTTGCGGCAACCGCCGAAAGCGCCCGTATGGTGGGCGCATCGCGTACCCCGCTCATCCTGACTCTCGAAGGGGGTGATGCTGGCCTCGCCACCGAATTGGTGCGTCTGGGCCACCACGTGTATGTTCCGTACGGCTCTACCATCGGCTGTCCCGAAAATGTAATTCGACTATCGCGCCCTCCAGGCGACATGTTTTGCCAAACGCTTGTGGGAATGGGCATCGAGCAGAAAGACGCGGAAAAGCTGACCCGGGAGAGCACCCGGAGCTTGTCGGTGCTGCGACGGCTGATTCCCTCGGCACCACAGACGAGCGCGCCCGAGTGGGCGGAAAAAGACGCGAGAGCTCTCATTCCGATGCTGCTCGCCGGAGCCTGGAATGAAGCGCAGGAGGCGGACAAGACCGTACTCGAAGAGCTCTCCGGCGAAACCTACGACGACCTTTCAGAACGCATCGCACGATGGACCGAGATTCCGGATAGCCCGTTTCGCCACGCGGGGAGCACCTGGAAGGTGGCGTCGCCTCGCGATGTCTGGTTTCAACTCGCATCCCAGATCAGCTCAGCCGACCTCGACCGGTTCAGCCGGGCAGCCCTCAAGGTGCTAGGTGAAGTTGACCCACGCTTTGAAATGAAGTCGGAAGAACGGTGGATGTCTTCTTTTCGCGGGAAACGGCCGCCCTATTCGTCTCATTTGCGCGCCGGGTTAACGGAGTCCCTGGTTCTTCTTGCGGTTTATGGCGACCAAGTGAAGGCCGTTAGCAACGCGCCGGCAAGAACAGAAAGCATTGTCCAGCAGCTCTTAGATGGTGCGGACGCAAAGCGGTGGTGGTCCGTTTCGAATGAGCTTCGTACGCTTGCCGAGGCTTCGCCTGAAGCCTTTCTCGATGCGCTCGATAGGAGCTTGGGTCTGCCGGACACTCCAGTCGTCACGATTTTTAACGAAGACGCGGGTCCCTGGGGCGGGGCGCATCACTCTGACCTGTTGTGGGGCCTAGAGGAGCTGGCTTGGTCGCCGCGGTACTTGGGTAGGGTTGCGGCGCTGCTGGCAACGCTGGCGCGGCTCGATCCTGGCGGCCGGTACCAGAACCGGCCCAAGAATAGCTTGCTCAGCATCTTCCGTCTTTGGATGCCGCAAACGAGCGTGCCGCTTGACCAAAGGCTCTTGGTGCTGGATCGGTTGCGGAAAACTGAACCGGAGATCGCCTGGAACCTGCTGCTGCAGTTGCTGCCGAGAGGCTACGATGTAGCGATGCCCGCTCCGCAAACACGCTGGCGGGATTTTGCAACAGAGAAAACGGAAGTTGTCACTTACGATCTCCTCGGAAAGGGCGCATTGGCCATTGCCACTCGTCTGCTGGAGGACGTGGGAACGAACGTAACCAGGTGGCAGGCGATCTTTGACGTTTATCCGAAGCTGCCGCCGGAGATGCGCGCTCGCGCGATCGAACAGTTCCTAGCCGTGGCGACCTCGTTTGGCGGTGGGGAGCAATTGGAGCTTTGGGGAACTCTGCGTAATTTGCTGCACCATCATCGAGCGTTTTCGGATGCGCAATGGGCCCTTCCGGAAGATCAGCTCGAAGGCATTGAACGAGCTTACCAAAAGCTTGAACCGAGTGGGTTTGTGGAGCGTTCAGCTTGGCTGTTCGCCGCGCAGGGAGCCAATCTTCCGCATCCCGCTGCGAACGACTGGCAGGCTGATGAGACGACTTCGTCCGCCTTGCGGCGGCAAGTTCTCGAAGAGCTCCTGGGCAAAAGTGATACGACGGCTGTATTTGCTCTGGCCAGTGCTGCGAAAATGCCGCAATTGGTCGGCGTTACGGCGGTCCAGGCCACCGGCAAGCCGGAGGCGAAGGATCAGATTCTGGTTTCTGCCCTGCAGAGCACCGAGGACGCCAAGCTCAATCTCGCGCTCGGGATGATCGGCGAGTTCTGCCACGAGGTCGGCATGACTTGGGCCATCGAATTTTTGAAGCGTCCGGAGCTGCTCACCTGGGAGAAAGACACACTTGTTACGGTTCTGCTCCTGATGCCGGCGGACAAGGCCATCTGGGAAGCGATGTCGCGTTTTGGGTCGGAGGTCGAAGACGCCTATTGGTCGCGTGCAGGAAGCCTTTTGATTGGCAACGATCCCGACACAGTGCGGTGGGCGACGGAGAAGTTTCTGTCCGCGGGGCGGGCTCTTGCAGCAGTACCGCTCGCCGGGCGCCACGGAAAGTCGCTGGCGAGTGAACTCATTCTTCGCGTTCTTCGGCAGGCGGCGGGAGAGCCCTGGCCGAAGAGTCCGGACAGCAATGATGTGACGATGCTCATTTTCTGGATTGAGACTTTGCTGACGCATTTGGACGAAGCGAAAGACGTACCTGAGGCGGAAATCGCCCGCCTCGAGTGGCAGTACCTCGCAGTCTTAGAGCATTCGCGGAGGCCACCCGTGACACTACATTCGGTAATGGCTTCGAGTCCCGAGTTTTTTGTCAAAGTGCTGTCTGCGGTGTACGGCCGAGCAGCGGAAGAAGCGAGCGAAGACGTCGAAGAGAGCTCGGCGGTTGCGGCTCGTTCCGTTGCAACGCAAGCGTTCAATCTGCTGCGCTCCTGGCACAAAGTTCCTGGGCTTAAGAAAAATGGTTTGGTCGATGGGCAAGAGTTAGAAGATTGGGTGAAAGAGGTCCGCAAGCGGTGCGCCGAGGGAGGCCTCGGGCCGATCGGGGATGACCACATCGGCAAAGTATTGGCGTCGTCTCCGGCGGAATCAGACGGTGTGTGGCCCGCGAAAGCGGTGCGGGAGATCGTCGAGTCTGTGCGCAGCCGGGAAATGGAATTGGGGATCCTAATCGGCATTCAAAATAACCGCGGCGTGACACGCCGCGGCCTGTTGGATGGCGGGGTGCAAGAGCGCTCCGTGGCCAAACAGTATCGGGAATGGGCAAAAGCCACCGAATTGGAATGGCCCCGCACATCCGCCCTACTGGAACGCGTGGCGCGGACATTCGAGGAACAAGGACAGTGGCATGACCAGAACGCTGAGCGTACGGACTGGTCATTGTAGAGCGAGGGAACACAATGTGCGCTATTACAGTTCCAAAGGGTCCTGAATCAAAGGAACTGTTTGCAAAAGTTGAGGAGTTGTTCGGCGGCCTCATGAGCGCGGCCACTGGGAGCGGTTTTGGCAACGACGAATATCAGCGCCTCCGAAGCGATTTGCTGGCGATTCCGCGTCTAAAGGCTAAACTACCAGCATTTCTTCGGACGTGTCGCGACACGGGAGCGTTCTGGAGTTTTATCAAATCGAAGTTCGCTCACTGGGAGGAACGACGGCAGTACCTTCGGGGTGAGTTCGAGCCGGCGCTGGGTTTCTTAGAAGCGGAGATGCAATATCCAGGTACTGAAGCCGTTACCGCGACCATCGCCAAACTCGATTCCGCGCACGTGGCAGCTGCGTGGCAAAAAGCATTTGACCGAAGGTCAGATGATCCAGAAGGCGCAATCACTGCGGCTCGAACACTTGTGGAGTCGATCTGCAAGCACATTTTGGATGCGAACGGCGTTGGCTACGGCGAGAAAGATGATTTGCCAAAGTTGTACGGTTTGACCGCAGAACAGCTAAGCCTGAGCCCAAGCCAGCATACCGAGCAGGTCTTCAAACAAATTTTGGGTGGATGCAAGTCGGTGATTGAGGGCTTGGGCGCGCTGCGGAATAAACTGAGCGACGCGCACGGGAAGGGGAAAAAGGCCGCAAGGCCGTCGGCCCGGCACGCGGAGTTGTAGTGAACCTTGCGGGAAGCATGGCGACTTTTATCGTGTCTACGTGGGAAGCGCGAGGCACGCCCAAATCGTAGGGTCCGAAACGCGGAAACGATCAGCATATATGGACATCTTCTTATCCTCGGTGGCAAGGGACCTCAAGGACGAGCGGCAAGCCGTCGTCCGGCAGATCTTGAAGGTCGGCGACCGACCGATTGGCATGGAGTATTTCGGAGCCAGCCCAGCTCCCCCTTTGGAAGAGTGCCTATCCAAGCTGGCTGAGGCAGATCTGATGATTCTGGTTCTGGGGCCTTCCTATGGATCGATACACTCGGGAACCGGGATCTCCTACACGGAGAACGAGTTCAGGTACGCGCAAAAGGCTGGCATCGATGTTCTGGCGTTCGCGGTGGAAAAGCTGGACGAGAAAATCCGGATTGCCAACGATGTGGATAGCGCGTCGAAATATCAAGCGTTCATCAAATCTGTCGGTGCAAGTGTAACTTACGAACCTTTTGGCAACCCTGACCAGTTGGCCGCTAGTGTTGGGGCAGCGATTGCAAACTTCAAGAGCAAGCACGGGGAACTTGGACGCAGGCTGGCCTCGTTCGCGACAGTCGAGGAATACTTCTCGTCTTTGCTGGACCCGAGGAAATATTTCAACCACACCTGGGCCTTGGCTGGTAGAGAGGATGTGCTTGACCGGCTCCAAAAGTTCGTTAGCAGCTCCGCGAAGGTGGGGACACTCTATGGGGCCGGCGGACTAGGTAAATCGAAGACGCTTTTCGAGTTCGCGCGAAGGTTCGATGAGCAAGGCGGATGGAAACTTCGGTTCCTCCGGACGACCGTACCCCTCGCAAGCGACTTTGCTCGCGGCTTGCCGGCCGACCCATGTCTCATCATCGTAGATGACGCACACCGTCACCCCCAGCTGGAAACTGCACTGAGCTTGCTTGGCACGGAACAATATGCCGGGCGAACGAAATTTATCCTTTCGGCGCGTCCAAGCGGCGGGCGCATCATTAGCTCGATTGTGAGTCGCAGCGTGGATGTGTCGGAGGCTGTAGACCTGGGGAGAATCGAACCGCTCAGCGTCACCGATGTTCGAAAATTGGCCGAGCAGGCGTTGGGGGCCGCCGACAGCACTCATATTGATCGGTTGGTGCGCGCATCATCGAAATCTCCTCTCGTGACGTTGGTGGGTGGCCGCCTTATTCGGGAGAAGGACCTGCATCCGACACTCTTTATTTCGGACGAAGATTTCCGCCGTGCGGTACTGCACGGGTTCGCCGAAGAATTGACGACGGCTCTCGGAACGCCACAAAAGCCTTGGAACGACTTGCTTGTGGTGCTTTCTGTGCTGGGACCGGTGAGGGTCGGCGATCCGGCATTCCGGCAGCGCACCAGCGAGTTTCTGAAAATGGAACCGTGGGAATTAGTGGAGCGAATCGGAGTGCTCGACCAAAATGGGCTCCTTTCGCGGCGAGGAGGATTAGTCGAGATTACGCCCGACGTGCTTGCTGACCATCTGTTGCAGTCGGCTTGCGTTTCCGCCAGCAATGAGGATACGGGACTCGCTACGCCGCTCTTTGAAAACTTCGCCGCAATATCTGGGGCAAATCTCTTCCGAAATTTGGGGGAGTTGCAGTGGCGCATTGATCAGTTGAAGGGGAAACCCCAGATTCTCTCAGGCGTATGGTCGACAGTAAGAAAGGAATTCGCCGCTGCGGATTACCCAACCCGCGTTGAGATTCTTAAGGTGATTCGCGATGCGGCCGCTTATCAGCCGGAGGAAGCGATTCGGATCGTCAAGGAAGCAATGACTCTCGATTGAGAAGGGCAACCAGTGTTCAAATTCACCAAGAAACACGTGCTCGAGGCCCTCCCGCCGGTGCTGCGGCGTGTGGCGTTTAATGGAGATTACACACAAGAAGCGTGTGCATTGCTTTGGAGGCTGGGGCGAAACGATCCGCGAGAGCTCAACCAATACCCAGATCATGGTGTACGGATTTTGGCAGATTTGGCGTCTTACGAACCTGGCAAGCCGGTATGGTTCACCCAGAAAGTGCTCGACGCGGCGGAGACCTGGTTGGCAGATCCTGACTTAGGTTCTTACAAATACTCACCGCTGGATGTAGTTACACGCGTGCTAGCGAAGCAGGGGGAGTATCACAAACTGGAGGGCCACTCGATCAGCTTTGGTTTCGTCGGGATCAATCTTTCTGCGGTGGAAAGCTTGAGAAAACAAGCGATGGGGTGCGTGGAAAAATGCCTGACGCATCCTCATCCGAGGGTCGCGGCACGAGCCCTTCAGGTCGTGCGTGAGATTGTTAACCATCCCGCTTCGTTGGTGGGTCGGATGGTGACCGACGAAGAGATGGCAGCTTGGAAGCCCGAACAGCTCGAAGGCGTAAGGCTTCTCAAGGAATTTCTCGCGCGAAGCAAGAATCCCGTACTGCAAGCGTGCGCGATCCACGAATTGGGGTGGCACGCGGAGAATGGTCATCCGGCTGAGGTCGCCAAGGGAGTGTCAGCGGCGCTCGCCAAGATTCCTCCATCGTTGCAGCTTGACGTTGCGATTGCTCTGACGAATGCGTTGTACGACATAGGGCGCGGCAAGCCCGATTTTACGGAGAGACAAGAGCGATTCGTGAGGGATCTGGCAGCGAGATTTTTGAAGGAAAAGCCGGGGGCAGAAGCTATCACAGAGATCGAGGCCGTGCTGAAGGAGATGGAAGAGGCCCAGTGCCCTCCCTCCGGCTCGCAATTAGTGTGGGAGCTCGCGAGGAGAGACACAGAGCAGTGCCGTTTGCTGTTGGAGCATATCTTAAATCATGACCGGTGTTTGCTGGGGGGCTATACCCCAGCTCTTTTAATTGTGCTGCGGCTCGCCAATGTGAAAGCTAGCATCGGCTTCGCGGAGCGCTTGCTCGCTAAGGAGAGACCGGATTTGACGCGCTTCGTGGCTGCTTCCTATGTCAACTCCGAGTTCCTGCGACACCCTTGTGAAGAGGATTTTGTCTTGTTGAGACGATTGCTGAATGGTGATGACAACTCAAAATATTACGCCTTGGAGAGCTTACGAAGATTAAAGGACGCGGAACCCGCTGAACAAGCTCAGCGATTTCAACGGCAAGGGATCGAGCTTTTACTTGGCACCAACATCGGTCAGGACCCCAGGATGGCGGAAGCGTTCGCGGAGGCCATCGATTTAAACTACGGAATTGCTCCTAACCAACTTACAGACACCGACGTTGAGAAGGTTCTCGAAAAGATGGTTCCCGTACGAGAAATGACGAATCAACATTTTCACCTAAATCGGCTCATGGTGTACCTGGTAGGAAGGTCGCCACGGTTGGTTGTGAAGTACTTCGCAGACCGAATTCGATATTCGAGCCTTCATAAAGAGGATCAAAGAGACTACACGCCAACACCCTTCCTGTGGGAAGGTCTGTTTGGAGGCATTGCCGACACACCCCTCCACGCGGAACTACTCCGGGAGTTGGCGGAGAATTTGAAGGAAAAAGATGCGCTAACGCGCTATTGGTTCACGAAGCTTTTTGGACTGGTCGCGGGAAGTTTTGGAGCGTCAACGACGTACGTAATCTCCGAGCTAGCAAAAGATAACAGCGAGGACACCTACAAGGTCATTGGGCACCTTTTGGATGAAGCGCCAAGAGAGTTCGTGTTCTTGCAGAAGGATCTGTGCGCGAACTTGGTGGAACAAGCTGATCGCATTTTTCCAGATGCTCATCGGCGGATTGTGGCAGCTCTTCTTGGAAGCAGCCAGTCTGGAGGATTCCAGGGCATCCCCGGCGAACCGTCCCCTCAGCAAGTAGCGATCAAAGAACAGGCTGTGCAGCTAGCCGCGGATTATGCCAGTCGACCAGTGGTCGCCAAATTCTATCGACAAGTGGCGGATTTGTCGCAGGAATTGCTTGACAAACAACTTGCGAGCGACGAAGAGGATTTTGTTGAGTGACATGGCCCATGCACAGCAAGCCAATGCAGCGCTCCGAGGCGCGTTGAGAGCCCATTTTGAAGGGCTCGCGTCTGCACCAGCCAATCTTGGTGATCTCCTCTCATCGGTCGAAACCTGTTACAACTCTCTCAAGAACAAAATTGATTCCGTTGAACACTGCGAGCGGTTGCTACAAGGAATCGATTGGCCAGCGTTCTGGAAACTACAGGACCAGGCTCCGCCACAGAACTATCCGTTTATGACCATCGCAGATGGCTTGCTGTCGATCAATCTGAATTCCGAGAATGGGCTGTCGTTTCTGTTCGTAACGTTTGAGCATTTTGCGAGTTGTATCAAGAATCTGAGCGATGTGTATTCCGTGTTGCTCAACGAGTTGTGGGCGCTTGGCCTGAGCGGGGCGGCGATCAACCTGCGAAACGTGGGAACACGGGTTCGACAGCGCAATGCACAGCACGGCGTCATCGGTCTAGTCGATCCGATTCTGGGTAATGACGCCTCGTGGTGGTGGGTGGCATCGAACATACGAAACGATAGTCAACACTTGGATGCAACAAGCATCCTTACGATTCCAGTAGGCCGTGGCACGACAGATCCACCGTACCTGGACAGTCGGCTGTTCCCCCGAGCGAACATGTTTGCACGACGGATAGACCAATTTTGCCCTTGGATCAAAGATCAGGCGTTTCAGTTTGTGGAGGCTGTGAGCCAGATTCTTTCCGCATCCCCCAACCTGTGATGCACCGCAGTACGGACGCAAACCTATCACTGAAGCTCGTTGTGTGCTTGTTTGGGGCTTCGCACGTTGCGATTGAGTCATTCGTGGGCGCAGAATTGTTCACACGATCCGAGTGACACCAACAGGGCTCAATGTCAGCGTGATGTCCTCGGGCTCCCATCCGCTCTCGGCTGTGACCACGGCAGTCACTTGGCCGGAGCGATGCACCGTGATCACGAACTCCGGGGTTTCTAGGTTGATGCTGTCCATCATACTTGTTGCTCCTTTTTCCGGCTCCAAACCGTTCCGGAAAATAATGTTGCTTACTTCCAGGCCCTGAGAACTATCAATATTCATTCGTTCTCCTCCGCCTCGTGGCTCCGCAGCCACTTCTCGTCGTTCTCGTTCAGCCCCCGGCAAACCTCCTGCATCGCGTCCTCTTCGGTGTCCGCCTCGACCGAGTAGGCCACGTCGCAGACCGGGCCGTGCCATGTAAGTTCGAAGATCACAGCTCGTCCTCCGGCTCAGGCTTCGCGCCGAAGGCTTCCAACACCTCGCCGATTGGCTCCATCTTGTTGGCTTTTCCCATGTCCGCCTCGAAAATCTTGCGCTCTATCTCGTTGAGCGGCTTGTAGGCTTCCTCGCGGGTGACGGGAACCACGGAGACGTTACGACCGTCCAACGTGCGGATGGACACCCCGGGCCCGCCGGTGCCGAAGGTGAGTCCGACGATCTTGGTTGCGATGAACAGGAGGTGTCGCCACGCCTCGGGTTCGAGCGTGTTGATCCCGTCAAGGTTCCAGCTTTCGATCTCGTCCAGGCTGGGCATCGTGCTCTCGCCCTCCATGGTCCATTCCAGGTAGTCGTCGCCGTATTCCAGCGAGATGAAAGGCAATCCCTGGTCGGCGTGCTCGTTCATCATGGCGAGCACCGGGCTCAGGTCTACTACTTCCGCATACATGTTCGATCTGCTCATGTTGTTCTCCTTTTACCGGGTCTTCCTTTGATCGTTCCTTCTATGTTGTTGCTCACGAAATTGGGGACGGTATAGCCGCAGCCGTTATCCGCTGACTTCCTTCCGCTGACCATTTCCGCTGACCTTGCCTACTTACGCCCTGCGCAGGACCGTAGTGCATAAGCGCGGTGTACATGCGCGGTAGACGAACGCGGTTCACAACGCCGTCCCCAAACCTGTTAGCTCCGCTCCGGCGGGAGCCAGCCGTAGCCTATGAGGAGCGCGTGCTCCAGCGCGGCTACCAGTTCCTTCTGCGCGATCACTTCGCTCTCAAGCCCGTCCAGCTTTTCGACCGCACGCTTGTGGATGTCGAGCAGCGAGTCCCTGTCCATTTCGATCTGTTGCTTGTCCGTCATAGTTCCTCGGAGAAGGGAAGCTCCGAGTCGCGCTCGGCTTTGCTGCTCTTCGACTGCGCGCCATGTTCGCACTTGCCGCCGGCGGTCTCTTTGCACTGCTCCTCGTACTCTTCCCCGATCGCATCTTCCCAGGTGAATTCCTTGCCCTCCCGCTCGGCCTTTACAAGCTCGGTTTCCCAGGCTTTGACAAGCTCCTGGTAGCGCGGCGAGCCCAACGCCTTGAGCGCGGACAGCGCACGGTGAACGCGGAATACGGTGTAGTCGTGCTCATTGACTTCCCTGCGGCCGACCTGAATTTGCAGGTCGTAGACTTGGGCGGCGTTCTCGCGGATCAGGGCCTCGGCGAGAACCTCCAGGCCCTTGGGGGTCAGGACGACACGCGAGGCGTATTCGTCACCCATGCCCCAATTGTCGATCCATTGCCGATCGGTGAACTCCTCGCCCTTCCCGTTCCTGACCGCCGGCATGTCGGGCACGCGCCATTCGTCACGCACGCGTGGGCGCATCAGTTGGCTCACCGTCAGCGGTGCCGCCTCGGGCGAGACGAGCAGCAGCTCAATGTCAGCCTTCGTCGGCCTGAACTCTTCGATCCCCATCGTTCTCTCCTTGCGCCCCGTTGGGCAGAATCTATTCAATACTGCGAAACCGTTTCGCTCACAGTATTCCCGGGGCGGGATTGCCGCAGTCCGCGGCCCCGAACTCGCAAGCCCGCTCGGCGGCGAGGGCCATCCTCTCGTTGATCATCTCGGCGGCCCTTTTTCGGCGAACGGTCCAGGTATTCCTCAAACACGGAGCCGGCGAACCTCGTGTAACTCGTGCTCGGGCTCTCGGTTTCCCAGCGCCCAGGTGAACTCGTTGGTCGCCTCAACGAAGAACCGCTCCTCGCCGGCGTCGGACTTGGCCTTGATTCGCACAGCTCCGCGGCATGGCGCCTCACCATGTGGGGCGTGCCGGGCTTTGCGAGTTTCTCTTTCAGCCGATCCTCGTCGTGCATTCCGCCTCCTATTGAATTGGCCATGGGTGATTCATGCCAGGTCGCGACAACCGGGCTTCGCGGATTCGCCGCGGCACCACAGCCCACGCGAACTCGAATTGGGGTGAACTCGCTCCCGCCAGTCCCGCAGGCACCCATCCGCTGCCCCTTGCGCGCGAGGCGCGGTTGACGGCATCGCCCTCAAACCCGTCGCTCATATATATGTAATAGAGCATTTCTCTGATGGGCATTGCTTGCTCCCTTCTTCCCTTGCGCCCTTCCAAGAGCGCATGCATGCAAGGGAATGGAATAATGTTATAGAGAGCATCTGCGCCCTTAGATGGCCTCGTTGTCTACCGCCACCCCGGCGGCCTTGGCGGCGACGTCCTCTCCCCTGAGCCACTCGGCCATCTTGGACTCCAGCACCCACCACCAATGGCCGCCTACTCTCTTGCTGACGATCCTGAGCCCGGGCTTCGCGCGCTTGAGCGCGTCGACCGATATTCCCTCCGCCTCGGCGTCCCGGTAGAGCCCGACGCATTGCCATCCGGGCAGTTCCGCGAACCTGGCCGCCAGGAACTCCGCGGCCTTGTCCTTCTCCTTCTGCCGTCCGCCGTCTTTGGCAATTTCCTTTTCCTTCGCCGCGAGGTCGTCAGCGTTCAGCTCGTTCTCGCCGAGCCATTCCACAGTGGCGTGCGCGATCATCTCGCCGCCTACGTCTACCTTCTTGCTCATTAGCCGGTAGTCCAGGCCGGTGCGCTTGGCCGAGAGGTTGTTCTTGACCAGGCTCATGTGGCAAAGCTCCCTGTCTTCCGGGTCGCGGCTGAAGCCCCAGACCGTGCGCGCGGAGCCTGCCACGGATGAAGCCCCCAGGACTTTCTGGACTGCGCTCACGTCGGATCTTTTATTTTGGTGCATGACCGCGATGAGCGTCACACGCTGCTCGTCGCATATCTTCGACAGCTCGTCCACGATCGGCCGGACTTCCTTGTCCTTGTTGCTGTCGGCGCCCCAGTATCCCGTGATCGGATCGAGGGCCACGAGCATGATGTCCGGGTTCTTCCGCAGCGCGTGGCGCAGCAGCTTCATGTCAGATTTGAATGCGAACTGCCGCTGCTTCTTGCTCGCCGTTTTGGTGACCCGCACGAGCTGTAGAAGCTCGATGTTCTCAAGTTTGGCACCGGCGGCCAGCAGGCGCGGCACGACGGTGTCGCCCAGGCCATCTTCGCTGACGCCGAGCAGGACCTTTCGTTCGCCCCAGGGATTCGGCGCATCGGGAAATTCGTGGCCACTGCTCACGCGCGCGACGACGTCGGTCAGCGTGACGGATTTCCCGCAGTCCGGCTTGCCTGAGAAATATGTGATCTTGCCCAGCGGGATTCGGTCCGGCCACATCCATTCGAGCTTCTCGGTGCGAACCTGGTCGGCGCGGATGGTGACCAGCGAATAGACGACGTCATCGATCCTGCCCTCCGCCAGCACGTGGGAATTGTCCTCCTGCTTCGGCTCGGGCTCGGGCTCGGGTTCTGGTCTCGCGGCCGGCCCAGATTCCGCGGCGCGCGGTTCCTCGCCCTCGACGTTTTTGAAGCAGGAGTTGCAGGTGTCGGTCAACCGCGACGAGTCGATATGGCTACCACACATCTTGCACGGGCGCGTGCCGGCCGTTTTACTGAAGGGCTGCTCCTGCTGCTCGAACGGGACGTCCTCTTCGCGCACGTCGGCCATTTCGGCGCCGAAGTCTTCGAGCTGGTTTTCGATATTGTCCTCGGCGAAAATTGGACCGCCGTACGGGCCGTACTTCCTGGAAAGAAATTTGACAAGGTCTCCGATCGTCTTGCCGTGGCCCTCGCAGCTCGTCGCCAGGCATGAGAATCCGATCCGTTGCCCGTCAAAAAACAGAACGGTCGCCTGGTAATCCGGCCGGCCGTCCGAGGTGTGATAGTCGTCCTTATAGGGGCAACGCTCGAAGATGTGTTTCCCGGCCTTCTCGTTTATGAAGTGGAGGTCGAAGCCCGCGCAGAAAAGTTCGAAGTCAAAATCCTCGTGGACAGGCGCGCCGATTTCATCGCCACCTCCGCCGGCGGCGCGCGTTTCCTTGACGCTTGTTCTCTCGACCCAGTCGCCGAGCCAATCTGGGAAGTCGGCCAGGGCGCTGTCATCGACCACGGTGTACTCGCGGCCGTTGCCGAGCTTACTGCCGGCGCCGACGACATATTTATTGTCGGATTGCAGGTCGTACAGGCCCATGCTGCTGCGGTTGCCCAGCGCGCGGCTGCGATCGGTCTGCCTGAAATAAATGTGCTCAGCGCCCTTGCCCGCGGATCGCACGACGAGCGTGCCTGGGATTTTGTGGCCGGATTCCCTTTCGATCTTTTCCCGCAGGCCCACGATGTCGCAGTCGAGTATGACGATCGTGTCCGGCGTTCCGACGGCCCCCACGTTGAAGTGCGGGTTCTCTCGGTCCCAAGCTTCGATCTGCACAGCATCCGTCGTCGCGCGCAGCGGCCATTTAGGCAGCAGGCAGCGCTTCTCCCCCGGTTGCACTGGGATCACCTTAATGCCGTGGTCCACCAGCGGCCGCGCGATGTCCTTGAAGCTCATTGGGGTTCCTCGTTCTCCGGCGTGCGGCCCATCTGCGCCATCAGACGTGCGTGCTCGTCGTAGTGCTCAGCGCACATCCACATTCCGAGAACCTTAATCACCGCTGGCCTGCCGCACGGCTCGTCCAGGTTGTGGTCGTACTCGCAAAAGTGTTCGCTCATGGCCGCACCGTCCCGTCCGAGTTGAAATCCCCCGGCGAGCAGACGGGGCAAATCTCCGGCTCGATGCACTCGCAGTCTGGCCTGCTGCCTTCCAGGCCCTCATAGATCGGCTCCTTCGCAAGCTCTTCCTCGATGCGCTTCAGCCTGCGGGCTGCGTAGGCGGCACGTGCCCATTCACGGGACGAGATTCCGTCCTCGGGGAAGCGCTCACCGTCACGCTTGTAGTCGTCCAACTGCCCTTGGTAGTGGGCCGCCAGCACGCCCAGCTCCGCCTGAGTCACGGCCATTTCCGTGAGGAGGCTGCCGTTGCCGTTGATGTGCTCCTCGTAGGCGAACACGTTCGCCGGGAGGCCCTTGCTGTCGATGCTCTGTTTCATTTTTTCTCCTTTTGAATTTGAATTGGTGTCGGGCGATTCATGGCAGAAAAGCGACGAAAAACGGGGCCACGGAATCCCCGTAGCACCACAGCCCGGCACCAAACTTATTTGTGCGAGTCCCGGTGGCGCTGCTGCTCGTCGGGCGTCATGTTGACCAGCGGCATGTCGCACAGCACGCACCATTGCTTTTCGTCCCGCCGATCCTCGCACTCGACGCAATCGTCGCTGTTGTTCCAGCAGTCGTCGCAGACTTCCATCGCTCTGCCGCAGGTGTCGCAGCGGACGTGCTCGGTCTCGCCGGGCACGAGCGGCTCGGCGCAGTGTTCGCAGCGCTGTTTGTCGTCGATCCAGATGGCCGTCGGCGGGTAGCCGACCTTCACGCCGTCCTCGCCGTTCTCGAAGAAGTCCCGGTCACGCCAGCCCGAGACGAAGAACCAGATTGCGTCCTGGGCGTCCTCGAAGAAGTACTGCTCGTCTATTGCACCCCCGGCGACCCACTTCACCTGGTGCGGAAAGGGGCGGTCGCCGTGCGCTGCGACGAAATCCGAAACGGTCTTGTACTTCTTGTAGCCCCGCTTGCCGGGTTTCAAGTCGCGAGTTCCGGCGGGTACGTAGAAAAAGCTGTCGATGCTCATGCTGTTCTCTTATCCTGCAGGCCCTGCTCGAACCCTGTGGTCCAGTCCTTTTTATTTATGCTCACTGGGCGCCTCCGTTCCTGCTGTGGCCGAAAGCGCTGGCGATCAGCTCCCGAAGTTGGGACGCACCCTGCTTGCGTAGGAACCGCAACCAGTCTTTGTAGTGCGCCCTGAAAGGCGTATGGCGCGAGATCCCGTGCACGGCAATGATTTCGCCCTCGCGCTCGAAGCGAATTGTCTGCGTAGCGAGTTCTTGCCTCAGCCTCGCAAGCTCCGCCTCTTTTTCCCGAACCAGGTTTTCGAGGCTGTCCGCCTCGACATTCCAGAGTTGGCCCAAGCCGCGAATCCTACCCGCGCCTCGAGTCGCTTTGCGCCGGATGCCGGCCTTCCGCGACCACACGCTCACCTGGGCCATCGGTACGCCGTGGGCTTCTGCGATCTCCTTGTAGGTCTTGTCGGGGTTCTCACGAACCGCCTTAACTACGGCTTCTTTTATCGCTTCCGCTATTGGAGCTGTTCCCATGCTCTTTTTCCCCCTACTCCTCGAAATTCGTTAACTCTTCTGCCAGGGGTATTGCGTCCTCCAGGGACCGGCCCAGTCCCCAGCCTTCTTACCTTGTTTCGGCTTCCTCGCCGCCTCCAGATCTTCCGGCGTCGCCAGGTTGCGCACGTTCACAAAACCTTGCTCTCGAAGCCCCGCCTCGAACCCCTTGCCACTGCCGAACATGCGGCCGAGAGCGAGGTCATTGAGCAGAATCACTCCGGCTTCTTCGCCGTGCTCGGCGTACCAGGCTGCGATCACCATCGTGCTGCTGCCCACGCGGACGCTCATGCCGGGAAGCCGGTGCTCCTCGCAGAGATTGTTGGGCTCTGAAATTGGCGCGACGCACCCTGGCACCGCACAGGTCGTATTACCGTCGATCGCCATCAGTTGAACCCTTCTTCTTTCTCTTCCTTTTGGCCGTTACCGATTATTGCGGTCATTCGAGCTTGGCTTTCAGCATCGCGACTTCCGCCGTGTGCTTTTCCTCGCTGATGATTCCCCGCTTGAGCAACGTGCCGAGCGCCGACAGTTGCCGAGCGGCTGTCACGGCGCTGATCTTGCGCTCAGGTTTCGGCGTCGGTATTGACGCCGGAGTCGGATCGGCGAACGCGCCCTTCTGAATGGCCAAGGATAGAACCCGCGGAAGCGCGCAAAACGGACAGTCACAACCTTCTAGTTTGGTGTTCACTTCGAGCCCTCCCTGGCTTCGCCGGGGCCGGGGATCGCGATCCCATCCTTAATCTTCTTGACGACGGTCTCCAGTTTTGTGCCCTTCACCGCGAGCGTCACGGCATACTTCGTTATTGGCTTCAGAATCGCGCTTTCCATCACTTGCCTCCACTGGCGAACGTCGCCACAACTTCGTCTTCGCTGAAGTCGCACTTCTGTTCCTGATCGGGAACCGCGATCTGCTCAGCGCTCGCTGCGTCCAGCGTCTCTTCAATTGCTTCGAAGGCCGGATCCTTCTTTGCGCTCTTGCGTGCTTCCACCTTCGCAGCGATGAGAGCCTTTCGGTTGTTGCGCGACTCGGGCGGGTTCTTCGAAGCCTCCAGCTTTTTCCGCAAGTCGTCGAGAGTCCGCGCTTGCGAGGTGACCAGATTGCCCCGCTTGGTCAGCTCGGCTTCGAGTTTCTCGACGGTTTTCTTAAGCGAGGCGATTTCGTCCTTCGCTGCCTTGAGAGCCTTCTCGGCGTCGAAAGCCTTTCCGGCCTGCTTGTTCGTCTCGGCTTCTTGACCCCTGACCTGCGCTTCCAGCTTCTCGATTTTCTTCGGGGCGTCGGCAAGCTGCTTCTCGAAGTCTCGGATTTCCTCTTTGGCCGCTTTCAGGGCAGCCTTGAGTCCCTTGACTTGGTCCGACTCTTGCTTCGTTTTGCGAAGCGGCTTCGAGGTTTCCTCATCGTCGCCTTTGACCTCGTCACCATCCTCGCCATCGGTCAGTTCGATGGTCGTGGTGTTGGCGAACCGCTGGTCCGTCTTGCCCATCTCGGCAAACATCGACCGGATGGTCCTACCGCTGATGCCAAGGTGCTTGTCGAAGTAGTCGTCTTGATTCGAGCAGCCCCGGATGGTGACGCCTCGCGGCTTGTCCTCGAACATCTTTCTTACTGCCACCGCAATCGGGACAAATTCTGCAAGCGACTTCCGCCAGCGCCGACCGTAGTCTTCGAACTGGTCGAGCACCTTGTTTTGGTCGTCCGTCAAGGGCATTTCCTTCGAGTGCTTCACGATGCTGGTTCCAGCACGCATCTTCTGGATTGCCTGCATCCGGGTGCAACCCGTCGTTTCTTGGAGGGACGCTATTGCCGCTTCCTCTGCCGGCGTCCAGCTTTTGGAGGCGGAAGAATTTCCGCCTTCCTTTTCCATTTCTTTCGCTTCCATTGGTGTTTCCCTTTCTGTCGTGCTTTTGGTCAAAAAAAAAGCCCCGCCGAGTTGCTCCGTCACCATGAGCAATTCGACGAGGCTTGCTGAGTGCCTGTCTACCAGTCGGTACTGTACGCCGCCGACTTGGATTTTATTTACTGCGCCGAGGGGTCTCCGGCTTGATGGTACCGACCCTCTTGCCCCGAGCGGGGCATCACGATTCTAAGCATACGCCGCATTCCATACCTGTCAATAGTACTCTCCAGGAACAGCGCTGGGTCGGAGACCACTGCCACGCTCGCTGGGCGGTTTCAAACGCCCGGCCACCCAACGACGCGCATGCCCGCCTCATCGCTTGCCGAACGCCGGTACTTCTCAGGGAACGGGCCGTTCTTCCCGCGCAAATAGCCGCGTCATTCTCGGCGCGTCCGGCTTCAGAATCAGAAAGAGGCGTCCCCGTCACGACGAGAGCGTCGGTGTCGTTAAGGATGACTTTTGCTGTCTTCGGAGGATCTGGCTTGCTCGTGACGAAGTCCGCCGTTTCAGCCTTTTTGTTCATCGCGCGTAGACCCGCTGCCTGGTCGCATTCCCGAATACACGGGGATAGTCGTAATCTGCACAGCGATTTCTCGGGCACCGCCATCGAAACAGCGGTTATGCCCGCCGCCAAGTATAAGGACACGCCCTGCTGCTTCCGTTGCCACCTCTGCTGAGGACTCATTTATGTTTTCTGCCTTTGTGGACGAAATGGATTTCCCGGCGATAGCGGATTTGCGTTTCCTGCCCCCAGATACCGACCATCACGCTCGTTTGCTTGTAGTGGACGCAAAGCACGTCCGCGATGCGATCCGCCTCCTCCCGGCTTTTCGCGGTGAAGAGGAACGGGCGCATCGGCTCGTCCTGGAGACTACCATCGGGGTTCACCCATCCGCCTTCGCAGGGAGGGACGAAGGTGTAGCCGCCCGATATTTCCGCGGCCATTCTCTTTGCCGCTTCGTCGTGAGCGGGGCTGAATGCCTGACGTTCGCGACCGGGTCTTGGATTCTCGTGCGTCGGCACCATCACGAAATAAAGAGTCTTCTTTTCCTCATCGACTCCGGCGGGCACCACCTTGTAGTAAACGGTCTTCATCGGTCGTCCCTCAGGCGGCGGATCGGCGCGTCGCGCTTCTCCAGCTTCTCGACCCTCTTTTCCAAGTCGTTGAACTGCCGCGCCAATTCCTGGACGTACTCGGGGTCATCGTCGTCGCTGTGCGTGTTTGGTGGCACGTTGGCCATCTTCTTTTCGTTCACCCTTGCCATTCTCGTTCTCCTTGTCGGGTCGGACTCATGTTCCGACCTTCTTTTACTTAGGTGCCGCGTGAAGCGAGTTCGCGTCAAAACTTTTGTAGTACTTCGGTACCAGGCAAATGCCGCCTGTTCGACTCAGCTTTTGGTCGAGATGATCTCTCTACAGTCTCTTGGGGCGTTTGATCTTTCGGCCCACAGTCTTGTCCCCCAGCAGCCTGCGAAGCTTCCGCGCCGATCTGGTCCAGGTTGGTCACTCTGTCCTCCATGCCGCGGCCCATGCCTCGGCGTCACCCATCTTGTCTTCCCAGTGGCGGTACACCTCGTGCAGATCCTGGTCTGAGGACTTTTCAGGACACCGTTCTGTAACTTGACCATTTTTAAGGCTCAGTTATGCGAGATCGCTGCGGTCACGACAACCATACTTCAGATTTCCTGCCAGAGTGCGTATTGATAGTGACCGCTGCGTGGGTCTCACAATGATCAAACGGAGCGCACCACCGAAGGACAGAACTTGGAACAGTATCTTCACATCTCCGGCACGATACCCGCGTCCGATGGTGGTGTGATCCTGTTCCCCAGCCCAGAATCCGTGGCGGCGCAAGGACAAAAGCCTGCGAGGGCGGGATATCAGCCCGTCGCATTGCAATTTCCCGCCAACAATACTAAGGTTCCCTCCTCGACACCACTGAAGCGGCGGAAACGAGGACGTAGCATGAGCCGCAGACGTGGCCAGACCGGAAGCATCAGTAAGATAGGAAATTGGTGGACCGTGCGGTACTGGATAGACGTTCCGGGACAAGAGCAGCGCGTTTATAAGCGCGAGAAAATCTGTCCTACTTTTGGTCCGGGTCTTCTAACTGCATCCGAGCGGAAGCGCAGAGCCAAAGAAATCATTGAGGCTAGTGGCGCGGACAAACCCGAGACGTTGCAAGCATCTGTTGCGACAGTCCGCGGTGCAACGTTCCGCGAACAGTCTGAGACTTGGCTGCGAGCAATGGAGAAACGTGACGTGGCACCCTCCACGCTCAGCGATTGGGAACGCTGCCTCGACACGTGGATTCTGCCCACCAGCATTAACGGAACGCCATTCGGAGAGCTTCCGCTGGCATCCATCAAGAGAACGGTCACGCAAGAACTGATTGACCAGATGGTTGCGGGCGGTTTGTCGCCGAAGACTATCTCCAATTACTTCCAAGTTGTGCGGATGGTTTTCTCGTCGTGCGTGGATGAGGACGGACAGGAACTCTACCCGCGCAACTGGAAGAAGATGGGCATAATCCTACCGAAGGTGAATAAGAAGGAACAGCGCCGTCCGTGCTTCACTCGGGAAGTGATCAATCACCTTGCGAACTCGATCAAGATCAAGCCTAAGATGCGAATGCTGTTTATCCTCTGCGGTGCGACTGGTCTCCGAATTGGCGAGGCGTTGGGTATCCGCATCGAGAAAATTTTCGATAACGGTGCCCGCATCATCATCGACGAGAAGGCATGGCGCGGCGAGATTCACGATTACCTCAAAACCGACAACGGGGAGCGTGAGGTTGACCTTCCTGAGATCGTAGCGAGGCTACTCGTTGAGTTCATTGGTGACCGTGAGACGGGGCTTCTCTTCTGCACCCGCAAAGGCAACCAGTTGTCTCAATCGAACATACTTCGCCGCCACCTCCATCCCGCGCTCAAGGAAGTCGGCTTCGAGAAAGCTGGCAACCACGCATTCCGGCGCTACCGCAACACATTCCTTCGCAACTACACGCCCTGCCCAGAGAGTGTTCGCAATTTCTGGCTTGGCTGGAGTGAAGAAGGGATGAGCGGACTCTACGACAAAATCAAAGCTGACGTGGCGTTTCGCAAGGAAGTGGCAAATGCGTGCGGTGTCGGTTTCGACGTTCCGGCTAGTTTAGTCTCAATTGAACCTATTGCACCTAAACCCGAACGAGCGGAGGTTGCCCTAAGTGCTTGATGGCAAGGAGAAAAGTGGTCGGGGCGAGTGGATTTGAACCACCGACCTCCTGGTCCCGAACCAGGCGCTCTAGCCAGGCTGAGCCACGCCCCGACAGTGCCGCTCAGACAAACAGTGGTGCCCGAGCCAGATACAAAGATTAGCATACGTACGCTGGCGCGCGCTACGGAATGGAGGAGGTGCTCACCTGGCAGATTGCGGAGGCTTGAAACGATAACATCAGGACGCTGCAACTAAAAGAAGAGTGGCCGGGAAGCTTCCGCTTCCCAGCCATTCCGTGTACCCCGCGAGGCCGTTAGAACTCGTAACGCAAAGCGAACTGCATGATGCGCGGATTGGTGAGTGTGCCGCTGAAGTTCCCGAAATTGGTCGAGTTGCCATTTTCCAGGCTACCGCCGGTGGAAGCCGACGCGGACTGAACGTCGAAGCGAACAGAATTGGTTACGTTGAACACCTCCCAACGGAACTGTAGGCTCTGCTTTTCGCTCCAAGGCATTTTCCATCTTTTTGCCAGACCCAGATCAACCCCAAAGAAGCCGGGACCGCGGATCTCGTTGCGTCCTCCGGTTTGTCCTGGGAAGTCGTAACCAAAGCACGCTGAGGCGGCAACGCCGTTGGCGAACAAGTTGGGGGCGTTGTTCAATCCGGTGGTGGCGTTATACCCGGTGTAGTAAGTGCCAGTAGTCACCGGGCAGATCATGCTCGCGTTCCCTTCCAACTGGAAGTTGGTCGGGTACACCCCGCCGTTATCCACATTGACCGGGAAACCACTGGTCCAGCGGGCAAGGCCGGACAATTGCCAGCCGCCGATCAGCGCATCGGCCACGCGATTGACGTCGTGGGCGATCCAACGGCCGCGCCCAAATGGCATTTCCCAGATGAAGTTGGTATTGAACTGGTGGCGCAGGTCAAAATCCGAGGGACCCCGATTGGAGTTGGGGTCCCAGGCATTAATGATCTGACCACCCAGGCCGCCGTACGTTCCTACGCGTTCCGCATCCGAAGCGACGTCAATCGACTTCCCATAGGTATAGTTGAAGTCAAACTGAATCCCGTGCGTCATCTTGTGCTGCAGGGTGACTTGCAAGGCGTTGTAGGCAGCATTGGTCATAGTGCGAAGGGCGTAGAGCGAGGAATATTGCGGGCTGTAGAACACGTTGGGGCCGGTATAGCCGCCTAAGGTGTAATAGTAGGGCGTCCCGGTGGGATTGTTCGCATTGGGCACTCCATAAACGTCCATATCGTAAATCGCAGTCGATTCATTGAGGCTGTTGGCGCAGAGAAGATCGAACGCCAGCACGGTGGGATTCGTTGTGGAGTTCATGCCACCCCCAGCGCACGAACCGTAAGGGGTCAAGCTGCCGATGGCATAGGCTCCCCCGGGTCCCGCGGGCTGCGTGATGTCTGTCCAGTATTGTTGGACATTCGCCGGAACCTGGCTGGGATTGAACTGGTTGGTTGGGTTTTGGACTCCCGCGGCCAATTCTGGGCGGTAAATCTTTGCCAACGCGGTGGCCGCTTGAAAGTAATCGAGGCCGGACTTCTTGTCATACGGGTCCAGCGGCATGGCCAAGTCATCTTGCGCAAGCAAACGATGAGAGAGTCTTCCCACGTACGCCACATCGATGGTAAAACCGCCAGACAATTGCCGTTGCACGGAAAGGTCCAGGGTATAGGAGTACGGGGTCTTGATGGAGCTGTCCAGTCCCCAAGCGATCGCTTCGCTCCCCAGCGCCGGATTGCTGGGATAGGGCTCCGGATAATTCGGGGTGGGGGGAGGGGTGAAGACGGTCGCGTCACAATTGTCTACCGTTGGGATGGTGTTCATGCTCGTAATGCGGGGCGCACACGCCGCCGTTTCCGATCCGACGCCATTGACAATCGCGGTGGACAACCCGAACGCGCCGTTCTGGTCAAAAGTCTGCAGCAGGCCTTCACCGATGCGGTCATAGACGATGCCGAACCCGGCGCGCACACTGCTCTTACCTGCGCCACCGAAAACGCTTTGCAAGAGACCAGAGTCAAAGCCGGGAGACCAAGCAAAGGCAACGCGCGGGCCCAAATTCTTATAGTCCCAACCATAGTATCCGGGTGTGCCGCCGTTGGCCGGGCCGGCCCAGTCGAAGGCGATAGGAGGAGCATCAATGGAAGGAACACCGTTGTTCATGCCCACGCCGCGGTTCGTAAACCACGTGCCAAGATTCTCGGTCGGCGTCACTTCCAAACCGTTGGTTTCCCACGGCGGAGAGAAGAGCGAGTAGCGCAGGCCAAGAGTAATAGTGACATTGGGTTTAATCTTCCAGACATCCTGCGCGTACATTTCGTAGCCGTCCTCGGCAAAATGACGTACGACGGGCGCACCCTGGGCCAGCGTACTGCCGTCCCGGTTATAGTTATATTGCGCGGTGACTTGCACATCCATGCCAAATAGGTCGGTCACCGCGTTGTCATAATTGGTGCCGAAGCCCGAAGCATCCACCCCAGGATAGCCACTGTTCACCGGGTTCAGCGGCGAAGACGGGCGGCCTGCATAACCTGAGGTATCTAGCCACTCGGCGTTCATGTAGCCGTTACTGAAGGAACTCGTTGTGCTGGAAGTGGGATTCCGAATGAGGGAACTCTGAAAGCCAATCTGCCAGGTATGCTTCCCGTGTGTCCAGTTCAGATCGTCCCAAAAGCTGTTTATCGGCCGCTGGAACTCGCTGGAGTAATTCAGGGTAGTGCCGATAGAGGGATCCAACCCTCGGAAGGTGTTCCAGGCTTCGTTGGTATTGCCAATGGTTCCCAAACTCTCCCGGACAAAACCATACCGAAAGTTGTTGATCAAGGAGCTGGTAATGACCGCGGAATAGTTCGCAATTATGCCTTTGTTGAAATTGACGATGGTTGATGTCGGAGCTTGCCCGGGCAAAAACGGCGCATTGGCCTGATCCTCATTCGCCAACGCTCCCGTCAGCGAAACGCGCTGCTTGGCATCCCTCGTGATGTTGTAATCCATCTTGGCGATATACCAGTTCTTGGTATCGCTGGTTCGCGCGGCAAAGCGATACCCCGCGGTATTGAGTCCATCGCCTTGCGTGAAGTCGTTTGGCAAGGGATATGTATCCATGAACGCCAAAACCGCGGGATTCGGTCCCAACCCTTGAGGATCCATGGCCGTCAATTGCGTTGGCGAAAGGGCGTAACCGCCGGGAGCTGCGGTATAGGTGGCACCGCTGATACCTTGTACCGAATTGCCATGACAGAGCGTCGTATTCAGGGAGCCGTCGGGATTTCTCTGGCAAATGTATTGGACCACGCCATCCCGAAGCGAGGCCGTGGGCACAATCCGCAATACGCTTTGATCTTCCACGTCCCGATACCCCTCGAAATTCATGAACAGAAAGAGGCGGTCCTTCTTGATAGGCCCACCGACCGAACCACCAAAGATATTGCGATTCAAAAATTCCGGTGTGTTCGGCTGTCCGCTTTGAAGCTCTGATGATTTCAGAAAATAGTCATTGGCGCTGACGAAAGAGTTCCGGTTGTATTCGTAGACCGAGCCATGAATGTTGTTGGTGCCGCTCTTGGTGACCAGGGCCACCTGGGCCCCGCCGGCGCTGCCTTCCTCGGCGTCCGAATTGCTGGTGGTCACTCGGAATTCCTCAACCGAGTCCAGGGTCACTGGCAATACGGACTGGAACGCATAACCTCCCTTTGGGTTCACCGGGATGCCGTCGAGCGTGACGTTGCTCTGGTCGCTCCGGGCGCCGTTCACTGCCCCGCTTCGCGTATCTGTATCTTTTTCTGTTTGCGTTATGGTGGAATTATCCCCCGTGTAGACCACACCCGCTTGCAAAGAGAGAAGATCGCCGACGTTGCGGCTTTCCAGTGGTAACTGCTTGACCTGGTTTTCCCCGAAGGCCACACCAATGGTGGCGTCGGTGGTGTTGATGGTTTGGCCCTGTGCCGACACCTCGACGGTCTCCGTGTTCAAGCCGACTTGGAGAACCGCGTTCAAGGTCGCCGGATTGTTCACCAGCAACTGGATGTTCTTCTGCTCATATTTGCGGAATCCGCGAGCTTCCACGCTCAGGGCGTAGGTGCCGGGCTGCAACGAAAGAAATTCGTATTGACCAATATCGTTGGAAACGGTGCTGCGCTGCACCGCCAGTTCAGGGTCGGTGAGCTTGATCGAGGCGCCAGGCACCGCCGCGCCGGAGGCGTCCAACACCGAGCCGCGGAGTGAAGTCGTGCCGGTTTGCGCGAATCCTGGAGTGAGACAGAACAAGAGAAAGAAACCAAGGCAAAACAACGAATAAACGCGCTTCATAAAACATCACCCTTTCTCCCGACCACCATGACGGTCAGCAGTTCCATCCAGCGATACACCTTTCAATTGCTTCGAATGAACCACTTGCAACCTGGGCCGCGAACCCGCAAAACCAACATGCCAATGAAAAAACGAATCCCAGAACCTTGGTCAAGTACTCCACTGCGCTGCCCCTGGAAATCCAAACAGTTCCCTGCCCCATGATCTCTTCCCAGTGCACCCTCGCACCATGGGGCGCTGACTCAAAATACAAACCGGCTCCGGCAGCAGAAATACTTCTTCCGCCGACACCACTCCGTGCACCGTTTTGGTCCGCGATGTAAATTTGAAGAGGCGGGATCCCCCGGAGACTCATCCCTCGAAAGTTACCCGGCCAGGAAAAACACACCTACGAAGCTGGAACTGCCCGGGCGCCCTCGTTTCACCACGGACTTTCCTCAGAATTGTCAAATTCTTTGCCAAATTGCGTCAGGTGTCAAGAAAAGTTCCTTGAATGCTCCGGAACGGAATTGCAAATAGTTGGCCCGCGGGGGGTTGCTCCCGCACGGTGCAAAGAATTTACCGCGTCCTCTCTCCACGCGCGGCGATTCCTGCCTTACCGGCAATCCGTTCACGACTTGCCGAAGTGCAGCAGCCGCGCCTGCGTGATTGCGGAGTTCGCCCGGATCGGCTCCAGAATTGCCGCAGTCACCTCCCCGTCCACTCGCACCAGGGATACGGCTTCGGCCCCCCGCGTGGCTTCGCGACGTCCAAGGGCAAATGTGGCAATGTTTACGCCATGTTTCCCCAGCGTCGTACCGATATAGCCGATCACGCCGGGTTCGTCGTGGTTCCGAAGGTACAGTACCGTGCCCTCCAATTGGGCTTCCAGCGCGATTCCATCAATGTTGATTACGCGCGGCGAACCATCGTGGAGTACCGTGCCCTCCGCGCTGAACCCCACCGCGCCTTCCTTGTCTGGCACTGCCGCTACTTCCAAGGTATGGGGAAAGCCATGCTCCCGCCGCCGCGTTTCTTCTTCGACGATCAGTCCGCGGGCTCCCGCAACTGCTGGAGCATTTACGACGTTCACTTTTTCATCGAGAACCGCGTTCAACAGCCCCGCGAGAACCGCGCTGCGCAAGAGGTGCGTCCCAATTTCCGCAAGTTCGCCGGCGTACCGAATCCGTATCCGGGCTGGCCGCGTGGCCGCCGCCTGCGAAACCAGCGAGCCCAGCCGTTCGGCTAGCGCGAGGTACGGCCGTATGCGGCGATATTGCTCCGGCGAAAGTGCTGGCAGATTTACCGCGTTGCGGATCACGCCTTCCGCCAGGTAGTCCCGCACCTGCACGGCAACCTGAATCCCCAGCTCCTCCTGTGCTTCCGCGGTCGAGCCCCCCACGTGCGGCGTGCAAATCACGTTTGGCAAACCGATCAACGGGGAATTTTTCGGCGGCTCTTCGACAAACACATCCAGTGCCGCGCCCGCAACGTGCCCGCTCTTCATTGCGGCCGCCAGGTCCGCTTCGTTGATCAGTTCGCCGCGCGCCGTGTTCACAATCCGCACGCCTTTCTTCATCTGCGCGATGGTGGCGGCATTGATCATGTTCTGCGTCTGTGGGTTGACCGCGGTGTGCAAGGAAATAAAATCGCTCTCCGCCAGCAGCTTCTCCAGCGGCATTAGTTCCACCGACAGTTCCCGTGCTGCAGCCTCGCTGATGTACGGATCGAAAGCCACTCTCCGCATGTCGAACGCCGCGGCGCGCTTGGCCACTTCGCTGCCGATGCGCCCCAAGCCGATTAACCCCAGAGTTTTGCCGCGCACTTCGGCACCCGATGAGGACTTCTCCCATCTCCCTTCGCGCA
>Ga0181527_1000275_pt1 | contig 60605 bp, 92 predicted proteins | sample PEATcosm2014_Bin_30_FD_119762 | JGI IMG/M metagenome (GOLD analysis project Ga0181527, IMG submission 119762) | Peatland microbial communities from MTU Mesocosm Facility, Houghton, MI, USA - PEATcosm2014_Bin06_60_metaG | ecosystem: Environmental > Terrestrial > Soil > Wetlands > Peat | place...
CGGTCGCTCGCGTTCCGATGGGGACAGCATCTCGCCAGGGCTCGTCGTGGATCCAACTATCCTCTCCACGCCGCGATCCGAAAGCATGGGGCCGACTCGTTCACGGTCGAGATGCTCGAAGAGGTCGCTGACCGGAGCGGCCTTAACGAACGGGAGTTGTACTACGCTGGATTGTTCCACACCCTTTCCCCAGACGGCTACAATCTCAAGGCCGGCGATGGTCACCTCTCCGAGTTCTCGGAGGAGACCCGCCGCAAGATGGTAGCGGCGTCGAAGGCTCATCAGACCCCAGAGGTTCGAGAACAGACTGCGGCCCTGATGAGGGCCCGGTGGGCCGACCGTGACTGGCGGGCCCGCCGATCCGCTCTGTTCCGTCAGGCACAGAGCCGGCCCGAGGTGAGGGCGGCGAACTCTGCCCGCCAAGTCGGCGTTCAGAAGGTCTTGATGAACCGGCCCGAGGTCAGGGCGAAGCTCTCCGCCGCCCAGAGACTCGCTCACGCTCGCCCCGAGGTTCGCTCGAATCATTCCGAGGGCGCGAGGCGAATGTGGAGCAAGCCCGGGCACCGCGAGCGGCACGCGGCCTCTCTCAAGGTCGCGCTGAACCGGCCGGGCGCGCAGGCCAGACGCATCGCCTCCGCACGCGCGAATCGACTGGCGAGGGTTCGCTAGATGGACGCCCTCGACAGCCGCATCATCCAGGCCCTCCTGACCCGGGAGGCCACCATCCACGAACTCTCCAAGGTTCTCTCCAAGCGCGACTCGGCCCTCAGGTACAGGATCGGCCAGCTCGCCACCGAGGGCCTCGTCAGGAGGAAGGGGGACGGGAAGAGGAGCGTCTACTTCGTCCCGCTCGACTCGATTACATACGGGAAGGCCAAGCTCGTTGTCGCCACGAAGGGAGGGACCATCACCCTCGATCTGGGGCCGGTGCTGGTCACGGAACGCGACGGATTGCGGCAGATTGTCGTTCTGACCTGACGAACTTTTTGGGGCCGCGCTTAAATCCCCCCTGGGCCGTCACAACGCCAGAGGTCCGAAAATGACCATCATATCCGGGGGACGAAACGCGATCGTGAAGAAGCTCAGCCCATCGGGGCACCTTGTCTTGGCATGGCGCCCGAGCGCCTACCCGAAGACGCCCCAGCAGGTCCGTGCGGGGAACGTCGCGCGAGAGTGCGGCATCCACAAGGGGATCAACAGGGCCGCGCTCCGCGAGGCCATGATCAAGTGCGTCGGCCCGAAGATGCGCCGGGGCGGCTAGACCGCTCCGACCCAGTCCACGGGGCCAACCCATTCCTTCCCTCCCCCTCTGGGGGCGGGTTCTCTCAGTCGCCCGCGACGGCGCTGCCGTCCTTCCCGAGGGACACGCGCCCCCGGTTGAGGTGGACCGTCCCGTCGGGGTCGGTCCAGGGCGCGGACTTCACGTAGAGCCGGTCGACCCCGTCGACCGTGACGCGCTGCCCCTTGACGACGAGTTCGAGGCGCTTCGCCGCGCGGTCGTGCCGGACCTCCGTCACGCCAGTGTAATCGTAGTTCATGTCCGCTTCGCCGGCCCGAGGACGTCCGCCAGCCTGGGGCGGGACGCGAGGAAGGACCGGGCCACCGCGATCGGGCCGTTGTCGCCCATGAGCCGGAAGGGCTCCGTCTCGACCCCGCGGACCAGCTCCCGGTGGGTCTCTCCCCCGGGGCCCTCGTGGACCCGCTCCTCGACGTACTCGCGGGTGAGCGGGGGCGCTCCGAGGCCCCCCGCCCGCTCGGACCCCGCGGAGAGCTGCTCGCGCTTCTCCATCTGGGTCCTCACGATGTCGCTGACCTGGGCGCGGACGACCTCGATTCCCACGAGGTGGTCGATCTCCTCGGCGTAGAGGGACCCGCAGACGCCGCAGTCCTCCGAGTCGATCTCCATCTGGATCTGTCGCATCGCCTCCTGGATGCGGGGGGACACCTCGACCTGGCGCTCCGCCTCGGGCTCCTCGGAACTCATGCGACCTCGCAGCCGGTCATCTCGACCACGTAGTTCCTGGCGTCCTCGATCCTCCGCGCGAGGTATCCCGGCGGTCCGAGGTCGCCCCCGTAGAAGGCCTCGCCGTGGAGGTCCTCCCGGAAGACGGCGTACCGGTTGTAGACCTCGATCTCCTCGTTGGCGATCAGGGCCTTGCGGCGCTGCGCGTGCCCCTTGACCCCCGGCTCCACGGTCACGCCCTCGCGGGCGAGGTGGTAGTTCGTGGCGTCGACGACCGCGAGCCACGCCTTCTCCGCCGCCTCGCGGAGCCGCATCTCGTCGCGCGACGACCTCGCCGCCTCGAACTCCCTGAGCGCGGAGCCCATCTCGCGGCAGGCGAGGGCGTCGGGGGCTGCCATCACCCGGGACAGGGCGGGGCGGGTATAAGGGGGTTTGGCGGGGCCCGGTCTACCGCTGCCGCGCCGCGCGGGCTGCCACCAGTACGTCCTCGGTGATGCGCGAGGCGGTGGCGATCGCCTCCTTCCCGAAGAGGGCCTCGGCGTCGACGTCGTCGGGGAGGTCGAAGCACTCGTTTGCGGGGCGGCCCGTTACGTAGGAGAGGATCGAACAGAACAACGCGCGCTCGGGGGGGCGGTCGGGCATCGGCCCCTACTGGAGCGCGCCCATGTCGCGGAGGACGGCGCGGATGGTGTCGGGGGGCACCCGGATCTCCCTGGAGAGGATCTCGATGTCCTCCACGATGCTGGTCGCGGCCTGCTCCTCGACGTTCTCGTCGACGGCCTCGTTCATCACGCCGAGGGTCTGCTCGAAGAGCTTCTTGACCCGGTCCTCCTCGTCCCTCGTGAACGTCAGGAGGTAGGGCTCCCCCGGCTCCTCGTCGGGCGCATCGGGGTCGGTCTGGCCCGCGTACTCGATCTGCTGCTCAAGCTGACTCCGGGCGGAATCGGCGTCGGGGGCGTGGATGTCGGCGTGGCCCTTCACCTCCCCCGTCTCGGAGTCGATGATCGGGACGCGGTAGACCGTCTCCTTCGGTCCCGACGGGTGCGCGTCGTGGGCCGTGCCCGTCGCCTCGTCCCCCGGCCTCGGTATCCCGGCCGTGTCCCTCTGGAGCCAGTCGGCCACCGAGTCGAGTTCCTGGACCTGCGAGTGGGCGTCCTCCTCGTACGACGGCACGTTCCCGATCCCGACGGCGAATCGCTTGAACTCGCCGACCCAGGACGGGTCGATGGGCTTGTCGCCGCACGCCTCCGCGTCGCGGATCCCCAACTCGACGGCACCGATGTGCAGACGGTAGTTCGCGGCCTCGGTCTCGAAGGTCATGGAGGACTTCGGGTCCGCGCCGGACTGCAGGAGTTCGAGCATGTGCCGGGCGTTCTCCCGCGCGGCGTCGAGTTCGAGTTGGACCTGGACCCCCGCCGCCCAGCACCGGAGGCGCTCGTCGGCGTCGCCCACCTACTCCCCCCGCTCCTTCCCCACGAGCTCGTAGTCGACCATCTGGTAGACCGCGCGTTGGAAGTCCTGAGCCTTCACCGCAAGGTCCGGCAGCGGCATCTCCGACCAGTCCTCGAGCCGACCGAACTCACCCGACAGGTGCCCGTTCCGGTCGATCCCGCAGGCCTCGGCCTGCGTCAGCAGCCGGTCGATGGCCCGCGCCTCGAGCGCCACGCGGCCCCTTCCGACCAGCCCCATGCCGGGCATCACCGAGGACGCCAGTTCGATCTCCTCGCCCTGGGCGACCGCCCTCCGCGCCTCCCTGTCGAGGTCCTCTGCGGAACGGCCGAGCAGGACGCCGATCGAGAGGCACCGGATCCGCTTGTCCTCTTCCGTCATCGGGTCACCGAACCGTCTTCGGGCCGTGGTAGTTGGTCGAGTACACCGCGTCGTTCTCCTCCGCGGCGAGCCCGGGGTCGCCGGTGAACTGGCCGAGCTCCTCGAAGATGTCCTCGACGTTGGCGGCCGGCCCGACGCTGAGCAGCCGGTCCACCCCGTGCCCGACCTCGCTGTCGTCGTACCACCCGCACAGGGTCCGGGCGCGGTCGACGGCGGCGCGAAGCTCCTCGTACTCGCTCCGGAGGGCGGCCCTGTCGAGTTCCACGTGGTGGTCTCTCTCGGACCGGACCCTGTACCGGATCGGGGCCTCGTGGATGTTGAGGGCCGAGGTCGCGATGTCGTGGATGCTCCGCCCGATCCGCGCGCCGACGTAGAGGCACCTGATCCGCTCGTTCTCCTCGGTCATCTACCGTCTCCCTACGTACTGGCGCTGACCCTTCGCGAACGCCCGAGCTTGTCGTACGAGACGTTCACCTCGACAAAACCACCGCCATCGCACCAGTACACCCGTCGGGACTCCGACATGTATGGGTTCGTGGGTTTCAGAAGCTCGAGAAGCAGCGCGCACCGGGATGCGAAGAACCGGTTCAGTTCCGCCTCCTTCGCCTTGGCCTCCTCGGTCTGTTGCTCGGAAAAGTCGAAGTTCACGCTCGCCATCTACTTCTTCTCCCCCGCGATGTCCGAGGGTCCCGGCCCGAGGAGTTGGCGCGCCCTCCGCAGGTTCCGCGTTCCCGGCGGGTCGCCGAGGCTCGCGCCCAGCGTCAGCAGGGCGGCGGCGAGTTCCGTCGTGGGCCCGCTCGCCGCGATGTCGACCGCCTCCCACTGCTTCTCGACGGGGTGTCCCCTCGGCAGGCAGCCGTCGGCGACGGCCCTGGCGACCTCCTTCTCCGTCTCGAAGACGAGGTCCGTCAGAACCTTGTTCGCGTCCATCAGGAGCACCTCTCCCGGCTTGCCCTCCAGTATCTCCTGGACGGCCCACTGCATGTCCCCGACGTGGTCGTGGATACGGGCCCCGAGGAGGAAGCACTCGACCCGGTCGTCCGCCATCTCAGAACTCCCTTCCCGGATGCCGCAGCCTCGCGCGGAGCGTGTTGAGGTCGAGCCGGGCCAGCGAATAGTCGCTCTCGCCGACCTCCCGCTTGATCTTGGCGAAGGTGTCGCCCACCTCCCGGAGGGTCCCCTCGGGCAGGCCGCACCCGCTTTGCGCGGAGGCGAACTCGATCGCGTCCGCAGCCCGCTCGAGGTGGTCGTTGAACACGTCCTCGTGGATCCGCATGACCTCCCCTTCCCGGGACTTGTACGTGACCCCCTGGATGTCGAGGGTCTCGTCCGGGGCCGTGGCCCGGCGCTCCATGGACTCGAGGGTTCCCTCGGCGAACCGCATCTCCGCCTGGACGGTCGCCCCGAACTCGAAGCACCTAAGCCGATCGGCGGCGTCGTCCGGCATCGTGTCTCCCGAGTGCGGCCCGGGGGATAGGACTTTCGGTGGCGGCACGGAGCGGGTTGGATCGGAGGGGAATGGCTTAGACTAGTACCGTATGGCTCGGCCCGTGTTGAACCGGAGTGGGGCGGTCCGGGACGGTCTGGTCTGACCCGCGCACACCTCAAATACCGAGGTGGGCATGGGGTGTCTGGTGAACAGACGCGAGCGAGAGATCGCTCGGCGTTATGAGGCTGACGGGTGGGCCGTTCTCCGGAACGGAGCGCCCGACTTCCTCGTACTCCGGGTGGTCGAGCAGGGTGGAGAGAAGGTCATCTCCGAGGTCGAGGCCGTAGAGGTCAAGGCTCCGGGCGACCGGCTCACCCTCGAACAGGCCCTCTACCGGAAGGCCCTCGAGAAGCTCGGCGTGCGCTATCGTCTCGAAACCGTGGAGTGAGAGAGAATGAAGTGGAGAGTGAGCCTAGGGCTGAACGACGTCTACGGCGGGGACGGGTACACGCGACCCATTACGGTCGAGAGCAAGAAGCTCGACCGGAAGAAGACCCGGAAGGTGACAGCCCATAACATGGGTGGGCTCGCGGCCGAGTCCGGGATTAGCGAGGAGAAGCTCGAGGAGAAGGAGGACGTCGTCCACACCTTCCGCGAGATAGACGGCCATCGTGTCCTTCGGCTCGGCGGGTCCCACGGAAAGCTCTGGGGCGCGTTCAAGGAGGCCGCTGAGCAGCTACAGACGATGGGCGACGAGGACTTCGCGACCCTCACCGGGTCGCGCCGGCTCCTCGGGACCGTCCAGGTCATGCCCGTCTGGGTGCCCCTCGGCGGCGTCGAGGAGGTGAGGACCGAGCAGCTCCCGCAGAAGACCAACGGGATGCACGCCTCGATGTTCTTCCCGTACTACGACGTAATCGGGAAGGCGACGTGCGAGGTCGTCATCGCGTTCCCCGACGCCCTCGGGCCGAAGGTGAAGAAGCTCATCGGACACCTCCCGTCGATGAGCGTGTTCAACAAGCGGAGGACCATCGTGACTGTCGTCTCCATCGAGGAGGCGATCTAGGTCGCGCCCGCCCACCCCGGACCGTCCCGACCCGGTCCTGTCCACACCTGACCGGCTCAGTCCGCACCGGCGCAAACCGGGCCAGTCCCGCCCATCCCCAATCAAACCAACCGCGACTCGGGGAAGTAACCTGGGCACCCAGGGGGTAGCGCTCCTACGGGGTATAGACCATCTTGACCAAGCGCGGCTGCCCGGTCTCGCCCGGGGCCACGCTCAGGTGCATCATGTCGAAGAACGCCTGCTTCTCCGCGGGCGTCGGCTCGACCTGGGTGTATCGGACCGGCCGACGGAACAGGCCGAGGTTGAGTCTCGCGCGGGCCATGGCGAATCTGGTCACTGCGTAGGTCGCCGGCTCCGAGGCGAGGCCCATCCCGTGGATCGCCTCGTGGAGGGGCGTCGTCGGCGGAGCGTTGCCCGCGAGGGTGATAAAGTCCGTGCCGATCTTCGTGAACCCGAAGATGCGCCAACCCCCGGCGGAGTGACGCGTCGCGCGGTTCAGCTTGTGGGCCGCGTCGTACAGCTGGTCCGCCCCGACCTCAACGTTCTCGAGTTGGTAGATCGTCTGGGGCACTCGCAGCAGGGGGACACGGGAGTACAGGGCCTCGATCTCTTCCTTGGTGAGGGCCATCCCCGGCGGGATGGGGCCCCCGCTATATTGAGATTCCGTACCGCTGCTCGAGCCACGCCGTGTACGTCGACCAGCCCAGCGGCCCGAAGCCGCTGACGGGATCCTGCGCCCCGCCCGCCGCCGCCGAGAGCATCGCGAGGACCTCCGGGTTCGAGAGGGTCTTCCCGAGGAGCTTCGCGTGCGCCTGGCGCATGCAGGCGAGGAGCCCGGCCACGACGGGGGTCGCGAAGCTCGTCCCGGCGAGGGCTTGGTACTGCGACGGGTAGTTCGTGTACGAGACCGACATCATGTTCAGGTAGAGGCCCGCGACCCCGCTCACGAACGGTCCCCCCGGCGCGATGGTCGACGGCCCCGGTGAGCCCCAGGGCGTCGGCCCGTAGGACGAGAACCCGGAGGGCGTCCCGGCCTCCCCGAACATCCCGCCCCAGCCCGCGTTCGAGACCGGGTTGTAGGAGGCGACGCCTACGACCCCGGGGAGGCACCCGGGGGAGTCCACGCCGAGGCCGCCGACCCCGCTGTTCCCGATCGCCCCCACGACGATCGCTCCCCTGGCGAGGAACGTCTGCATCGGCGCGTAGAAGACGTCCGTCGTCGGGTCGACCTCGGTCGCCGCCGAGCCCCACGAGACCGAGAGGACGTCGGTCCCGAGCTTGAACGCCGTGTCGAGGCCGGCGAGAAGCTGGCTCGTCGGCCCGGTCCCCGGGAAGTCCAGGGCCTTGACCATCGAGAGGTTCGCCCCCGGCGCCATCCCCTCGCACTCGATGTCACCACCGACGAGCTGCGAGAGGCCCTGGGCCTTCGCCCGGGCCCCCCCGAGGGTCGACGCAACGAAGCTGCCGTGCCCGACGAGGTCGGAGTAGTCCCCCGGGATCACCGTGTGGGGGTGGACACGGCGGAGCTGGGGGTTCGCCGGGGCGACGCCCGTGTCGACCACCACCGCGTTGACCCCGGTCCCGTCGTACCCGGCCGCGTTCGCCACGTCGGCCCCGACGAGCGAGCGGACCGTCCGGGTGTCCGTGAAGGCCATGTCCGCGCTCAGGGGCACCTTGACCGTCCATGTCGTCGCCGCCGGCGCGACCGGGTACTGCGAGATCGCCACCTCCGCGTCTTGCCAGACCGCCTGCACCAAGCCCGAGTCGAGGAGCTGGGAGATCATCGGCCCCGAGAGGACCGCGCCGAGCATGTTGAACGAGGTGAACGACCTCACGCCCCTCCCGGCGATACCGCGCAGCCTTGACATGATGCCGCCGACGACGTTTCCGCTCAGGACGCGGCTGAGGTCCAGGGACGCGACGACCGGCAGGAGGGCCGCGAAGGCCCCGGGCGCGGCCTGGATGACGACCGACACGGCCGGGCTGGTGAGAAAGGCGGAGGAGGCCTGGTTGCCCCCGGTCGCGGGGCCGAATCTCGGGGCGCTCATCGGTGGTTCGCCGCCGTCTCACCCGAGGGTGAGGTCGATCTCCTGCTGGACGTGCGGGTTCCGCAGGCAGACGCCGTCCGCCTTCCCGGCGCCGCTGCTCGCGACGTTGCCCGTGTCCCCGGCGATGTTCGTCGTGTAGACCTGGTGGCCCTTCACTCCGAAGGGGGACACGTCGGACTTGTACCGAACGAGCACCCGGACGTTGTAGACCGGGTTCCCCCCGCCGTCCTGCCCGTCCCAGACGATGAAGTTGTTGTTCGAGCCCACCGTCATGCTCCTCGGCCACTGGCCGATGAGCCTGCTGCCGAGCGAGAACGTCTTCGTGTAGGGCTGGCCCGACGTGACCGCAGTCGCCGGGACGATGATCGTCACGGTCAGCGACGGTGCGAACGAGCCCGGGGTCTCGTAGGTGTGGCTCGGAAGGGCGCTGCCGCTCGTCCCCCCGCCGCTCGTCCCGCCGTCTCCGAAGTTCCAGGAGAAGCTCACCGGGAAGCTGCCGGCCTGCAGGGTCTGGAGGCCGGACAGGAGGCCGTCGCGCTGGGTCCCTAGGTTCTCCACGTCCTGCTTCACCGAGGCGATCTGGCTCGTCACTGCGTCGATGGCGCTCTGGATCGAGGCCGGGGTGACCGAGCCCGACTCCAGCCCGCTCCACTGGTTCTGCAGCCCGACGGCGTAGGTGGACAGCGGTGTCAGGATCGCGGTCTGCGCCGCGATCGGCCCGTCGGGGGCGTTCAGCCCGGCGACCTGGGCCCGCACGCCCGCCAGCAGGGCGCCCTGGGAGAGTATCGAGCCGTTCGCCGTCCCGAGGCTCTTCAAGAGAGCGGAGATGGTGCCGAGGGGGAAGGCCGCCGACGAGGCCGGGACGTATCCGAGCAACGTCGCGACCGGGCCGCCCGAGCCGCTCCCGCTCGACAGGATCCCGAGGCCCGAGAACGCCGTCTGGGGCCCGTTCGCGCCGACGGCCCCCGACCCGAACGCTCCGAGGCCTCCGTAGCCCGGGCTGAAACCGAGGGTCGCCGGGGCGAAGCCGGAGAAGCCCGTGTCGTACGGCCCTGAGCCCGGGTCGTTCGGGCCGCCCTGGGCGTCCTGGGAGCCCGAGAAGCCGTCGTCCGCCTCCGCCGCGTCGCCCGACAGCACCGATGTCGGGGCCGCGATGGGCTCGGTGAAGCTCCCCGCCAGGGCCTGTATCTCGCCGGTAAGGACTCCGATGTCCGCGACCAAAGCGGCGCGCTGTGACTTCCATCCCCCGAGGGTCGTCTGGAGGTCCTGTAGCGCCGAGCTCTCCGTCCCCACCGAGGCGACGAAGCCCGCGATCTCGCTCTCGAGGTTCGGGATCACCGTGCCCCGCAGCGTCGCGATCTGGCCGATGATGCTCTGCAGCACGGCCTGGGCTGCCGCGAGGGCCTGGTTCGCCGTGGAGAGGTCCCCGGTGAGGGTCTGCGATCTCCCCGTAGCCGTGGCGACGGCCGCCTGGAGGAGCGTCACGGCCTTGTTGACCGATGAGAGGTCGGACTGCGGGATGTAGCCGAACCGCGAGGCCAGCACCTGCGCCAGGCCCGTCGGCTGCGGGAGCGTTCCGAGGGAGGTCAGCGGGCTGGGGAGGGTCGGGACCGGGACCGGCTGGGCCTCGGTCCAGTCGAGCAGGGCGCCGTTCGCGGCGTTGCTGCCGGGTATCCCCGGGCCCTGGATGACGCCGCCGCCGCCGCCGTTCCCGGGGGTGTTCACACGGAGGAAGTTGGAGGAGGACCCCGTCGTCTCGTCCGTCACGAAGATGTACCATACCTGGTAGCCCTGCTCGAACATGCCGTCGATCGGGATGGAGGCGCTCCCGTTCGCGTCGAAGGTCGCGCCGCACGGGTCCCCGCCGCACCAGCTCGGGACGTACTGGACCCCCTGCGTGAGGAAGTTCGGCGCGCTCGTCACGTAGAGGACCGACGGGCCGCCGGGGGTGCCCCCGGTCACGCTGACGGTGAAGTTCGCGTTGGAGCCGGCCGGGACCGAGATCGCGGAGGCGGAACCGGACACGGAGATCTGCACGCTCATCGGCCCGGGGTAGCCCCGCTTAATAGATAGAATCTCCTTAGGGGGGGTCGATGACCGCCGCCCAGCGGGGCCTCGTCTCCGAGCAGGTCGCTGTCGCCAGGGGCCGGCTCGCTACCGTTCAGGCCGCACAGGGTCTCGCGGGCAGGTTCCGCGCCCTTGTTGCGACGGTGGGGGTGCGCTTCCGCGCCCCCCCTCCCGCTACGCCCCTGAGCCCCCCTCCCACCGGGGGCGGCGGGGGCGGCCCCGCGCCCGTCGTCGGAGCGCCCGCTACCGGGAACACCGCGAACGCGCTCTTCCTCGCGGCCGATCTCTACGACCCCGCCACCATGCAGATCACCTTCGCTGCGAACGGGGGCACGCCCGGCGGGCCCTGGACGATCATCGCGAACCCCTCCGCTCCGTCCTCCGATGGCGCCGTCTCGGTCACCGGTCTCGGGTCCTTCGTCTTCGACCAGGACGGCTACGGCGGCACCACGATTCCCGTCGTGCCCGGGCCGTCCCCGTGGTACGCCGCCGTCGACCTCACCACCGGCGCCATCTCCGCGTTCGTCCAGGCCCCGCCCGGCGCCGTCGTGCCCCTCTCGATCGTTCCCGGACCGGACGGCACGGTGTTCGCCGTGTCCGGCGGGTCCCCCGGAGGGGCCTACAACGTCCTCGCCACTCCGCCTCCCCCCGCCTTCTCCCCGGCGAACGCCTCCGTCGTCGCCACGGGAATCTTCGACGAGAACGGAAACGGGTCGTTCGCCATCACCGACATCTACCCGGGCGACGTCTTCTACAACGCGCGCGACACGACGACCGGGGCGACCGCCCTCGGCTGGTACGAGAGCGCCGTCGGGACCGTTACGACGGGCTAGCGGCTAGGCCTCACCCCTGCTTCTGGTACACGGCCAGCACGGCGTTGAAAACGCCCGACGCGGGGGCGACGCTGGCCTGAACCGACACCGCGAGGAACTCGACCGGCACCTCGTCGAAGGAGTGGAAGACCCACCCGACCGCGCCCGCCGCGACGGTCACCGGGGACCCGAGAAGGAAGTCCGGTTGCGTCTGGTCGTAGACGACGTTCCCCAGGGGCTGGACCGTCACGTCCTGGTCGAGCGACGACTCGAGCCAGATGCCGTAGGCAACGACGGGCGGCACCTCCGTCGCGAGCATCTGGAGAAAGAGCGTCGCCACCGAACAGGGCCCGGGCTGGGTGGTGTAGTCGTGGGACAGCGTGTCCCGGATCGGCGTGGCGTGTGAGAGGTACGCTAGTTGGCTCGGGGAAAATCCCCGGACCTGGAAGGCCGGTATCCGAAACGGCGCCGAGGCCGGGTGGCACCATGGCCGGGGCCCCCGGACCGTCACCGGGCCGCCCGTCACCACGGTCGGCACGGTGGCGCTCGCCGTGTTCAGGAGCGAGTCGCTCGCGGTCACCGTCGCCGTGTAGCTTCCCGGCGCCGCGTACGTGTGGCCCGGGTTCTGGACCACCGACGTCCCGCCGTCGCCGAAGCTCCACACGTACCCGTAGGGCGGGCCCCCGCCCGCCGCCTGGGAGGCGAACGCGACTGTCAGGGGGGCCGGCCCGGAGGCCGGCACGCCCGAGGCCGTCACGGTGAAGGGGTCCGGCGACCCGATCCCCATGAAGGCCACGGAGAACACGGTGGTGTCGGCGCCGCCCTCCCTGCCCACGGTGGCGGCCACCGGTGCCGTCGTGTACGGGAAGGCCTGGAGGACGGCGTAGACCGACGGGGTCGAGGAGGGCGAGGACTGGACCACGAAGCCGTCGCTGTCCTGCCCGGGGTTCGGCGTCGTCGTCGCGTGGCCCGTGGAGGGGAGCGGCCCGTCGGCCGCAGGCGCGTCCGCCGAGACCCCGATGAGGACCAGGTCGTCCGTCGAGGCGGCCGCGCCCGTGGTGCCGGCCTGGATGTACGCCCCGTTCGCGAACGTCGGCCCGAAGATGCCGGTCGCCGCCGTGCCGAGCGAGTCGAAGCCGGCCCCGTCCGAGTACGTCGACCTGACCTCGACGGCCGCCGCCCACGCCGCCGTCGGGGCCGAGGTGAACGTCACCCTGAGGGTGTACACGCCGGCGGGGACCTGATCGACCGTGAAGATCGCGACGGCGTTGTGCGCGATCCCTCCTGTCGCCTCCCAGTACTGCATCGGCAGGCCCGTCACCGATGCCAGGACGCCCGGGTTTCCCCTCGGCCAGCAGACAAACACGGCCACGCCGCTCTTGTCCGAGACGGTGAGGGGCGGGAGGTCGAAGGTGAGCGCGCTCGGGCTCAGTTGCTGTACGGAGTTGCCGACGCTCAGGGCGTGCTGGGGCGCCGGCGGGGAGAAGGCGATCAGGACCGCCGGCAACGCGTTCGGGGGCACCACCGTGGGCGCCACCGTGTAGGCGCCCGCAGCACCGGCCACCTGCGAGACTAAGCTCAGGTAGTACGTCGAGCCGGGCACGTACTCGTAGCTCACGAGGTCGACCAGCGTGTTCGGCGGCGTGCCCGAGTACGCCGTCCCCGTCACCCCGTTCTCCGCGAAGAACCCGAGCAGGAGGTCCGAGTTCGCCCCCGTCGTGCCCGTGACCGAGTACGGCGAGCTCGACGGGGCCGTCACCACCATGTCGGCGCCCGGGATCGACCCGGACACCTCAACGGCCGTGGCCAGAAGCGTGTACGCCGGCGACCCCGCCGGCGTCGCCGATATGTTGATGACCGTGGGCCCGGCCGCCACGTCGAAGGCCACCGCCACCATGAGGAGCTGGTGGTTCGGCCCGAGCTCATGGGCCACCTGGGGCATGTACACGTTCCCCTGGGAGTCCGTGATGATCGGGTCCAGGTCCGCGGTCGACCACCACTCGATCGCCAGCACGACGTTCGAGCCTGCGGCCACCGTCATGGAGGGCAGGTCCAGGTTGAGGGGATAGACCCCGTTCTGGGCCGCATGGACCGACTGGGCGACCCTCGGGGACAGCGCCGGGGAGTATACGGCCGCCGGGACGGTCGCGAAGGCCGTCGCGCTGGTCGCGTCCGTCACGGTCACCTGCGCGACGTACGCCCCCTGCGCGGCGTACGTGTGCGAGGGGTTCTGGGCCGCCGACGTCCCGCCGTCTCCGAAAACCCACGCGTAGGTGTAGGGCCCCGTCCCCCCGGATCCCGTCGCCGTGAAGGCCACCGTGAGGGGCGGCGTGCCCACCAGCGGGGACCCCGAGGCCGCCACCGACAGGGGCGGATTGGCCGTGACCACGATGTTCGGGGCCACGCCCGTGTTCGACAGGGCGTCGGTGACCGTCACGTAGGCCGTGAAGGTCCCGGGCGTCGCGTAGGCGTGGGACGGGTTCTGGGCCGTCGACGTCCCGCCGTCGCCGAACACCCACGCGTACGTGTACGGGCCCGTGCCGCCGGACGGCGAGGCGGTGAAGTTGACCGTCAGGGGCGCGAGGCCGGAGAGCGGGGACCCCGACGCCGCCACCAACACCGAGACCGTGATCGTGACCGGCGAGCTCGTCCCTGTCGCTCCCAGCGAGTCCGTGGCGGTCAACCGCGCGGTGTAGACCCCCGCTGTGAGGTAGGTGTGGGAGGGGCTCTGCGCCGCCGACGTTCCGCCGTCTCCGAAAACCCACGCATAGGTGTAGGGCCCCGTTCCCCCCGAGGCGCCGCCCGTGAACGCCACCGGGAGCGGGGCCGTGCCGGACAGCGGGACGGCCGAGGCGGTCGCGGTGACCGGGGGGGGCCCCGAGGCTGCGGCCACGGCTGCCGCGAAGAACACCCACGTGTCGCCCGCCGCCGTGTCTGTCTGGGCGCCGCCCTGTATCGTCTGGCTCCCCGCCGTTCCGAACATCTGGGAGAACAGGGCGACCGAGCTGTTCGTTCCGCTTCCGGAAGACCCGGCCTGTACCGCGCTGCTCGCGGCGGGGGTGTACGTCTCCGTCGCCCCCGCCGCGTTGAACCCGACGAGCAGGAGGACGAGGTCCCCGGCGTCCCCCGTCACGACGGCGTCCGCGAGGGTGTCCACGCCGCCGCTGGCCGTCTGGGTTCCGCCGGCGCCGAGCGCCCTGAGGCTGGGCGTGGCCTGCCCCGTCACCGCGAGCGCCGCGACCGACGTCGCGGAGCCCCCGCTGGCCGTCCACGAGATCACGAGGGACGCCGCCCCGACCACGTCGTCGGCGACCCACAGCTCGATCTCGGGGGGGCTGCCCCCGTTTGGCAGGAACTCTTGTTGCGCGTAGCTGTTCGGCGGTACCGCGTTGTCCGTGACCAGGGTCACGACGTTGTTCGGCGTGTTGCGCGCGATGGCGACCCAGACGGCGGCGTGGTCCGGGACGGCCCCCAGTGTCAGGGAGCCGGCGACCTGCCCGTTTCCGTTGTCGACCGATGCTGCTGCGCCGGGAGTGACCGACATCGGCCCCGGGAGGACTCCGGCGGCTAAAGGTTACCCTTTCTTGGGCGCGGGCCTGCCGTCCTTCTCCGGGGGCGGATAGAGGGTCTTCTCCTCCTCGTCGAGGTCGTCGGCGTCGAGCTTCGCGGCCCGCGTCACGATGGCCGAGAGGCAGATCTCCCGGACCCACTCGGCGGGGGTCTTCCACTGGAGCGTCCCGCCCGTCCGCTGGTTGACCGCCACGATGTACCCGGCGGACTCCTCGATCCAGGCCTTGACCCGGTCGCTGATCGTGAACTCGACCTGGCCCTCGGGGAATGACTCGAGAGGGCCGATGTCGAAGTCGGCGGGGGTGACCTTCTTGCCGCCGGGGAGTTCCAGGGAGCCCCTCGCCCGGACGAGCTTCCGGGTCTCTGCGGTCTCCTTGATGCGGGGCTTGAGCGCGTTGGCGAAGAGCCAGTGGCTCGGCGTCGCCTCGCCCTTCTCCTCGGTCAGGATCTCGTTCAGGTAGGCCATCGCCTCGTCGGACAGCGGGACTTTGAGGTGCAGGGTCGGCATGGGTGCCGGCACGGGCCGCCGCTACAAGAAGGTAACCGCCCCGTCCCGGGTCACACCTTGAAGACCTGATTGGCCGCCCCGATGGTGATGTTCCCGGCCGACGCGGACGAGAGGTAGACCTGGATGGTGTCCGTTCCCGTGTCGGCGACCGAGTCCGAGAGGGCTGTCAGTATGTGGTTCAGGACGAAGGCACCCGTGCCCCCGAAATAGGCGTAAAACCAGAGCGCGTACGTCGTCGCGGTGCTGTCGTAGAACCCAAGGTAGTAGCTGCCAATCGAGCTCGGGGTCCAGGACGCCGACCCGCCAAACACCAACATCGGGTGACCCGACCCCGTGGCCGATCCCGTGGGGGTGCCGGCCGTAATGGTCGAGCCGTTCGTTATCGTGATCGAGGCCGTGGCGGTGTTCGTCGTGGCGGGGAACATCACCAGGCACCCGGTCCCCGTCACGGTGATCGGCAGCGTCAGCGTCCCGCTCGAGCTCGTCGAGCGCGTCAGCCGGGCGTCGAGCCAGGCGACCACAATCCCGGCTCCCGTGACCGTCACGGCCCCCGTGTAGGTATTGGACCCGGTGAAGTTGACGAACGATGGGATCGAAAATGTCAGCGCGCCCGTCCCAGCAAGCAACCCGGTACCGGCGTCTCCGAAGTAGAACAATCCCGTGGCGCTGCCTCCGATTGCCACCGCCCCGTCTATGGAGAGATAGAACGGTGTGTTGCAGGCGACGACCCCGCTCTTGCCTGCCCCCACACTGATGTTCGCGAGCTTCCACGAACAATTGGCCGTGAGTAGGATGCTACTGAGTGCCGAGGGAAAAGACACCGTCCCGGCCCCGGATATCGAGGAGAAGCCCCATGTCTGGTTCGTCACTACGGTCATCGTCGCGCCCACCGAGACCGCCAGCGTTCCGGTGCCCGTCATCGTGATGTTGGATGTGCCGAAGCTGTAGTTGGCTCCGAGCGTCAGCCCGCCGAATACTGCGAGCGTCCCCGTGCCGGAGAGCGTCGCCACGCTGAGCGTCGGGGTCGTCCCCGCCGGGACCGAGAGCGTCGCGCCCGCGGCCAGGTTCGTTACCCCCGCGCCCGAGATCCCCGTACTCACCGAGTGCGACCCCGCGAGCAGGTACATCGTCCCGGCGATGGATGCCGTGCCGTTGAGCGCGGAGTTCTGGAACGAGAGTGAGTCCGAGCCGCTAGTGGAGGTCAGCGCCCCCGCGTTGGCGAGCGTCTGCGCGACCAGCGTCGCCCCGTTCATCGTCACGGTGCAGCCCGGGTTGATGGTCAGGGTCCCCGAGATCTGCGTCGTCGAGGAGAGCGAGAGCGTCAGCGTCGCCCCGTCCGTAACGATGACGTTACCGTAGGTATTCGAGCCGGTCAGCGACGTGTTCGTGTCGAAGACCGTGATGCCCGGGCCAGGGGAATTGACCCAGTCCGACCCGTTGTACGTCAGGACGTCGCCGGCGTTGAGCGTCGCGAAGGAGAAGGGCTTGCCGTCCAAGTCCGCCGTGTCGAGCTCGCCGTACAGGCCCGCGCTCGCGTGGATCCCCCCGACCACGTCGAGCGTGTACGCCGGCGTCATGGTGCCGATGCCGATCATCGCGCCCGTCGAGAGCGTCGAGCCCGTGCCGAACAGGCCCGTCCCGAAGATCCAGTTCGCGATGTTCAGCATCCCCGAGGACCCGGAGGGGATCGCGTCGGCGAAGTACCCGAGGATCACGTTCTGGCTCCCCGTGACGATCGAGTAGCCCGCCTTGTAGCCGATCGCGACGCTGTTTCCGTTGCTCGTGTCCGCGTACTGGTTCAGCGCCGAGGCGCCGACGACGACGTTCCCCGAGAGCGTGACCGTGGCGTCGTACTGCATCGCCGTCCAGCCGATGACCACGTTGTAGCTGCCGTTCCCGCTCGACCCCGAGGTCCCGTTGTGGAAGGAGTCGTGGCCCATCGAGACGTTCCCGATGCCCGACTGGTTGAAGCGGCCCGACGACGTCCCGACTGCGACGTTCTGGCTCGCCCCCTTCTGGTACTCTAGGGCGAACCACCCCACGCCCACGTTCTCCTGCCCCGTCGTCTCCGTGGCCAGGGCCGCCTGCCCGATCGCCGTGTTCGTGATCCCCGAAGTCAGCGCCGCCCCGGCCGCGGCTCCGAACGCCGTCACGCTGCCTGTCGTCAACGCCTGCCCGGCCCCCTCCCCGAAGGCGTCGCCGCCCCCGCTCGTCATGTGGCCGAGACCGCCGAGGGCGTTGTACCCGAACGCCGAGTTCCCGCCGCCGTTCCCGGCCCCGAGGGACGCCATCGCGCCCGCGCCGAAGGCCGTGTTGTAGGCCTGCGGCACCACGTTCGCGGCCAGGGCGCCCGTCCCCCACGCCGTGTTCGAGTTGAAGGTGTAGAGGGTCATCCCCTGCACCGCCGTCCAGTTCTGCGCCACGCCGAGCATCGCGAGCGACTGCCAGGAGGACCCGTTGTACACCCCGAGCGCCTCGAGGGTGCTGTCGAAGAGCGCCAGCCCCGCCGGCGGGCTGCCGATCGCGGCCTTCTGGACCGTCGTCATCTGGGGCGGGAGGAGGCCCTGCGTCGTCGACTCGAGGTCGAGCAGCGCCGCCGCGTTCGGCGTGGTCGTCCCGATCCCGAGCTGCCCCGTCCCCGTCACCCGCATCCGCTCGGCGGACGTGGTGGTCCCGTTCGTCGTCGTGTAGAAGGAGAGGTACGTCCCGCTCGCCGACGTCGACCACGTCTCCCCCGCGTAGATCCGGAACGCGCCCTTGGCCCCGGTGAACCACGCCGTCCCGTTGTAGCCGCCCGCCTTGAGCGAGATGAGGAGGTCGCCCGCCTGGACCGCGGCCGGCGACGCGAGCGTCCCCCGCGCCGCGAACCCGCCGAACGCCGGCGAGTTCGTGCCGGCGCTGACCCCGTACGTCACACCGGCGAACGTCAGCGGCGACGCGACCTCGATCACTTCGACGCCCTGGTTGACGACGGCGGCGGCCGAGGCGCTGTTCGACACGAGGACCCCGTCGGTGCCGCCCGTGGCGATGAAGCTCTGGAGCGCCGTGAACGACTGGACCGTCCCGAGCGCGGCGAGGGTGTCGTTCGCGGTGATTAGCGGCAGCGTCAGGTTGTGGGCCGCCGCGATGGCCGCCCCGAGGATCGTGTAGGCGTGCGTCGCGGCCGGGTTCAGGACCGCGAGCGCCCCGCTGTCGTGCGTCTGCTTGCCCGTCCAGGTGTTCGCCGTCGCGAGGTCGATGTCGACCGTCACGTCGGGGGTCGACGTGCTCACGCTCAGGGTGCTGTTCGGGGACGTGATGCTCAGCGCCCCCGTCAGTGTGTTCAGCGACGTCACGCCGGCCGCCGCCGGGACCGGCGCGTTGACCCACGCCGACCCGTTCCACGCGATCACCTGGTTCGAGGAGGGCGAACTCAGCGTCAGCGTGTAGGTCTGGAGCTTCGCCACCGAAGCGGCGCCGAGCGAGGACCCCGAGAGATCCCCGCCGAGGGTGACGGAGGGCGTGTAGTGGTAGGTCCCGACCCCGGTCCCCGCCGCCGTCAGGGTGATCCCCGCCGCCGTCTCCGTGGCGAGGCCCGTCACCACCGGGCCCGTCAGGACCCCGTTTGCCACCGCCGCCACCTCGATCTCGATGTCCGGGCTCGACGCGGTCACCCCGATGCTCGAGTCCGGCGAGGTGACCGAGAGCGCCCCCGTGAGCGTGTTGAGCGACGACACTCCCGCGCTGATCGTCGCCGGCGCCCAGTAGCCCGTCCCGCTGTTGTAGACGAGCGCCTGCCCGTTCGTCGGCCCGGCCCCCTGCACCGTGGCCCCGAGGAAGGCGATCGTCCCGGTGCCGCCCGCCGGGCTGTAGGTCTGCAGCCCGAGCCACGTGTTCGGGTTCGATAGGTCGATGTCCAGCGTGACGTCGGGCGTGGAAGCCGCGATCGTGAGGGTCGAGTTCGGGCTCGTCAGGACGACCACGCCCGCGACCCCGTTGACCGAGTCGACGCCCGCCGTCACGGGGATGGTGGGGCTGTTGTACCACTTCCCCGTCGTCCCGTCGTAGACGAGGATGTCGTCGTTGAGGGGGTTCACGATGTCGACGTCGGCGAGGCCCGCCAGCGTCGCGGGGAACAGGGGCTCGGAGGCTCCCGCCGTCGTCATCCCGTCCCCACCCTACGGCGCGTCTTGGTAAACGAAAAGCACGGCGTTGAAGACCCCCGTAGTCGGGGCCATCGCCGCCGTGACCCGCACCGCGATGAACTCGACCGGGGCCGCGCTGAACGAGTTGAACGCCCAGTTCGTGGTCGCCTTCGCCACCGTCGGGGCGGTCCCGAAGGGGAAGTCGGGCTGGCTCTGGTCGTAGACCACGTTCCCGATCGGCTGGACGGTGACGTCCTGGTCCATCTCGTTGTCGGACCAGATCCCGTAGGCCACGATCCTCGGGGCCTGCATCCCGAGCATCTGTAGGAACATCGGCCCCGGGCTGGCGACCGTTCCCCCGTCGGTCGTGTAGTCGTGCGGGTTCGTGTCCCGAACCGCGATGGCCTGGGCGAGCCAGTACGCCGGGGTCAGGGAGAAGTCCTGCGCGGGGAACGGGGCGGATGCCGGGTGGAGCCACTGGGCCATCTTCTCACCCCGGGGGGCACGCCGCCAGGGCCGCCTCCCTGACCGCCCTCGCGACCGGGGCCATGCTCGCCGGGATGCCCCCGCCGTAGAGGATGTTGGCCGAGGCGAGGAACGCGACCGGGTCGACGACCTGAACCACCTGGAAGGCCATGTTGAGGATCGTCGCCGACGGCACCGACGGGGCGAGCCCGATCCCGAGGCCCTTCCCGAAGGGCACGGGCTCGGGGCCCGAGTACTGGATCCCGTAGCACGGTCCGACCTGGGGCGCCTCCGCGATCGTTACCCCGATCAGCGGCACCGTGAACTGCGGGCCCACCGTCCCGACCGAGCCCTCCCGGAAGAGCTGGCGGGGGGTGTAGTAGTACGGCGTCCCGTCCAGCGTCAGGGTGACGAGCATGTCCGGGTCGTTCTGGAGGAGCGTCATCGCCACGAGCCAGCCGGGCGCCTTGACGGCGACCAGCGCCTGGTTCCCGCTGAACGGGTACGGGGGCTGCTGCGCGACGTACCCCTTGAGGGTGGGCGCCCACACCCACCCGCTCAGGGACGGCAGGTCCTCAACGAGGCTCATCGTGACCCCTCTCCGGGGTCACCCCGGCGTGAACCGCGCGCGCCCGGCGAACTGGACAGTGGCCGAGCCCGCGTAGGTCCCCGTGGCGAACATCGCAAGGAAGTACCCGGGGGGGCAGACCAGCCGCGATTTCGTGCCGTCGCTGTTCAGAACGCCGTTGACCGGCAGGTAGTCCGCGTAGATCACGGGCCCCGCTATCCCGTAGGGCGGCGTCGTCGCCGCCGCGTTGTAGAAGAACTCCTGGATGTAGACCTGCTTCCAGTTCGTCGGGTCGGTGTTCTGGATGTTCCAGTTCTCCAGCGAGAGGTGGTAGTTGTCCGGGCAGACCACGTAGAACGGCTCCGACGAGACCTGGAGGCCCTCCCACGCGAGCCCCGCCACGTTGGTCACCGTCGGGTTCGCCGTGCCGTTCACCGGCGGCGAGCCCGAGGCCGTTGCGACCCCGAGCAGGTCGAAGATGTCGTAGTCCGGGGCGTTCAGCGGCGCCTGGCTCCACACGTGCCCCATGGCCTACCTCCCCCCCGGGTTGGGGGTCGAGGACGACAGCGCGTTCGAGGACGTCGTCGCGGCGGGCTTCGCCGGGTTCTGGACCCGGAAGACCTTCGCGCCCGGGTAGAGCGACGTGTTGAACGCCACCTGGTTCTGCGGCGCGCCGACCGAGATGATCCTCGGCGACGGGTCGTGGAGCGTCCCGCAGGCGATCGCCTGCGCGGTCTTCGCGTCCATGATGGGCGCGATCACCATCCGGTTGATGAAGATGTTCAGCCGGGGCGTGATCGGGATCCCCACCGGGTTGAAGAAGTTGAACGACGGCTCGTAGCCCCCGAGGACGAGCAGCTCCGACTCGAGCCCCGGGCGCTCGTACGGCGACAGGAACCCGTCGTAGTAGCCGAGGTTCGGGAAGCTCTGCCCGGGCGTCTGCGACTGGTCGAGGTACCCGTCGATCTGGGTGATCGGCTGCTGCGGGTAGACCCGGAGGTAGCTCGGCGACACGCCGATGAACGCCTGGATGACCTCGTAGTTCTGCTGGATCAGGAACAGGTTCGTGACGTTCGCCAGCGACAGGACGTTCAGTTGCTGGTTCGCGACCCAGTAGCCCTGCGCGACGTTCGGGATCGCGCCCGTGGGGTACGGCCCCAGCGGGAGGAACCCGGTGATGTTCGTCGTCAGGTCGTAGACGTACTGGAAGACGTTCGTCTTCACGACCCGGAACGGCAGCAGCCCGTACGTCTGGTAGTCGTCGTCGTAACCGGTGCTGGCGACAAGGGTGTCGCCAGCCCGGGCCCACGGCAGGTGGGAGATCTCGACCATCTCGTTCCTCCTCTTTCCCTCTCTCTCGGGAGTCTCGCGGTTGCGGGAGTGGGGGGGCCCCTACTCCTGCGTGAAGATCGTCGGCGTGACGAAGTTCACCCCGATCGGGATGAGGGTCGCCGTCACGGGGCCCGCGCTGGTGCTGGGCGCCGCGAGGTCGAACTCGAGGTCGGCGTACATGATCTGGTTCTTGTCGATGTAGTACGCCGTCGGGAAGAACCGCTGGGTGGTGTTCCCCGGGAGGTGCTGCTGCGGGATGCCGATGACGCCCTGCGGGTTCTTCTGGCTGTCGTAGACCTGCAGCGCGTTCAGGACCGGGTAGTAGTACTCCCCGGCGAAGCCCGGCACGGTGCCGTTGTAGGCGTTCGCCTCGACCGTCTGGGTGTAGTCCGCGATCCCGAGCCAGACCGTCGCGACGTTGTTGACCGTGTTCAGGACCCCAGTGGACGAGAGGTTGTTGTTGACGTAGAACCCCCCCTGCTGCGGGGCGGTCGCCGAGGAGGCGGTGGACCAGGTCGACCACGCCGTCCCGAGCGCGGAGGCGGGCATGTAGAACACCTGGTTCGTCCAGGTGCGGTACGGGAGGTTCGAGTTCTTCGCGACCGACTGGTTCGCGTACCAGAGCTCGGGGCGGAGGTCCTGCGCGTAGAGGGTCGAGCCGAGGTTCGCCTGGAACTTCGCCTTGGCCTGCAGGGCCGCGATCACGACCGTGGCGAACGAGCTGCTCACCATGTCGAAGGCGTCCCGCTGCGCGAACGCGATGATCTGGCTCCGCTCGAACCACTGCACGAGGTACTTCGCCTCGGGCTGGGTGAACTCGAGGCTGTTGATCCCCGACGGCTTGGGCCAGACCGAGTTGAGGTTCTGGTCGATGCTCGGCGCGGACCCGAAGATCTGCGCCAGGGTCATCGTCGCGCTGTCGGGTTGGCCGTAGATGTACGCACGCGCCGCCTGGAAGCTCGCGCTCCCGGAGAGTCCGTCTGGCATGGTGCTACCGACGTGGGGTGTCTATATGAACCCCTTGGACCTGTAGGGACCGTAGGGACCGAATGGTTGGGAGACGTGGGGAGAACATCCGCGTCGTCTGCGACAAGGACGCCGAACTCAAGGCCGATTTCGGGAGGGCGCGGAGCGACGCGAAGAGCATCCTCGGTGGCCCTGAGCCCACCAACCCCCAGCTCCTCCGGAACCTCTTGGTCGTGTGGAACGCCGCCGTCAAGTCCGGACTCGCGAGACAGGCTCTGCTGTCGGCCAAGAAGGTCCCGACCGACTACTTCTGATGCCCGACCAACCGGACCCCCTCACCACTCGTGTCTGTACGGAGCACATCACCTACGGACTAGAGGACGACCTCGACACCACTGCCGTTTCGACACATGGTCTCACTCGTCAGGAGATTCAGGACCTGATCGAGCAGCAGCACGGTCTCTGTGCCTTTTGCTCCAAGCCTTTCAGTGGTAGTTGGCACGACGCCCTGGCGCCCGTGGTTGACCACGACCACAAGACGCATCGCGTTCGCGGAGTCGTTCACCACCGGTGCAACCTGTTTCTTATCGGGATGAACGACCTCGTGTCACTCGAACTTCTCTCCAAGTACCTCGACCCGACCCGACCTGCCGTGCCTCGAAGGTCTCTCGAACTCAGAGTTCGGATGCCCGTTCCGCTGTACGCTGATTTCCTTCGCGCGAGGGCGGATCTCATGGCGATTGAGGGGGACGAACCGACCTACGCCCATGTACTGGAGGTCCTACTCCTCCTCTGGCGGGACGCCCAGAAAAGGGGAACCACCCTCCAGTTCGTCAGGAACGGGACCCCGGTAGTCGAGGGCTTCTGATGGCCGACCCCGTCGTCGCGGTCCTCGTGCGCCTCTGGAACAACGAGCGCACCGTCGTCGAGGCCCTCGACTCCCTCTGGGCCCAGGACTACCGGGGGAGGATCGTCGTGCGCTTCGCGCTCGACCGCGGCGCCACCGACGCGACCCACCGCCTGGTCCGCGAGTACGCCGACGCGCACTCCCGCGACCGCGTCGAGTGGGTCCTCGGGTTCCACGAGCACATGAACCTCCTCGGCGCCACGAGGTGGCTGCTCCCCCGGGTCGAGGAGGAGTTCGCCTTCATCCTCGACGGCGACGACCTCTGGTACCCGTACAGGATCCGCCGCCACATGGCCGTCTACCCTCCCGAGGCGCACCTCGCGGTCTCGGCCGCCGGGTACTTCTACGCGAGGGTCACCGAGGAGAACCTGACGGTCCCCACGTTCCCTAAGAACTGCCTGCCGATCGTCCACATGCGCGAGGTCGTCGAACTCGAACACCTCCTCCGGTCGAACTTCACCGGCCTCGGCGCCGCCAGGGTCGAGGGCCGCTACCTCCGCGAGAGGCTCGCGCCGGCGTACGCCGGGCTCACCGCCCGGCACCTCGAGGCCAACGCCGTCGAGGACTACTTCGCCCTCCTCGTCGCCGCGTGGGACCACGAGCTCTGCTCCCACGACGGCGAGGCCCTCTGGATCCAGCGCCTCGTCGGCCGCCGTCCCTGGGAGATCGCCGAGGACATCGACCCACGGATGGTCGCGGCCCGCCAGGCGTTCCTCCGGTGGGCGGAGTCGCACCCCTCGCTCAGGCCGGCGTAGGCCCGGGGCCGGTCACGCCTTCCGCGCGGGCCTCGCCCACCTGCACGACCGGCACAGGGCGTCCCCGTCCGGGTCCCCCGCCTGCGCCACGACCCGCCGGTACTCCGCGCTACTGACCAGGTCAGTGTAGGACTGACGCACGAGGTTGCCGATGCGGTGCCGGAGGGTCCAGTCCATGCAGCACAGGACGCAGTCGCCGTTCGGCAGCATGACGAAGTTCGGGTGGTCGAGCTTGTAGCAGGACAGCGGGCCGGTCACGCGCGGGGGGGCCGACCCCTCGCAGTTCCCCGCCCGGTCGTTCGACGCGAACCCGACGTCCATCACCGAGTAGCCCTGGACCGGCCACGTCGCCCGCGCCAGCGCCAGCACCTCCCGGTACTCGGGCGTGTCCGGGATCTTCGCGACCCCCTGGTTGTCCCGAAGGTGCAGCACGGTCTCCGAGATGCGGAGCGCCGCCACTCGGGGCACGTCCTCGATCCTCGCGCCGACGAGCGTGGTGTACAGCGTCAGCGGGTGCCCCCGGTCGTGGGCGAGTTCCATCATGTCGACGCACCGGGGGTTGAGGAACGGCTCGCTGAACCCGGCGAACCCGATCGAGACCTCCGGTGGCACCGTGGAGATGGCACGGGCGAAGTCCTCGTACGAGAGCAGCGCCTGGCCGACTCCGCCGAACGCCTCGCGGAACCTCTCCTGGGGGCAGTACGGCTTGCAGTTCACGGGGCAGACCCTTGAAGTCGTTATTTCCAGTTGGTCCACGTCGCAACTCCGCATCACCCTGTCTCCACGTACCCGTGCCCCGTCAGATAGGCCCGAACCCGTTCCATCGTCCTGAAGACGTGACCGCCCGACTCCCCCAAATATCCAAGGAGCAGGTTGTGCTCCCGGCAGAGCAGGGCGCGCACCTTCTTCGTCTTGTGGTCGTGGTCGGTGTGCGTGGCTTCCAAGACCATCGGTTCGGTGCCTGCCGGACACAGAGGGCACCGACCATCCTGCCTCTCGTACATCTCGGAGAAGACTTGTGGCGAGAGGCCGTACTTCCGATAGATATAGGCGGCGAACTGAGGGTTGCGGTGCGGGAGTACCGCGCGCCAGTCCACGCCTCGGTAGCGGAAGTGGATTCGGATTCCGCGAAACGACCCGAACTGCCGACCACAGCGGCAGGTTAGCCGGTCCTCTGTCAGACCGTGCTCGGAATGGACTCGGTCCCGTTTTTCGACCCTCGCTCTCGCCTTGACGTTCCAGCAGGTTTTACAGACCCTCGTGCCGGCCCTCCGACGACTCGGGTACCAATTGCCGTCGTTGAGCCGGACTCCGCACGTGCGGCACCGTTTTAGGGGAGGGCCGGCCGGCAGAGAAGTTGGTGACGACCCTGGCTCGACCGGACCCTCTGTCCCCTCATCATCGTGAAAGCTCTCCAGCGAACACGCAGCTTCGGCCAAGGTCGTCACCGAGAGGGCGAATGCCCCCGGCGCCTTAAGGCTTCACGGCGAAGGCGAGCTTCGCCCACTCGCCCCGCTTCTCGAACCGGACGCCGTGATCGCGCTCGAACCGCGCCGCAGCGGCGTGGACGCCAGGGTGCGCCCCGGGGGCGTACCGGTTGTCGAGGTCGTCTACGAAGAGGAGTCCCCCCGGCACGATCAGCGGCCAGCTCTCGGCCATGTCGAGGCGGGCGTCCTCCTCCTCGTGCGAGGCGTCGACGAGGACCAGCCGGGCCCGGAAGCCCGCCGCCGACAACTGGGCCAGCCCCTCCCGGGTCGTCCTCGGGACGAGGGTGACGAGATCCCAGCGCCCGAGGGACCTCATGTTCCGCTCGAAGTCCTGGCGGGTGCTCGCCGGCGAGTCCGGGTCCCCCCCGAAGGAGTCCACGCAGGTCACCGGGCCCGAGAGCGCGAGCGCGCTCGTGGAGAGGCCCTTGTAGCTCCCGAGTTCGAGGAGGCCGCCCGGTAGTCCCCGCGTCTCCTCCGCCGCCTCGTAAAGACTGTCTAACTCGGATGGGGTCATCCAGCCCTCGGAGCCGGGCAGGTACGTCCGCTGCCCGCGCGGGATCATCGGCCGAGCCGGCTCCCCGAGTGGGGCTCCGGGGGGGCCCGCTCCGGGGCCTTCCGCGCCACGGCCCAGACCATGATCGGCACGTCCGGCTCGTTCGTCGCCGCGAGGCCCGCGAGCGCGGGATCGCGGTTGTTCTTCCGCCACTCCGCGAGGTGCCGCAGCGCCTCGCGGCTCCCCCAAGTCCCGACCCTGACCTCGACCCAGAACGTCGACGGGAAGAGGCCCCTGAGCGCCCTCGGGCTGAACCGGAAGTAGTCGCCCGACGTGTCGTCGTCGTGGATCGGGAACATGAAGACGGTGGTGACGACCGCCCAGCCCCCGGGCCGCAGGAGCTTTCGGAGCCGGTCGATCGCCGTGCAGGGCGCCGGCACGTGTTCCAGCACCTGGTCGATCAGCACGAGGTCGTAGGTCCCCGCGCGCTCGGCCCAGGGGCCGTGCGTCGGCGGCGCCATCAGGTCGTAGACGGGAAGTCTCAGGTTGGAGACGCGCTCCTTCGAGAAGCCGAACTCGTCGACCAGCGCCGTGCCCGAGACCTCGGCGGCCTCGGCGAACTTGTCCCGCTGCGCCTCGAGGAACGGCCTCAGCGCCTCGTACATCGCCGACCGAAAGACGTCGGTCGTCAAGTCCGGTCGCTCGCCCCGTGCCTCGGGGCCGCCCTCAGAAGTGTCCGAGGAAGCCCCGGTTGGGGCCGCCCACGATGTCGCGGTAGGGAACGCCCGTTGGGGCGAAGTCGTGGTAGTGCGAGGCGTCGGTGGCGGTCCCCGGCCCGCCCATGAGGCTCTGGACCCGCGCTCCGATCGGGCTCGCCGCGTACGCGCCCTGGAGCTTCGACTGGATCGAGCCCGTGCCTTGAAGGGCGGCTATGCGGGCCTGGAGCGGGCTGACGATCACTTCGATGACGCTCCCGGACCCCGTCTGCGCGGGCGCTGGCAGAACCGGTTCCTCGACGTCGCCGCAGGACAGACAGAACCCCAGAATCCCCCTGCTCATCGTGAACTCCCTAGACCGTGGCCGAAGAGGTTGGGCCTCGCTGCCCCCCCGCTCAGAAGTGCGAGAGGAAATTGTTGTTGGGATTTCGCGCGTTCGGCGTCGCGGTCGGCGCGTACGGCTGCGCGTAGTGGCGTAGCGGGCGCGCCATCGTGCCCGTGCCGGTTCCCAGTCCGAGGCCCTTGAGCCGGGCGCCGATGGGGCTCGCCGCCAGCGCGCCCTGGAGCTTGGCCTGGATCGTGCCGGCGCCCTGGATCGCCGTGAGGCGCTTCTGGATCGGGGCCGTGAGCGTCGAGAGCATCCCGCCGCCCGACGTGAGGCCGGAGAGGATGCCGGTGCCGGTACCGCCGCTGCCGCCGAGGAGGCCGAATCCGAGGACACCACCGCTTGCCATCGTCTTCCTCCCTACTTGCTCAGGATCGGGACGAGCTGGCGGTTGTTCTTGCCGAAGCGGGTCATCAGGCCCGAGAAGGCCGCCCAGGCGCCCTGGTTGCGGAACTCGTCGACAGCGGACTTGGTCACGCTGTCGATCCGAAGGCGTGCGTTCTCCGTGACTCGGTTCGTGATGTCGCTAACTCCCATTCCCGGCATGGTCCTGTTCGGGGGGAGGCGCGGGCGGGATATGAACCTTCCGTCCGACGCGCCCGCCCGACGGGCGGAAGCCGTTTAGGGCGGGAATACGGTGTCGCGTGGCGAATGTCCGTCGCGGAGTCCCCCAGCGAGGCCATCGTCGACGGCGTCCTCGACCAGGTGTACTATCGGGGGCCGGGACTCGTCCCGACGCACCTCGGGGTCGGCGCCACGCACGACGCCGCGGCCTTCCTCTCGCAGAACGGTCGGGGGGGCACGGTGACCTGGGTCGTCCCCGGTCGCGCCTTCGTGTGGCTCGGGATTATAGCGACCCCCGGCTTCCCGGACTCGGAGACGATGGACGCGCTGTTCGCCGGCTCGGGAATCGCGCAGTTGAACACGTACGTCGTGAGGCTCCACGGGTTCGTCACTCAGGAACTGCGACGACGGTTCCTGGGAGGCTCCTGACGATGTCCGACAGCGCCCTGCTCGTGCCGGGGCCGTACGAGTCCCCCGCGCAGGAGGTCCTGGACCGGGTCACGTGGCAGGCGTGGTATCGCACGTTCGGCGCGGTCGGGATTCACGTCGGCGTCGGCGCGTCCTACGACGCGGCCGTGTGGCTCGCCGCGAACGGGCGTGGGGGCTCGGTCGAGTGGGTCATCCCGGGCCGCATGTTCCTCTGGTCCGGCCTCTCCGTAGCGCCGGGGATCCCGGGCTCCCAGACCATGAACGTCCTCTGCTCGGGGTCCGACCTCGCGCAACTCAACACCGGCGTTCTGCGGGTCGGCTTCTGGGCCCAGCGGTTCTACGAGCGGATCGCGACGGGCAGCACGACCCGGGACTGATCAGGAACTCGGCGCCGCCGGCCCGAACGGGTCCGCGCTCGCGAGCAGGCCCTGGTTCGCCGCGAGTTCCGAGGCGACCGCCGCCGCCCCCGATGGCCGGAGGATCTTCTTCGCCTCGGCCTCGTAGAACGCCGCGAGCTGCGCGAGGAAGCTCTGGAGGTTCGGGACCCTCCCGGAGGCCTTCGCGTACCCCGCGGCCACCAGCAGGTCCGACGCCGCGCGCATCACCGAGGCCCGCGCCTGGAACATCCGGGGGGCGCGCGACCGCAGCGACTGGACGGCGCTCTCGACCGCCGAGCCCGCGCTCGCCACGCGGAAGTGTATGCCGGCGAGCGCGGGGTCCAGCGACGTCTCAGCGCCTCCGCCGGGTCCGGCCGAGGACGTCGTCGATCCGGTCGCGCACGAGGCCGCCGACGGCGCCGTCGACCTCCTTCAACACCCGCTGCCGCGCCCTCGCGCGGACGTCCTCGACCAGTCCGCCGGCGAGTTCCCCGTTCAGCGCCGCGTCGAGTAGCGTCCGCCGGCGCTCCGCCATCGGAAGTGGCATATCCTTTCCGTACTTGGCGCTTCCCGTGGGGATTGGCGAGTTCGTACGCCCCGTCGCAATCGTCCCCGTATTCGTCATTGCGCTACTCGTCGGCCTCATGGGATCCGGGGGGTACGCCGGCCCCTTCGCCCTCGCCCAAACTTTTCTGGCCGCCGGCATCCTTACGACTGCGACGGTTGTCGGCGACTCGCTCAACCAGGTCACCGACCTCGAAGAGGACTCCGTCCATCCCACTAAACAGGACCGGCCCGTGCCGCGCGGCGAGGTCTCTCCATTCCGCGTCACAGCTATCGGCGTGCTCGTCTGGCTCCTGCTCGTCGTGATTGCGCTCGTGTTCCTCCCGAACCTCTTCGCGCTCGCACTCGTGCTGATCCTCGTCTTCGTCTGGCTGTACGATTTTCTGAGGTGGAAAGAGAAGCTCGGGCTCAACCAGCTCGCCCTCTCGACCCCGCGCGGCGGGATTGGGTTCGCCGCCGCGTGGGTCGTCCACGGGTCTCTCTACTCGCCAATCCTCTGGGCCATGCTCTCTGTGTCGGTGCCTTACGTCCTCCTCGCGAACGAGGCGCGCAACATCGGCCCAGATCGAGACGCCGATCTCGCCGCCGGGGTCCAGAACATCACCACCGTGTTCGGGGAGGAGCGGGCACGCCTCGTCGTCCTCGCCGGCCTCCTTTGGCCCGTCGTCCCGCTCCTAGCCCTCGGCCTATGGCACTCGAACCCGTTCGCGTGGATTCTCCTCGCGCCCGGCCTCGTTGGTCTCTGGGGCTACCGCCGTCTCGTGCCCGGCGCGCTGTGGCGCGTCTTCTACGTCGGTCTCGCCCTGATCCCGCTCGCCTTCGCCCTAGGGCTATTCGTCCGCTGACAGCGACGCGAGACGCCGCGCGACACCAACAGGGTCGTTCTTCAAGTCCCATTCCCAGATTCGCACGACGGTCCATCCCCGCGCCACCAGTACCGCCCGTGATTCGGTATCCCTCGCCAAGTTGATGCGCTGAATCTCCGTCGCCGGGCCGTTAGGAAACGCACGGGGATTCGTGTGCCAGTAGTCCCCGTCCACAAAGATTGCGACGCGCCACCGGGGGACAACGAAATCGGGTACCGTTACCCCCTCCACCGGCTCGTGCCGTAAGTACTCGGTGCCGCTCGCCACGAGCAACGCCTCGGCGAATCGCTCTACTCTGCTCTCGTTGAGACTGGCGGCCCGCCCCATGGATGCAGCCCGCATCTTTTCTCGGGTGGCTACTGTCCTCGGGCGTAAGCCGAGTTCTCTCGCCCGCCGAACATACGACCCGTTCGGGTCCGTCCACGCGCAGACTTGCGAACAGTACCTCCGCCGTTGCGGGTTCGTTGGCGGAACGATGAATCGTGCGCCGCACTTGATACACGCAAGAACTAAAGGTGGCCGGTGTTCGCGCTTCGGACCGCTTTCCCCCCGCCCGCCTCGGACCGCCGCCCAATAACACGCCCGACCACAGTACCGTGCGTGCTTGATCTTTGAGGGCGTGCCTGTGATCACGACGCCGCACTCCGGGCACGTCTTTGGAGGGGCCGGGGGGCTCTCAGAAGTTGCTGACACGCCCGAGAGTGGAATCCCCTGCGGCCCTATCTCCGACCCGGCCATCGGCGTGTCAGCAACGGGGCCATCGCGACTTGCCCTATAAGCTGACCGCCCGGCCTGCGAAGGACTAAAGGGACGGACGGCCTCTCCCGCGACGGCATGTCCGGCACCGGGTTCCTCCCACTCATCGGACGTGTGCGGAACCGACTCCTGCCCGGGCGTGGGTTCGCCGCCGCGCAGGTCGGGCCGCCCCCGGGCACCCTGACCGTCGACCTCTCCGCCCAGCCCGAGAACGTCGTCTCGGGCCAGCCCGTTACCTTCAACGCCTCCGCCTCCGGGGGCAACGCGCCCTACACGTACGTCTGGGACTTCGGCGACGGCACCACCGGTGTCGGCCCCCAGGTCTCGCATGCCTACACCGCCCAGCAGGGGACCTTCACCGCGACCGTCGTCGCCACCGACGTTACCGGGGACACCGGCTTCGCCTCGCAGGCGATCGGAGTAGGCGGGGTGATCGTGACGACCCAGGGTGACGTCACCACGTATGTGGGGATCGCCGTCACCTTCCAGGCGCAGGTGAGCGGGGACGTCCCGCCCTGCAGCTTCACATGGGACTTCGGCGACGGCTCCGCCGGCAGCCAGCCCACGACCGGCCAGACCGTCTCTCACTTCTTCGACCGGCCCGGCACCTATCTCGTCACCGTCTCCGTCTCCTGCGAGCAGGGATCGGGGACCGCGCAGGACACCGTCGACGTCCTCTCCCCGAGCTCGCCGCTGACGCTCGCCGCCGACCTGACCCCGACCGTGCTGTCCCCCGGGCAGACGGTCGACGGCACCGCGCAGGCCTCGGGCGGCCAGCAACCATACTCCTACGAGTGGGACTTCGGCGACGGCGGGACCTCCAACTCTGCGGACGCCTCCCACACGTACGACCTGTCCGGCTCCTACAACGCCACCGTCACCGTGACGGACCACACGGGCGCCACGCAGGTGGGGTCCTGGACCGTCGTCGTGTCGAGCAACTTCGAGGTCACGATCGTGGTCCTCGGGCCGGGCGGGGAGTCCGGCGGGTCGGGGGGGTCGTCGTGAGTTGCCCTTGCGACGCCGAGGAGTTCGACGCCGACTTCGAGGGCCTCACCGTCACCGTCACCTCGGCGATCACTGGCGGGACGCCGCCCTACACCTACGAGTGGGCGTTCGGCGACGGCGGCAGCGCGACCGGCGCGTCGGCGAGCCACACCTACGCCGCCCCGGGCACCTACCTCGTCTCCCTCACCGCGACCGACTCCGCCGGCAACTCGAACACCGCCACGGACAGCGTCACCGTCGGGGGGGCGTCCGCCTTCGGCGGCTGCTTCCTCGGGCTCGTGGGCGCCCTCCGCGCCCGGGCCCAGGCCCGGGTGTCCTCGCTCACGGGCGGCGGCGCCACCGTTCCCCCGCCGGGGACGGCGGTGCGCGCCTTCATCGGGTGCGTCGAGGCCAGGGTCCGGGCGACCGTCGCGCTGCACGGGTGAAAACGTTATTAGTCTTAGGCATATGCCTAAGACAATGCCGACCATCTACCTCGAAAAGCGCCTCTACGACGAACTGATTCGCCAGAAGAAGGAGCCGAGCTCCTTCGTCAACGAAACCGTGCGAAAGGCCCTTGCCCTCCCCAAGGAGGCGTAGATGCCGAAGGCCGCGCCCCGTCAGATGTGGCGGAACGATGTCACCCTCACCGTGGAAGAGCTGACTTTCGCCGCCCAGTACGAGGAAGGCAAGGGCTCCGCCCCACGGATCCTCCGCGACACCGGCTGGCTCGACGCCGATGGGAAGACACTCCTGCTCGATGTTGGCAAGCGCCTCAAGGGCTGGATGAAGGAGCAGGCCCGCACCCTCGGTGGCGAGACCAAGAGCGACGCGATCCGCATGGGCCTCAGCATCCAGTCGCTGCCGGCCCCCGGCCTCGTGCGACTCCCAGCCACGGTCGCCGACTTCCGGCCGAGCCGCTCCTGGGACCACTTCCAGAAGCGCGAGCAGTACAAGCTCAACGGGTTCCCCGCCCCGGAGGTCGAGGTCATCTCGGCGATTGACGGATCCCCCCGCTTCGCCCTGAGCTACACCCTCGGCAAGTCCGTGGACATCTCCGCGAGGATCTTCTGCTTCGTCCCGTCGCTCGACTGGGAGCGCGTCGAGAACTGGCTCACCGTCCTCGGTCAGGTCAAGGGCCTCGGCGACCGGCACAACGACAGCGCCGCCTACGGGCGGTTCGCCGTCAAGCACGCCGACAAGCCGGTCTCCGTAGAGATCAAGTACTGATGGACGAGCCCAAGGTCAAGGCCGCCGCCCGCGCGTGGCTCGAGGCCCAGGGGTTCAAGGTCAAGCCCGAGCCCGCCGTCCCCGACACCGACCGCGAAGTTATACTGGACTTCTTCGCCTGGCGTGCGGGCGACCCGCCGGAAATCGTGTGGGTCGAGTGCAAGGGCGACGTCAATCTCTCGGACCTGATCGAGGGGTTCGCCAGGACCGAGTTCGCCTGCCACATGGGGGGCGGTCGTGGCATCCTCGCCGCGCCCCAGGAGCAGGTCGCTCAGATGCTCAAGTACTCGGGGTTCTTCTCTCAGGCACCGCATGTCAGCATCCAACCGTTTCCCGACGACAACTCACGCCCGTAGTGACACCCCCCCTCCAGCCCTCCCCCATCGCCACCAGCCCGTCCGCCTCGGGTCTCCTCGCTTCGGGTCCTGTCAGCTCAGATCTCCTCGGTTCATGTCCTCTCAATAGTGACGCTTCCCTTCAGGCCGACCCGCTTCCTGTCCCATCGTGCCCGGCCCATCCAAATCGATCCGCTTTGCTTCGACTCAGGTCGAGTCAGTAGTGACACATCGGCTCACTTTGCGCCATGCTGCGCCGGACTTGTTCCGACCCATTCGGACCGGTCTCTGTCCAACCCTTTCAACCCTTTCCCGCCTTCCTGAGCGCATCGATGATGTCTACGGGAGCGATCTTCTGGTAGCGGCCTGTCGTTGCCGGCGAGGCGTGACCGAGCAGTCTTTGAACCACCGCCTGCGGAACCCCGCGCAACGTAAGATCGACCGCGAAACTGTGCCTCAAAACGTGGGGGTGACACTCGATTCCCGACAATCCGGCCCGTTTCGCCGCCTCGCGGAGGAAGTTCTCGATCTCCCAGGCATGTTCCCAGATCGACACCCGCTCTGTAACGAGGCGCGCCTCGGCCAGAGTCTTGTCCGGGAACTTTCTCCAGAACTGTTCGGTCGCCGATTCAATCGCCCGCGCTACTGCCGGTGGCCCGTCCCACGGCATGGGAACCGTTCTCGTTCGGCCCCCCTTCCCCGACCTCACCGTCACAGTTCCGATTTCCATGTCAAGGTCGCGCCACCTAAGTGATTGGAACTCTGCCAACCGCAAGCCGGTTCCCCTGAGAAACTCGGCAAGGAATCTTCGGTCCTCCGCGTCACGCGGCGATGCCGCGAGTCCACGGAGCAATAACTGATACTCATTCTCTCGGAGGTACGAGGTCGCCGTCTCGCGCATCTTTGGTGACTGCCATCCTTTCGTATCTATGCCGATGAAATCGGCGTAGAGCAACAACACCCTAGCGTCCAGGGCGACGCCGTTCGGCCTCCGCCCCTCCCGCTTGATCTTCGCGATGTAGGAGTCGTACGACGCGCGGTCGACCCCGTCGCCGCCGTGCCACGCGACGTACCGCGCTAGCCGCTTCCCGTAGGTCTTCACCGTCTCCGCCGACCCGCCCGACCGCGACCGGAGGAACGAGGCCACGGGGCCCCCCTCCGGCCCGGGAGGCTCAGGAGGGGGGCGGCTTGGGGAGCTTGAGCTCATCGGCCAGCCTCGGGAGGATCGTCCGCTCCAGGAGGAACAGGTTCGAGATCACGGAGGCGTCGCCGTCGCCCGTGAGACGGCCCATGCGAACAGCGTCCCTCGGAGTGAACGGTCGGGTCACCTTCACCGACCCGTCGGGTCGTACCGTCTGGCACTCCCCGGTTGCGATCGCGCGAAGCGTTGGGTAGTCCGTCATCACTACCGCGTCGTACCTCGTGTCGTCCGGTAGCCGCTCGAGGTACCCTTGACGGATTCGGAACACCCGGGTCGTGATCTCCTGTTGGATGTAGCCGCGCTTGCGGACGTCCGCCTCGAACGCGTCGACCCGAATGACCATCTCGTCCATTCGACCGGCCTTGGACTGTATGTCACGGACAATCGAGGCGTTCTTCTCGGCGACCCTCATCAGGTGGGTGAGATACTTGTCCACGAAGTACTTCTTCGCCGAGGATGTGAACGTCAACCCTTCACCACCTCGTCCGCGATGCGGTCGAAGAACGCGCGCCCCTGGTTCTGAACCGCGAGGACCGGGTCCGTCCGGTAAACCGGGTCCAGCGGCAGCGCGCCGACGTACGGGGCAGGGGGACGGCAACGACCCGCGAGCCTCCGGACCGGCTCCTCGTCCCCGTACGGGACGAGGGCGCGGAATCCGGGTACTCGGATCCCGATCATGTTCCCGCCCACCGCCGCCACCGGAATCCCGTAGGTGTCCAGGGCGTCGGCCATCCGCGTGCAGTCCTGAACCGAGGATACGTCCGACGCCGAAACGAGGACCGCCGACAGGTGCTGGATCCACCGCCGAGCCGCCATGAGCGAGTCCCCCGGGGCGGGGTCGACGTCTAGCACCAGCCACTTGAGGCCCTCGGGCCAGTGGACCTCGCGAACCATCTCCGCGATGGTCGTCTGGATCTGTTGGCCCTCCATCGTGATCTCCTTCTCGTCACCATAGATGAACGCCGATGAGAAGAACGGGACGCTCTGCCCGCCCAGCTCGACGTGCTTCGGGAACGGCCGGCCCGTCGCGTCGGTCTCCGCAATCCCGGTGACGCCGAGGAGGTACGGCAGGTTCGGGCTCCGCGTGTCGATGTCGAGGAGTCCCACCGGGCCCCGCCGGGCGAGGGCCGCAGTCGTCCCTATCGAGAACAGACTCTTCCCGACACCGCCCTTTCCGCTGGTTACGAGAATCCCGTGAACGCTACCGTTGGCCAAGGAGGTCCCTCCACTCCGCCGCCGCCGACCGCAGTTCGTTCGCCGCGCCGGCGAGCCGCTGGATCTCCTGCTCCGCCCCGCCGCCCAGCATGCCCAGCAGGGGGGTCCGGCTGAGTTGCGTCAGCTTCTGGTTCGTCGCCGCGAGCTCCTGGTTGAAGTTCTCGAGCGCCGCCGCGATCCTGTCCGCGACCCTGACCGCGTTCGGCCCGAGCTTCGCGATGTCGACCTTCGGCACCGCCCGCCTCGCCTCCCGGAGTTCCCCGGCCAGCTCGTGGACCGAGTCCGCGAGGACACCGACACGGCCGGCCATCTCAGGTCCTCCGGCGCCGCTCGTTCGACAGGAGGCCCAGCGGGCGGGGGATGACGCGGCCGATGTCCGTGCGCCAGGCGCGTGCGGTCTCCCGAAGCTCGCCCGGATGGAAACGCAGGAGGCGGCCGTCGGGCCTCGCGGGCGAAGGTGCCGGGGCCGGGGCGGAGGTCGGTGGTCGCCCGAGTCTCCGCGCCGCCTCGTCCCGCGCCGCCGCGATCTGGGCCGCGCGCTCCGGGAGCAGGGCCGCGTCCGGGTGGCGCTTCTCCGCCGCCACCATCTCGCGGACCATGGCCTCCAGTTCGTCGTCGTGCTTGAGCGCGTCGATCATCACGTCGTAGTCCTTCTTGCAGGACCCGCACAGCGAGCGGGCCTTGCGCGCCTCCAGGCCCGCGAGGACGGGGTCCGGTGCCGGGTCGCTCACGCGACGCCCTCGGGCGGCTTCTCGGCCGGCCTCGGGGGCCTCTCGCCGGCCGCCTCTGCGGCCGCCTCAAGCTGTTTCGCGGTTTCGAGATATTCGGCGTCCGTTGGGGGAACCATCTCTTCCTTCGGTCCGCCGCCCGTCGCGTTCAGCTTCTGCTTCGCGAAGTCGATGATCTCCCGACCGACGCCCGCGTCAGCGACGCTCTGGCCGATCTTCCGGAGCGGCCCCTGCTCCTGGAGCTTCGTCTTTGCGACCTCCATTAGGTCGCCTGTCATCTGGTCCTTGCGGGTGACCGCCTTGCGTTCCCCGTCGAGCGCGATCTGTTCCTCCGTGAGGAGCCCGACCTCGGACTTCGGGACCAAGCCGAACTGCCGCGCGCCCTGCATGTACCGGTCCTGAGCAGCCCTCAGCCCCTCGGGCGTCGTCGCGTTCGCGACGTCCTGACGGAGCCCGGCGAGCTGGCTCTTGATGTCGTCGGTCTTGTCCTTTTCGCGGGCCTCGCGCATCAGGCGGAGTTCCTTCGCGGTGTCCGTCTCCCCGCCGGTGCCGGCCGCGAGCCTCTCCTCGAGCTTCTTGTTCTGCTCGTACAAGGGAGCCAGCGCCTGTCGCAGTTCCTCGGCCCGCTCCGCCCGCTTCCGGTCCTCCTCGCGCTCGCGCCTCGACGCCGCCTGCTCCTCCATGATCGCCTTCGCCCACGGCGGCATCTCCTCTCCGCCCTGGCCGGCCGCCCCCGGCGCCTTGACGATGAACTGGGCGTACATCGGGAGCTTGCTCGACTTGATCCGCCGGAGCGAGGGCATCCCGTTGATGTTCAGCATCACCTCCTCGTACCCCTCCTCGTCCTCGCCGCCGGCCGCCCCGGGCGACGACAGTCCGAGTTCCCTCTTCTGGGCGTCCAACTCCAGCCGTGCCTTCTGGACCCGGAGGGACCGCTCCTCCCTGTCCAGCCGCTCGATCTCGGTCTCCTCGGGGTTCGCGCCCGGTTTCAATCCGAGCCGACGCTCTACGTCCTCGAGCTTGGCCGTTCCGCCGGCCTCGCCTGTGAAGGTCGATGCGCCCTCCGACGGGGAGGAGTTCATCCCTTGCCACGTCGACACAATAGCCTCGGCCATCGGCCTCGCTTGGCCCATGCCAATCAGGATCTGGTAGAGTCGGGTGTAGTCCGCCGCGTTCTTTGCCGTGTACGCGAACGACACCGCGACGCCCTTCGCTTTCTCGGGCGTCATGCCCCCCATCAACCGGCAGACGTCGGCGAGTCGCGCGTACATGTCCGGCATCTCGATTGTGCCCGCGAACGGGGACTTCCCCGCAGGCGCGCCGACGTTGCTGAGGTCCATCGACTCTAACTGGGCCGCCATCTGGGCCCTGTCCACCGGGGTCCGAGCGGCGGGCGGCGAGCTGGGGGGATTGGCCCCTACGGGGCTGGGCTGAGCAGGGGGCGGATTTCCGCCCTGAACATTCGGGGGATTCTCGGCGTGCGACTCGGCGGTCGGGTCGGGCGGCGAATCGGGGACCGGGTTCGGGTCCGGCTTGCTGATCTTAGTCAGCAACCACGCGAACCCCTTCTTGGTCAGGTGGATGGGGGGACCGATCTCGTCGTACGTCGTCTTTCCCTCCGCGAGGGCTTTGGCGAAGCTCTCCCGCTTCTCCCACGCCTCCCGGGCCTCCCCCTTCGACAGCCCCTTGGGTAGGTTCTGAATCGCCTCTTCCTCGGTCAGAGCGGACGCAACCATCGGCCACCGAATTACCTATATGTCATATAGAGATTGCTCTGAACCTATGGCCGTGAGTCCCTACCGCCCCGACGACCGAAGAACCCTCATCGAGCGCATGGTTGACTGTCGAGAGAAGGCCCTGAGGAAGGAGCCGTGCCCGGAGCAACAGAGGAAGGACCCGCCCTCGCCCACATGAGGGCGTCCCTGGCGGAGTGGCGCGCCGGCGAGGCCCTCGAGCCCTGTCCCGTCTGCCGCGAGACGATGCGCGGCGTCGGGGTCCTGATGGAGGAGGAGATTCTGGCCTCGCGGGTCGCCGACCACCTCGCCCACATGGGCCTGACGGACTTCCGGGTGAGGATGATGGCGGTCGGGGAAAGGATCGGCCTGTTCTCGGTCCTCGCACGCTTCCTCCTGAGGTTCAGGGGGGTTCCGAGGTGAGGCCCGACTACGACGTCGCGGTCGTCGGCGGCGGGTACGCCGGGCAGGCGGCCGCCGTTTCGCTGGCCCGCGCGGGCCTCGGCCCGCGCGTCCTCCTCGTCGACAGGAGGTGGAGGGCCGGCTACCCGGCGTCCAGCACCAGCGGGATCGCGTCCTACTGGCTCGAGCGGCTCGGGTTTCCCCCCGCGCCCGACGCGGTGGCGTCCCCGATCCGGTCGTTCCGCCTCGTCGTCTCGGGCGACGCGCCGGGCACGGAGAGGGTTCTGGGCGACGGGAACCCGTTCGCGCCCGAGCTGGGGGTGGTCCTCCAGGAACACTCCTTCCTCGGCCGCCTCGAGGCCGAGTCGGTCCGCGCCGGGACGACCTTCTGGCACGGCGTCCACGCCGAGACCGCGCGGCGAGCCGGCGACCGCTTCGAGATCGACCTCCGGGAGCAGTACGGGCGGCACACGGTCACGGCCGGCTGGGTCCTCGACGCGGGCGGCTACGACTCCCGGATATCCCGACGGTTCGGGCTCACCCGCGCGCTCGCCCCCGAGGACCGGCACAACGGCCTCGAGATAACGGTGCCGAACACGGGACAACACCCGCCCGACCGGGTGACCCTCTTCCTCGGCGACTACGCGCCGTCGGGGTACGCCTGGGTGTTCCCCAGCTCCGAGGGCGGCTGGCCGTTCCTCCGCGTCGGGATCGGGACGCCGCTGTCCGTCCGGGACGCGCGCGGGGTTCCGATCGCTGTGCGGAACTACTTCGAGGCGTTCCTCCGCGAGTTCCCCGAGTTCGACCTCCCGGCGCACCACCGGATGGGCGGAGTGATCCCCACCTTCAGGCCGAACCGCATGCTCCACCGGGGCCGGGTGTTGTCGCTCGGCGACGCGGGCCGCCTCTGCGATCCCCTCACGGGCGGGGGCATCCACCAGGCGCTCGCCTCCGGGGTGGCGGCGGCGAGGGCCGTCTCGAAGGACAGGCCCGGGCTCTACGAGCGGGAACTCCGTCCCTTCGTCCGCGAGATGCGCGACAGGTACCGCCTCAAGCAGGTACTCCTCGGCATGACCAACGACGAGGTGAGGAGGGCGATGGACGCCGTCGCGGGCCTGCGGCTCCCGCCGGGAAGGTTCTCCCCCTACGCCATGCGCCGCCAGGCGATGCGGCACCTGTACGCCGCAGGGATACACCCGGCCCGCATCCTCCTCCGATCGGGCCGGTTCTGGCGCGCGCTGTCCCTGAGGGCCGGGTGATCCCGTGGGCAGGCGGAACCGCGAAGCCGTCCGGGAGATGAGAGAGCGGGAGGGGCTCCCGACCTACTACGAGGCCGCGAGGCCGGATGTCCTCGCCCGAAGAGAGTGGGAGCGCCGACAGCAGGAGCGGCCTCGGCAGGAACGACTCCGGCAGGCCAGGACCGGCGACCCCGCCGCCCGCGGCTGTATCGCGCGGAACGCGGAGACCGTCAGGTGGTCGTCCTGGGCGACGGCGCGCGGTGTCCGCTTGCCTATGATGCGCGGCGTCCCGATCGTGGCGTTCGGCGAGCCGCTACGCGGGCTTGGCAGGTGGGCCGCCGGCTCGGAAGTACCAGAGCCCGTCCCGCTGGACCGCGAGGCCACTCCCAGCGAGCCGCCCCATCGCACCGCTGGCGGCTCCGACGGGGTGCTTCTGCCGGAGAACGACCTCAATCACGTCGGGCCTGAACGAGATGTTGTCGCCCATCCTCCCGAGTAGGTCCAAGAGCGTCGCGTAGGCCGCGTCGACGGCCTCGGCAGACACGGGGTCTACGGGGGGGTTGTCGTCTCTCGCCTTGGCCCCCCCGGTTTCAGTCGTACGACTAGGGGGTGAGCTTTCTAGCTGTTCCGGAGTACCCCCCTTTTCCTCGCGTGCGCGTAGTCTAGTGTCTAGTCGTACGACCGTCTCTTGAGGGGGGGTCGTACGAGTGGTTTCCACCTCGGAACCCTGTTCAGGCAACTCCCCGGCCTCGGTCGTACGACTAGCGAAGTCACCTAGCGTACGACCGCCCCGGTCAGGGGGGTCGCCGTCGCCCCTGAACTTGATCCCAACCCAGATTCGCTCTTCCTTCTTGTTCCGTTGGCGGTGACCCGATACGACCTTGATACACGCGGGTAGCTGCTCCGCGAAGTCTGATCGTTCCTCCGCCGCGACCTCCTCGTCTTTGCACCAGGTGACGTAGTCCCCATACACCTCGGGTTTGGGTAGCACGGTTCCAGGGGATTCGACAAGCTGTTCGGTGGCGTACCTCCGGACGGTATCGGACTGTAGCTCGTACACGTTTGCGGAGTCCTCCAGCACCTTAGGGATTACCATGCGGCCGTCGCTCTGCAGCCGACTGAGGCCCTCGAGGCTCCAGTTCAGTATGCCCGGGAGTTCGCGTTGCAGCTTGGGGAACAGTCCAAAGTCGACCTCGTCCCCTCGGCGGCGGTGCGGGAACGGGATCATCACAACCCTGCGGTAGAACGCGGGGTCGTGCGGCACCTTAGGGGGCTGGTTGGCAGAGAACCAGAGCTTCGCCATGTTCTCGAACGAGAACTGCGGCTCGTACTTCCGCTCGCCGCGGACGAGGTCCTCGCCGGTTAGCTGACGGAAGACAGCGGTGTCCTTGACTCGGTCGCGGGGTAGATCAGGGGAGATGTTAGCGAGCTTCCCGAACAGGGCCGCAGCCGAGAAGGGCTTCGACAGCATCTGTAGCGGTTCGGTCGACACGCTCTCCTTGCCAAGTAGCGCGGCTAGGATTCTGAGCGCGGTCGACTTCCCGGAGTTGGGCGGCCCGTACAGGATGAAGCTCAACTGGTACTGGTTTCCCGGGCGTAGCGTGTACCCAAAAGCGCGTTGTAGGAACGACCGAACCTCCGGGTCATCTACGCACGACTCAAGGAACCTGTCCCACTCATCGTGCCGAGCATCACAGTCAAAGTCGACCGGGATACGATAGGTGAAGAGCATATTCGGGTCGTGGGGCGACGTTTCGAGAGTGGACAGGTCGAGAACCTTGTTGGCTAGGCACAGCTTCCCGACGGGATTCCACCGCTCCCTAGAGGTCGGGGTAAGGCGCCTGATCCCGTCGACGACCTCGGAGACGAAGGCCTTCTTGAGGGGGATGTTCAGATGCCGGAACTGAAGCTCGGTCCAGGCACCGATGTAACCCTCGGCGTGGCCGTTGTAGAAACCGTCCTGGTAAGCGAATACATGGCCCGTGTCGGCCTCCGTGCGGAACCGGCGATCAGCAAGGAGCTTATCGGCAAATAGATCGGTGCGCGGCTCACTCTTCTTACCCGTAGAGAGAAGGGCGCTCTTCGGCCAGTAGGATACGCCGTAACCGCCCCACGGCGTCAGGGCATCGAAAATGTGGTGGCCGTCAGCGCCATCGGCGGGAGTCCAAGAAGGATGCTCGGGGGCCGTTTCGGGCGGCGGCGTAGGGGTCTGCGCGGCCTGGACCGGGGCGTTGTCGGGGCCGAGCTTCGCCCAGATCTCCTTTCGGAAGAAACCCTGACCGCGCTTGTCGACGTTCGACTTGGCGTGAGGGCACTGCTGGATGATACCCCAGGCGGTGTCCTCGGGACACCCATGGCGGCGAAGCCACCCAGCGATATAGAACTCGGTACGCGAACGGTCGACGCCGCCGTCCGGTTTCCGGTCGCCCTCGGTGAACACGGCCCTACAGGCGGTATCCGCCATCAGGCGCCCCATCCACACACGGACGTCGTCGGAAGACGGTTCGGGCAGGGTTCCGGTAACAGCCGCCTGAGGCTGGGATCGCCGCTGCTTCCACATGGTGGCGAGCCACGGGGCGGACTTGTCGAGGGCGATTGAGAACCCCTCGAACTCGGGGATCGGTCCGAAGCTGGTGGCCTCGCACCGTCCACCGGGGGAACCGTCGGGAGCGATGAACACGCTAGGGGCGGTGAAGAGCAGGCCCCCGGCGAGAATGTCGACGTAGCCGCCCAGGCCGGTGAACCTGGTGGGCGTCCCCTCTGGGAGCGGAACCTTGTGCCGGAAGAACAGGTGAAGGCCACCGGACTTCGACCTCTCGGCGAGCCCGTCGCCGAAGGGGAGGGGGATCGGGTAGCCCTCGGGTGGTTTTCCATCGGTGAGGTTCTTGGTGTCGACGTCAACGACGGCCAGCCCGGAACCGAGAACGATTGAGAGCTGGGCCTCGGGGTGTTCTGCCCAGAAGGCCTCGACGCCGGCGGAGGTGGTCAGCCGGCCCGGGGGCATCGGCGCGGAGACGTCCGACCATTCCCAAGCGGCGTACGGTCGCGGAGCCAGCTTCCCCTTGCCGTTGTCGGCGAGCCGTGGGGTGACGGGCACGACGTGGACGCCGCGCGCCACCCACCAGAGGGCGGTTGCCTTACAGGCCGAAGAGGGTTCGCTCATGGGCAACAGAACCACTCCCGTTCGTGATAGGCGCTCTCGTACTGGCAGACCCAGACGGTCCTAGTCGAACCGTTCTCGGTGAACTGCACGGGGTAATGCCAAGCGCCGGGATGCCCGCACTCCCCGCAACGCTGGAAGGGTACCGAAATGGCACGCACGCCCTTGCGGCTGTTACACCGACGACAGACGACCCGTTCATTCTCTGGGGTGAACTCTCCACCTCTTGACGTAGGCACCACATGGTCGACCGTAGGGGCGTCTGGGTTCTCACTACCATCGAGGAGCAGGGGACTGAGGCGGCCAAACTCTCCTCTCCACAACACCAGATGCCGAGGCGGTGGGGGGCGAATCGTCCCGCCCATCGATCTACGACAATCGGGGCACGGAAGTCCAACAAAGCGGGCTAGGTCCGGCAGACGTTCCGTCATGCCCATCAGCAGGATTGCCCGATGTGCGCTACCCGTCCGCAGTCCGGGCACGGCGGCAGGATATTACCGCACACCACGCACGGGGCGTCGGGAGTACTCTCGGAGGGTATCGGCGAGCGGCAGTCCGGGCACCTAAGAGCGGTGGCAACCGCTGGTTGTTGGAGCGTTTCGTATCACCTTCGCGGAACGGGGGGTGTGCCGGAACGCTTCTCACTACAAAAGGGCTTTCCTAAAACGAGAGCGGGGCGGGAGATCCCCCGATCCACGAAGGGAAGGCGAACCCCTCGACCCGCTCCCGCTCTCGGCAACCGGAATCCCGTACCGGTCTATATATTTATCGGGATAACTCTTGGGGGGTCAGTCGGCCCAAGCGAAAGCGAACTCTCCAGGTCCGAAGTGACACTCCATCGGCGGAGAGCCGGGAGGCGTACCCGGGTGGTGCCCCTGAAACCGAATGGACGGCGCGATGGAGCAGCGGCCGTCCCCAAGATCCTTCCACTCCCAGACGAGGTGGTGCGACAGATTCTCCGGGAAGGGCACGTCGTACTCGAACTGGACATCGGAGACCTCGATGGACCCGAGGTCGAGCCCGTGCGGGCAGGCGTCGATGTTCAGCCAGCGGCAAACGTGGCCGTTGGCGTCGTGCGTCTCGCGTGATACGGTGAAGTGTACCTCGGCCATGAACCCCCCCAGCCCCCGGCGACTCTTGAGTTCACCGCGCCGCTGAAATAGTAGGGTGCGGTACGGTACTCCGATGGGGCGCCGCGCAATCTACTCCGTGACCGTCTACTTAGACCGCGCCGACTACTTGGCTCTCAAGGAGATGGTCAAGGGCAGGGGCGACTCACTGTCGAAGGTCGGCGGGGAGTTCATCCACCACGGGCTGAACCCGTCGAAGGTGGGCCCGTGAGCGAGCCTGATCGGGTGACCTACGAGTTGCTGGTGTCGACGGGCGACTACTCGCACATCAAGATCGGCATCACTACGAATGTCCGCGACGCGGAGGAGTGCGAGGACGCGATTGAGCGGGCGCGGAAGACGGTGCGGAAGTCGGTCAAGGCCGACTTCAAGAAGATGGGCGACCTCCGGGGCTACGCCACCGACGACGACGAGAAGGAGGCGCCCCCGTGATCAAGCGCGTCTGCGACAACTGCGGGAGGGACATGCCGATGTACCCGGCGGGCCAGGTCCTCGTCTCGACGGGCGGCGCGGCCAACACGAGCGCGTTCACGGGGGACCTCTGTTCGGAGTGCCTGGCGAAGGGCCCGTTCTCGAACCCTACGCAGACGAGCTACACCCTCTCCCCACCGTAGGGGGCTTGGTCCGTGCTGTTCAAGGAGCGCCACGTCGGACCGATCGAGCGCGGGGAGAAGACCGTCACGCGACGCTTGTGGAAACGTTGGCACGTGAGGGTGGGCGGGATATACCCGATCCAGACCCGCCTGTTCGGTCCCGGGTCGGAGCCGCGCGGGTGGGTCCGGGTGACAGACGGTGGCCTCGAACGGCTCGGCGACATCACCGAGGCGAGCGCCCTGGCCGAGGGCGGCTACACGACGGAGGAGTTTAGACGGGTCTGGACCGAGATCAACGGCGCGTGGGACCCGACCCGCGTCGTCCACGTCGTGGAGTTCGAGTACGTCGGGAGGGAGAGGCCGGATGGGAACCCCTAAGACCTGGAAGTCCGTCGAACTCCGGGTAGCGAAGTTCCTCGGGACAACTCGCAATCCTTTGTCGGGTGGTAATGCGAAGCACACCCGTTCGGACTCTCTGCACCCCACGATCTTCGCCGAAACGAAGCATGGACAGGGTTGCCCCCAGTCCTGGCCCGGCGTCCTCGAACTGTTCACCGAGACCGAGAAGCTTGCGGCCGCCGAGGGGAAGAAGGCGCTCCTCGTCCTCCACAGGAAGGGCGGCGCGAACGTCGCGGACTACGACGCGTACGTCCGCGTGACGACCCTGGAGGGCCCGGCGGAGTCGCTGGTCGTGTGCGTCCCGCTGTCGGTCGCGAGGGACCTCCTGACGGCGCCCCCGCAGCGGGGCGAACCGGCCCCACCATCAGCCATTTAATCATGGGCCGGTATGGCCTCCCGTGATGGCCGACGGCTCCGACCACGACGTCCTCGTGAGGATCGACCAGCGGCTCTTCGGACTCGAACACTCCTTCGAGGGGTTGAAGACTTCGATGGAGGCGCATGTGGCCTCTTCGGAACGGATGCACCAGGACCTGCTCCAACGCGCGACGGCCAACGAGGGCAGGGCGACGAACGCCGCGCAGCGGGCGAAGGCGGTCGAGGAGAGGACGTCGAAGTTGGAGGACCAAAGCGACGGGCACGTCACGGCCATCATCGCGTCGCTCGTCGTGGGCGGCATCGGCTTGTTGACCGCCGTCCTCACCTACCTGCTGGCGCGGTAGCTCGCCGGCACCTACAAGTAGGCCGGGGTACTCCCCCCGCCCATGTCGGGCCAACTGAAACTGACCGTCCCGCCGATCGGGCAGCTCCTCCTCGCGGCAGTCCTCATCGCCGCGATCGCCGCCCTGACCACATTCCAGAGCCAGTACGCGGGCGTCGTGACCGCGGGCCTCGTGATGGCCGCCGTGATCGCGGGCATCGTCGCGTTCGCGGGCGTCTACCAGAACTACCCGGGCGTCCCGATCCCGTGGGCCACGGTCCTCACCTTTGTCGTGACCGCGATCGCGACGGTGGCTTTGTGGGCGGCCCACCAGTCGGGGACCTGGACCATGATGACCGTGATCGCCGGCATCATCCTGGGGCTGACGACCCTTGAGCAAGAGGTCAGTTCCTGGAAGCCCTCCGCGCCGGTGCCGTCGGCGCCGGTCGTCTAGGATGGGCGTCGGCCTGGACTTCCTCCGTATCGCCCGCGCCCAGACGGCGGCGGTCGAGGGGGCGGGCTTCCCCCTCGCGGCGTACCTCGGCGGCGCGCCGGTCTGGTCGCTTCCCCTTTTTGCCCTGTTTGGGATTCTTGCCCACTTTGGGGGGTTTGGGGAGAACTCGGTCAGCGACATCGAGTTCGACCGGGTGGACCCGAACAAGCGGGACCACCCGGTCGTGTCCGGCCGAATCGCGGTACGAAACGCGATGCTGTTCGTATACGCCTGCCAGGTCCTCGGGATCCTGCTGTTCGCGGCCGTCCTCGAGGCGCGGGGGCACCTGCTCCTCGTGCCGATCGCGGCGTTCGCTGGCTACGTCGTCCTCGGGCACGCGTACAACTTCCTCGGGAAGCGGTGGAAGCCCGGGGCGGTGCTGGAGATCTCGGGCGCGTTCGCGCTGGCGTTCCTCGCGTGCGGGACGGCGTGGACGGGGCGGCTCTCCGAACCCGTGGGACTCGTTGGCGCGTTCGCGTTCGCATGGGTAGCCTACCAGATTGCCGCCCTCGGAGAGGGGAAGGAGATCGCTGTGAGGTCCGAGAAGAACCTCCTGAGACAGCTCGGGATGGAAACCTCCGCAGACGGCACCGAACTCAGGTCATCACACGCGGCGTTTGCCTTCACCGGCGCGCTCACGTGGGTCAAGATCGGGGTTCTCGGAGTGATCGCGTGGCAGTTCGGGTCGTGGAGGTGGTTTGTCCCGGTCGTCATCGTGTCGATGCTCTTCCTCCGGTCGATGAACGACCTAGCGTTCCTCCCGGGTCGATGGGACAGGACGCGGTTTCTGAGGCTCGCGGGCATCTGCGAGGCCGGCGGCTACCTGCTCCTGGTCCTAGCGGTGGCCCCCCGGCTCGGGGCCCCTCTCGTGGTGGTATTTGTCGCGCTGCCCGTCTTATGGTTCGTTGGTCTAAATCGGTTGCTTTGGTCGCGGACCGGGTCGGCCTGGGCACCTGGCGTCTGATTCAAATATCGGTTGCGCCTACGCGGAGCTGTGGCCCCGCCCAAGAAGAAGGTCGACGTCCGCCGACTGGTCGAACTCTACTCCTCGGGCAAGTCAATAGCGGCCTCGGCAAAATCGTGCGGGCTGACCTTCACGATGGCGAGGTCCCGCCTGATTGAGGCGGGGTTTCCGCTGAGGACGGCGTTCGAGAGGAACCGCAAGAGCGTGGACCTTCGGAGTGAGGTGGACACGAACTACGTGATCGGCGTCTATCTCGGCGACGGGTATGCCTGGAAGGCAAGGTCCGGCGATCACATCGGGTTCAAGGTGGGGCTGTCCACCGTGGACCGTGAGTTCGCCGATGCCTTCGGGGCCGCGCTTGAGCGGATGGGAGTCCACACTCCTCCTCTCCGGAGGAAGCGATACCCGAACCGACCGAACGCGCAGGAGGCTTGGGTGCTGGAGGTATGTTCGTACAACCTCTACCACTGGCTCACGGGACTCAAACCCACGGAGATCCGTGACAGGGTGTCGCGTTCGCGACCCGCCGGGCTGGCCTTCCTCAGGGGCCTGTACGACAGCGAAGGGTCTTTTTCCACGAGGGGAAATGGGGTCGACGTCAGGATGGCGAACGCGGACATGGGAACGATGAGGCTGGCTTTGGCGACGCTTCGGGCGCTGGGATTCCCCGCGCACCTCTACAGTTATGGTCGGGAACCTGACCGAAAGACGATGCACCACGTCGTCCTGGCAGGGGCGATGAGCGCGAGGTCCTTCTTGGAGGCGGTCCGTCCCTCGATTCCCAGAAAGGCGTGGGCCCCGGGGGTGTGACCGGTGGACGTCCCTGAGGGATGGATGATGGAGATCGACGTCCGTTACTCCTGCTTCGTCTGCGGCCGTGGTGGCATGACCCGGCGCGAGGCGGACGAACACTGGGGCGACGAGTTCGAGGGCCTCTACGTCGGAGGCCGACCGATTGAGGAGGCGCTCAGTAGCACCCTGCCGTCCGCCCCCCTCCTACACGTCGACTTCCCGTAGAAGGGTTCAAGGGGCGGCCCGCCATCGGTCGGGTGATGAGCGCGCCCGTCGGCCCCGGCATCCCCGGCACCCGGCTGGTCCACCGCGCCCGGTTCGCGAGCCTCCGCCTCGCCCGCCAGAACGTCTCCGACACCGGGGAGATCCGCGTCGTGGTCCCCCTCTACCCGCTCCTCCTCCTCTGCCTCTCGGCGTTCTTCGTCATCGGCGACTGGCTCCTCGTCTACTGGAACATCTCCACCGCCGGGGGCATCGCCACCGTCTACCTCCCGGACTACTTCGTCGTCGAGGCCCTGATCGCGGTCGTCGCCATCGCCGCGATCGCCTGGACGTTCCTCACCGTCCTCTACGACGTCTACGAGGACGTGGACGTGGTCGACCCGTGACCGACATCGGCTCGGCCCCCCGGAAGTTCCGCCTCGGCCGCAAGCCGCGCCGCGAGGACCCTCGGACGCTACAGTTGCGGACATACCTCGCGGAGGCCCTACCGGCCCCGCCCGCGAGCTGCACGCTCTACAAGAATGTGACAGTCCCATGGGGGATGGACCTCAACGATACCGAGGGAGACTGCACGATCGCCGCTGCGGCCCACATGGTGATGGAGTGGACGGGGAACGCCAAGCCTCCACCCGTCGTGATTCCTGACGCGGCAATCCAGGCCGCGTACAACGTCGTCGACGGAGGCGTCGACCAGGGCGCCGACATGCTCACCGTCCTGAACTACTGGCGGCAGACCGGCATCGGTTCGGACAAGATCTCCGCCTTCGTCGAGGTCGACCAGGCGAACCACGACGAGCTGATGCAGGCCGTGAGCCTGTTCGGCGGCGTCTACCTCGGCGTCGAACTCCCCGACTTCGCCGTCCAGGGCGACATGCTCCTGACCCCGTGGACGCTGCCACCGCAGGACACGACCTACCCGCCCGGGAACCCGTCGAACGGCCACTGTATCGCGATCGTGGGCTACAACGAGGACTGGCTGTACGCCGTCACGTGGGGCGAGGTCAAGCAGATGGCGTGGGGATTCCTCGACGCGTACGCCGACGAGGCGTTCGCGGTCCTCTCCCCCGACTGGATCGACCCGCAGGGGGAGACGCCGGCCGGCCTCAACCTAACCCAGTTGCAGGCGGATCTCGCGGCGGTCACCCAGAACCCCGCGCCGAACCCGCCCCCGCCGGCCCCGCCCACGCTCTGGGCCCGGCTCTGGGCCTACATCGAGGCCCTCTTCCACTTCGGCAAGAAGGCCCGGACGAAGATGTGACGCTCTCCCCGGGCCAGCTCGCGTGGGTCACTGCGCAGGAGACGCACGCGCTGATCGGGATACTCGTGGTCCTGCTCGCCGCGCTCGCGTCCCCCGGGAACCTCGCCGCAGTTGTCATCGCTGCGGGGGGGCTCATTGTCATCACCGCCTGGAAGGAGGTCTTCTGGGATCCCGCCCACGAGACCGACCAGCCGTTCTTCTGGGAGGGCGCCCAGGACTTCGCCTTCTACCTCATCGGCCTCGGCGGGGGCCTCCTGCTCCTCGGGTTGCTTCATACGCTCCGGGGCCTTCCCGTCTGACGTATGGCGGACCGGCGGGCGACCGGGTGCGCGAGGCGTCCCGACTGTCCGCGCGTCGCCGGCGGTTCGTGGTGCAACTTCTGTGCGCCGGTGAACCCCGTGAACCGGCCGAGGCCCCCGATGCTGTCGGGGGTGGAGTAGCTCAGGCGGCCCTTCCGGGCCCGCGCGGGACCTCGTCCCGCCTGTCCCACATGAACTGGGCGAGCGCGCGGAAGGCGTTGGACCTGTCGTCCGGGGCGCTCACGAGCTTGACGACGATGCCGGGGCCGGCCCCTGGGACGATCTCGGGGAGTTCGGCGACGATGACGACCCCGATGGGTCTGCCGCCGACGAGACGCGAAACGGATCCCATGAGGATGTTGCCGAGGAGGGTCTCCTCCTCGTTGGCTACGCGCTTGACATCGGTCCGTACGTTGACGGGCGGTTTCATGGGGGAACCTCGGGGGCGGGCGCGGGTTGCGCCGGGGTCTCGGGTTCAGGGGCCGCGGGCGGCTTCTTCGGCTCGTCGTGCCGCTTGAGGTAGGCGGCGAGGTCCGCGTCCGTGTAGATGTGGGGCACGATCACCTTGTGCGAGTTCGGGTCCTTCTTGGGCCGGTGCCGGCTGTGCCGGGTCCCGCAGCGGTGGACCTTCTCGCTCCAACGCTTCGGCGGGGTGAGTTCGGTCATCAGCCCTCCTTCGGGACTACGGTCACCGTCGCCACCCACCACCCGGCGGGCCTGTCCGGCCCATCGACGTCGAAGCTCTGGTGGAGGGCGCCACAGAAGCACGGGCCATCGGTGTCGACAAGGTGAACGCCCGGCTTGCCCTCGAGCCTCACCATGTACGCCATCATCCCCCCTTCGGCAGGAGGCGAACGGTGCCGAGGCCGAGGAGGGTTCGCTGGAGATCTTCGGCGATCTTCTCGGGGTCGGTCTCCGGGCCGACGTACTCGACGTCGACGACACCGGCCTTCCCGCCCTCCGGGCCTTGGGCGTGCAGGTGGACGCGCATCACCCCTCCTTCGGGAAGCAGTAGGCGAGGTTGTCGTGGCGGACGACGGCCGGGGGATGGCGGGAGTCGACGAGGATGGGCGTCCCGCACCGGACGCACGGGAGCATGACGACCGGGTCCGCGACCCTCTCCTTCGGGAGCGTGGCCTGGAACCGTTCGTAGAAGACATCCCACTCCCGGCAGTACTCGTCGATCCCGTCGGCGAAGGACTTGCGGAGGCCAGGGACCATCCAGTTCGTGAAGTCTCGGGCGAGCTGCTGGAGCTCCAGCGCCGCCTTGTAGAGCGGGTCGGCCGCGACCAGGTCGGCGGCCTCCCTGTACGCGAGCCGGTAGGCCTCGGTCGGCGAGAGCGTCCATACGGGGGTCTGGAGCACCGAGCCCGTCGCCCGCGCCTTGAGTTCGTCCAACAGCGTCACGCTTCCCCCGTCAGCACGATGATCGCCGCCCTCACGATGTCCTCCATCTGCGACACCTCCTCCCCCTCGACCATGCCGAGCAGCCACGCGGCGACGCGGGCGCGCTCGGCCAGGGTCACCTCGGCCTTCGCCATCATCCCCACCCGAAATGGTAGAGCAGCCAGATCCGGACCCGGGTCCTCCGGGGCAGCCGCCACAACTCGGCCTCGAGCCGGCGGTGGATGTCGAGCAGTCCCGCGTAGAACCGCTCGGCCGTCGCCCGGTCGACCAGCCCGTTGTCCATCAGATGTGCCACCACCCGGCGCCGAGGAACACGAGGATCGCCGCGAGGGCGAGCGTGCCGAGGCCCCAGGCGAGGCCCTTCCAGAGAAGGTCGGTTCTCCCGTTGGAGTCCCCGGGCTCGTCCGGGAGGGTGGCGCCGTAGGGGCCGAGCCGGTGGCGCTCCGAGTCCTCCCAGGTGTCGTTCGGCCTCGCGGTCACGGGACGACCCTCGACTCGGCGTCCTGCACGTTGCCACGGTTCCTCGGCGCCGCGAGCGCCGGCCTCGTCGCCTCGCCGAAGCCCGGGACCGTTGGGGCGCGGCCGTCGCCGATCGCCTGCTCGGCCAACTCTCCCGCCGTAGACTGGGAGCCGTCGGGCAGGGCGAAAAGGATGTGCGAGAAGAAGGTCCGCTCCGCCGACATGAGTCCGTAGGTCGCCGCCTCGGTGAGCGCCTTGAGGTACCAGTAGACCATGCGGAGCTCGGCGCGCGGGTCGCGCTCGGTCACGGTCTTCTTCTCGGGAAAGTACCGGCCCGGTTCCTTCACCATCTCCTGGTGCTTTCGCTCGATCACGGGCGTGTCGACCCGGCAGGAGAACCGTCGGCGAACGCCGTTCGCCTCCGTCTCGAGGATGAACTCGACCGAGACGGTCCCATTCCGCATCGTCGTCATGCGGACCCCCTCGGCCCCGTAGTCCATGAGCAGCTTCTCGATGGCGGTCTTGGACCGCTCGATGGGGACGGTGGTTGACTCGTACGGGGGCTCCTTGCGCGCAACGGTCACATCCGCTCCTTGAGATGGTGGGGTCGCCCGCCTCCCATGCGCGGATAGACCGCTCGCACGCCCGACGTGCGGAGGAAGTAGGCGACCCCGTCTCTCCGCATGTGAAGCTGCCGGGAGATGTCTCTGATCGACGCACCGCGCCCGGCCATGCGGACGATCGTCGTCAGTCGGTCGACGGTGTAACAAGGGTGGCCCCGATGGAGGAAGCCCCTGCGAGCGAGGCCCCCCTGCCAGCGCCGCTCCATAATCTCCCTCTGCCTCTCGGGTGACAGGCCTGCCCACGTCGTACGGCTCACCTCGGCCGGGTTCGACGGGGGGTTTCGGCGGAACCACTCCAGCAGCTCGTCGGTCTGTGGCCGCTTGATGATGAGGAACGGTCGGATGGCTCGCAGGACCTCCTCGATTCGGTCCCTCCTGCCAAGCATGGCGACGAAGACATCCTTGCCCTTGGTCCCGCTCGGAGTCAGAGCGTGGTCTCTCAACTGGAGATGGCCGCCGAGGAGTTCGACGGCCCTGTCCGCGAACGCCCGGTTCGTGTTGTACACGCTCACGAACCCGTACCTGCGACCAGAGGGGTCGGTGCGAATCCATATCGTGCCCTCTCCGTCAATCGCAGCGGCGAGCCACGCGGCTTCTTCCGGCGTCAGCGTGCGTCCCTTCGGTGCCTTGATGACCATGCTCCCCTCCCTCAGATGGCGTCGTCCAGCGGGTCGTTCCGCGACGGGATCCGACGCGCGTATCCGGTCCGGACGAGGTACTCGCCGAGCCGCTCGTGGAGGGCCCGGAGCCGCAGCTTGAGCCCGCCGCGAGTTGTGATGTGCCACCACGGGGTCGCCTTGAGGAGGCCGAGCGTCAGGACGATGTCGCAGGCGTCGGACTCGAGCAGGTAGACGTCCCGCTCGTCCGGGGGAACGTAGCGTCCGGGCACGGCCTACCTCCCCTCCGCGATCCGCTGGGCGATCGCCCGGCGGGCCGGGTCCGTCATCTCGTCCTCCCAGAGGGCCTTCGCCATCGGGTTCGGGGGCCCGGTCGGGGAGAACGGCATGTCCATCAGGTCGTACGCGCGGTGGACGGTGGCGACGACGACGGGCTGGGTGGTCTTGAACCGCTCCGCGAGGGGCCGGCTCAGCTCGCCCTTGAAGTGCCTCCCCACCAGGTCGCGGACCGCCTCGGCGTCGGAGAGCGTGACGACCCCGCCCCTCTCGACGGTGTGCGCGCTCGCGGCGACGGGCGGGGGCGCGGCCGTGGGCGCGGCCGGCGGCGTGGGTCGCCGGTGCTTCGGTCCCGGGAAGAGCCGGTCCCGCTCCTCCGTGCGCGCCTTCTGGTCGGCGGCGTCGCGGTCGGCGGGCGGGGCCTTCCGCTTCGCGGGGTGGTCCACCCGGCCCTGGTGGACCCTGAGCGCGTGTTTCGTCAGGAAGGTCTTGTCGCAGTCGGGGCAGGAGTGGCCCTTCTCCGACAGCCCGTCCGTTGGCGGCTGCTTCCGGGTCGCGTTGACGCCCCGCCGCCGGACGGTCGGCTCGGCCTTCGCGAGGATCGAGGCCTCGGTCCCGCTCCTCTTGAGGACGTAGACGCCGATGCAGTACTCGTCGGTGAGGTCGACGCGGGTGCGGGGGAGTGGCCCGACCCAGCGCCAGTGGCCCGGCCCGAAGTCCTCGGCGCCGGGCGCCTCGGGGACGGGCAGCTCGACCGTCTCGTCGGGCTCGTCGTGGCCCTCGAGGGTGAAGTCGACGCGGACCTTCAAGATCCCGCCACCTGGGGTACGAGCGGGATGACCTTCATCGTGAGGACGGAACCGTCGATGGACCAGCCAAGCTCAACGGGCTGGCATGGCCTGATTCCAGCGGCGACCCGGGCCGCCTTCGGGATGGTTAGGCGTCTTTTTTGGTCAACCTCGAAACCCCGAGCCACTCCAGCGGATGCAATCCCTGTGGTCTTGGGAAGGCCGATAGTCTCGACATCGGCCCGGGCCCCGAGAGACCGCAGGGCGGCCAGCCACCTTCCCTGGTCTTCCGTTGGTTGTGCCGGGTGGACTTTCGCTTCGATGAATCGGGGAGGCTCTCCCTCCTTGAGGAGTAGGAAGTCGGGGGCTCCCCGGTGAATGACAGTATAGCCTAGGGTGCGCCACTTCCTGGCGATGACCTCTTGGGCCTCGCTGTGACCCGTCATGCAGTCGCCTCTTGTAGTGCGGACTCCAGGATCGCACGGATCTCGTGGGCCCGGTCACGGAGGTTCTTCGCGGCCCTGTCGTCGAGCTTCTTGACGAGGTCGGCCGGGAGCTTCGTTGCCACCTGCCGTTCTCCGTGGACGCCCATCGGTTAGCCCCAATATCCTTGAATACTTATAAGTATCCCAGAGGTATCGGGTGCCTCGGGTCCCCCGACCGTGAGCGCAGAGCTTCCCATCGTCCCCGGCGGCTTTCACTGTGTCCTCGTGGATCCGCCTTGGCGCTACTCCCAAGCCCTCGGGCGCGAGGAGAACGGCGACACGACGCGGGGGGGGGTCCCGTACGAGACGATGTCCGAGGCTGAGATCACCGCGCTGCCCGTGCGGGACGTCGTCGCCGAGGACTGTCAGTTGTACCTCTGGTGCCCCAACAGCTTCGTGGAGGAGGCCTACCGAATCGCGCGGGCGTGGTCGTTCAAGCCGATCCTCCCCATAACCTGGGTGAAGCGGAGGCCCGGCGGGCCGCTACAAATCGGACTTGGCTACCACTTCCGGGGCGCGTCCGAGCAGCTCCTTTACGCCGTCCGGGGCCATCCCCGGTCGAAGATGACCGGCCCGCACGGAACGACGGGCAAGGCGTGGTCGACGGTGATCGAGGCCCCGCGCCGCGAACACTCGCGGAAGCCAGACGAGGCCTACGTTATGATTGAGGACGTCTCGGAGCCGCCGCGACTAGAGATGTTCGCAAGGCCTCCTCACCGCGCAAACTGGACGGTCTGGGGCGCGCAGGCGGGGGGGCCGGTCCAGAACTCGCTCGACGGGCCGGAGGAGTAGGTGTGGCTCGAGCCCCGACGCGGATCCTCAGCCTCTTCTCGGGCGTCGGCGGTCTCGATCTTGGAATCCGAGCGGCTTTCCCGGGATCTCGCGTCGTCTGCATGGTCGAGAGGGAATCGTACTGCGCCAACCTTCTGGTCGAGAGGATGGAGGAAGGCCTACTGGATCCGGCACCTGTTTTTCTCGGTGACATCAAGACCTTCGATGGTGCCCGATGGGCCGGCCACGTCGACGCCGTCTCCGCCGGGTGGCCCTGCCCCCCTGTCAGCACGGCCGGCCGCCGCAAGGGCAACAAGGACGAGCGGTGGCTCTGGCCCGAGGTCGTCCGAGTTCTGCGCGAGACTGGCGCCGAATGGTTCCTGGGTGAGAACGTCCCCGGGCTTCTCAACTCAAACTCTGGACGGGAGTTCTCCGAAGTTCTCGCCGACCTGGCCGGAATGGGGTTCGATGTCGAGTGGGGCCGTGTATCGGCGGCCGACGTGGGAGCCCCCCACCTCCGGGAGCGGGTCTTCGTCCTGGCCCACCGCGAGGGCGCAGGACGGCTACGAGCGGCGGAACTGGAAGACGATCGTGCGGGTCAACGAGCAGGGGGGCGACCTGACGCTGGCCTCGAAGGCGGGGTACTGGCCGACGCCCCGGGCGAACGAGGGGTCGCAGCAGAACTCGGAGAACCGGGGGATGGCCCTGAGCAAGGCAGCACCGATGTGGAAGACCCCGAGGGCCATGGAAGACGCCCACCACAGTTCGGACCCGGGGTACTCGCAGAGGCTCCGGGAAAAGGCGGGGGGCAAACACGAGATGCTGTCGGACCAGGTGAAGCTCTGGCCGACGCCGTCGGTGACGGAGCCGGGGTTCCCGGCGGACAGGTTCGTGGACCGGGACGGGAACAGGCCGACGCACGCGGCGCAGCGGCTGTTCGACCCGGCGACGGGGACGTACCGCCAGAAGGGGCTGACCCAGGCGGCTCAGATAGCGGGGCTCTGGCCGACGCCGGACACGGGGGAGAGTCCGAGGGGTCACGGCCGGCGCGGGGGGTCCCCGGAGAACTCCCACCAATCCGGGGCGAGCTTGGACCGCTCGGCGGAGAAGTGGCCGACCCCCCAGACGGACAGTTTCCGGTCGAGGGGCGGGGATCGGGTGGACGAGCCCGGTCTGGACCGGATGGCGAAGGCCTTCACGAACGAGGAATCGAAGAACTGGCCGACGCCCCGGACCAAGCAGGGGAAGACGTACCCCCAGCACCAGCGGGACGGTCGGCAGGGGCTGACCCTGGAGGGAGTGGTCGACAGGTGGATGACCCCTCGGTCGCACGAGGTCGGGGACTACCAACAGTTCCCGGACGGGAAGCGGCGGCCGACCCTGACGGGCCAGGCGAGCGACATGTGGGCGACCCAGATAGGACGGGACTGGAAAGACGCGGGGATGGACCCGAAGGCAGAGACGCCGACGAACGCGATTCTCGGGCGACAGGTCCTCCGTACTGGCCTCCCGGTCCCACCGAGCGGGAGGAGTGGGAGCGGGTCCTCGCCCGGTGGCCCGGCCTCGCCCCGGCCACCGTCGAGGCCTCGGCTGAATCCGGCGTTCGTGACCTGGCTGCAAGGGCTGCCGCCAGGATGGGTCGATCCGACAGTACCAGTCGGAACGACATGCTTCGATCCTTGGGCAACGCAGTTGTCCCGGCAAGTGCGGCACTCGCTTTCACAGTCCTCTACGGAAGGCTAATAGGGTCCAACCCCATTAGCGTATGGGATTCATTCCATGCCGATGCCCCAGAAGCCGGTCCCCGCCCGATTCTGCCGCCACTGCGGGAAGCCGCTCGCCCGGAAGCGGATCAACGGTCGCCTCGAAGATCGAAAGGTGTTCCTGTCACGGGTGTACTGTGACCGGGTCTGTATGGCGTTTCACATGCAGAAGCCGATCGTCACGAAAGCGGCGTACCACTGGCGCGCCCGCCGTATGTTGGGCCCAGCGTGCGAGCGATGCGGCGGAACCGACCACCTCCACGCCCACCACCGCAACCACGACGTCACCGACAATCGGAAAGAGAACATCGAGACCATTTGCCGGGACTGCCACACGAAGGAACACATCTCCGACAGGAGACGGGGCGCGAAGGCCGTGAGCGTGGTCCCTCGGAATCTACTGGTACGCGTCCGCGACGTACTTGAGCGTGTCCGAGCGACATCGACCGACCCGGCCCTTAGACGGCTCGCTAACGACGCGATTACAAGTTCTAAGGCGCTCTGGCGGCCGGTTCCTGAAACTGGCATCCAGCGCCTGCCATACGAGTTCCCGCCGGCGCCAGTACGGAGGCACCGGTGACCGACACCCTCACGCCCGAACGGCGGTCGGCCCTGATGTCGAGGATCCAGGGCGGGATCCGCAGGAACTCGCTCGAGCGGGCCGTCCACAACTGGCTCAAGGGCCACCACATCCGGCACCGGATGAACCCGAGGATGCCGGGCTCGCCGGACGCGGTGCTGTCGTCGGCCACGGGGGGCTTCGCGCTGTTCGTCGACGGCTGCTTCTGGCACGCCTGCCCGAGGCACTACCGGCCGCCGAAGAACCCGAGGCCCTCCTGGGGCCACGACCTGCGGGCGGAGGAGCGCGCCAGGTCGCGGCGGCGCAGACTCCTGACGGTACGGTGGCACCGGGTCTGGGAGCACGAGGTGCGGGACGGGTCGTTCGGCCCCAAGATCCTGAGGTGGCTGGAGGAGCCGAGGTGATCGAACTTCCGACCGACCTCAAGCCCCTCATCCTCGAGGGCAACGTACTCGACCTGCTCCGCCAGCTCCCTCCGAACTCGGTCCACACGGTAATCACATCTCCGCCGTTTTGGGGGCTCCGGAAATATTCAGTCTGCGGTTGCTCGGTGAAGCACAACTCGAACAACGCCCTCCGCGAGATGGGCGGCAACGTCACCGACGGGAACGCCGGGCAGATCGACGAGGACGACCCGCGCTGCCGCAAGGACCCCGACCCGAACTGCCTGTGGTGTCAAGGCACGGGAACGATTCCGGGCCAGGAGACGCTCTGGGGCGGCGACCCCGCCTGCGAACATGAATGGACTGCGACCCCGCCGCGCCGGCCCCGGAAGGCCTCGGACGAGGGGAACCTCCCGTCGCACGGGAACTACGACGCCGTCGGGGGGAAGGTCTGCACCAAGTGTCAGGGGTGGTTCGGGGCGCTCGGGCAGGAGCCTCGGCACACACTCTACGTAGAACACATGGTCGAGGTGTTTCGGGCGCTCCGCCCGGCGCTGCGCGAGGACGGGATCGTGTTCATGGAGATCGGCGACACGTTCGTCACGCACCCGGCTGGGCTCGTCGGAATCAAGCGGTGGAGGGCATCGGGCCTGAGTAACCGCGACCACACGGCGAGTGAGCAGGCCGGCCGGATGGACAAGCGCCAACCCGACCTTAAGGAGGGGAATGTGGCGCTGATCCCCCACCGGGTGGCGATCGCCCTCCAGGACGAGGGTTGGATCGTCAAGCAGGACAACGTGTGGTTCCGCCGGAACCCGATGCCCGAGAGCGTCAAGAAGCGGACGACTCGGGCGCACAGCTACGTGTTCGAGATAACGAAGGGGTCGCCCTTCTACGACTACGACGCCGTGCGGCAGCCTCAGACGGGGAACGCCCACCCGCGCGGGCGTGGGAAGCAGCAGAAGCGTGTCGCAGAGTCGGGCTCGGGGGAGCGGCAGAACGAGAGCTACCGGGCGGCGATGATCGACCAGCCCCAGCCGGAGGCGGGGCGGAACCTCCTGTCGGTGTGGGAGATCCCGACACAGGCGTTTCGCGGGCAGCACTATGCGACCTACCCCCTGAGGATTCCCGAGATCTGTATCTCGGCCGCGACGTCGGAGCGGGGGTGCTGCCCCGAGTGCGGGGCGCCGTTCAAGCGGGTGACGACGGTCGGAGAGATGGACCGGGCCTGGCAGAGGGCGTCCGGCGGGGACGCACGCGGGGAGTACGCGGGGCAGGCGGTCAAGGACTATGCCGACACGGGGGCTGAGGACGCATCGGAGGTGAAGCGCCGTATCCTCGCGGGGATGGCGACCCGGGTCACAATCGGATGGCGGCCGACATGCGGGTGTTTTCCAGACCCGTGTGACAGATGCGCCGAACCATGGGCCCACCGGAAGGCGCTCAAGCTCGTTTCGGAACTGAGCGTACGGGCACGGGACAAGAAAAACGGCGTCGCGGACCAGCGTCCAGAGGAGGACCCCGACGAGGACCAGGAGCCCGACGACGGGGAGCCCTATGGCCGCAAGCAGTCCAGGGTGGTTGAGTACGACGTGTCTTGGCCCGGGTGCCGGTGCCGGAAGCTGGTCTCCGCGATAGTTCTCGATCCGTTCGCGGGATCGGGGACGACGCTGGTCGTCGCGCGCCAGAAGTACCGGCGGAGCATAGGTTTCGAGTTGTCGCCGTACTACGTCGACATGATGCGGACGCGCCTCGCGGAGACGTCCGCGACCCTGGCCCCGAGGATGGTCTCGCAGTCGCAACTGTCGGAGTACGCGGCGGAGGAGTCGTGACGCCCGAGCCCCCCGGTGAGGCCAGTTTCTACACCTGCGACCGGCACCCGTGGTTCGGGACGACGAATCCCGACCGCGCCGACGAACACCGGAAGAGGATGGAGTGCGAGTTGGTCGAGAGGCAGGGGAAGATCGAGTGGGAGCCGAAGTGACGGACCCCACGATGGACCTCACGCCGAGGACGGGCGAGTGCTATGTCTGTCACCAGACCCGTCTCCTCTACCCCTCGATCATACGGGTCATCGCCGCCTTCCGGGGGCAATCGGCGGAACACAGCGCAGTCGAGACTTGGTCCTGCGAGGCCTGCGGCAAGGTGGCCCTGGACGAGTGGAGGGAAGCCCCCTTCGACCAAGTCATCGACACGCAAGAGAGGCGAGAACGGAGGTCGTCGTGACCGAGACCGAGGCGGTTCGGTTCTACCGCGCCGTTGGCCCGTATGGCTTCCTCTCGAACCTCCACCGGTGTCGCGTTGAGTTGGACGGCGTGGAGTTCTCC